>Ga0209370_1002038_pt1 | contig 15711 bp, 14 predicted proteins | sample AgamicAtPrz_FD_187164 | JGI IMG/M metagenome (GOLD analysis project Ga0209370, IMG submission 187164) | Agave microbial communities from Guanajuato, Mexico - At.P.rz (SPAdes) (version 2) | ecosystem: Host-associated > Plants > Phyllosphere > Phylloplane/Leaf | place: Guanajuato, Mexico... | reverse complement strand
AAATTGAAGACCTCGTTACCACGACGACAATGACCAATCTGGAGAGTTAAGTATGTCCGCTGAACACGTTTTGACGATGCTGAACGAACATGAAGTGAAGTTTGTTGATCTGCGCTTCACCGATACTAAAGGCAAAGAACAGCACGTCACAATTCCTGCTCATCAGGTAAACGCCGAATTCTTTGAAGAAGGCAAAATGTTTGACGGCTCCTCCATTGGTGGCTGGAAAGGTATTAACGAATCCGACATGGTTCTGATGCCAGACGCATCTACCGCGCTCATTGACCCGTTCTTCGAAGAGTCTACCCTGATCATCCGTTGCGATATCCTCGAGCCGGGCACCCTGCAGGGCTACGACCGCGACCCACGCTCTATCGCTAAACGCGCTGAAGAGTACCTGCGCTCCACCGGCATCGCCGACACCGTGCTGTTCGGGCCAGAGCCAGAGTTCTTCCTGTTCGACGACATCCGTTTTGGTGCGACCACGTCCGGTTCTCACGTTGCTATCGATGATATCGAAGGCGCATGGAACTCCTCCACCAAATATGAAGGTGGTAACAAAGGCCACCGTCCTGCGGTTAAAGGCGGTTACTTCCCGGTTCCGCCGGTCGACTCTTCTCAGGACATCCGTTCTACCATGTGTCTGATCATGGAAGAGATGGGCCTGGTTGTTGAAGCGCACCACCATGAAGTTGCAACCGCTGGCCAGAACGAAATCGCCACCCGTTTCAACACCATGACCAAGAAAGCGGACGAAATTCAGATCTACAAATACGTTGTGCACAACGTTGCGCACCGTTTCGGTAAAACTGCGACCTTCATGCCAAAACCGATGTTTGGCGATAACGGCTCCGGTATGCACTGCCACATGTCCCTGTCCAAGAACGGCAATAACCTGTTCGCTGGCGACAAATATGCTGGTCTGTCCGAGCAGGCGCTGCACTACATTGGCGGCGTAATCAAACACGCTAAAGCCATCAACGCCCTGGCGAACCCGACCACTAACTCCTACAAGCGTCTGGTCCCGGGCTACGAAGCGCCGGTAATGCTGGCCTACTCTGCCCGTAACCGTTCTGCTTCTATCCGTATCCCGGTGGTTTCATCGCCGAAAGCACGTCGTATTGAAGTGCGCTTCCCGGACCCGGCTGCTAACCCGTACCTGTGCTTCGCCGCGCTGCTGATGGCCGGCCTTGACGGTATCAAGAACAAGATCCACCCGGGCGAAGCGATGGACAAAAACCTGTACGACCTGCCGCCGGAAGAAGCGAAAGAGATCCCGCAGGTTGCCGGTTCTCTGGAAGAAGCCCTGCTGGCGCTGGACGCAGACCGTGAATTCCTGACGGCGGGCGGCGTGTTCACCGACGAAGCTATCGATGCCTACATCGCGCTGCGTATGGAAGAGAACGACCGCGTTCGCATGACCCCGCACCCGGTTGAGTTCGAACTGTACTACAGCGTTTAATCGCCGACAGTCAGACAGTTGTACCCGGCGGATTGCCTGTCGCAGCCATCGCCGCTGCGGCGGAAAAGACGCCAGAAAGATTTTTTGTTGCCGTGGAAACTTTCAGCCCATCTTCGGATGGGCTTTTTTCTCCACCAACAACCTGATCTCACGCGCTTTTTACAGCGAAAACGCTATAATGCACTAAAATGGTGCAACCGCTTTCAGGAGACTGCTGAATGGCAACTGGCACGCTGCCCGATGCTGGGCAGATCCTCAATTCTTTGATTAACAGCATCTTGCTAGTGGATGACGAGCTGGCGGTTCATTACGCCAACCCGGCCGCACAGCAGCTGCTGGCCCAGAGCTCACGTAAGCTTTTCGGCACCCCGCTGCCGGAGCTTTTAAGCTATTTCTCGCTCAATACTGGCCTGATGCAGGAGAGCCTGCAGGCCGGCCAGGGATTTACCGATAACGAAGTGACGCTGGTGATCGACGGCCGCTCTCATATCCTCTCCCTCACCGCCCAGCGGCTGCCGGAGGGGCTGATCCTGCTGGAGATGGCGCCGATGGATAATCAGCGTCGCCTGAGCCAGGAGCAGCTTCAGCACGCTCAGCAGGTGGCGGCGCGCGATCTGGTGCGCGGCCTGGCCCATGAAATTAAAAACCCGCTCGGCGGGCTACGCGGCGCGGCCCAGCTGCTCACCAAGGCCCTGCCCGACCCGGCGCTGGCGGAATACACCAACGTCATTATTGAGCAGGCCGACCGGCTGCGTAACCTGGTCGACCGCCTGCTTGGGCCGCAGCAGCCCGGCATGCACGTCACGGAGAGTATCCACAAGGTTGCCGAGCGCGTGGTGAAGCTGGTCTCCATGGAGCTACCGGAGAACGTCACCCTGGTGCGCGATTACGATCCAAGCCTGCCCGAACTGCCGCACGATCCTGACCAGATTGAGCAGGTTTTACTGAATATTGTGCGTAATGCCCTGCAGGCGCTGGGCCCCGAGGGTGGCGAAATCGTACTGCGAACCCGCACGGCGTTTCAGCTCACCCTGCACGGCGTGCGCTATCGCCTGGCGGCGCGTATCGATATTGAAGATAACGGCCCGGGTATCCCTTCCCATCTGCAGGACACGCTGTTCTACCCCATGGTGAGCGGCCGCGAAGGGGGCACAGGCCTTGGATTATCCATTGCCCGCAATTTAATTGATCAGCATTCCGGCAAAATTGAATTTACCAGCTGGCCGGGTCATACCGAGTTTTCGGTTTACCTGCCAATTCGGAAATAGAGGGTTAGGTTATGCAACGAGGGATAGTCTGGGTAGTTGATGACGATAGCTCCATCCGCTGGGTGCTTGAACGCGCGCTCACCGGTGCCGGCTTACACTGCACCACGTTTGAAAGCGGCAGTGAGGTGCTCGACGCCCTCACCACCAAAACCCCGGATGTACTGTTATCGGACATTCGTATGCCCGGCATGGACGGGCTCGCGCTGTTAAAACAGATTAAGCAGCGCCACCCGATGCTTCCGGTCATCATAATGACGGCGCATTCGGATCTGGATGCGGCCGTCAGCGCCTATCAGCAGGGCGCCTTTGATTATCTGCCAAAGCCCTTTGATATCGACGAGGCGGTAGCGCTGGTCGAACGCGCTATAAGCCATTATCAGGAGCAGCAGCAGCCGCGTAACGCGCCGGTATTTGGCCCGACGACGGATATCATTGGCGAAGCGCCGGCGATGCAGGACGTGTTCCGCATTATCGGGCGCCTGTCGCGCTCCTCCATCAGCGTACTGATCAACGGTGAGTCCGGTAGCGGTAAAGAGCTGGTTGCCCATGCCCTGCATCGCCACAGCCCGCGTGCCAAAGCGCCCTTTATCGCCCTGAATATGGCGGCCATCCCCAAAGATTTGATTGAGTCCGAGCTGTTTGGCCATGAAAAAGGAGCCTTTACCGGCGCCAATACCATTCGCCAGGGGCGCTTTGAGCAGGCCGACGGCGGCACGCTGTTCCTCGATGAAATCGGCGATATGCCGCTGGATGTCCAGACCCGCCTGCTGCGCGTGCTGGCGGATGGCCAGTTTTATCGCGTGGGCGGCTATGCGCCGGTGAAGGTGGATGTGCGCATTATTGCCGCCACCCACCAGAACCTCGAGCAGCGGGTACAGGAGGGTAAATTCCGTGAAGACCTCTTCCACCGCCTGAACGTCATTCGCGTTCATCTTCCGCCGCTGCGCGAGCGCCGGGAGGATATTCCCCGTCTGGCGCGCCACTTCCTGCAGGTAGCGGCGCGGGAACTGGGCGTGGAAGCCAAGCTGTTGCACCCGGAAACCGAAGCGGCGCTGACGCGGCTGGCGTGGCCGGGCAACGTGCGTCAGCTTGAAAATACCTGTCGCTGGCTGACGGTGATGGCCGCCGGCCAGGAGGTGCTGATTCAGGATCTGCCGCCGGAGCTCTTCGAAACCTATGTTCCCGAAAGCGGCGGCGGCCAGACGTTGCCGGACAGCTGGGCAACCCTGCTGGCCCAGTGGGCCGACCGCGCGCTGCGTTCCGGTCATCAAAACCTGCTCTCTGAGGCGCAGCCGGAGATGGAGCGCACGCTGCTGACGACCGCGCTCCGTCACACCCAGGGGCACAAACAGGAGGCAGCACGCCTGCTTGGCTGGGGGCGCAATACCCTGACGCGCAAATTAAAAGAGCTCGGAATGGAGTAGCCCGAACGGCAAATGTAAAAATGGGCAGTCGAAGGGGATTTGCTGCATTTTTGTACTTTACTGTTTTGATGAGATGAGTATGATCTTGCCCGGAAATTGGGGAGAGCCATCATGCTGGAATCATTAATCGCGCTGGCGTCGGGGAGCATCGAAGCGGGTGCCGCTGCAAGCCATACGCCACAAACGGCCGTTGCTGCGGTGCTCTGTGCCGCGCTGGTCGGGCTGTTAAGCTGACAGGAACCCCTCTCCGTTAAGGAGAGGGGCGAACGTCAAATCACGCGGGAGAATTGCTGCATCCGCGCTTTCTGGCGCAGATAGGCGTCAAAGCACATACAGATATTACGAATCAGCAGGCGCCCCTTCGGCGTAACCTCAATCGCGTTCTCCGTCACATCCACCAGCCCGTCTTTCGCCAGCGGCGCCAGCAGCTTTAAATCCTCGGCAAAATAGTCCGCGAAATCGAGATCCCACTGGTCTGCAATCGGTTTGAAATCGAGGCGGAAATTACAGATTAGCGCCTTAATCACATCCCGGCGGATACAGTCGTCGCGGGTTAATGCAATACCGCGCCACAGGGCGTTGCCGGCGTCGTCCACCTGCTGATAGTAGAGCTTCAGCTCTTTCTGGTTTTGCGCATAGCAGTCGCCGATCATGCTGATGGCCGAGACGCCCATTCCCAGCAGGTCGGTATCGCCCTGGGTGGTGTAGCCCTGGAAGTTGCGGTGCAGCACCCCCTCACGCTGGGCGATAGCCAGCTCGTCGTCCGGACGGGCAAAGTGGTCCATACCGATAAACTGATATCCCGAGGTGGTGAGGGACTGGATGGTCTGCTGCAGAATATCCAGCTTTTGCTGAGCGGACGGCAGATCGGCGTCTTTGATTTTACGCTGGGCGGCGAACAGGGTCGGCAGGTGCGCGTAGTTAAACACGCTCAGGCGATCCGGATTTAGTTCGGCCACACGCTGTAGGGTGAAGGCAAAGCTCTCCGGCGTCTGCTTCGGCAGGCCGTAAATCAGGTCGATATTGGTAGAGGTAAAGCCGATGTCGTGGGCGTGGTTGAGCAGCGCGAAGATAAACTCCTCGTCCTGCTCGCGGTTAACCAGGCGCTGCACCTCTTTATTGAAATCCTGCACGCCCATGCTCAGGCGGTTAAAGCCTTCGGCGCGCAATAGATCCAGCACGTCCAGTTCAATCTCTCGGGGATCGACTTCAATCGAGATTTCGGCGTCGGCGTCGAAGCGGAAACTGGCGCGCAGCAGCCCCATCAGGCGGCTAATCTGTGCTTTGTTGAGATAGGTTGGCGTACCGCCGCCCCAGTGCAGCTGGGTGACGTGACGGCCAGCAAACAGCGGCGCACGGTGCAGGATCTCCTGCTCCAGCGCATCCAGATATTGATCCGCTTTGTGCTGCTGGCGGGTAACGATTTTATTGCAGCCGCAGAAGTAGCAGAGCTTGTGGCAGAAAGGAATGTGAACATACAGGGAGAGCGGACGCTCAGGATAGCGCGCCACCGCCCGTTGAAAATCGGGCTCACCAAAGGCGTCAGAAAATTCCAGCGCGGTCGGATACGAGGTATAGCGCGGCCCGGAATAGTTATATTTCTGGATCAGGGCCAGATCCCAGTCGATGGTTGGTACAGACATGCTCACTCCTTCCGTTGGTGTCGCGTTCGTTTACGGCGGCCCGGCCTGACGCCTGTTTGCGCCAGCATCCGGGTGCGCAGCCACTTCTGTCGCCGCGACAACCGCCGTAGTTTAACGAATAACCACACCAGATAACATATAAACGGAAGGGTTATAAGCAGGACAACTGTACCTGCCGGGTGCAAATGTTAATTTCCACCTTTCAGAAGACGCATCATATCTTCCTGTTTTTCATCTTCTTCTTCGTCCTCTTCTTCATCGTCGTAAGAGAGACCAAGTTTTTGCATCAGTTCGTCGATACGGTCCAGTTTGGCATCAACCCAGGTCTGCTCTTCGGCAGTCAAGGCTTCGCCCTCTTCCAGACGTTCCAGTAGCGCATCCAGACGCTCGTCGTTCTCCAGCATATCCAGCTCGGCCTGCGGTGAAAGCATAGGTTTCTCGCTTTTGGGTTTGTGCTGCTTGGTTACCGGGGCGTCGGTCACGCCCAGTGGGACAGGAGTTTTACTGCCGATGCGCGGATCTTTCTGCTGCCTGTTTTTAGCAGAAGAGCCGGATGCATCACCGCCGTTGGCGCGACTGCCCGCAGCATGACCACGATGTTTTTTATCGCGCTTACGGTCGCGCGCTTCCTGGTTCAGTTCTTCGCGGGTTTTGCGTCGTGCTTTTGCAGGACGTTTAGCGCCTGCTGCGGTGGTCGGTTTTTTCATGATGTTTTGTCTTTAAGCCATTTTCTTCAGTATAGAATTGCGGCGAAATCTAGCAGAAAGCAAGCAAAGAAAAAAGGCGACAGAGCAATCTGTCGCCTTTTTTCCTGACTCTCAACCCTTAACGGGTCTTACTATCCCTGTGTGCTGACAACCAACCCTGTTTTTCCGTTAGCAGGCACCGTCCGTGATATATTCCTTTTCCCTTTCCAACGCCTCCTGGCGTTCGTCTTCCTGACAATCCTGAGTCTTCGCCTCCTGGCGCTCCTGACCCTTATCCTTAAGTTCGTATCCTGTTGGCGTCCTCGCCCTTAAGAGATACTCTACCCTTTCAAACGAAACTCACAAGCCACTAAAAATCACGCTGCAGCACGTTTCAAGACCGGGAATAAAATTAATGAATTGATTTTATTTATTTTGATCACGAAACGCTGTGCGAATTTTCTTAAATCTCCCATAGAACAAATGGCATATCTCTCACAAAGCGCAGGGTTTTTACTTACAGCTGCACTGCCGATGGGAAAAGCCTTTTCGTGATGTTCAGGTATAATCCCCCCAACGTTACGACTTTCTGGAGACAACCACGTGACCAACCTCAATTATCACCAGACGCATTTTGTGCTCAGTGCGCCTGATATTCGCCACTTACCCGCAGATACGGGTCTTGAAGTGGCCTTTGCCGGGCGGTCTAACGCGGGAAAGTCCAGCGCGCTGAATACCCTGACCAATCAAAAAAGCCTGGCGCGTACCTCTAAAACGCCCGGCCGAACTCAGCTTATCAACCTGTTTGAAGTGGCACCCGGCAAACGGCTGGTTGACCTTCCGGGCTACGGCTATGCAGAAGTGCCGGAAGAGATGAAGCTTAAGTGGCAGCGCGCGCTGGGTGAATACCTGGAAAAACGCCTCTGTCTGAAAGGGCTGGTGGTGTTGATGGATATTCGCCATCCGCTTAAAGATCTCGATCAGCAGATGATCCACTGGGCCGTTGAAAGCGGTATCCAGGTGCTGGTGCTGCTGACCAAAGCCGACAAGCTGGCCAGCGGGGCGCGCAAAGCACAGCTGAATATGGTGCGTGAAGCGGTGCTGGCGTTTAACGGCGATGTGCAGGTTGAAGCTTTTTCTTCACTGAAAAAGCAGGGCGTGGACAAGCTGCGTGAGAAGCTGGACAGCTGGTATAGCGAGCTACAGCCCGCGACAGAAGCGGAAGAAGAGTAATAGCGTGCGCGGCGATGTCCGCGCTTTTTTTTGCCTGAACTTTTCTTTCGCGCAATAAAAAACGCCCCAGTCAGTGATGACTGGGGCGGCTAAAATATTCAGCCAAATCCGATTACGTGAAGTAAAAGGTCTGAAAGATAGAACATCTTACCTCTGTACCCTACGTCGTTAACTCTACCCTCTTTTAGGTTACAGACAAAGCACTTTTTGTTGTTTTTTTTCATTCTTTACATAGGTAAATCGAATGATCGTCACAAAAAGTTCTTACTTATGTTGTTTACTTACAGGAAATTCCCTTTTCCAGCCCTGCGTTTAGTGAGCCTTATCCCAGTTTTCGCCGCTGCCGACTTCCACCAGCAGCGGAACGTCCAGCTTCATGCTGTTTTCCATAAGTTCATGGATCTTCCTGGTGACCGCTTCGAGATCGTCTTTGTGCACTTCAAAGACCAGTTCATCGTGCACCTGCATGATCATGCGAACCCGCGGGCGATCTTTTTCCAGCCAGCTATCCACGGCGATCATAGCGCGTTTGATGATATCGGCAGCCGTGCCCTGCATCGGGGCATTGATTGCCGCACGCTCTGCGCCAGCGCGTCGCGCCGCGTTGCTGGATGTGATATCCGGCAGGTAGAGACGACGCCCGTCCAGGGTTTCGACATAGCCTTTCTCCTTCGCCTGCGCGCGGGTGCGTTCCATATACTGCAGCACGCCGGGATAACGCTCGAAGTAAAGATCCATATAACGCTGGGACTCTTTACGCGGAATATTCAGCTGGCGAGACAAACCAAAGGCGCTCATCCCATAGATCAAGCCAAAGTTGATGGCCTTCGCGCTGCGGCGCTGTTCGTTAGTTACCCGGTCAAGCGGCAGGCCAAACACCTCTGCCGCCGTGGCGCGGTGGATATCCTGTCCTTCAGCAAACGCCGTCAGTAAGCCTTTATCGCGGGAGAGATGCGCCATGATACGGAGTTCAATTTGCGAGTAGTCGGCAGAGACGATGAGGTAATCCTCAGGCGCAATAAAGGCCTGGCGAATGCGGCGCCCCTCTTCATTGCGCACCGGAATGTTCTGCAGGTTGGGGTCGGTGGATGACAAACGGCCCGTCGCCGCTACCGCCTGGTGATAGGAGGTATGCACGCGCCCGGTTTTTGGGTTGATCATCAGCGGCAGCTTGTCGGTATAGGTCGACTTAAGCTTGGCCAGCCCGCGATACTGCAAAATAACCTTCGGCAGCGGATAGTCGAGCGCCAGCTCCTCCAGCACCTCTTCTGAGGTAGACGGCGCGCCGCCCGGCGTTTTCTTCAGCGGTTTAATACCCTGCTTTTCAAACAGAATAGTTTGCAACTGCTTGGTGGAAGAGAGGTTAAACGGCTCGCCGGCAATCTCATGCGCTTTTTGTTCAAGCTCGTTCAGCCGCAGGGCGATCTCTTCAGAGTGTTTATGCAGCACCGCCGGGTCAATTTTAACGCCGTTACGTTCAATACGTGACAGCACGGGCACCAGCGGCATTTCGATATTCTGGAAGACGTTCAGCGGCCCCGCATGCTTTTGCAGTTTTGGCCACATCTTGAGATGCAGCTGCAGGGTTACGTCCGCGTCTTCAGCCGCGTAATGACCGGCCTGTTCCAGGGCGATCTGGTTAAACGTCAGCTGGTTCTTACCCTTACCGGCGATCTCTTCAAAGGTGACGGTTTTATGTTTTAACCAACGGGTAGAGAGAGAGTCCATATCGTGGCGGCCCGCCACGCTATCCATAATGTAGGACTCCAGCATGGTATCAAAAGCGATACCCCGCAGCTCAATGTCGTAATTCTGCAGAATACCGCGATCGAATTTCAGGTTTTGCCCGACCTTGAGGAGCTTTTCATCTTCCAGCAGCGGCTTCAGTAGCTCAAGGGCGCGCTCGCGGGAAATTTGATCGGGCGCGTCGAGGTAGTCATGGGCGACGGGAACATAGGCCGCAATACCCGGCTCGGTGGCAAACGACAGGCCAACCAGATTGGCAGAGACGTTCTCAAGGCTGTCCGTTTCGGTATCGAAGGCGAAAACCGGCGCCTTTTTCAGTTTCTCGATCCAGACCAGCAGCTGCGCCTCGTCGAGGATGGTTTCATAATGCTCGGAGGAGAGCGCGCTGGCCTCTTCCTCTTCTTCTGCTTCCGCGTCCACAACGAGGGTCTCTTTTGGCTTAGCTGCCGGCTTCGCCCCTTTGGCCTGCAGCCATTTGCCCGCCTCGACGTCCGCGGTCCAGCGTTTGAATTCATACTGCTGGAACAGGCTCACCAGCTCGTCCACTGCCGGCTGCTGCACTTCAAGCTTCTCGCAGGTCAGGTCCAGCTGTACGTCGGTTTTAATGGTTGCCAGCTTATAAGAGAGGTAAGCCACCTCTTTGCTTTGCTCCAGCTTCGCTGCCATGGTTTTCGCTCCGCGGAAGGAGAGCCCGGCAATTTTATCCGCCTCGGCGTAGAGCGTATCCAGCCCGCCCAGCCCCTGCAGCAGCGCCTGCGCCGTTTTCTCACCGACGCCGGGAACGCCCGGAATGTTATCCGAGGAGTCGCCCATCAGGGCAAGGAAATCGATAATCAGTTCTGGCGGCACGCCATATTTATTGATGACCTCTTCCGGCCCCAGAATGGTGTTGGTCATGGTGTTTATCAGGGTGATGCCTGGCGACACCAGCTGCGCCATGTCTTTATCGCCGGTACTGATCAGCACCGGGCGGCCCATCTTCTCGGCTTCGCGCGCAAGCGTACCAATGACGTCGTCGGCTTCTACGCCCGACACGGCCATCAGCGGCAGACCCATCGCTTTTACCATCTTATGCAGCGGTTCAATCTGCGCACGCAGATCGTCCGGCATCGGCGGGCGGTGAGATTTGTAATGCTCAAAGAGCTCATCACGGAAGGTCTTGCCCTTGGCATCGAAGACGACGGCGGCATGGCTCGGCTGATACTGCAGGATCAGGCTGCGCAGCATATTGAGTACGCCGTACATGGCGCCGGTTGGCTCGCCGGCGCTGTTGGTCAGAGGAGGAAACGCATGATACGCCCGATACAGGTAAGAAGAGCCGTCGACGAGAATAAGAGGGTTTTCTGGGATCTGAACCATAGTGTCCGTGCCTTTGAGTAGTTTATGGATAAAGGATGCCACATCAGGATGAAAACATCAGTTTTTCAGGCCGAATACAGGCAAAGATTTTGCGATCGTCGGGATCGCTCGCAAAATCTTCCTGTGGATAAGTTTGTGAGTAGTTTCGGCAGGCCTGGATAACTACGCAAATATGGGATCGAGACAGATTTAATAGATATTAATAATCAACAAGTTAAAAAAGGATCTTTAGCGTGAAGGCCCAATTGATGACAATTTACTCCATGTGGATATAAGCCAGCCTCCTCTCACAACACGAAAAACGCGTCCTGTTGATGGCATCTCCGTCGATCGTCACTTTAAAGCGCCTTTCACCAGCCTGTTTCTGGTAAAATCGCCGCCCGGTGCCCGTAAACAGGGCTTTATCACCATAATCAATTGAAAATCCTCATTATGTCGAGACTGCTCGCGGCGATAACGCTTGTGCTAACCGTCGCATTAACCATCCTGGTCACCGTCGCCTGCTCTGTGCCAATCATCGTTGCCGGCATCATTAAGCTGCTGCTACCCGTACCAGCCGTCTGGCGCGCGGTATCTGCATTTTCTAATTTTATGATGTACTGCTGGTGTGAAGGGCTGGCGATACTGCTGGGCCTCAACCCGCATCTCAGATGGGATGTGGAGGGTCTCGACGGGCTGAATAAAAAGAGCTGGTACTTGCTCATCTGTAACCACCGTAGCTGGGCAGACATAGTGGTGTTATGCGTGCTGTTTCGCAAACATATCCCGATGAATAAATACTTTTTGAAGCAGCAGCTGGCCTGGGTGCCTTTTATTGGCCTGGCCTGCTGGGCGCTGGATATGCCTTTTATGAAGCGCTACTCAAGAAGTTATCTTATTCGCCATCCCGGGCGCCGCGGCAAAGATGTCGAAACTACCCGCCGCTCCTGTGAGAAATTTCGCGCTTATCCCGCCACTATCGTGAATTTCGTCGAAGGCTCGCGTTTTACTGAAGAAAAGCGGCGGCAGCTGCACTCCCCTTATCAACATCTGTTACCGCCAAAGGCCGCCGGGATCGCCATGGCGATTAGCGTGCTGGGAGAGCAGTTTGATAAATTACTGAACGTTACCCTTTGTTATCCGCAAAACGACAAAAAGCCTTTTCTGGATATGCTAAGCGGTAAGCTGACGCGTATCGTGGTGCGTATTGAGCTAGTTCCTGTAACGGAAGAACTTCACGGGGATTATCTTAACGATAAGAATTTTAAGCGACGCTTTCAGCTCTGGCTAAATAACATATGGCGCGAGAAAGATGCGCTGGCAGGCAGGATTAAAGCGGAGTACAAAAAAGCCGGTCATTGACCGGCTCTGTTTTTTTACTTCTTCTCAACCAGATATTTTACGGTGTCAGCATACTGCTGGACGAAAATATCCATGCTGCTGGTATCCATACCCTGCATATTAAGCTGGTATTTACCGTTCACATACATCGCCGGCACACCGCGCAGCTGCAGATCGGCAGCGGCTTTTTCCTGCTGGGCGACCAGAGATTTCACCACAAAGCTGTTCCAGGCCGCATCGTACTCTTCGCCTTTCACACCCGCGTCAACGAAGACTTTACGGATATCGGCCGTGGTCTGCACGGTCTGGGTTTTCTGTACCGCTTCGAACATTGGCGCGGTGATTTTGTCTTCCACACCCAGAGCGATAGCAACGGCCCACGCCTGCGTCAGATCTTTACCCAGCGGGCCAAGGAATTCGACGTGGTACTTGGTCATTTTGGTGCCTTCCGGCAGCTTTTTCTTCACGCTATCGGAAACGTGCAGAACCTGTTCGAACTCGTAGCAGTGCGGGCAATAGAACGAGAAGAACTCCAGCACCTGAGGTTCTCCGGCGACAGGTTTATCGAGGGTAATGTACTGCTTGCCATCGGTAAACTGCGCTGCCGATGCGCTAAAAGCCAGAATCATACCTGCCAGCGCCAGCCAAATTTTCTTCATGATCACTATTCTCCTGGAAATGTCGGATTAATACATTGGCGTTAATTGTAAGGGGGGTTCCTGTAGAACCTTCACTTGTTCAATAAAGGTGGAAATCTGGTTACGCCAGTAATCTTCCCCGGTAAGCCACGGGAAGTTTCTGGGAAATGCGGGATCGTCCCAACGCCTGATTAACCATGCGAGATAATAAACAAAACGCATGGCGCGTAAAGGTTCAATCAGAGCAATTTCGTCCGTATCAAAGGGGCTGAACTCTTCATAGGCTTCAATAATGGTTTCAAGCTGCATACGCTGCTCGGCTTTATCTCCATTAAGCAGCATCCAGAGATCCTGAATCGCCGGCCCCATTCTCGCATCATCGAGGTCGACAAATAACGGCCCGTCTCGCCAGAGGATATTTCCCGCGTGGCAGTCGCCGTGCAGGCGCAAAGTATTTACGTTCGCATCCCAGCGCGCGGAGACGGCTGTAATCAGGTTATCCGTGGCCGTTAAAAAATCGCTTTTCAGGGCGGAGGGGATCAGGGACGAGGTTTCAAAGACCTGACGCGGTTCATACAGATACTCCTGAATGCCGATCGTCGGGCGGGCGTTGAATGCACTTTTTCGCCCCGTCTGATGAATGCGTCCTAAGTAGCGGGCCACCCACTCCATCTGGTCGATATTATCCGCTTCAAACTGACGGCCACCCAGGCTCGGGAATACGGCGAAGTAAAAGCCCTGATGGGTTAATAACGTCTGGCTGGCAAAGCTAAGGGGGGCGGCGACCGGTACGTCTTCGGCCAGCAGGTCGAGGGCAAACTGGTGCTCTTCCTGAATTTGTTCAGCAGACCAGCGCTGTGGACGATAAAACTTCACCACAAAGCGCTGGCGATCCTCGTCCTGAAACTGATAGACGCGGTTCTCATAGCTGTTTAACGGGGTAAGCCCGGAGTCCACGCGGATACCCTGATCGAACAGCGCATCCATAATGGTATCCGGATGTAAGGTCTGGAAAGTAAAAGCCTGGTCGTTCATCCGATCATCCGGAAATTATACTAATGATTCAGGATATCATTTAACGACGTAAACGGTGGAGCCTCTTACAAGCTTTTACTCTTTAATTACCCCGCGGGCGCGCAATAAAGCGGTTTTGAAATCTTCTTCATAATCTTTCTTAATCCCTGGAATTGCCGCGTCTTTTTCACTGTCGCGCATTTTAAGGTGATAGATCAGGATGTCGTCAGAAAGGTCGGCCAGCTCGCCGTCAAAACCTGACTCCTTCGCCAGTTTCTGTAAAAATTGCATCAGATTAAGCTCTGGCTCTTTTTGCCAGGCCGGTTGCAGAAGTTCAATGACTTCGTTGAGACGTTTACATTTCATAGTGATGCTCCTTGTATGTAGAGTGACACGTTAGCAGGGTCAAACCCACAAGAAAAGAGGCGATATTCGTGATTCAGACTGGCTACATTTGCGGGGTAATTCTGGCGGGAGGCAAGGCGTCGCGGATGGGCGGGGTTGATAAAGGCCTGCAGCTGCTCAATGGCAAACCGCTGTGGATGCATGCGGCTGATTCGCTGCGCCCTCAGGTCACCACTCTGGTAATCAGCGCCAACAGAAATATTGCCGTTTATCAGGCGAGTGGCTATCAGGTTTATCAGGATCGGCTGGCCGACTATCCAGGACCCCTTGCGGGTATGCTTGCGGTAATGCAGCAGTCAGAGGCTGAGTGGTTCCTGTTTTGCCCCTGCGATACGCCCTTTATTCCCGCCTGTCTTGCGGAACGCTTCAGCGCAAACGCCGGCGAGGCTCCTGCTGTCTGGGCGCATGACGGCGAGCGCGATCACCCCACGGTGGCATTGATGCACCGGCGCCTGATACCGCTTTTGCAGGATTATCTGGCCGCAGGAGAACGACGGGTAATGGCTTTTATGCGCCAGGCAGGCGGACAGGCGGTGGATTTCAGCGATAAGAAACAAGCTTTCATAAACATCAACACCTTAACGGATATAGACAACCTTCAGGGGAATGTATGACGCCTGTTCTGGCCATCGCCGCGTGGAGCGGCACCGGAAAAACCACCCTGCTCAAAGCCCTGATCCCGGGGCTATGCGCTAAAGGGATCCGACCCGGTCTTATCAAACATACCCATCATGATATGGACGTCGATAAGCCTGGCAAAGATAGCTATGAGCTACGTAAGGCTGGCGCAGCTCAGACGCTGGTTGCCAGCGACAGGCGCTGGGCGCTGATGACCGAAACTCCGGACGAAAAGCCGCTGGATTTAGGGTACCTGGTCAGCCGGATGGATCATTCGCAGCTGGATCTGGTGCTGGTTGAGGGGTTTAAACATGAAGCCGTGCCAAAAATAGTACTCTTTCGGAGCAACGCCGGGCATAAGATCGATGAGCTGACGCTGGATGAGCATGTTATCGCCGTCGCAAGCGATATTTCTTTGTCTCTGGATCTTCCGGTACTGGATTTGAATGACATCGAAAGTCTGGTGTCGTTTATTAAGGTGTGGCTGGAGCAACAATAAACCGGGTTTACCCGGTTTCTGACGCGCAGAAACGCAAAAAGCCCATCCGTCAGGATGGGCTTTTCACTTGTTTGATGCCTGGCAGTTCCCTACTCTCGCATGGGGAGACCCCACACTACCATCGGCGCTACGGCGTTTCACTTCTGAGTTCGGCATGGGGTCAGGTGGGACCACCGCGCTACAGCCGCCAGGCAAATTCTGTTTTCCGACACGCCATGCGGCCTGTCAGGTAATCTGTATCAGCTGAAAATCGTCTCTCAAACCCACCGAAACAGCTTCGGCGTTGTAAGGTTAAGCCTCACGGTTCATTAGTACCGGTTAGCTCAACGCATCGCTGCGCTTACACACCCGGCCTATCAACGTCGTCGTCTTCAACGTTCCTTCAGGAGACTTAAA
>Ga0209370_1002036_pt1 | contig 15716 bp, 16 predicted proteins | sample AgamicAtPrz_FD_187164 | JGI IMG/M metagenome (GOLD analysis project Ga0209370, IMG submission 187164) | Agave microbial communities from Guanajuato, Mexico - At.P.rz (SPAdes) (version 2) | ecosystem: Host-associated > Plants > Phyllosphere > Phylloplane/Leaf | place: Guanajuato, Mexico... | reverse complement strand
GCAGTACCAGCGTGATTGCGCAGTACACAGCGGCGTTGCAGGGGCGTGGGCTGGCGATCTTGCCGTGCTTCCTGGCGGCGCAGGACCCGCGCTTGGTGACGGTGTTGCCGGAAGAAATCGAGGTGACACGGCAGTTCTGGATGTATTGCCGGGAGGATTTGCGCAAATTGAAGCGGATTACCCTGTTGTGGGATTACATCCGAGGGGTGACGGAGGCGAATGCGCCGTTGTTGATGGGTGAGACCCGGGAGATGCGGTTTGCTCGGGAATGATCGACAAGGAGTAAGGGCGCTTCATCTTACTCACCGCAACGGGGCCATCGCAACCATTTGTGACCGGGGTTGTGACAGCATTTGTGACAGTTCGAAACGGCCCCTCCTGTACTGCTAACAGCGTGAACTCGGCCCCTAGCAATTCTTGCGTGCTTCATCTGCACCCTGCCCTATTCGACTCAGGCTTGCTTCAGCATGTTGAGTCCGTTAGGGCCAGGGGCGATGTGAAGGTGTTTCCTGAGCTGAAAGCAGTGTGGGGGGAAGCTGGGCCGTGCCCCATCGAAGTGGTTCGGTCGCTACAAGACAAAGCTAGATATCACCGCCCCCCGCAAGACCTTTCATAGCTTCCGACCTACGCTCATTGACGATCTGCGTGACGTAGGGGTCCAGGACTAGCTGATCAAGCGTATCGCTGGTCATGAGGATGGGGCTGTTCAGTATCTACGGCAGCCGAAGCCCCATACGGGCCATGGCAGACGCTTTGAAGCACATCCATCTGATTACAGCATTAAGTCCCCCCAGAAGACCCTGTACACCGCACCCCTGCCCCATATAGGCGCCGATCAACCTAGGCCTATTAATTAACATTACCGCCCATAACGTGATATTGACCAGACAACTTCATGCCCAAGGATAGAAAATCTGAAAATAAAAACATGGGGAAAACCAGCAAACACGGGACTTACCCCATAAACCGCCGAAAAGTCAACATAAATAAGTATTGCATTAGAATCCAACTTCGGTAGGATGGCGACACACAGAGCGACAACGGCCAACAGCAAGAAGACTATAAGCCGCTCTATCAGACGCGGTATAACAAGCGCCCCTTACATGCCGCCCTCGAAAGCTAACTATTACTAAAGAGAAGAAGACCGAAATAAAGATGACGACATAATAACAAAGCGACCGCCACACACACTTTATATATCACCCAGAGGAAAGCCACCATGAATTAGCCGGCCACCTAAACTTCATACAGCAAGAAATACTAAACACATCTCCCGCTTAAATATGCTCACATACAGAGCACGGGAGAGCTTTGCCTAAAAAACGGTAACACCATCACATGAACACGAAATACAAGATGCAACAAAGCAATACCTTCACTAACCGCCAACATCGTCGGACTGCCTCAAAGCGCCCGAGCGGTAGCTCTAAGGCACAAGTACCAGTGGTTAGCTGGGAGAACGGCCCAGTAGTAGGACCTACTGTTTACAGTACAGATGTCGCATTGATTACTGGAAAGAATCACCCTCAAGTTATGTCGGAAATTGATGCTCTGCTGAAGAAACTTCAATTGTGCCCGAGTGATTTCTTGACAGAGTCAATCGATTCCACTGGGCTTTTGGTACCCAGCTTCAAACTACGCTGCGATGACCCAACGGCACTGCATTCTGAGCCAAAAATCATACAAGCCATAATCAATCAATATGTTTTTGTTCAAAAAGAGCGGGCACGCGAACTACAAGAGCGGCTTAGCGAACATGCAGAGAAGGTTGAGTTCTATGATCTCATGAACGGATCGAGTGAGGCCTTTAATCTGGGAGTTGCTGCTAAGACTCTGGACACTGGAAAAACACGGCTGCTTCGTTACCTTCGCAAGCATGGAGTTCTTACAGCAGGCGGTTACAAACAGAACCTTCCATATCAGGAGCACCTGGACCGCGGACGCTTTAAAGTAGAGTGGGGCTTTTACGAGGATTCCGATGGCAATCGTAATCTCAAGCCAATTCCCCTTGTAACTGGAAAAGGACTGATCTGGCTTAAAAAGCTCATCGAAAAGCATGGTCGCATTGGACTCTAAATAACTAAGCACCAACTAGTCACAGACGTTCTTTGCTGCAGAGATAGTCTTGACACAGCAGCGCGTTAGAATAGAAGTGACATTCTGCCCGGACGACCTCATGAGCCGGCCTGGAAGACATATACTTCAGGGGTGACTCGTGTCTAAACAAGCCACCCTCTAGCATTTCAATTTGAGCACTGTATATCTGAACTTAGCTAGCAAAACTGATTACTAGCACCTAAACACTATCAATCCAGCAACTACGCTTAACCTACAACAAACCAACATGACACCAACAAGCTCAGTAAATATTCAAACCGAGCTACGGACACTCATGACCTTAAGAAACCAAAATGAAAGCTGAAAACATGATTACCCAACCGCAAAACCTTGTAACCATCTACCCTTCAAACAAGGTTATTATCAAGCAATCGAATTTCACTCAATACGTTATTCCATTAACCGGACCTATTGGAGAAATCGACGAATACGGCGAGTTAACGCAAATTCTCGCTAACGCCACAGAATACGATGAAGTCTACATTCAACTGTCTTCATCAGGCGGCAGCCTTGAGACCTGCGACTACATCTGCCGCCGCATGGATGAATGTGCCGCGCACATCGCTGTAGAAATCGGCCTAACTTGTGTGGGAGTAGCAAGCGCTATTCCTTTCCACGCAGACGACTGGGTGATCCATGATAGCAGCACTATGATCATTACCCCGCTCTACTACAGCCCTGGATACGGTAAAGAGTCTGACATTCGCGATCATGCGAAGTACATGAGGACAGTGCATAAAAACTGGATTGAAAGAACCTTTAACGGGGTACTTTCAGAGGAAGAGAAATATGAATTACTAGAAAATGGCAAAGCATTGGACTTTTACGCTGACGACTTGCTCTCATGCTTGGACGCCTACCAAGAGCATCGCAATAAAAGCAAACTCAACGATTACCCAATCCAGATACCAAGCGACACCACAAAGTAATTCAAAGACGCTTACATCTATAGAGGGCCAATAACAAGACATAGCCGCATCATGCCAATAACCAAAACTCAATGACCTAACTCACACACCTAGACGTAAACACTTTAACTCTACCGATCAGTCCGGGACTTAACAGTCTCTGCCAATTAAGGCTGGACTCCCGTTAAGCCCCTGATAGGTTCTAAAGATAGAATAATACGAGGCACTAAAATCCCAATAATCATTACAGATACCTCACCGAGCTTGTCAGCACGAAGTAGATTGGCAGAAGCACGTACAGGCTTAGTGGGACGTCATGTCTACGACAAAATAACTGGTGAACATTACGGCGAATATACAATTTCTGCCTACATCCCCGAGCCTATCACGTACACACAGACGGCCCCAAAAAATTCACGAGAGCGCTGGCATATCGAGGATGACGGAACCGTAGCCCCCATCGACATAGCACCAGCTCAACAGAAGCATTTACCCTGTGTCATTGAGCACACTGCAGATCAACTGAGCAAACCAAACAAGCAGTCAAGCCCTGGAAGAAACCCGCAACGTATACTCAACCCGTTGGCGGCAGTATTATACACATTAAATTTAGAACAACACCCAACCCCTTGGCTAGATGACATCGCATTCGGAGCGATATACACCGGACCGGGTGTGATTAACGGAAAGCAAAGCGTTTCCCTTGAAGACGTAATGCTCGTACTTCGATTACCTATAATTACAACAGCTGCTGCCGCTGAGAGATTGTTAAACCATGACCGGAAACCTATGTCCACTCGACAGATACAGCGAGTTGTCGAAGCCGCGAGAATAGCATTGAGAGGCCTAGCCCTTTATCTTGAGCGGCATCCACATATCGCTCAGGCCTTGGACATGACTATTGATTTCGACAAACTCTGGACCTATGACACTGATCACACTGATCCGACCAAAAATTCAGAGCACCCCAAGAAACAGGCGGCGTTAATGATGATTAGATCCAAAACGCATAAAAAGACCATTGCGAAGGAGCTGGGCATATCCAAGAACACGGTCAAGAAATGGTGTCGTGAGATTGACATTGAGCTTGGCATAGGGGGTCAACCAGCACCAATTAACGACAGATAATATAAGGAAGTGGCTAACTACCACGCACACACGCATCAGAACAAACAATCTCTATTAAGCAGGGGAAGAAGGGGCACAACCCCTTCCCCGCTCTTGATCTTGCTTTTAATTCTACAGGCATCAGTGCAGCATAACCCAGTAACGGTATGTTACATCTAAACCTACAGTTAAGCCTAAGCAGATCGGGGGCTTCCGCCTCAGCCCCCGCCGTTATAACTAGCATGCCGCAAGGCATTACAAGAAATACTAGCTATACATTGCGGGATGGTGCACCACCACCCATCTCCACCTAATTGAACATAGAAGGAGCATCACTTCGTAACCAAGCGTCAAAAAATAACTTGTGCAGGTGAGGCTCGTAGCACTGTTGCTCCGCCTCGCTTAAGTCAATGTGGCGAGCACTGCTGGATGGCGGTCAGTGCACAGATGAGCAGATACACAGTACGCCGTGCTGATGGACCTCGTGCACTCTGCAGGAAGACCCGCGAGGATCATCCAGTCAACTCACGCTCACACCCGCTCTTCGGGCCTCATCACCTGAAGAACAACAGGGCTGATGGTGCATACAAGTGGACCGCCCGGTTCGATGCTCACATCTACCAATTCGATCCAGCCGCCATCGACCAAGTGAGTGAGTTCCTTGGATAGCCTGCGTAGGGTGATATCGCACTCATGGGCGATGGCAGCCTGTGTAACACGTACTGTTCCGCCCTCTCCCACGTTCGACCAAAGGGCGAGCATGATTGCACCAGCGGAGCGGTCTGAAAGTACCAACCTTAAGACGGCCCTCATGGCGCCTGGCTTGAAGAATACGGAGCCCTGGGACGTAGGGGATTCTGAAGCAAACTCGGTCATCGACGCATTCCTTGAGGCACCCTGCGAAGGTAGCCCCTTCAGCAGATGTCACGATTAGTGTGTTCACGATTAAATCACATGAATTCAGCATTGGGGAATGCCTGCACCACCACACTCCCCAGCGCTTCAGCACCAGTTCGGCACCCGTGTCAGGGAGCTGCGTGTTGCTATGGGCATGAGCCAGGAGGCCTTTGCTGATCGTTGCGGCTTCGCCAGGACGTACATGTCTCGCATTGAGACCGGTGGCGCTAACCCGTCAATCAACGCCATTAAAGTGCTGGCAGATGCTCTCGGCGTAAGCATTGCCGCTCTATTTGAAGGGATGTGAGCCACTCGCTCCACCACACCCCTCCCCGCGTAAGGCTCGCAGGGACTTCTTGCCAGACCAGTGAAAGCCTGCTTTCGACCCATAGCTGACACTGATCTGGCATCCGCCACTACCTGTCACTTGCAAACGAAATGCGACTCAGTGAGAGCGGGATTGCCCGCGAATACCGGCACAGGCGGTGCCATCCAACGTAGTAACATTTTCCACCAGCCTCATTAGTGGATCGTTTGGCGCACACCCCCATGTTTGAAAAGCTGGTAGTCCACGACTGTTTGAAAAAGAGAATCTGCCAGCAGGCGAAGCCTTTCAATTTCTTCTGCAGAAGCGTCATCCTTGACCGCCTTCTGATGAGCTCTGACTGCCTCTAATGCCTGTTGCAAAAGCGGTTCACCGGCTAACGCTATGCCTTCTAGAGTTCGCTTCATGTCCTGCACGCACTCCCAAGATCGTGAAATGCGAGCCTAGCCGTAAGGGGGAAGCCTCTGAGTCAACTGACGCTGCTCCTATCAGCCGCTTCCGACAAGCTTCTGCCTGGTTGCCATCACTACCAGGCTCAATGCGGGCTGGGCCCGAGACACGCGTCAATGAGCTCAGCAGTCTCAAGCAAACGCTGCCTCAAAGTAGGAAGAAGCGCCACTGCGACAACGGATCTCCGTTGCGCCAGCTCAAGGACAGTATGAAGAACAGTATCAGAGTGCCGCATGATTTCTATCAGATGCAGTCCACTAGGTCCATTGGCACCAGCGAGCCAATTCTTCGCCGTTCGCTCACTCGCATTAGTCCAGTTTCGCAGGGTCTTTATAGCTCTATGTGAGTGGCCGAGCTCGTCTAGCAGCGCTGACGCCAGAGCATGGGAATACACATCAGTGCTAATTGGAAAGGAAATGCCCATTTTCGTGATCATATTTCTACCTACCCTTCCTAAATTTAATATTTGATGATTGCTGATAGACATACAGCAATTCTGCGTGTCCTGTATCGGTATGCCATCAATCAACATTATAGGTCTGCCAATGCGACAAATTACATCGTTTAGCGCAGAAGCTAATAATAAAGCGGCAGCTTATGTCCGGATGTCGACAGAGCATCAGCAATATTCTACAGAGAATCAGCTGGACGCCATCAACATCTATGCACAGACCCACAATCTCGATGTCGTGAAAATTTATACGGACGCAGGGAAAAGTGGACTCAGTTTAGATGGACGCGAAGCTCTTCAGCGTCTGTTGGCGGATGTGGAGTTTAGGAGCAGTGACTTCACTACCGTTCTCGTTTACGACGTTAGCCGCTGGGGGCGCTTTCAAGATCCTGATGTCAGCGCTAGTTATGAAGTGCGCTGTCGGCAAGCTGGCGTTCGAGTAGAATATTGTGCTGAACAATTTGTAAATGACGGTTCTCCTGTATCCAGCATTATCAAAAGCGTTAAAAGAATGATGGCCGGAGAGTACAGTCGCGAACTTTCGGTAAAGGTATTTGCCGGGCAGTCACGCCTAATACAGCTAGGATATAGACAAGGCGGACCAGCAGGCTACGGTCTACGCCGCCAACTAATAGACCAAACTGGAAAGCCCAAGGCAACGCTGCATCATAAAGAATACAAAAGTCTTCAAACTGATAGAGTAGTCCTCTCGCCGGGGCCTGAAAATGAGCAGGAAATAGTGCTGGAGATTTACAACTCATTCATTAAGAAAGCTCAAACAGAGAAGGAAATTGCCGACTCGCTAAACAGGCGCGGCATACTCACCGATTTAAACAGACCATGGACGCGCGGCGTAGTACATCAGATCCTTGTGAATGAAAAGTACATAGGGAACAACGTTTGGAATCATACGTCAGCAAAACTAAAGATGCCTCGTATTGCCAACCCTGCGGCTGAATGGATACGGGCAGACGCAGCATTTCCAGCGATCGTCGACCAATCCCTATTCATTGCTGCCCAAGCCATCATTCAAGCTCGTGCACGCTTTTGGTCAAACGAGGAGATGCTAACCAGCCTAAAAGATTTATTTCAAGAACGGGGATGTCTTTCAGGTCTTATCATAGACGAGCAGGAGAATCTACCCTCAAGCAGCTGTTATAGAAAGCGATTTGGAAGTCTTATTGATAGCTATCGACTAATTGGCTATGAGCCTGCCAGGGATTACGGGTTCATAGAAGCCAATCGACATCTACGGGAACGATTCCCTAAAATCTTCACCGAGACACAAGAAAAAATTGAGGCTGTGGGAGGCCGAGTTTCCGTAGACTCAAGCACTCAATTGATACTCGTGAATGAAGAGTTTACTGTTTCAATTGTACTCTGTCGCTGCCAGCTGGTAGGAGCCACTCGCCGGCGCTGGCAGGTGAGATTTGACTTCAGCCTTTTCCCGGATATCACAGTCGCAGTCCGCATGCTACCAGGTGAAAACGAAGTACTTGATTACTATCTTTTTCCTATGATTGACCTAGTAGCCCCAAATTTGCGACTTGGCGAAACTAACCCTAGAGAGTTGGAGCTCTATCGTTTCGAAAGCTTAGAAATTCTGTCCACGCTGAGTAAGCGCTTCCATTTATCGAGTGCTGCATAATGAATGCGCCACAAGACGTTCCACTGACGTTACATATCGCCAGGGCGTCGTCAATCGAGCAAATCCCCTTAGAGCTAATCAAGATTATCAACCCTCGGCAGCGAAACAAAAAAGCCTTTTCAAGGTTGGTTGATAATATTGCAAATCTAGGTTTGAAAAGACCGATCACGGTAGCGCGGGCCGATGTAGGTTTCGATCTAGTGTGCGGCCAGGGGCGGCTTGAAGCATTTAAAGTGCTTGGCGAGCGAACTATACCTTGCATTGTAATAACAGCTACTGAGATCGATAGGTACTTGATCAGTCTCGTCGAAAATTTAGCCCGAAGAAAGCACTCAGGCCGCGACTTATTGGAAGCAATAAATTCGCTGCATGATCGCGGATATAGTACCAAACAAATCTCGCAAAAAACGTGTTTAGATTACAACTACGTAGGGGGCATACTTATTTTGCTGCGACAAGGGGAGGAGCGATTAATCAGTGCTGTGGAAAAAGGCTGGCTGCCGATTAAAATCGCCATAATAGTTGCACGATCGGACGATTCTGCAATACAAGTCGCCATGCTTGAGGCGTATGAAAAAGGGCTGCTGAAAGGTCAGCAATTAATGAAGGTTCGCCGTTTAATTGAAAGTCGCCGCGCTAATGGGAAATGTTTTAACCATCAAAAAAGCCCTGAAAATATCACTACTTCTCGCCAGCTTCTTAATGCCTATCAATCCGAGGTACACAGACAAAGATTAATGGTAAAGAAAGCTGATATCGGCGAGCAGCGGCTATTGTTCGTTGTCACCGCATTAAGAAAACTCTTCTCAGATGAGTACTTCTGCTCCCTGCTGAAAAGCGAAGGAATTGAGGATATGCCACAAGTGTTAGCCGATCGCGTCAATGGAGAATTATGATAGAGATCAGAAGAGCCTTTGATGATAGGTTGATTACTGTGACCATCACTCAACTATTACCATCGCGGATGGTCCAAGCAACCACTCTCAACTCACCAAAGTACTTATCTATTTTAGCATCCGTTCGCGAGCTTGGGATTGTTGAGCCACTGGCCATCCATCACGAGCCAATTGATCCAAATGAACAGCCTTCTAGGTATTTAGTACTCGATGGGCACCTGCGCCTAGCCGCTTTGAAGCAACTAGGCGCACAACACGTGCTCTGCTTACTTTCCACGGATGATGAGGGCTTTACATATAACAGACAAATAAGTCGACTGACACCAATTCAAGAAAGCAAAATGATTATCCAAGCAATCGAGAAAGGCGTATCAGCAGAAAGGATTTCTGAAGTTCTCAATATAAAGCTTGATCGCATCCAGCTACGTCAAAATCTCTTGAAGGGCATAGCACCAGAGGCTATTGAACTATTGAAAACCCGGATGGTAGGACAGCCCGTGTTCCCTATTCTCCGAAAGATGAAGCCAATGCGGCAGATTGAAGCTGCAGAGATGATGATTTCTGCAAACTGCTTTACCGGACGCTATGCCCAAATGGTCTTGACCGCGACAAGGCCTGAGGATTTAACGGTGTCGAAAACCTCAGTCGAAGGTGTATCGCCTGAAAGCATAATGAAAATGGAACGAGAAATGGAGAGACTCTACCATGACTACCGGCTTGTAGAGGATACATTGGGGGAAACGATGTTGGTGCTAGTAGTAACCAAAGGGTATTTATCCAGAATGTTACGCAATGAAGCAATATCAGCCTACTTACAGCGTTTCGAGCCTGACTTGGCTAGAGAATTAATAGGAGTTATGAATGCAGTCACAGCAGATGCTAGAAGTCTAGAGCGGGAATAGTGCTGACCCAATCCGTAACTTCATTCCTTTATTTATTCAGATTCACTATCAATGCGCATACTGAACGTCCGCAAAGGGTCGATTGCAGCAACTCGCTATCCCGCCCCTGGTTTAACTAATGCGTATCTAATTTACGCTGCACCCTTGCAAGCAGCCCTGCCACCAACTGGTCCTATAAACACCCCGGAAACTCTGGGATTGACACGGTAGGGTTAAGCCAAAGCCCCCTTCCACTACATTAACCCCTTCATTAGTAAGCCATTACCGACAGCGAGCCCCTTCAGCGGAGCGATAGCCAAGAAAGGACGCGTTCGGCTAAGAAACCTGGCTGACAGCACGCGAACGCATGCCTCTCGCACCCGGGCACCTCAACAGCGATCATTTACTGATCAACTCGACTATCAAAGGAGTAGACAGCTCTGGCAGCACGACATCACGTGGTGCAGCCCTATCGTTAGGCGTTCGAAGATGACCATACGATCGAATTTTCAAAGACCTGTACGCCAAAGAGACAATCGATAGCCCTTTTATCCCTCTGCCAACCTAGAAGCTTGCAGCCAGGTACTCGACCTGAGTTATAACATATTGTAGACGGTCGTTAACAATATGTTAAGATCAGCCCAGATCACTGATGGGACGAAGGAGCGATGCAGGTAATAGCCTATGCAAGGATGAGTACAGACGATCAGTGCTTGTCGGTTGGTGGCCAGTTCGCCGCCATCAAGATCGCAGCAGAGACGTACGGGTGGGAGATTGTTGCCCAGTACACGGACGAAGCCGTGTCAGGTACCGTCGATCCCCTAGACCGTCCGCAATGCCGCCTTGCCCTCGCTAGGGCGAAGGGCTTGGACTGTCCGATTGTCGTGCATCGAATCGACCGCCTCACACGTGACCATGCTCACTTCGTTACCTTGCAGAAGAAGTACACCTTCATCGAGGCAGAGGACGTTCATAGCAGCGGCCTACTGCGGAACATCAAGTCATTACTCGCTGAAGAAGAGCTGCTGAAAATCCGTGCCCGTACAAAGGCTGGCTTAGCCGAACTAAAGAAGCTCGCCGCCAGTGGTGATGCAGAAGCCCAAGAAAAGATTGCCCGCCGTGATGCAGGTCGTGCGAAGGCGTGGGCAGTAGGCAACGGGGCCGCTGTAAAGGCTAAGCAAATGAATGCAGACAATCGGGCTGATGCAATCGCTCACCACATCAAAGCGTGCTTGTACGACGGCTGCACTTCATTTGCTGCTATTGCCCAGTGTCTCAACTCAAAGGGCGTGACCACAGCACGGGGTCGTGCATTTCAACCTATGACTGTATCCCGCCTGATGACTCGCCTTCAGTTGTCCTTCTGACACTAACGGCCGATAGCCCTGCCAGCTCACGAGAAGCGATTTCAGTGACGTTCGGGGCGAATTCACCAGCCCCAGATATTTTGAAATCGTACTGTGCGGCTCGCAGCGGGCCTGCCAGAAGCATTAAGCACCGCCCCACTGACGGATCAGTTTTGATCCACCCTCGACGATATTCCCGCCCCGATTCACTGCCGATATTCGGCTATAGACGTAGTTCCGTTTAGAAAATTTGGGGTAGCATCCAAATTGAAAACGGCGACTGAACAGTCAGAAGTGCTCGCACCATCCGAGGTACACATCATTGTCACTCAGAAACACAAACGGCTTGCGTGCTTCGTCTTTGTACTCGTCAATCGTGAGTGCAAACAAGCTCGACCCCGCCCCGGCTCCCTGATCGATTCGCATAGTCGTGACGACTTTGTAACTGTTCTCGCTAGAACCGTAGTCGATTACCTGCGGTTTGGTAACGTACGAGTTCTTCAGGGCACCAGCCATCAGGCCGCTTTTACGCTCGACTTTGAACTGTTTGCCGATGTACATATGGCCAAGCGAGCTTGCAGATGCAGATACTGCCTTCTCTACGGTGCAGCGGTAGTCTGGGGATGCCCAAGCGTTGCCCGCCCCAATCATCGCGATGACTGCCGCTATCCCTGCTGACTTCATTGTGACGCTCTCTTATGTGGCTGGTGAGGTACGCATCTTGCCCAAAGCAAAGGACATCTGATGACCGCAAAACCTGAATGGACGCCGATGATAGCCGACGCCTACGCCAATAAGTACGGTGAGGTAGCTGAAGACTTCTTGTCGCTCGTGGTCATTCCATCGCTGGCAGCCCTGGAGCAGAAAGGTGTCGAAATTGCGGCACAGGAAGATCAAGTGCTTGCCGCTTTCCATCTACACGATCATCGTCATCTGATCACAAAGACTAGCATGGCGCTGTGCTTGGGCATTCAGTCGCTGTGGGAACAGCAGCTACGCGAGTATCTTGGCAATTGCGGGGTACAGCCAAAGCACCATGGGCCGATTTTTGATCTAATCCAACGCGCCCACTGGGGCATCTCGGGCAAGGTGCCTTCGCTGAACCATCTCTTCAGCGAGATACGCGGTTTGCAGCTTGAGAGTTTTGAGTCCTACAGCCGCCTAGACATGCTACAGCTACTGGGAAACGTCTGCCGTCATGGTGAAGGTGCTTCAGCGGTGAAGCTCCGGGGGAAATACCCGGAGCTTTGGCCAAAGGCGATGACCGAGAGCGAGCAGTTTGGGATAGCTGTAACGGCATTTATGCCCGTGGGCGGTATGCTGATTACCGCCGATGTGTTGCGGGACTTCGTGAATGCAGTGGTGCTGTTCTGGCTGGATATGCGTATAGCGTGCACTGAAGCCCTGATTCCGAGTAACCCGGTGATGATCGAGGAAATAGCAAGACTGCAAGCCTTAAGGCCTGCCCTGCTATGACTCAGGCAACACCCAGCTGAAACTATCATTCCTCAAACGGGCGTGAAGCTTCACGTACTCAGCGCCAAGCCAATCAATGCTACGCACACACGCACATTCGAGGTATCACCGCATGGACGACAAAGCCGCTACAACCGCTGATGCCCTGGAGTTGCTGATGATGAACCAGACCGCCCTCAGAGCTGCTATCGAGGAACTGAGCACCTGGATACGCCAGCGTGGCTCTGTGCACGTCCACGACAATGTGATGATAGCTTTGCAGTCCCTCGACACAAACGCCGATGCTATCGCTTCTACGATTGATCGCCTACGGGAGTAGCGATGTGTCTAGTAGTAGCGTCCGTTTAGGCAACGGACGCCCCTAAATGCAGTTCAGTCGCCGCTAGAGATTATTCCTAAGCCAGTCGGAACCGGCCTGATTAAACCCACTCCAGGCCCCATCACCACTCAATTTGACCACCAACAGTTCGTCATTTTGGTCAATGTAGGGCAATAGGTAGTCCCGAATCGCAACGCAGGTACTATCGGATTTAACAATCCAGGTCGAATCTAGGTGATGCCACCAAGCCCCCACTCTCTTGATGGCCTCAATGAGCTCACCATAGTTCTGAGCGGGTTTGTTCAAGTCATAGCCGATGAGGAATGTAGCCATATGTCAACTCTCCAAAGTGATGTGCAAAGCGGCGTCTAAACCGCCCTACGGTGAGGGCGGTTCAGCGGTGCATGTCAGTGAGGTAGCGATCTGAAGTGCTGACATACGTCCTCCCACTTCCCTAATCGGAAGCGGCGATACCGATGGACAAACACGCATTTGGAGCTGGCACTAATGGTCATGATGGTCTTACCTTTGTGAGTGCGATAGTGGTTCGCAAGCATCCAGAGGCGACCACCAATCAGTTGCCTGTTGACGACTAGGTCAGCAGTTGGCTAAATGGCGTCCTTCTCTCGATGTACGCGTCTACAAACGTATGCGTCGGAGGGTGCGGGTAGTCACGTTTCTGTCGCCAAACGTCGCGTGGCTACCTGCAAGCATTCTTCAGCAGCCCCCCTTAATTGGGGGTTTTTGCGTTTGTGCTGCCACCATAACGACATCCTTTTACTCAATCAATAGCTATACCCCGCCACAACCTGTTAATAACCTGTTGATAACATGTGCCTCGAATGCTACCAAAGCCGCGTAGGCCTTGGCTTTCGCGGCTTTCCGCTGCGTTAAACCGTTCGTCCTTCGAACGCAAAAAAAATTTGCTCCGAGCTCCTATAACACGATTTGAGCCTTGGAAACGACAAGCACCCCGTTCCCCAAGGGAACGAACCTTTTATCGTCACTAGGGCCTATTGAGGGCCTCTAGAGGGCAAATCCAAATCGCGCTGTGTTTTTGTCCAGTCCTTCTGTGGTCTTGAAGGCCAGCTCCATTGCCGAGTTATCCACAGCTAATTTGTGAGAACTGGCGCTTACTCGACAGCTAGTGGAAGGGAGCCGTATTGGCGTTTCATTTATGGCCTCTCTTGCCTTCACGAGCCCTCGAAAAGCTGCTGGAGCAGCTCTGCGACAGTCGCTGTCGGCACGCCCGAGCCATACGTATCGAACGTGATGGTGCCAGAAGCGTGCCCCATTACAGCCTGAGCGTGAGTCGTTGGAACTCCTTTGGCTTGCATCAGCGAAGCCAGTGAATGCCGCAATGAATGGAAGACTAAGCCACGTTCATAATCATCCCCTAGGGCAGCCGGGATGGCGTGTTGGTTGACCCACTCACCCGATGGCCTGTAACCAATCTGGGCTAGCGCTTCGCTCCCACTGCTGCATATTGCATCGACGTACCTCAAGAACGCTGCTAAGTCGAAGCCATAGGCACCGTCAGTCAGCGGCACTAGGCGCTCACTCTGCTTGTTCTTGAGTGACTTCCCTTCCCCGGCTTCGTTGATGTGAATGGCAACAAGGCCAGACTCCGTTGCCACAACGTCGCCCGTGGTCAACTGGCATATCTCCTTCAGCCGCCCGCCAGTGATGATTCCCAGGCTGAGCAACCATCGTCTCCACGAGGTCTCTGGGAGACTGTTTGCATAGTCCATCAGCTTGCTCACCTGATGCTGGGAGAACGCCTTACGGGTCGATTCAACGCCTTTTGTTAGCTTCAGCTTCTTGTCGTAAGTCTTGCTTAGGTGTCCGTTCTCAACAGCCCAGGCAAAGACAGCCGAAAGTTTCACGATGAGTTTGTTCACCGTCGAAGGCATCCGACCTACTGACAGACGTTCCCGGAACGCCACAAGGTCTGCCCTGGTGTGGTGTCTCAAATCCAACCCGTTCAAATGCTCAGAGATGACCTTGTGACAAAGAATCGTCTCCTTCAAGGTCGTCGGTTTCTGGTTCCCGGCCCGATCAGCCATGTAGAGCTGGGAGAGCACATCGAAGGTCATCGGGGTTGCCATCGGCTCCATTGCCGTACTCATCACCTCACCATGCAGTGCGAATACCGGCATCGAGCCAATAGCCACGTTCCGGTACAAGTCTCCCCAGTGACGGAGTGGGAGGCCGTCGTCAGCAGACACCAGCGTACTGCTCACTAGTTTCAACAGATGCTCCCGCAGCTCGTTCCATGAAGCGTCAGGACGATCCAGGTGGAACGATTGAAGCGATGCCGTGAGACGGCCGGATGCTTGCATTGCCCATCTGCGATCAGTGGTCTTGAGGGAAACAGACACCGTGCGACTCACACTGCCAGTCACGCGAAGGCGTAGGTAGTAAATGCCGTGGCGTCGGTAATGGTACGCACTCGCCAACCGGCACGTTGGTCTCAAGGGAAGCGTGCGATTTGTGACAGCACTTGTGACAGGGTGCTCCTGTGGAAGGGTGTTCATGGTGGTTAAGCCCTTGTAATCATGGGTTAACCCTTTCCCTCTTTGTCGTTCTGGATGTATTGCCGGGAGGATTTGCGCAAATTGAAGCGGATTACCCTGTTGTGGGATTACATTCGCGGGGTGACGGAGGCGAATGCGCCGTTGTTGATGGGTGAGACCCGGGAGATGCGGTTTGCTCAGGAATGATGGGGCTGCTTCGCAGCCCATCGCCGGCAAGCCAGCTCCCACAGGTACAGCGTAATCTCGGAGCCAGCACAGTACCTGTGGGAGCGGGCGTGCCCGCGAACACCGGCGCAGCCGGTGCCAGGCGCCGCGTTGCCTGGCCCGTGAGGCGATGGTCAGTAGGAAGCCACCACG
>Ga0209370_1002034_pt1 | contig 15733 bp, 16 predicted proteins | sample AgamicAtPrz_FD_187164 | JGI IMG/M metagenome (GOLD analysis project Ga0209370, IMG submission 187164) | Agave microbial communities from Guanajuato, Mexico - At.P.rz (SPAdes) (version 2) | ecosystem: Host-associated > Plants > Phyllosphere > Phylloplane/Leaf | place: Guanajuato, Mexico... | reverse complement strand
TCGCCTTCTTCGCGATTTCGTTGTCGGTGATGTACTTGTTGATGACGCGCGTCATCGCGGCCCGCAGGCCGGTCAGGTGCGTGCCGCCGTCGCGCTGCGGAATGTTGTTCGTGAAGCACAGCACGTTTTCGTTGTAGCTGTCGTTCCACTGCATCGCGACTTCGACGCCCACGTTGTCCTTCTCGCCCGTGGCGAAGAACACCGTCGGATGCAAGTTGGTCTTCGTCTTGTTGATGTACTCGACGAACCCTTTCACCCCGCCGGCGAACGCGAAATCGTCTTCCTTGCCCGAGCGCAGGTCGGTCAGACGAATCCGCACACCGTTGTTCAGGAACGAAAGCTCGCGCATCCGCTTCGCGAGGATGTCGTAGTGATACTCGACCGTGCCGAAAATCGTCGGATCGGCCATGAAGTGCACTTCGGTGCCGCGGTTCTCAGTGTCGCCGGTCACGAGCATCGGCGACACTTCCACGCCGTCCACCACCTCGAGCACGCGATCCTGTGCGACGCCGCGGTGGAACTCCATGAAACGCTTCTTGCCGTCGCGGCGCACGGTGAGGCGCAGCCAGCTCGACAGCGCGTTCACGCACGACACGCCCACGCCGTGCAGGCCACCCGAGACCTTGTAGCTGTTCTGGTCGAACTTGCCGCCCGCATGCAGCTCGGTCATCACGATTTCCGCAGCGCTGCGCTTCGGCTCGTGCTTGTCGTTCATCTTCACGTCGGTCGGAATCCCGCGGCCGTTGTCGGTCACGGAAATCGAGTTGTCGGCGTGAATCGTCACGTGGATGTCGTTGCAGTACCCGGCCAGCGCTTCGTCGATCGAGTTGTCGAGCACCTCGAACACGAGGTGGTGCAGACCGGTGCCGTCCGACGTGTCGCCGATGTACATCCCGGGGCGCTTGCGCACCGCTTCCAGACCTTCGAGGATCTGGATCGACGAGGCGCCGTAGCTGCTGTTATCGGGTTGCGAATTGTGCTGTTCACTCATGGATATCTTCCGGTTCTGCGGGGCCACTCTCGTGGCGGCGCGGTGCGTTTCAGCGAGAAATCGCCGGGCCGCTCCAGTTTCCTGGCCCGCCCCAAGTGCCGAAACGGCATCAAAAGGGCGGGTTGTCGGTTCGCCATAAAAACGCCAAAGGGGCTTGCCGCCCCCTGGTGTGTGTCGCGATGTCGAGCGCGTCAGATGCGCATCGGCATCACGACATACTTGAACTCGTCGTTCTCGGGCACGGTGATCAGCGCGCTCGAGCTGGCGTCGCCGAGGCTCACCTGCACGGTGTCGACCTTCAGGTTCGCGAGCACGTCGAGCAGATACGTGACGTTGAAGCCGATGTCGACGGTATCGCCCTGGTAGGCGATTTCGAGTTCTTCCTGCGCCTCTTCCTGATCGGCGTTGGTCGACATGATCTTCAGCTGGCCCGGTGCGATGATGCAGCGCACGCCCTTGAACTTGTCCGAGGTCAGGATCGCCGCGCGTTGCAGCGAACGCTGCAGTTCTTCACGGCCGATTTCGAACGTGTTCTTGTGCGCCTTCGGGATCACGCGCTGGAAGTCGGGGAACTTGCCCTCGACGAGTTTCGACACGAGCTCGACCTGGCCGAACGTGAACTTGGCCTGGGTTTGCGCGATGTCGATGGTGACGGTGTCGTCGATGTCTTCGAGCAGGCGCTGCAGCTCGAGAATCGTCTTGCGCGGCACGATGACTTCCTGGCGGCCGAACGTGCCGCCTTCGAGCTTCATCGACGAGAACGCGAGGCGGTGGCCGTCGGTGGCCACGGCCATCAGCTGGTCGCCGTCGACGACGAGCAGCATGCCGTTCAGGTAGTAGCGGATGTCCTGCTGCGCCATCGCGAAGTGCACCATGCCGAGCAACTGGCGGAACGACTTCTGCGGGACGGTGAGCGTGGCGCCGAAATCCTTGGCCTGCGCGACGGTCGGGAACTCGTCGGCCGCCAGCGTCTGCAGTGCGAAGCGGCTCTTGCCCGATTGAACGGTGAGGCGCTTGTCGGCGAGCGATAGCGTGACCTGGCCGTCAGGCATCGCGCGCAGGATATCGAGCAGCTTGCGCGCCGCGACGGTGGTCGCGACCTGGTCGCCGCCGACGCCGAAATCGGCGCGCGTGGTGATCTGCAGCTCCAGGTCGGTCGACAGGAATGAAACGTCCGGGCCGTTCTTGGTGATCAGCAGGTTGGCGAGGATCGGCAACGTATGGCGGCGTTCGACGATGCCGCTGACCGTTTGCAGCGGCCTGAGGAGGGTGTCTCGTTCGGTCTTGACCAGTTGCATAGAGTTCCTTCGTTGAGTAACGGCCTGCAGCGCAGCAGCCACGCAGCGCCCCGCCGGCCGGGCTCTTGGCCCGCCACCACCGGGGCGGTCAAACCAGTATTGTGCCTCAAAACCGAACCGCCCCCCTTAAATTGGGGCGGAGGCCGAATTATCAAGCGCGGTGCGCGCGCTCAGCCCTTCAGCGTCTGTTCCAGCACGTGCAGCTCGTGGTTGAGCTGCGCGTCCTTGCTGCGCTCGTCGGCGATCTTGCGCACCGCGTGCAGCACGGTGGTGTGATCGCGCCCGCCGAACAGCTCGCCGATTTCCGGCAGGCTCTTCTGCGTGAGTTCCTTCGCCAGATACATCGCAATCTGCCGCGGCCGCGCGATGTTCGCGGGGCGCTTCTTCGAGTACATATCCGCGACCTTGATGTTGTAGAAGTCGGCGACGGTCTTCTGGATGTTCTCGACCGAGATCTGCCGGTTCTGCACGGTCAGCAGGTCCTTCAGCGCTTCCTTGGTCAGCTCGATCGAGATCTCGCGGCCGTGGAACTTCGAATACGCGAGGATCTTGCGCAGCGCGCCTTCGAGCTCGCGCACGTTCGAGCGCAGGTGCTTCGCGACGAAGAACGCGACGTCTTCCGACAGGTTCACGCCTTCCGACTGCGCCTTGCGCATCAGGATCGCGACGCGCATCTCGAGCTCGGGCGGCTCGATCGCGACGGTGAGGCCCGAGTCGAAGCGCGAGATCAGGCGATCGTCGATGCCCGAGATTTCCTTCGGATAGGTATCGCTGGTGATGATCACCTGCGCCTTGTTCGCGACCAGCGCCTCGAACGCGTAGAAGAATTCCTCTTGCGTGCGCGACTTGCCGGAGAAGAACTGGATATCGTCGATCAGCAGCAGGTCGAGCGAATGGTAGTAGCGCTTGAAGTCGTCGAACGCCTTGCGCTGGTACGCCTTCACCACGTCGGACACGTATTGCTCGGCGTGGATGTAGCGGATTCGCGCGCCGGCCTTGTCGAGCAGCAGCTGGTTGCCGATCGCGTGGATCAGGTGGGTCTTGCCGAGGCCGACGCCGCCGTACAGGAACAGCGGGTTGTACGAGATGCCCGGGTTGTCCGCGACCTGGATCGCGGCGGCGCGCGCGAGCTGGTTCGCCTTACCGGTCACGAAGTTGTCGAACGTGAGCACCGGGTTCAGCTTCGAACGTTCGTACATCGAATCGGCTTCGCCGCCGTTGGCGGGTGCGGCGCCCGGGCCCGGACGCCACGTGCGGCGGCCGGCCGCCGCTTCGTGCGCGGGCAGGCTCGGCAGGTCGATGTCGGCGTCGTCGGCGTTCAGGTGATGCGCGGCGGCGGCCGACGGCGTCATCGGAACGTCGGCCGGCGCGCTGGGCGCTGCACCGGCATTCGCGGTCAGGTTGGCGGCGATCGCGGCGACTGCCGCGGCCGGGCCGCCGGGAGTCAGCGGCGCACGCGGAGCAGCCGGTGCGGCGTTCGCGGTAGCGCTGCGCATGCCGGCCTTCGGATCGAGGACGAACTGGACTTCGATCGGCGTGTTCCAGAATTCACGGGCCAGATCGCTGATCCGGCCCGAAAACTGGCTCTTGACCCAGTCCAGCTTGAAGCGGTTCGGCGCGGCGATGGACAGCGTGTTCGCCGACGCATCGAAGGCCACCGGGGCCAAGGGTTTGATCCACGTCACGTACTGCTGGGGCGTCAGCTCGCGCTCCAGCAGTGCGGAACAGTGTTGCCAGAAATCGTTCATCAAGTAACTGTCGTTTTTTGCGTGCACAGCGCGGCTCGCCGGCGCCCTTGTCGCGGTTGCGCAACAAGGCCCGAAGCGGTCGTGCGAGCGTGCCTCGGACGCCTGCGTCACAGTCTTGGAGGGGCAGGCGCGAGCCGAGGCGGCATGCGGGATTCTTGGAGATAAGGCGAGATTCTAACGCCAAACGCGGCCACAGCGGGACTTATCCACAGGCTGTGTTTGTGGGTCGCGGGGCCGGATCGGGGCGGGCCGGCACAGGCGAGCGACTCGTAAAGTATTGACCGTCAACGGAAAAACGGTTTAAATAGCGGGTTCCGCGAAAACCAATCCTGTATTCCCGGCGATTGCGTTCGCCCGAATGCCTCCGGTTAAGGGCACGCGGTCCCCTGAATTTCGACATTCTCGAACAAGTGAGAACATCATGAAACGTACTTACCAACCGTCCGTGACGCGCCGCAAGCGCACCCATGGCTTCCGTGTCCGCATGAAGACGGCAGGTGGCCGCAAGGTCATCAACGCTCGCCGCGCGAAGGGCCGCAAGCGCCTCGCCATCTAAGGCAGGTTGCGCGCTGTGTCCGCCGTCCGCAGTCCTGCGGAAGGTGCCGTCGAGCCGGGTGCGAATCCGTCGCAGACGAAAGCCGCCTTCCCGAAAGCTGCGCGACTTCTGAAAACGGATGAATTTTCATCCGTTTTTCGTTTGCGCCCCTGGCGGCGTTCCGCGCACTTCGTGATTTACGGCAAGCCGACCGGTCAGCCCGCGCGTCTGGGGCTCGTCATCGGCAAGAAGTATGCGCCGCGAGCGGTTACCCGTAACCTCGTGAAGCGGCTGGCGCGCGATCAGTTTCGCCTGCGCCGCGCCGAATTCGCCGGTTACGACCTGCTGCTGCGGCAGCACACGCGCTTCGACAAGAAAGCGCTGCCGAGCGCGGCTTCCGCCCCGCTCGCGGCGATGTGCGCGGCCGAGATCCGCGAGCTGCTCGACAGGGCAGTCCGGGAAATCGCGCGCCGTGCGTCGAAGCCCGCGTCCGAGTGACGCATCCGTGCCCGGCGCGGCGTTCGCGCCCGCCCGGCCGGTTTTGACGCGGCGTCGTACGGCGCCGCCCAAGGTATGGAAACGGTATTGATCGCCTTGCTGCGCTTCTACAAGGTTGCCGTGAGCCCGATGCTCGGCAACCGGTGCCGTTTTTATCCTTCCTGTTCGGATTACGCGCGCGAGGCAATCCAGTATCATGGCGCCGCGCGCGGCACGTATCTCGCCGTCAGGCGCGTGTGCCGATGCCACCCGTTTTCCGCGGGCGGCGTCGACCTCGTCCCGCCGCCCAACTCCGACACTCGCGCTCGCGGCGAAGCCGACGCGCGGTCCCATCGACTCTGAGACAACGCATGGATATCAAACGCACCGTCCTATGGGTGATCTTCTTCATGTCAGCTGTCATGCTGTACGACAACTGGCAGCGGGACCATGGACGCCCGTCGATGTTCTTCCCGAGCGCCACGCACACGGCCCCGGCCGCAGCCGGCGGCGCATCGGGCACGGGCGCGACGACGACCGCAGGTGACGTGCCTGCCGCCGCAGCCGGCGCCGCACCGTCGACGACGGCCCCGGCCGCGCAGGCACAGCTGGTGAAGTTCTCGACCGACGTGTACGACGGCGAAATCGACACGCGCGGCGGCACGCTCGCGAAGCTGACGCTGAAGAAGCAGGGCGACGGCAAGCAGCCCGACCTGTACATCACGCTGTTCGACCACACGGCCGGCCACACGTACCTCGCACGTACGGGCCTGCTCGGCGGCGATTTCCCGAACTACAACGACGTCTACTCGCAGGTCAATGCGGGCCCGACGTCGCTGACGGGCGACCAGAACACGCTGAAGCTGTCGTTCGAATCGCCGGTGAAGGGCGGCGTGAAGGTGATCAAGACCTACACGTTCACGCGCGGCAGCTACGTGATCGGCGTCGACACCAAGATCGACAACGTCGGCACGGCGCCTGTCACGCCGACGGTCTACATGGAACTGGTGCGCGACAACACGGCCGTCGAAACGCCGATGTTCTCGCACACGTTCCTCGGGCCGGCGGTCTATACGGACGCGAAGCACTTCCAGAAGATCGACTTCAGCGACCTCGACAAGAACAAGGCGAACTTCGAGAAGGCCGCCGACAACGGCTGGGTCGCGATGGTGCAGCACTACTTCGCGTCGGCCTGGATTCCGCAGCAGGGCGCGAAGCGCGACATCTACGCTGAAAAGATCGATCCGACGCTGTACCGCGTCGGCGTGAAGCAGCCGGTCGCCGCGATCGCGCCGGGCCAGTCGGCCGACGTGCAGGCGCGCCTGTTCGCCGGTCCGGAAGAAGAGCGCATGCTCGAAGGCATCGCGCCTGGCCTGGAGCTCGTGAAGGACTACGGCTGGGTGACGATCATCGCGAAGCCGCTGTTCTGGCTGCTCGAGAAGATCCACGGCTATGTCGGTAACTGGGGCTGGGCGATCGTGCTGCTGACGGTGCTGATCAAGGCCGTGTTCTTCCCGCTGTCGGCGGCAAGCTACAAGTCGATGGCGCGCATGAAGGAAATCACGCCGCGCATGCAGGCGCTGCGCGAACGCTTCAAGAGCGATCCGCAGAAGATGAACGCCGCGCTGATGGAGCTGTACAAGACCGAGAAGGTCAATCCGTTCGGCGGCTGCCTGCCGGTCGTGATCCAGATCCCGGTGTTCATCTCGCTGTACTGGGTGCTGCTCGCGTCGGTCGAAATGCGCGGCGCGCCGTGGATTCTGTGGATTCACGACCTGTCGCAGCGCGATCCGTTCTTCATCCTGCCGGTGCTGATGGCCGTGTCGATGTTCGTGCAGACGAGCCTGAACCCGACGCCGCCGGACCCCGTCCAGGCGAAGATGATGAAGTTCATGCCGATCGCGTTCTCGGTGATGTTCTTCTTTTTCCCGGCTGGCCTGGTGCTGTACTACGTCGTGAACAACGTGCTGTCGATCGCGCAGCAGTACTACATCACGCGCAAGCTCGGCGGTGTGAAGAAGAAGCCGGCCTGACGTCCGTTGCCCGCGCGGGCGGCCAGCCGCCCGCGACGCACGCAAAAAAGCCGCATGGTTTCATGACCATGCGGCTTTTTACTTGTGCGGTGCCGGTTTCGGCCCCGGCTCAGCCCTTCTTCGATTCGCCCGCGTCGCCGTAGAACTGCTCGACCAGTTCCTGAACGAGGTAGCGATGATGCGGCGACAACGCTTCGATCTTCGATGCGAGTTCGATCGTCTCCGGCGTCGGCGGATAGCGCTCGTCGCGCGGCAGCGGTTGCGGCGTCGGGTGTTCGATCACGCTCGGCGACGGGCCGTAATGCAGCCAGTGCACTTCGACGCGCAGCCATTCGGCGAGCGTCGCGAGTTTGTCCGACGTCGGAATCGTGCGGCCCGTCAGCCATTTGTGCGCGGTTTGCGGCGAAACGGGCTGTGCTCCGCGATGGCGCAGATTGAATCGGTTCGCCAGCTCCGTCGCGCCGGTGACCTTCTCCGGGCTGCGCCGCAGGGCGAATTTCAGGCGTTCCGAGAACGCGGCTTTTTCTTCGGATGTCGGCATGGGAGAGATTGTGCAATTCGGCCGACGTTTCTAAGACAACTATATAAGATAAACGTATCCTATTCGGACGAATCCCGGCCTCGTATGGGCACAATGGCGGAATTGAGGGGCAAATCGTTCGACCCCGCCAGCAGGCATACTTGTCCGAGACGAAGAGTACGCTAGCGTGGGGTATTGGTACTCGACTTATCCCTGTCGGGATAAATTCGGGCGAGTCCGAATTCGGCGTCGCGCCCGGTGGCCCGGGTGCCGACACGCTACAATGCCGGCGTTCCGACGCGCGAACTGTTGCGTCGGCGCACCGCCTACTGGCTGATTTCCCAGACTCCCCAGATTCGTCCGATTCCCATGCTCGCTACCGACTCCGATCCGATCGTCGCCATTGCCACTGCCGCCGGCCGGGGCGGCATCGGCGTTGTCCGCGTGTCGTTCGGGCGCGGCGGCGAGGCGGCCGCGCGGCCGTTGATCGACGCGTTGTGCGGGCAGACGCTCGCGCCACGCCATGCGAGCTACGTGCCGTTCCTCGACGAGCACGGCGCACCGCTCGACCGCGGGATCGCGCTGTATTTCCCGGCACCGCATTCGTACACCGGCGAGCACGTGCTCGAACTGCAGGGGCACGGCGGGCCGATCGTGATGCAGTTGCTGCTGCAGCGCTGCCTGGATGCCGGGCGCGGCTTTGGGCTGCGGCTCGCGGAGCCGGGCGAATTCACGCGGCGCGCATTTCTCAACGACAAGCTCGATCTCGCGCAGGCCGAGGCGGTTGCCGACCTGATCGAGGCGAGCACCGAGGCGGCGGCGCGCTCGGCCGGGCGTTCGCTCGACGGCGCGTTCTCGCGGCAGATCCATGCGCTCGTCGACGACGTGATCACGCTGCGGATGCTGGTCGAGGCGACGCTCGATTTTCCGGAGGAGGAAATCGACTTCCTCGAAGCGGCCGACGCGCGCGGCAAGCTCGCGAAGATCCGCGCGCAGCTCGCGCACGTGCTCGGCGATGCGCGGCAGGGCGCGCTGTTGCGCGAGGGGTTGTCGGTCGTGCTCGCGGGGCAGCCGAACGTCGGCAAGTCGTCGCTATTGAATGCGCTGGCGGGCGCGGAGCTGGCGATCGTCACGCCGATCGCCGGCACGACGCGCGACAAGGTGGCGCAGACGATCCAGGTCGAAGGGATTCCGCTGCACATCATCGATACGGCCGGGTTGCGCGAGACGGAGGATGAGGTCGAGCGGATCGGCATTGCGCGCACGTGGAGCGAGATCGAGCGCGCGGACGTCGTGCTGCATCTGCTCGATTCGCGCACGGGGATGACGCCGGACGACGGGACGATCGCCGCGCGGTTTCCGGCCGGCGTGCCGGTGGTGCGCGTGCTGAACAAGACGGATCTGACCGGTGTGCCGGCGTGCGTCGAGCATCCGGCGGCGGAAGGCGATCTGACCGAGGTGCATCTGTCGGCGAAGCGCGGCGACGGGATCGACCTGCTGCGCGCGGAGCTGTTGCGGATTGCGGGGTGGCAGGCGGGGGCCGAAGGCGTGTATCTCGCACGCGAGCGGCATCTGATCGCGCTGCGAGCCGCGCAGGAACATCTCGCGCAGGCGGCGGATCACGCGGAGCAACGCGCGCAGTCGCTCGACCTGTTTGCCGAGGAGCTTCGGCTCGCGCAGGAGCAGCTCAATGCGATTACCGGGGAGTTCACGTCGGACGATCTGCTGGGGGTGATTTTCAGCAGGTTTTGTATTGGGAAATAAAAGGCTGCATTGTTTTTAAAAATAAAAACATCTGGAAGGCGACGCCCTTGTGCCGATCATGAAGAGTGCTCGCGTGTGCCGACGATAAAAATATACGGTTTATGACATTTATCGATGCAATCGATTGATTGCCTATTTGTTGCTATCCTCCATGAGACAAAGATCAACGTCTTGGGTTGCGTGTCAGCCGCTCGATGTGCTCGGCATTCCTTGACTGGCAATACACGCCGGGCGGCGACGGCGAAGATGCCGTTTCGACGACGCAGATTTGTCTCAATGTATTTATCGGATGATGCGGAATGTGCATCAATTTCGGGCGTCGATTTATTGAGATATCCGGTGCGGATTGGACGAATCCCGTGAGGACTCTTGCGATATTGAATCGATACTGTAATCCTCAAATGACGCCATTCGTCCCGGAATGGCGGGAGTGCTCAACTTTGACGAGTTCTATTTTGAGGAAAGCATGTTCGATCACAACCACTACGTTCCAGTATTGAAATGGCGACAAGGGGAATACCTTGCGCTGTCCAGATTGACGGCGACCGTCATGGATTGGGTGACACCGTTGTTCGAGGTGCCGACGGAGGCGTGGGACTTTGAAGCTGAAGCGCCAGCCAAAAGCCTCGACGAGCACTTGAGCAAGTTTGGCATGCGACTCAAGCAAAAATGGGACACGCGACGTTGTTTTGTCGATTCTCCCTTTATCGACGGCGACGCATGTGTCGAGAGCAGCGTGCATCATCTGGCCCATATCTTCGACCTGGCGCGGGCCGCCGGAGCCATGCCCGTTCCGGTGTTTGGATTGGGGCGTTCCGAAGCGTACATAGCCGCCGTAAGGGCGATTGTCGATCGCGATGGACGGGGAGCCTGCCTTCGACTGACGCCGGACGACTTCGGTATTTCGATGCGTGCGGAGGTGAACGCGTTGCTGGACGGAATCGGAATAGGAGAGGGCGCGTGCGATCTCGTACTCGATTGCGCGGCCGACATCGCAACCAGCCCGAAGATGCAGGCATTGGTGTGGAAGGGGCTGCTTGACGAACTGCCCAAGCTGAAAGATTGGCGATCCGTCACGATTGCCGGGACGTCGTTCCCGCAGAGGTTGCCGTCGGCGTCGTATCGACCGTCGGGCCTGATCAAGCGTCATGACTGGCTTGGCTACAAATCCCTTGTCGGAATGCTGCCTGCCGGCACACGCGTGCCGACTTTCGGTGACTACGCCGTGGCGCATCCGGAGACCGAACTCATCGATCCACGCATGCTCGATCCGACTGCAAGGGTGAAGTACACCATCGACGACGAGTGGTTCATCGCGATGGGCGTGCAGGTCAAGAAACATGGGCGCGCGCAGTACGCCGACATCTGCCGGAACATCGTGTCCGCCAGCCCACCGATTTTCATGGGAGGCGCTTACTCACACGGTGATCAATTCATCGAGGACTGCGCGAGCGGCACTGGAAGTACCGGCGGTGCATCAACCTGGCCGATGGTCGGGAGCAACCACCATGTCACGAAGGTTGTGAGGGATGTCGCCACCTTGTTCGGCGCTTCAACGCTTCCCTGACCTGCGCACGAAGTGAGGAAGGGGAAAGGTGTTGCGTGAGCAGCGCATACAGCGCTTGTCTGCTGCCGCGCAGCGCCTTCCTGTCGGTTTCAAGCGCTTCCAGAATGGCCAGCGCTTCGTCGCGCCACAGAAGGTGGGCGACATGGAAGGGGGAGATGTCGGGGTTCATTGACGCGGCGCGCTCGGTCTCGATGTGAACCGCTCCGCGCGGGCCGACATGCGACACCTTGATGCCCCACCACGGCGGAAGCAGGTTCGCCGCTTCGACGAAGTGTCGTTCGCTCACGACGAGCGTCGCCTTGTCGAGCGCTCGCGAGTAGGCATCGATCTGCAGCGGAAGACGGTGCAGTGTGTCGGTATCGCTTTTGAGCTCGTACCCATGAATGACGCCATTGATCACCGCGATGTCGACCCTGCATGCGCCATGCTCAAGCCCCAGCTCTTCTACGACGAGCACGTTGGGATTCGACAGCGGCTCTGCAAGGACCTTTTTCATGACAGCGGTTCGAACGTCGCGATCGCGTGTTGCAATACGAGGCGTTTGATTGCCGTTTGAAAATTTCGCCACGGTGGAGGGCCCTTGAATCGGTATGCAGCGGGGCATGTTAACACAGGGAGGGGGTGCGTTTGTCCCCACTGCCGTCAGGCCGACCGTGCGTCGGCATCGAGCCTGCTGACGAAGATGGGATGCCCGTCGATGCAAGACCAAGCGCTCAATCCCAATGACGATGATGGTGGTAATACCCATCCCCGTAATACCCGCCGCCGTCAGGCACCACGATACAGCCGCTCAACAACACGGCGACGCCGGCAATCAGTAAAAGGGCCTTCTTCATCGCGTTCACCTGCTCGGGTTCAATATGAAACCCAGCATAGCGAGCGGCTCCGGCCCGGGCTGTAAGCGATCGTATCCCCGCGCTGCAATCCGTAACGGCGGATTATTCCGGTCACAATGACCGTAACAATTGGCCAAACAGCAGACGTTTTCAGGCGACGACGACCCGGTTTCGCCCCGTATCCTTCGCACGATACAGCGCGGCATCGGCGGCTTCGATCAATGCGTCGGGGGTCGACAGGTCGTCGGCCGACACGGTCGCGCAGCCGACGCTGACGCTCACGCGTCCGGCCGGCGAGTCGGGCATCGCGAGGTCGAGCCGCAGCACGGCTTCGCGCACTTCGTCGGCCACCACCCGCGCACCGCGCGCGCCGGTGTTCGGCAGCACGATCGCGAACTCCTCGCCGCCGTAGCGCGCGACGATATCGGACGGCCGCCGCACCGCGCCTGCCAGTGCATTCGCGACGGCGATCAGGCACGCATCGCCCTTCACGTGACCGAACGCGTCGTTGTACGCCTTGAAGCGGTCGACGTCGACCATCAGCAGCGACAGCGGTTCGCCCTGCCGCCGCGCCTGCAGGAACAGCGTGTGGAAATGGTCGTTGAAGTGGCTGCGGTTGAACGCGCCCGTGAGCCCGTCGCGTGCGGAAGAGCGAACCAGCGTCGCGTGCGCTTCGAACAGTTGCTGATACAGCATCGTCACTTCCCACGCGAGCACGCACACGAGCACGCCGGGCGTGAACATGCTGAACACGCGCGCGGCATACCAGCCGATCGTGAAGCGGTTCGTGCTCAGCAGGTTCAGCGTCGTGTCGGTGAGGCACGCGAGCACCGCGATCGCGAGCCACAGGTCGAGCGTCGTGCGCAGCCGGCCCGTGACCAGCACGGCCACGAGCGCGAGCAAATTGAGGATCCACACGACGAGCGCGATGCCGTTGATGGGCAGCACGGCCGCGTTGCCGGGCGGATGGAACGCGGGCGGCAGCGACACGTTCAGCGCGAGCGCGCACAGGAGCGCCGCCGCGACGGCCGGGCCGCCGACGAGCGCGACGGTCCAGCGGCGCGTCTCTTTCTCGCCGACCGGGGCGCGCGTCAGCCGCTCGCGCGCGAACAGCGCGGCCATCACGAAGCACGGAAAGCCGGCATGCCAGAAGACCCACATCCATGCAGCGCTTTGCGGGCGCGCGCCGAGCAGGCCGTGCGGCGCGAACACGCCGGGAAAGGTGAGCAGCTGCAGCGCGACGGCGAGCGCGGTGAACGCATAGGCGCCGCCGAGCGCACCGAGCACGGGCTGGCGCGTCACGGTGAATTGCGCACCGAGGAAGAACGCCGCGATGCTCGCGGTCGTGAACACGGTGAGCGCGCACATCGGCATGAACGGTTCGACGGCCGGCAGCGCGACGTTCGCGTGCGGCGCGGCGATCCCGAGTGTGAGCAGGATGACGAGCGCCGTCAGCGCGCCGAACCACAGCTGACGTTGCGTCGTGTGCTGGATCAGGATGCCTTCCATGGAGTCCCCCGGACACGCGTGCTCACGCACCCGATCTTGCGCCGGGCGGCACGCATCCCGATCGCGGCGCGACCGGTGCGGCCCGATCCTATCGCGTTATTGGCCTTCGCTCAAATGCCGAGCCCCGGGCCGAAGTTGCCGGCGACCCAGCGCGTGACGGCGTCGACGTCCGCGTAGTCCTGTTCGGGCAGGCCGTCGAGCATCGACAGCACTTCGTTGCTGGCGCCGGCGTCGCGCGCGGCATCGACGATCGCATCCTTGTTCGCCGGATAGCGGACGGCCGCCAGCACATCGGCGATCTGCAGGTCGATCGTTTCGTTCGGGATATCGTGCGGAGGGAGGGCGGGCTTGTCGTTCACGTCGGCGTCTCGCGGGTTGGGCGGGAATCGGATCGAAGCGCAAGGGGCGTGCCCGCATGTGACCCGGCCCGGGGTGGCCCGGCCGGCGCATGCTGCGGATCGACGATGATCGAAATCAATGCCCGCGTCGCACGCGGCGCCATGGATGCTTCCAGTCGATGTGCGGTGCGTTCTCGTCGCGCGGATGCTGGCGACGATGCTCCTGCCAGAGTTCGTCGGAAAACAGCGCGGCCACGATGACGAGCGGCAGCACGAGAAAAATTCCGAGTATGACTTGCTCGATCACGATAGCCTCCTTGCGGTGGCAGGAACCCTTGCTCCCATTCTAGGCTCTGAACCTCGCCCGCGTTCAATTTCTTACAGTGCGAAACGGGGCCGAACGCGGCCGTGCCGCGCGGCCATTCCGCACGTGCGCCGGCCTCAAAAAGGACACGAACATGCAACTCCAGAACGATACCAACACGCTTGCGCTGCGGCCGCTGGAGCGCCAGGACCTGCGCTTCGTCCACGAGCTGAACAACGACGCGAAGATCATGCGCTACTGGTTCGAGGAGCCGTACGAAACCTTCTCGGAACTTTCGCAACTGTACGACCGCCACGTACACGACCAGCGCGAGCGCCGTTTCGTCGCGGTCGATGCGCAGGACGAACTGGTCGGCCTCGTCGAGTTGATCGAGCTCGACTACATCCATCGTCGCGGCGAATTCCAGATCATCATCGCGCCGCAGTGCCAGGGGCGCGGCTACGCGGGCCAGGCGACGCGCCTCGCGATCGAGTACGCGTTCAAGGTGCTGAACATGCGCAAGCTTTACCTGATCGTCGATACGTCGAATGCGGCGGCGATCCACGTGTACGAGAAATGCGGATTCCAGCACGAGGCCGAATTGAAGGAAGAATTTTTCGGCAATGGCGCGTATCACAACGCTTATCGTATGTGCATCTTCCAGCGCGATTATTTCGAGCGCCAGCAAATCGGGATGAATAAGGCAGGGTAAACGCCACACCGCGCCACACCGATAAAAGCGTTTGCGACGGGGCTTCGCGAGCGCCGAATACATGCGGGGAACTACGGATAAATACGGATGCGCTTATACCTGGCATTTTTCTTGTATCAGGTATTTGCGATTCCGCGCTGCGGTAAAGTCGAATCATTTCGGATGACTTTATGTGCAGCGCATCAAAATGATCCGGAGAGCGAAATGGATTATCCAAACCGTTCAATCGCCGCATTGTAACTTTGCTGAAAGCCTTGCAGGGTAACGCTTTCCGCCCGGCGGCGCGGGCCGGCGTGTCGTTCGGCCGCCTTTGCCGCACGCGCGCATCGCGCCAAAAGCGGGTTGCGCACGGGGTGCGACAATCCGCCGCTATTGCGGTCGCACAACAAATGTGCTTGCTATCGTTTACCGGTCCCCTAAAGTGAAAAACGCGGGTTCACGATCACCTTTAAACACATAGCTAACCCAGCCTGGTGCCCGCAAGCCTGGAGACAGAACATGACGAAGCGTACCGGTGTCCTTTTTGCCCTTGTCGGCGCATTTTGCGCTGTGTCGATTGCCCAGGCGGGCGGCGATTCGGCCGTCAAGCCGAAGCAGGAAATCCAGCTGACGAAGAATGCATGGGGCTGCCTGTCGAAAGACAATCTGGACTCCGTACTGAGTCACGAACGTGACGGCAAGTCGCAGGCGAAGCAGCAGTATTTCGACGACTTCCGCTGCCTGTCGGTGCCGGAAGGCCAGCGGTTCCGCGTGGTGACGGTCGACCAGGGCGACGTGCAGTTCGTCAGCGCCGACAACAGCGACCAGCAAGGTCTCTGGACCGATTCGCGCTTCGTCAAGCAGTAACCGTCCATTCGCCGCGCCGTCGTACGACGCGCGAGCGCGCGGCCCGACGAGCGGGCGGCGCGAACCGAACACGGCCCGGCGCATGCCGGGCCGTTGTGCTGTGAACCGCGCATGACGCACGCCGGGCAGCGCGCATTCGGTATCATCACGGCCCGACCGAACCGAATGCCCGCCCGGGCCGCATCCGCATGGCGCTGAAATCCACGATCTACAAAGCCGAACTGCAAATCGCCGACATGGATCGGCATTACTACG
>Ga0209370_1002030_pt1 | contig 15774 bp, 4 predicted proteins | sample AgamicAtPrz_FD_187164 | JGI IMG/M metagenome (GOLD analysis project Ga0209370, IMG submission 187164) | Agave microbial communities from Guanajuato, Mexico - At.P.rz (SPAdes) (version 2) | ecosystem: Host-associated > Plants > Phyllosphere > Phylloplane/Leaf | place: Guanajuato, Mexico... | reverse complement strand
CGTGCTCGCGGGCAGCGTGTGCATGCTGCTGTTCGCGGCGCTGTCGACGCTCGTGCTCGCGTTCTTCGAGCAGAACATCGCGGGCGCCGCGCTGTGGACCAACGGCAGCCTGTACCAGCCGGGCGCGACGGGCCTCGCGCTCGCCGCGCGCTGGCTCGTCGTGCCGCTCGTCGCGCTGCCGTTCGTGATCCGGCCGCTGAATCCGCTCACGCTCGGCGACGACGCGGCGGCCGCGGCCGGCGTGCGCGTCGATGCGACGCGGCTCGCCGCGACGATCGTCGCGGTCGCGTTCACGAGCGTGGCCGTCAGTATCGCGGGCCCGCTGTCGTACGTCGGCCTCGTCGCGCCGAACCTGCTGCGCCAGGTGCGCGGCGCGCGCGCGGCGCGGCTCGGCGTGCTGGTGCCGCTGTCGGCGCTCGCCGGCGGCGCGCTCGTGCTCGTCACCGACAGCGCGGTGCTCGCGTCGGGCCTCGACGCGACGCTGTCGACCGGCGTCGCGATCGCGCTGGTCGGCACGCCGCTGATGCTCGCGATGATCCGGCGCGGCGCCGCTTGGTCGGGCGTGCTGCATGCGGATGCCGAACGCGCGACGGGCGGCGGCTCGACGCGGCTCGTCGGCTGGCTCGAACGGCTCGGCTGGCCGCTGCGCACCGCGCTGTTCGTCGTGGCGGGCGTACTGGTGGTCTTCGTCGGCGTGTCGGCCGGCCCCGAGTGGCTGTCGCCCGCGCGCTGGTCGGCGGCGCTGTCCGGTCACGATGCGCTCGCGCGCATGCTGATCGACCTGCGCATGCCGCGCCTGCTGTGCGCGCTGCTCGCCGGCGCGTTGCTGGCCGTCAGCGGCGTCGCGATGCAGAGCGTCGTGCGCAATCCGCTCGCGGGCCCCGAAGTGCTCGGCGTCACGCAGGGCGCGGGGCTCGTCACGCTGTTCGCGTTGTCGACGTGGCCGCTGATGGGCCACGTGACGCTTGCCGCCGCCGCGCTGGTCGGTGGCGGACTGTCGCTCGCGATCACGCTGGCGCTGAATCACCGGCATCGCTACGCGCCGCTCGCGGTCGCGCTGACCGGCATCGTGATCGGCGCGCTGTGGACCACGCTCGCGCAATGGCTGATCACGCAGGAAAGCGTGCAGCCCGCGCGCTTCGTCGTGTGGCTCGTCGGCGGCACATATGGCCGCAGCTGGGGCGAGGTGTCGATGCTGCTGCCGTGGTGCGTGCTCGCGGTGCCGGTGTTCGCGTGGCTCGCGAAACCACTCGACATGCTCGCGCTCGGCGACGACCAGGCGGCCGCGCTCGGCCTGCCGGTGGCCGCGCTGCGGCCGCTCGCGCTGACGATCGCGACGCTCGCCGCGTGCGCGGCCGTCGCGGCGGTCGGGCCGGTCGGCTTCATCGGGCTGATGGCGCCGCACGTCGCGACGATGCTCGGCGCGCGCCGGCATCGCACGCGGCTGTGGCTTGCGGCGGCGTGCGGCGCGCTGATCCTCGGCGTCGCGGATCTCGCGGCGCGTACGGTCGTCGCGCCGCGCGAAGTGCCGGCCGGCGTGCTGACCGCGCTGATCGGCGCGCCGTACCTGCTCGGGCTGCTGATTCTCGAGGGGCGCCGCGCCCGGCGCGCGGGGCGATGACGCCGGCGCTCGACGGCGCGCGCGCCACGCGCTTTTCGGCGTTCGCGCCGCAACCATTCGCCGACCATCTGGACGTCGTCTGGCTCGGCATGCCCGACGATGCACACGTGCACGCGCCGGGCCGCATCGTCGTGCCCGTCGCCGAATTGCCCGCGCACCGCGACGCCGTGCTCGGCGCGATGGTCGACCATTACGGCGGCGATCCGGTGCAGCATGCGCGCGCGCTGATGTCGCAATGGAGCAAATACTATTTCGGCCGCGCGGCGCCGGCCGGCGTCGTCGCCGCGCTGACGCTCGGCCGGCCGCTCGACATGACGCCCGAGCGCACGTTCGTCGCGCTCGACGACGGGATGCCGGCTGCGCTGTATTTTGCGAACGATGCGCTCGGCGCGCCGTGCGACGATCCCGCGCGGCGTTATGCGGGGCTCGTCGCGCATCTCGGCGCGGTGATCGACCTGCTCGCGGCGATGGGCCGCGTCACGCCGCGCGTGCTGTGGAGCAACGCGGGCAATCTGCTCGACTATCTGCTCGATACCTGTCGTTCGCTGCCGTGCGCGGCCGATCCCGTCGGCGACGCGAACTGGCTGTTCGGTTCGACCTGCGTGCACGGCGAGCCGAATCCGCTGCGCGTGCCCGTGCGCGATGCCGTGCCGCGCTCGCCGCTGCTGCCGACGCCGTTTCGCGCGCGTCGCGTGTGCTGCCTGCGCTACGAAATTCCTGGAGAAACGCAACTGTGTGGAAGCTGCCCCCTGCTACTGACGATGGACGACGCGGCGCTGGCCGAGCAGGACGCGATCCGGTGACGCACGCCGGCCGCCGGCACGCGCTCGGCGCACTCGCGGCGCTCGGCGCCGCATGCTGCGGCGCGTTTTCCGCATCGGCGGCCGCCGTTTCCGTGGCCGGGGGCGCCGGCGGTACGCAGGGCGGCGTGTCGCTGGCCGGCAATCCCGTCGTGTCGCAGGCCAGCGCGAAAATGCCCGTGCGGCCGCAGCGCGTGGTCGCGCTCGACTTCATGTTCGCGGAAAGCGTGATCGCGCTCGACCTCGTGCCGGTCGGGATGGCCGATACCGCGTTCTACCCGGGCTGGCTCGGTTATCGGAGCGAGCAGCTCGCGCATGTGACCGATATCGGCTCGCGGCAGGAGCCGGGGCTCGAGGCGATCGCGGCGGTCAAGCCGGACCTGATCATCGGCGTCGGTTTCCGGCACGCGCCGATCTTCGACGCGCTCGACCGGATCGCGCCGACGATCCTGTTCCAGTTCAGCCCGAACGTGTCGGAAGACGGCGTGCCGGTCACGCAGCTCGACTGGATGCGGCAGATCTTCCGGACGATCGGTGCGGTGACGGGGCACGATGCGCGCGCGAAGGCGGTCGAAGCTCAACTCGACGCCGGCATCGCGCGCAATGCGGCGCGGCTCGCGGCCGCGGGCCGCCACGGCGAGCGCGTCGCGCTGCTGCAGGATCTCGGCTTGCCCGATCGTTACTGGGCCTATACGGGCAACAGCACGTCCGCGGGCTTGGCAAGAGCGCTCGGGCTCGATCCTTGGCCGAAGAAGCCGACGCGGGAAGGCACGCTGTACGTGACGTCGGCCGATCTGCTGCGGCAGCGCGACCTCGCCGTGCTGTTCGTGACCGCGTCGGGGATGGACGTGCCGTTGTCGGCGAAACTCGATTCGCCGGTGTGGCGTTTCGTGCCCGCGCTGAAGGCACATCGGATCGCGCTGATCGAGCGCAATATCTGGGGGTTCGGCGGCCCGATGTCGGCGCTGAAGCTGGCCGACGTGATGACCGACACGATGCTGAAGCTGCCGGCCGTGCGTTGAGCGGCCGAGGATGCCGTGTTGGCGGGTAGGGTGTCCTGATCCGCGTGCCGACGAGCGGCCTCCGCCTTTCCTTTGCGCCGTACGTCCACCCAATTCCCCGCTGAAACCACAATCGCCGACACACTGCCCGTGCAGCATGTCGGCGATTTTTTCGATCGACTGTCGTTGTCGTTGTTACGCGCTCAGCGCATCGACGCCAGCCTGCGCACGCAGGCGCGCCGGTTGCGTATCGCTGACGATGCGTCCGTTGTCGAGCTTCAGCAGACGGTCGGCGAGATCGAAGTAGCGGTCGTCGTGCGTGATCACGATCACGGCCTTGCCGCGCGCACGCAGCTCGGGCAGCAGTTGTTCGTAGAACACGGCCTTGAACGACGGGTCCTGGTCGGCCGCCCATTCGTCGAACAGGTAGAACGGGCGATCCTCCAGATACGCGACGACGAGCGCGAGCCGCTTGCGCTGCCCGGTCGACAGCGCGCGCGTCGAGAATGCACCGTCGACCACCTTCACCTTGTGGTCGAGCGCGAGTTTCGCGACGAGCCCGTTGGCCCGCGCATCGGCCTGCGCGCGCGACGGATCGTCGGGGTCGACGATGCCCAGCAGCGCATCGAACAGGTGAAAATCGTTGAACACCGCGCTGAAGCGCTGCCGGTAGGCCGCGCGCTCGCGCCAGCCGATCGTGCGGCCGTCGACCTCGATCGTGCCTTGCTCGGGCTCGTACAGCCCCGTCAGCACCTTCGCGAGCGTCGTCTTGCCGCTGCCGTTGCCGCCGACGATGAACACGAGTTCGCCCGGCTTGATCGTCAAATCGATCGGCCCGATGCTGAACATCCGTTCGTCGCGCTCGTGGAAATACGCATGCGTGACGCCGCGCAGCGTGACGGCGCCGGCCGGCGGCACGTCGGGCGCATCGGCCGCGGGCGGCACCGTGCGCAGCGCGCCGAATTCGGCCATCACGCCTTCGATCCGCGTGAGCGACACGCGCGCCGCATTGACGGTCGGCAGGTTGTTCAGCAGGCCGTCGAGCGGCACGAGCATGAACAGGAACACGACGACGTAGCCGGCGGCGGCGGCCGGGTCGGCATGCACGCCGAGCTGCGGCCAGAACGACGCGATACCGAGGAACACGTAGAACAGGAAGATGATCCAGCCGACCCCGACCGCATACGCGCTGAACGCGCGGCGGCGGTGGTCGCGCACTTCGCCGATCGCGGCGCCGAGCTGGCCGTCGACGAACTGGCGGGCGCGCGCATCGTGCAGCTTCAACTCCTTCGCGCCGGAGAACAGCGAGCCGAGATAGCCGAACAGGCGGTCCTGCGCCTGGCCGGCGGCTTCGAGCGCCGCGATCGCGCGGCGGTCGCCGGTGTGATAGCCGAGCGAGCCGGCGATGATCGCGGCCAGCGCCAGCAGGCACACGGGCCAGGACAGCCACGCGAGATAGCCGAGGCAGCCGAACACGATCGAGCCGTGCATGACCAGGTTCGGCAGCGCGAAGAACAGCATCGACACGTTGGTCGCGTCGTCGGTCAGCACCGACTGCACGGGCGCCGCGCCGATCCGCTCGATGTCGCGCAGTTCGGCCGCGCCGACGCGCCGCGCCAGATGCACGCGCAACCGCGCCATCGTGTCCTGCGACAGGCGGGCGAACAGCGTGCCTGACACGATCCGCGTGACGAGCGCGATCACCGCGCACAGTGCGAAGCGCCAGGCGAGCGACGCGTCGGCGGCGCCCGGTTGCGACAGCGCGCGGTTCAGCGTCGCGACGAGCAGCACGCTCGCGACGCCGTTCAGCACGCACGCGGTGAGCGCCAGCGTGAGCGACACGCGGCTTTCGCGCAGCAGCGCAAGGATCAGGCGCGCCGCGGGGCGGCCAGGGGAAGCGTCGAGGGACGGCGGGGAAGAAGGCTCGTGGGCGGCTGTCATCGGCAACGTCGGTAAAGGGAAGGCTGGCAATCAAGCGGAAACGGCAAATCTGACGCGAAAGCGGCGGGCGGGGCGAGCCCCGTTGCGGCTTTCCTTCCTGGTAGACGAACGGGCCGCGCAAATATTTAGCCCCATCGTCAAAAAAAGCGGCCGCACGCACTTTGCGCGCAAAACGGTAAAAAATCGGCTGCGTCGTTCGTCACACCAGTGAAGCCGCCCCAAGCGGCCCCGAGACTTGGCCGAAGCGGCCGGACCGAAGGACTTCACGCACATGACGAGTTTCCCGACTGCGCTGCATCACCGAATCCGCGAACTGGCGCGCCTCGCGCCCGACGCACCCGCCATCGCGGTGCCTTTCCAGAATGACCTGCGCCTGTCGCGCGGTGCGCTCGATGCACGTGCATCGCAGCTCGCCCGGCAACTGCGCGCGGCCGGCGTCGGCGCCGAAGTGCGGGTCGGCGTGTGCGTCGAACGTTCCGGCGAACTGTTCGTCGCGCTGCTGGCCGTGTTGAAGGCGGGCGGCGTGTTCGTGCCGCTCGACCCGCGTCATCCGGCCGCGCGCCTCGACTGGATCGTGCAGGACGCGCAACTGCGGCACGGCATCGTCGACGCCGCCGGCCGCGCCGCGCTCGGCACGCCGTTCGAACACGCGTTCGACGCAACGGTGGAAACATCGGGCGTCGCGCAGGATCACGCGTTCGACGACGACACCGTGACCGTGCATCCGCGTTCGGCCGCGTACATGATCTATACGTCGGGCTCGACCGGCACGCCGAAGGCGGTGGTCGTCGAGCACGGGCCGCTTGCCGCGCACTGCGACGCGCTCGCGGCCGCGCTGCCGATCGAGGCGGGCGACCGTCTGCTGCATTTCGCGTCGGTCAACTTCGACGCCGCGCACGAATGCTGGCTCGCGCCGCTCGCAGTCGGCGCCGGCATCGTCGTAGCGCCGCCGCAGCCGTTCGCGCCGGACGCCGCGCATGCGCTGATGGTGCGCGAAGCGGTCAACGTCGCCGCATTTCCGCCTGCGTACCTGCGCGAATTCGCGGCCGTCGCCGCGCGCGACGGCGTGCCGCCGGCCTTGCGCGTGCTCGCGTTCGGCGGCGAAGCGCTGCCGCAGCAGGCATTCGAATTCGTGCGCCGCACGTTCCCGGCGGTGCGCCTGATCAACGGTTACGGGCCGACCGAAGCCGTGATTTCGCCGATGCTGTGGCCGGTCGAGCCGGGCGAGACGCCGGTGTTGGCTGCCGACGACGCGTATGCGTCGCTGCCGATCGGTCGCGTGATCGGCCCGCGCATCACGCGCATCGACGGCGCCGAAGCCGATGGCGTGGGCGAGCTGCTGCTCGGCGGCGTGTGCGTCGCACGCGGTTATCACGGGCGCCCGGCGCTCACGGCCGAACGTTTCATTCCCGATGCGGACGGCGAACCCGGCGCGCGCGTCTATCGCACCGGCGACCTTGCACGTCTGCGCGACGACGGCGCGTTCGACTATCTCGGCCGCCTCGACGATCAGATCCAGGTGCGCGGCGTGCGCGTGGAGCCGGCGGAAATCGCCGCGTGCCTGCGCTCGCACCCGGCCGTCGCCGACGCGGCCGTGATTGCCGAAACCGCTAACGGTCCGACGCGGCTGATCGCGTGCGTCGCGCTGCGCGCGGCCGCCGACGATACCGTATTGAAGGCGCACGTGGCCGCGCAATTGCCGGCTGCCTGGCAGCCGCACCGGTTCGTGCGTTGCGATGCGCTGCCGTACACGCTGAACGGCAAGCTCGACCGTGCCGCGCTGCGCGAGCAGATTGCCGCCCAGCGGAGTGCCGCCGCGCGCGACACGACGCAAGTTGCCGACGATGCGCCGCGCACGCCGACCGAACAACAGATCGCGGGCCTCTGGCAGACGCTGCTGGGCCTCGACGTCGCGCCGTCGCGCGACGATCGCTTCTTCGCGCTGGGCGCCGATTCGCTCGCGGCGATGCAGTTGCAGGCCGCGATCCGTGCCGCCATGCGCGTGAACCTGCGGCTCGACATGCTGTTCGCCGATCCGACGCTCGCCGAGCTGGCCGAAACCGTCGATCGCGCGGAACGCGAGACCGGCGAACCGCTGGCCACAATTTCCGCGCGCCGCGCGCCGGCCGATGCGGCCGCGCCGGGTGCGCCCTACATCGATCGTGCTGCATCGCTTGCCCAGCAACGCTTCTGGGTGCTCGCGCAAACGCGCGACGCAAGCGCCGCGTATCACATCGCCGCGCACTGGACGATCGACGGTGTGCTCGACCGCGACGCGCTGCAGCGCGCGCTCGATCACGTGATCGGGCGGCATGAAGCGTGGCGCACGACGCTCGTCGACAACGACGACGGCGTCGTGATGCAGCGAATTCATGCGCATCTGCCGGTATCGATCGCCTCGGCCGACCTGCGCGACCAGCCGCCGGCCGCCCGCGACGCACAAGCCGCGCGTCTCGCCGAGCGCGAGGCGGCCGAACCGTTCGACCTCGCGCACGGCCCGCTGCTGCGTGCGACGTTGGTTGCGCTTGCCGATGATCGTCACCGGCTGCTGCTGACCGCGCATCACGCGATCACCGACGGCTGGAGCTCGCGCTGCGCGTTCGACGAACTGTCGGCCGCGTACCGCGCGTATGCCGAAGGCCGCGAACCGTCGCTGCCCGACTTGCCGATCCAGTACGCCGACTACGCGGACTGGCAGCGTGACATGTTGGCCGGCGGCGAGGGCGAGCGCCAGCTCGAGTACTGGCGCGGCGCGTTGCGCGACGTCCCGGGCCCGCTCGCGCTGCCGGTCGACCGCCAGCCGGGCGCAGTACGCACGCTGCACGGCGCGCGCGTGTCGGCGCGCTTGCCCGATGCGGTCGCGGCCGACGTGCGGCAACTCGCACGCGACGCCCAGGCGACCGTCTTCACGGTGCTGCTGGCCGCGCTCGACGCATGGCTGTCGCGCCTGACCGGCGAAACGGACGTCGTCGTCGCGGTGCCGGTCGCGCATCGTCAGCGCCCCGAAACGCGTGCATTGCTGGGTCTTTTCCTGAATACGGCCGCGCTGCGCGTGCGCGTGGCGCCGACGCTGCCGTTCCGTGCGCTCGTCGATGCGGCACGTACCGCGGCGCTCGATGCGGTCGCGCACCAGGACGTGCCGTTCGAGCGTGTCGTCGACGCGGTGAAGCCGCCCGTCAAGCGCGGCGACGAATGGCTGCGCGTGAAATTCGCGCAGCAGTTCGACGCACGGCACGACAGCGTGCTGCCGGGCGCCACGGCGGTCGCGACGCCGGGGCCCGATCTCGCCGCGCGCTTCGATTTCGCGCTGGATTTCACCGACGACGCGAGCGGCATCGAACTGGTCGCGGCCTATGCGACCGACTGCATCGATGCCGACACCGCGCGTGCCTGGCTCGACAGCTATGCTGCGCTCGTCGCGTCCGCCGCGCATGAACCGCAGGCCACGACGGCCGCGCTGCCGTGCGATGCCTCGGCTGCGTCGCGCCAGCCGCGCGACGGCCGTGCGCTGCGCGTCGAACATGCCGACATCGTCGCCGCGTTCGCACGGCAGGCGGCGGCCTATCCGCATCGCGTCGCGCTTTCCGACGCATCGGCGTCGCTGACGTTCGCCGAACTCGACGACGCATCGAACCGCATCGCACGGGCGCTGACGCAGCGCGGCGTGGCCGCCGAAGCGGCCGTCGTCGTCTGCATCGAGCGTTCGGCACGGTTCGTCGTCGGCCTGCTCGGCGCGCTGAAAGCCGGCGCGCTGGCCGTGCTGCTGGACCCCGCGCAGCCAGCCGCGCGCCTCGCCGCGGCTGCTGCCGACTGCGGCGCGCGCTGGGCGCTCGTCGCGGAGCCGGCCGCGTGGCCGGCCGGCATCGACGCGCAGCCGCTCGACGTCGACGCGCTCGCGCAGGACGCGACGCTCGCACACGCGGCCGGCGTGCGCGTCGCGCCGCACCCGGAACAGGGCGCGTACCTGATCTACACGTCGGGCTCGACCGGCACGCCGAAGGGCGTCGTCGTGTCGCACGGCGCGCTGGCCGACTACGTGCAGGGGATGCTCGACGAACTTGCGTTCGCGCCCGACGCGTCGTTCGCGATGGTCTCGACCGTCGCGGCCGATCTCGGCCACACGACGCTGTTCGGCGCGTTGTGCGCGGGCCGCACGCTGCACCTGCTGCCGGCCGCGTGTGCATTCGATCCGGACCTGTTCGCCGACGAAATGCGCCGCCGTGAAGTGGGCGTGCTGAAGATCGTGCCGAGCCACCTGCAGGCGCTGCTCGACGCGCGCGTGCCGGCCGACGTGCTGCCGCGCCACGCGCTCGTGACGGGCGGCGAAACGCTGACGTGGGCGCTCGTCGCACGCCTGGCCGCGCTCGCACCGGCCTGCCGCGTGATCAACCATTATGGGCCGACCGAAGCGACGGTCGGCGCGATCGCGTGCGACACGGCGTCGATTGCCGCCGATGCGCGCGATCCCGCGAGCGGCGTGCCGCTCGGCCTGCCGCTGCCGAATGCGCGCGCGCTGGTGCTCGATGCGTTCGGCGCGTGCGTGCCGGCCGGCGCGACGGGCGAGCTGTATCTGGGCGGGCCGGGCGTCGCGCGCGGCTACCTCGGGCGTCCCGCGCAAACCGCCGAGCGTTTCGTGCCCGATCCGTTCACGCCCGGCGCGCGGCTGTATCGCACGGGCGACCGCGTGCGGTTGCGCGCGGACGGCCGCCTCGCATTCCTCGGCCGTATCGACGATCAGGTGAAGATTCGCGGCTACCGCGTCGAGCCGGGCGAGGTGAGCGCGGCCGTGCGCGCGGCCGGCCCGATCGCGCAGGCCGAAACGCTCGCGATCGAGCACGCAGGCCGCCTGCGGCTCGCGACGTTCGTCGTGATGCGCGACGGCGCGGCATTCGACGAAGCGGCCTTGCGCGACGCGCTCGCCGCGACGTTGCCCGACTACATGGTGCCCGCGCAGTTCGTCGCGCTCGCGCGCCTGCCGGTGACGGCGAACGGCAAGATCGATCGCGCGGCATTGCGCGAGCGGGCGGCGGTGCCGGTCGCGGTCGCGTCCAGTGATGCGCCGCAGGGCGCGGTCGAAACGGCGCTCGCCGACGTCTGGCAGGCCGTGCTGAAGGTGCCGAAGGTCGGCCGCGACGACAACTTCTTCGAACTCGGCGGCGATTCGATCCTCGTGCTGCAGGTCATCGCCCGTGCGCGCAAGCGCGGCGTGCGCTTCACGCCGAAGCAACTGTTCGACGGGCCGACGGTCGCCGAACTTGCACGCATTGCGAAAACGGACGAGACGGCCGTTGCCGCGCAGCCGGCGAGCGTGGTCGCGGGCGCAACTGCCACGCCGGCCGCCACGCCGATCCTGACACCGGCACAACAACGCTTCTTCGCGCTCGATATCCCGCACCGCGGTCACTGGAATCAATCGGTGTCGTTCGATGTGCGCGGCGCGTTCGACGCGGACGCATTCGCCCGCGCATTCGACGCGGTGCTCACGCATCACGACGCATTCCGCCAGCGCTTCGCGCGCGGCGCGGACGGCACGTGGCACGCGAGCGATGCGGCCAGGCCGTACGACGCGCTGCCGTTCGTCGAAGTCGCCGCACGCGACGAAGCCGACGCGCTGGCCCGCTTCGACGCGCTGCAGCGCCGTCTCGACCTCGGCAACGGGCCGCTCGCCTGCGCGTGCGCGGCACGGCTGCCGGACGGTTCGGCGCGACTCTATCTCGCGATTCACCATGCGATCGTCGACGGCGTGTCGTGGCGCATCCTGCTAGACGATCTGGACACGGCCTACCGCGCGGCATGCGAACGCACGCCGGTTCGCCTGTCGCAGCCGGGCCTGCGCGCGGACGCCTGGGCGGCACGGCTCGCCCGCGCGGCAACGCAACCGGCGTCGCCGTTCTCGGGCGAAACCATCTATTGGGCTGGCATGGCGCACGGCGACGACATCGTGCCCGATCACCCCGACGCGGTAGCGACGAACGCCGATGCAGCCGTCGTCGTGCAGACGATCGACGCGGCATTGACCCGCGCCGCACTGACCGACGCGCACGCGGCCTACCGCACGCAGACGATCGAACTGCTCGGCGCGGCGCTCGCGCTGGCACTGGCCGGCGCGCGAGGCACCGCATCGTGTCGGGTCGAACTCGAAGGACACGGTCGCGAAGCGCTGTTCGACGACGCCGATGCGAGCCGCACGATCGGCTGGCTGACGAGCCATTACCCGGTGACGCTGCCGGTCGAAGCGACGGCCCGCGACACGCTGTGCGCGGTCAAGGACACGCTGCGCGCGGTGCCGCACAAGGGGCTCGGCTTCGGCGTGCTCGCACACTATGGCGATGCGGCCACGCGCACGGCGCTGGCTGCCGTGCCGCGTCCGCGCGTCACGTTCAACTATCTCGGCCAGTTCGACGCGCCGCGCGATGCGACGCTCGTGCCGCGTTTCGGCGGCACGGGCGTCGAGCGCGATCCGAACGGGCCGCTCGGCAATACGCTCGCGATCCATGCGTACCTCGACACGGACGGCGATGGCGCGCGCACGCTGAAGGTTCACTGGGTCTACGGTGCGCCGCAATTCGAACGCGCGACGATCGACGCGTTCGCCGAACGCTTCGCGACTGCGCTGCGTGACCTCGTCGAGGCATGCGCGTCGCGCGTCGCGCATCGCGGCGCCGGCGCGACGCCGGGCGATTTCCCGCTCGCGCAGGCCGCCGGCCTCACGCAGGCCGCGATCGAACGCGCGCCGCTCGACTGGCGCGCGATCGACGACGTGTATCCGCTGTCGCCGATGCAGCAGGGCATCCTGTTCCATGCGCTGTTCGCACCCGGCCATGCGAGCTACGTGAACCAGCTCGTCGCGACCGCGACCGCGCTGGACGCCGGCCGGCTCGCGGCCGCGTTCGACGCGTCCGTCGCGCGTCACGACATCCTGCGCACGAGCGTGATGCCGGACGAGGCCGCGCCGCTGCAGTGCGTGCATCGTCACGCGCGCATGCCGGTCGAGCAACTCGACTGGCGCACGCGCGGCGACACGCTCGACGCCGATTTCGATGCGTGGCTCGCGGCCGACCGCACGCGCGGCTTCGACTGGCGCGAGCCGCCGCTGATGCGGCTCACGCTGATCCGCGTGACGGACGACGCGTGGCGCGTCGTCTGGACGCGTCACCACGTGCTGCTCGATGGCTGGAGCACCGCGCGCCTACTCGCCGACGTGCTGCGCGACTACCGCGACCCGGACGCCGTGTCGCCGTTCGCGAGCCGTCCGGCGCTGCGCTATCGCGATTTCATCGCATGGCTCGGCACGCGTGACCGCGACGCCGACGAGCGCTTCTGGACCGGGCGCCTGGCGCGGCTCGATGCACCGACGCTGATCGCGGAACGCACGGCCGATCGCGCGGAGGCCGAGATGGTCACGTGGCGCGCGACGCTCGATGCCGACACGACGGCGCGTGTCGGGCAGACCGCCCGCGCGCTGAAGCTGACCGTCAACACGCTGGTGCAGGGCGCATGGGCGCTCGCGCTGCAGCGGATGACGCACCAGCCGGCCGTCGCGTTCGGCGCAACCGTCGCGGGCCGTCCCGACGCGCTCGCGGACGTCGACTCGGTGCTCGGCCTCTTCATCAACACGCTGCCGGTCATCACCGCGCCGGCGCCGCAGCAACGCGCGGCCGACTGGCTGCAAACGCTGCAACGCGAGAACGCGGCGGCCGCCGAACACGCGCACACGCCGCTCGCCGACATCCAGCGCTGGGCGCGTGGGTCAGGCGGCGCACTGTTCGACACGCTGGTCGTGTTCGAGAACTATCCGGTCGACGAGTCGGTACGCGACGCAGATCCGCGCGCGCTGGCGTTGAGCGACGTACGCAGCATCGAAGCGACCGATTTCGCGCTGACGCTCGTGATCGAAAGCGGCGCCGAACTGACGATCGACTACGGCTACGACACCGCGCGCGTCGACGCGCGTCAGGTCGAGACCTGGCATCGCGCATTTGTGTGCGCACTCGATGCGCTGGCCCGTACGCCGGACGCGCTGCTCGGCACGCTGTCGATCGCCGACGAGGCGATCCGCGACGCGCTGGCGCGCGCGCAGGATACCGCGCGTACCTGGCCGACCGAACAACGGCAGCCGCTGCATCTGCAGTTTTCCGACGCCGCACGGGCGACGCCCGACGCGATCGCGCTCGAATACGCGGACGCTCACGGCCGCGTGCAGCGCGCGACCTATCGCGAACTGGACACGGCTACGTCGCGCATCGCCGCCGCGCTGCGCCGGCGCGGCGTGCGGCCCGACACGCCGGTCGCGCTGTGCGTCGAGCGCTCGTTCGACATGGTGACGGCGCTCGTTGGCGTGCTGAAGGCCGGCGCCGCGTACCTGCCGGTCGATCCCGACTATCCGGCCGAGCGCATTGCATACCTGTTGCGCGACGCGCGGCCGGCCGTTGCGATCACGCAGGCGCATCTGCGCGAACAGGTCGAAGCCGCGCTGGGCGAGGGCGCCGACACGCAACTGCTGACGGTCGCGGATCTGCTGGCCGACGAGGCGGGCGATATCGACGACGAAACCGCCGCGATCGACGACGCACAGCTCGCGTACCTGATCTACACGTCCGGCTCGACCGGCAAGCCGAAGGGCGCCGGCAACACGCACGGCGCGCTCGCGAACCGGATCGCGTGGATGCAGCACGCGTACCGGCTGACGCGCGACGATGTCGTGCTGCACAAGACGCCGTTCGGCTTCGACGTGTCGGTGTGGGAATTCGTGTGGCCGCTCGCGATCGGCGCGAAGCTCGCGATCGCCGCGCCGGGCGACCATCGAGATCCGGCGCGTCTGGCCGCGGCGATCCATGCGCACGGCGTGACGGTGCTGCATTTCGTGCCGTCGATGCTCGCCGCGTTCGCCGCGCATCTCGACGATTTCTCGGCCGCCGCGCAATGCGACAGCGTGCGCCTGATCGTCGCGAGCGGGGAGGCGCTGGCGCCCGAACTCGTCGCCAAGATGGCGCGGTTGCTGCCGAACGCGACGCTCGTGAACCTGTACGGGCCGACCGAGGCCGCGATCGACGTGTCGCACTGGACCTGCGGCCCCGACGACGCGCATGCGGTCGCGGTGCCGATCGGTCACCCGATCGCGAACTTGCAATTGCACGTGCTCGATGCCGCGTGGCAGCCGGTGCCGGCCGGTGCGACCGGGGAGCTGTATCTCGCGGGCGCGGGCCTCGCACGCGGCTATCTCGGCCGTCCCGCGCTGACCGCCGAGCGCTTCGTGCCCGATCCGTTCGTGCCGGGCGCGCGCATGTACCGCACCGGCGACCTCGCGCGCCGGCGCGCGGACGGCGCGCTCGACTACCTCGGCCGCGTCGACACGCAGGTGAAGCTGCGCGGCCAGCGGATCGAGCCGGGCGAGATCGAGGCGCTGCTGCGCGCGGCGCCGGGCGTCAACGATGCGGTCGTGATCGTGCGCGACGCGCAACTGATCGGCTATGTCGCCCGCGGCGACGCCGGCCCGCTCGACCGTGCGGCGCTGCTCGACGCGCTGCGCGCGCAACTGCCGGCGTACATGGTGCCGTCGCAGTTGATCGAGCTCGACGCATTGCCCGTCACGCCGAACGGCAAGTGCGATCGCCATGCGCTGCCCGCGCCGGTGCGTGAGGCGACCGAAGCCGTCGAACTTGCGACTGACACCGAGCGCGCGCTCGCGGCAATTTGGCAGCGCGTGCTGCACGTGGACGCGATCGGCCGCGACGGCGATTTCTTCTTGCTCGGCGGCCACTCGCTGCTCGCGACGCAGGCTCACGCGCAGGCGAACCTGCACTGGGGGCTCGCGCTGCCGCTGCGCACGCTGTTCGACACGCGCACGCTGGCGCGCTGCGCGGAAGCGATCGACGCGGCCTGCGCGGCACGCGGCGCGACCGATGCGGCGAGCGCGATCGACGCGCTGCTCGGCGAACTGGAAACCCAATAAGGACGACGGATGACGAAGGTTCAACCCGACTGGCTCGCGCTCGCGACGCGTTTCGCGCAACTGCCCGACGCGCAGCGTGCGGTCTTCATCGACAAGCTCGGCGCGGCCGGCATCGACTTCCGCGTGCTGCCGATCCCGCCGCGCACGCCGCGCAGCGATCGCGTGCCGGCATCGTTCGCGCAGACGCGGCTGTGGCTGCACGCACGGCTGATCGATGCGCCGGACGCGTACCACATCACCGAGCGCCTCGCGCTGACGGGGCCGCTCGACGTACATGCGCTGCGTCTTGCATGCGACGCGTTGATTGCGCGCCATGAGGCGCTGCGCACGACCTTCGACGAAGCGCAGGACGGCGTCGCGCAGACGATCCACGCACCGCTGCGCTGCCCGTGGCGCGAAACCGATCTCGAAGCGTTGCCGGACGCGCAGCGCGCGGCACGCGCGGAAGCCGTCGCGACG
>Ga0209370_1002028_pt1 | contig 15790 bp, 9 predicted proteins | sample AgamicAtPrz_FD_187164 | JGI IMG/M metagenome (GOLD analysis project Ga0209370, IMG submission 187164) | Agave microbial communities from Guanajuato, Mexico - At.P.rz (SPAdes) (version 2) | ecosystem: Host-associated > Plants > Phyllosphere > Phylloplane/Leaf | place: Guanajuato, Mexico... | reverse complement strand
TGATACCACGAGCCTTTTCTTCCGGGGCGCTGTCGATCTTGTCGAAGTCAACACGAGCCGAACCGAAAACTTCGGAGCAGACGCGAGTCAGAGCAGCGGTCAGAGTGGTTTTACCGTGGTCAACGTGGCCGATGGTGCCAACGTTGACGTGCGGTTTGTTCCGTTCAAATTTTTCTTTAGCCACGACAATTAACTCCTAGCTTAAAGGGCTGAATCAGCCTTGCTTTTTAGTAACAGTTTCGACGATATGCGACGGAGCTGTATTGTATTTTTTGAATTCCATGGAGTAGCTTGCGCGACCCTGAGACATGGAACGAACGTCGGTTGCGTAACCGAACATTTCACCCAGCGGAACTTCGGCACGAATGACCTTGCCGGAAACCGTATCTTCCATACCCAGAATCATGCCACGACGACGGTTAAGGTCGCCCATGACGTCACCCATGTAGTCTTCAGGCGTTACGACTTCTACCGCCATGATCGGCTCCAGCAACTCACCACCGCCCTTCTGGGCCAGTTGCTTGGTAGCCATGGAAGCAGCCACCTTGAACGCCATCTCGTTGGAGTCGACGTCGTGGTAAGAACCATCGAACACGGTAGCCTTCAGGCCGATCAGCGGATAGCCGGCAACAACGCCGTTCTTCATCTGCTCTTCGATACCCTTCTGGATCGCCGGGATGTATTCCTTAGGAACCACACCACCCACGACTTCGTTCAGGAATTGCAGACCTTCCTGACCTTCGTCAGCCGGTGCAAAACGGATCCAGCAATGACCGAACTGGCCACGACCGCCGGATTGACGAACGAACTTGCCTTCGATTTCACAGCTCTTCGTGATGCGCTCACGATAGGAAACCTGAGGCTTACCGATGTTGGCTTCGACGTTGAACTCACGGCGCATCCGGTCAACCAGGATGTCCAGGTGCAGCTCACCCATGCCGGAGATGATCGTTTGACCAGTCTCTTCATCAGTCTTGACGCGGAAAGATGGGTCTTCCTGAGCGAGCTTGCCCAGAGCGATACCCATTTTTTCCTGGTCATCCTTGGTTTTTGGCTCAACGGCTACCGAAATAACCGGCTCCGGGAAGTCCATGCGAACCAGGATGATTGGCTTGTCAGCGTTGCACAAGGTTTCACCAGTGGTGACGTCCTTCATGCCGATCAAGGCCGCGATGTCACCAGCGCGTACTTCCTTGATCTCTTCACGGGCGTTTGCGTGCATCTGCACCATACGACCCACACGCTCTTTCTTGCCTTTTACCGAGTTGATCACGCCGTCGCCGGAAGCCAGCACGCCCGAGTAAACCCGTACGAAGGTCAAGGTACCCACGAATGGGTCGGTAGCGATCTTGAACGCCAGAGCCGCGAAAGGCTCGTCATCACTTGCGTGACGCTCCATTTCCTCTTCCTCGTTATCAGGGTTGGAGCCCTTGATAGCAGGAATGTCGGTCGGAGCAGGCAAGAAGTCGATAACGGCGTCGAGAACCAGGGGAACGCCCTTGTTCTTGAAGGAAGAACCGCAAACAGCAAGAACGATTTCGCCAGCGATAGTACGCTGACGCAGAGCGGCCTTGATTTCCTCGTTGGAGAGTTCTTCACCCTCGAGGTACTTGTTCATCAGCTCTTCGCTGGCTTCGGCCGCAGCCTCAACCATGTTGCTGCGCCATTGCTCAGCTTCTGCCAACAGCTCGGCAGGAATTTCCTTACGGACAGGGACCATGCCCTTGTCGGAATCATTCCAGTAAACCGCTTGCATGTTGATCAGGTCGATCTGGCCCTGGAAGTTGTCTTCCGAACCGATAGCGAGCTGGATAGGCACCGGAGTGTGACCCAGACGCTGCTTGATCTGACCGATCACGCGCAGGAAGTTGGCACCAGCACGGTCCATCTTGTTTACGTAAACAAGACGTGGAACGCCGTATTTGTTGGCTTGACGCCATACGGTTTCCGACTGAGGCTCAACACCCGAAGTACCACAGAACACAACGACCGCGCCGTCGAGTACACGCAGGGAACGCTCAACTTCAATGGTGAAGTCTACGTGGCCCGGGGTATCGATTACGTTGAAGCGATGCTCGTGCGGGTACTGCTTCTCGGAACCTTTCCAGAAGGCGGTGATAGCAGCAGAAGTAATGGTAATACCACGCTCCTGCTCCTGCACCATCCAGTCTGTGGTCGCGGCGCCGTCATGCACCTCGCCCATTTTGTGACTTTTGCCAGTGTAAAAAAGGACGCGCTCGGTGGTAGTGGTTTTACCAGCATCCACGTGAGCAACGATACCGATGTTACGGTAGCGGTTAATCGGTGTAGTACGAGCCATAAAGCCCTCGCAAATTGAGTGACGCTAAAATTAGAAGCGGTAGTGCGAGAAAGCCTTGTTGGCTTCAGCCATACGGTGCACGTCTTCACGCTTCTTAACTGCAGCACCTTTACCTTCAGCAGCGTCCAACAGTTCGCCAGCCAAACGCAGAGCCATGGACTTCTCGCCGCGCTTGCGGGCGAAGTCTACAAGCCAGCGCATGGCAAGAGCGTTACGACGGGACGGACGAACTTCAACCGGAACCTGGTAGGTAGCACCGCCTACGCGGCGCGACTTCACTTCGACCAGCGGAGCGATGGCGTCGAGTGCTTTTTCGAAGAGTTCCAGGGGATCGGAGTTCTTACGCTCTTTAACTTTTTCCAGCGCGCCATAAACGATACGTTCGGCAACGGCTTTCTTGCCGCTTTCCATTACGTGGTTCATGAACTTGGCGAGGATCTGGCTTCCGTATTTCGGATCGTCCAGAATCTCACGCTTGGCTGCTACGCGACGTCTTGGCATTGATAAGCCCTCAAACGGTCTTCAGGTTAGCCCGGGACAGCTGACGCGTGCCCGACCTTACTCTTATCGACTCAATAAAATTAAAAACTGCAAAAAACGGCCGATTATTTCGGACGCTTGGTACCGTATTTCGAACGACCCTGGTTACGACCTTTAACGCCGGAAGTATCCAAAGAACCGCGAACGGTGTGGTAACGAACACCTGGCAAGTCTTTTACACGACCGCCGCGGATCAGTACCACGCTGTGCTCTTGCAGGTTGTGGCCTTCACCGCCGATGTACGAGGAAACCTCGAAACCGTTGGTCAGGCGCACACGGCATACTTTACGCAGTGCCGAGTTAGGTTTTTTCGGCGTAGTGGTATACACGCGGGTGCATACGCCACGACGTTGCGGGCAGTTCTGCAGCGCAGGCACGTCGGATTTCTCGACGATACGCTTACGCGGCTGACGTACCAGCTGGTTGATAGTTGCCATCTACTAGCTCCACTGTTGTCTTGCGACGCTATTGTCTTGCAAGAAAAGCAAAATGGCAGGAACGTATTCCCGCCAAATTTAGGGGATCAAGAGTCTAAAGAGGATCTTGTCCCCAGTCAAGGCAAGGCCCCGACCTCCCCGCCCGCCGGATCTCGACAATTTGTCTCGATCCGCCGAACGGGATGACCAGGGCCAGGCACTCAATTACCGCAGAACTCAGTTACCGCTCGAGTTCAGCGCTTCGGTCAGTGCAGCTTCCACTTCACTGGCGCTTACGCGCAGCGGCTTGTCCGCATCACGGCGACGCTTACGCTCGCTGTGGTAGGCCAAACCAGTACCGGCCGGGATCAGACGACCCACGACTACGTTTTCTTTCAGGCCGCGCAGGTAATCGCGCTTGCCGGTTACCGCCGCCTCGGTCAGTACGCGGGTGGTTTCCTGGAAGGAAGCCGCCGAGATGAACGATTCGGTGGACAACGACGCCTTGGTGATACCCAGCAACACGCGAGTGAACTTGGCGACGAACTTGTCTTCCGCTGCCAGGCGCTCGTTTTCTACCAGGACGTGCGTCAGTTCCATCTGGTCGCCCTTGATGAAGCTGGAATCGCCAGACTCGGAGATCTCAACTTTACGCAGCATCTGACGCAGGATGGTCTCGATGTGCTTGTCGTTGATCTTCACGCCTTGCAGACGGTAAACGTCCTGGATCTCGTTCACGATGTACTTGGCCAGCGCGCTCACACCCAGCAGACGCAGGATGTCGTGCGGATCGCTCGGACCGTCGGAGATAACTTCGCCGCGGTTTACCTGTTCGCCCTCGAAGACGTTCAGGTGGCGCCACTTCGGAATCAGCTCTTCGTACGGATCGCTACCGTCGTTCGGCGTGATGACCAGACGGCGCTTGCCCTTGGTCTCTTTACCGAACGCGATGGTGCCGCTGACTTCAGCCAGAATCGAGGCTTCTTTCGGACGACGGGCTTCGAACAAGTCGGCAACACGCGGCAGACCACCGGTGATGTCGCGGGTTTTCGAAGTTTCCTGCGGGATACGGGCGATAACGTCACCGATCGCAATCCGCGCACCATCCGCAACACCGACCAGGGCGTTGGCTGGCAGGAAGTACTGAGCGATAACGTCAGTGCCTGGCAGCAACAGATCCTTGCCGTTGTCGTCGACCATCTTCACGGCAGGACGGATGTCCTTGCCAGCAGCTGGACGATCTTTCGGATCGAGTACTTCAATGTTGGTCATACCGGTCAATTCGTCAGTCTGACGCTTGATCGTGATGCCTTCTTCCATGCCCACGTAGGTCACGGTACCTTTCATCTCGGTAACGATCGGGTGAGTGTGCGGATCCCACTTGGCCACGATTGCGCCAGCGTCGACCTTGTCACCTTCCTTCACCGAAATGACCGCACCGTACGGCAGCTTGTAACGCTCACGCTCACGACCGAAGTCGTCAGCGATAGCCAGCTCACCGGAACGGGATACGGCTACCAGGTGACCATCCACCCGCTCAACGTGCTTCAGGTTGTGCAGACGGACGGTACCGCCGTTCTTCACCTGTACGCTGTCGGCAGCGGAGGTCCGGCTGGCCGCACCACCAATGTGGAACGTACGCATCGTCAGCTGGGTACCCGGCTCACCGATGGACTGGGCAGCGATAACGCCGACCGACTCACCGATGTTCACCTGGTGACCACGAGCCAGGTCGCGACCGTAGCACTTGGCGCAAATGCCGTAGCGGGTTTCGCAGCTGATCGGCGAACGCACGATCACTTCGTCGATGCTGTTCAGCTCGATGAATTCAACCCACTTCTCGTCGACCAGGGTGCCGGCAGGAACGATTACGTCCTCGGTACCTGGCTTGAATACGTCACGGGCAATGACACGACCCAATACGCGCTCACCCAACGGCTCTACAACGTCACCGCCTTCAATGTGCGGTGTCATTACCAGGCCATGTTCGGTGCCGCAATCGATCTCGGTCACGACCAGATCCTGCGCAACGTCTACCAGACGACGAGTCAGGTAACCGGAGTTCGCAGTTTTCAACGCGGTATCCGCAAGACCCTTACGAGCACCGTGAGTGGAAATGAAGTACTGGAGTACGCTCAAACCTTCACGGAAGTTAGCTGTAATCGGGGTCTCGATGATGGAACCGTCCGGCTTGGCCATCAGGCCACGCATACCGGCGAGCTGACGGATCTGCGCAGCAGAACCCCGTGCACCCGAGTCAGCCATCATGTACATCGAGTTGAAGGACTCTTGATCAACTTCGTCGCCGTGACGGTCGATGACTTTCTCTTTCGAGAGGTTGGCCATCATCGCCTTGGAAACTTCGTCGTTCGCCTTGGACCAGAGGTCGATCACCTTGTTGTACTTCTCGCCCTGTGTTACCAGGCCGGAGGCGTACTGACTTTCGATCTCTTTCACTTCTTCGGTAGCTGCACCGATGATGCGGGCTTTTTCATCCGGGATAACGAAGTCGTTAACACCGATGGAAACGCCGGAAATGGTCGAATAGGCAAAGCCGGTGTACATCAACTGGTCAGCGAAGATAACGGTCTCTTTCAAACCAACCACGCGGTAGCACTGGTTGATCAGCTTGGAGATCGCCTTTTTCTTCATCGGCAGGTTGACGACGTCGAAGGACAGGCCTTTTGGCACAACCTGGAACAACAGCGCACGGCCGACGGTAGTGTCGACGATACGGGTGTTGGTCACGCTGCCGCCATCACGATCGTTCACGGTTTCGGTGATCCGCACCTTGACCCTGGCGTGCAGTGCGGCTTCGCCGGCACGGAACACACGGTCAACTTCCTGCAGATCCGCGAACACCCGACCTTCGCCCTTGGCGTTGATCGCTTCACGAGTCATGTAGTACAGACCCAATACAACGTCCTGGGACGGAACGATGATCGGCTCACCGTTCGCTGGCGACAGGATGTTGTTGGTGGACATCATCAACGCACGCGCTTCGAGCTGGGCTTCCAGGGTCAGCGGTACGTGCACAGCCATTTGGTCGCCGTCGAAGTCGGCGTTGTACGCGGCGCAGACCAGCGGGTGCAGCTGAATAGCCTTACCTTCGATCAGTACCGGTTCAAACGCCTGGATACCCAGACGGTGAAGGGTCGGTGCACGGTTGAGCAGCACTGGGTGTTCGCGAATCACTTCAGCGAGAACGTCCCAGACCTCTGGCAGCTCGCGCTCGACCATCTTCTTGGCGGCTTTGATGGTGGTAGCGAGACCACGCATTTCCAGCTTGCCGAAAATGAACGGCTTGAACAGTTCCAGCGCCATCTTCTTGGGCAGACCGCACTGGTGCAGACGCAGGGTCGGACCTACGGTAATTACCGAACGACCGGAGTAGTCAACGCGCTTACCGAGCAAGTTCTGACGGAAACGACCTTGCTTACCCTTGATCATGTCAGCCAGGGATTTCAGAGGACGCTTGTTGGAACCGGTGATCGCGCGACCACGACGACCGTTGTCGAGCAGTGCGTCGACAGCTTCCTGCAACATACGCTTTTCGTTGCGCACGATGATGTCCGGAGCGGACAGATCGAGCAGGCGCTTCAAGCGGTTGTTACGGTTGATCACCCGACGATACAGATCGTTGAGGTCGGAAGTCGCGAAACGACCGCCATCGAGCGGAACCAGTGGACGCAGGTCTGGCGGCAGAACCGGCAGAACGGTCAGCACCATCCACTCTGGCAGGTTGCCGGAACCCTGGAAGGCTTCCATCAACTTCAGACGCTTGGACAGCTTCTTGATCTTGGTTTCGGAGTTGGTTTGCGGAATTTCTTCGCGCAGACGGCCAATCTCGTGCTCCAGGTCGATCGCGTGCAGCAGCTCGCGGACAGCTTCGGCGCCCATGCGGGCATCGAAATCGTCGCCAAACTCTTCCAGCGCTTCGAAGTACTGCTCGTCATTGAGCAGTTGGCCTTTTTCAAGGGTGGTCATGCCCGGATCGATAACGACATAGCTCTCGAAGTAGAGAACGCGCTCGATATCACGCAGGGTCATGTCCATCAGCAGGCCGATACGGGACGGCAGCGATTTCAGGAACCAGATGTGAGCAACCGGCGAGGCCAGTTCGATGTGCGCCATGCGCTCACGACGGACTTTTGCCAGCGCGACTTCAACGCCGCACTTCTCGCAGATCACGCCACGGTGCTTCAAGCGCTTGTACTTACCGCACAGGCACTCGTAGTCCTTTACCGGGCCAAAGATCTTGGCGCAGAACAGGCCGTCGCGTTCAGGTTTGAACGTACGGTAGTTGATGGTTTCCGGCTTTTTAACTTCACCGAACGACCACGAACGGATCATCTCAGGCGAGGCCAATCCGATACGGATGGCGTCGAACTCTTCGACTTGACCCTGGTTTTTCAGCAAATTCAGTAGGTCTTTCAAGGCCTTTCCTCCTGGCGGAGCAGAGAGCGGGCAATACAGCCCCGCTCTCGATTCGCGTCACGTGTTATTCGGTTTCCAGATCGATATCGATGCCGAGGGAACGAATTTCCTTGATCAACACGTTGAAGGACTCGGGCATGCCCGGCTCCATACGGTGATCGCCGTCCACGATGTTTTTGTACATCTTGGTCCGACCGTTCACATCGTCCGACTTCACTGTGAGCATTTCTTGCAGAGTGTATGCAGCACCGTACGCTTCCAGTGCCCAGACCTCCATCTCCCCGAAACGCTGACCACCGAACTGCGCCTTACCACCCAGCGGCTGCTGGGTAACCAGGCTGTAAGAACCGGTAGAACGAGCGTGCATCTTGTCGTCTACCAAGTGGTTCAGCTTCAGCATGTACATGTAGCCAACGGTGACCGGGCGCTCGAACTTGTTGCCGGTACGGCCATCGAACAGCTGCATCTGGCCGCTTTCCGGCAGGTCTGCCAGTTTCAGCATGGCCTTGATTTCGCTTTCCTTGGCACCGTCGAACACAGGAGTGGCCATTGGAACGCCGCCCTTGAGGTTCTTCGCCAAGTCCAGGATTTCCTGGTCGGAGAAGCTGTCCAGCTCTTCGTTGCGGCCGCCGATCTCGTTGTAGATCTCGTGCAGGAATTTACGCAGGTCAGCAACCTTGCGCTGCTCTTCGAGCATGCGGTTGATCTTCTCGCCCAGGCCCTTGGCCGCGAGGCCCAGGTGGGTTTCAAGGATCTGACCGACGTTCATACGCGAAGGTACGCCCAGCGGGTTGAGAACCACATCCACCGGCGTACCGTTGGCATCGTGCGGCATGTCTTCAACCGGCATGATCACCGAGACCACACCCTTGTTACCGTGACGACCGGCCATCTTGTCGCCCGGCTGGATGCGGCGACGGATTGCCAGGTAGACCTTGACGATTTTCAGCACGCCTGGAGCCAGGTCATCGCCCTGCTGCAGCTTGCGTTTTTTGTCTTCGAACTTGTCGTCCAGCAGACGGCGGCGATCAACGATGTAGGCCTGGGCCTTCTCGAGCTGCTCGTTCAGAGCGTCTTCAGCCATGCGCAGTTTGAACCACTGGCCATGCTCAAGACCGTCGAGAACTTCGTCGGTGATTTCCTGACCTTTCTTCAGACCGGCGCCGCCTTCGGCCTTGTGGCCGACCAGAGCTGCGCGCAGACGTTCGAAAGTTGCGCCTTCAACGATGCGGAACTCTTCGTTCAGATCCTTGCGGATCTCGTCGAGTTGAGTCTTCTCGATCGACAATGCACGAGCATCACGCTCGACGCCGTCACGAGTGAAGACCTGTACATCAATGACGGTGCCCTTGGTACCGGTTGGCACGCGCAGGGAGGTGTCTTTAACGTCGCTGGCTTTTTCACCGAAGATGGCACGCAGCAGTTTTTCTTCCGGAGTCAGTTGGGTCTCGCCTTTCGGAGTGACCTTACCTACCAGGATGTCGCCTGCGCCGACTTCAGCACCTACGTAAACGATACCGGCTTCGTCCAGTTTGTTCAGTGCAGCCTCACCCACGTTCGGGATGTCCGCAGTGATTTCCTCTGGGCCAAGCTTGGTGTCACGGGCCACACAGGTCAGTTCCTGGATGTGGATCGTGGTGAAGCGATCTTCTTGGACCACACGCTCGGACAGGCAGATGGAGTCTTCGAAGTTGAAGCCGTTCCACGCCATGAACGCGATGCGCATGTTCTGACCCAGCGCCAGTTCACCCATGTCGGTGGACGGGCCGTCGGCCATGATGTCGCTACGCTGAACCCGATCACCCTTGCTTACCAGCGGACGCTGGTTGATGCAGGTGTTCTGGTTGGAGCGGGTGTATTTGGTCAGGTTGTAGATGTCGACACCGGCTTCGCCAGGTTCAACTTCGTCATCGGCAACACGAACCACGATACGGCTGGCATCGACGGAGTCGATCACGCCACCACGACGAGCCACGACGCAGACGCCGGAGTCACGGGCAACGTTACGCTCCATGCCAGTACCTACCAGCGGCTTGTCGGCACGCAGGGTCGGTACAGCCTGACGTTGCATGTTCGAACCCATCAACGCACGGTTGGCGTCGTCGTGCTCGAGGAACGGAATCAGCGACGCCGCTACCGACACAACCTGCTTGGGCGATACGTCCATCAAGGTAACGTCTTCCGGCGCCTTGACGGTGAACTCGTTCAGGTGACGTACAGCTACCAGCTCGTCGACCAGCACTTTCTGTTCGTTCATGGTCGCCGAAGCCTGGGCGATCACGTGATCGGCCTCTTCGATAGCCGACAGGAACACGATGTCGTCGGTGACCACACCCTCTTTCACCACACGGTACGGGCTTTCCAGGAAGCCGTACTGGTTGGTGCGCGCATAAGCCGCCAGGGAGTTGATCAGGCCGATGTTCGGACCTTCAGGCGTTTCAATCGGGCATACACGGCCGTAGTGAGTCGGGTGTACGTCACGAACTTCGAAGCCTGCACGCTCACGGGTCAGACCGCCCGGGCCGAGCGCGGAGACACGACGCTTGTGGGTGATCTCGGAAAGCGGGTTGTTCTGGTCCATGAACTGAGACAGCTGGCTGGAACCGAAGAACTCCTTCACCGCCGCAGCTACTGGCTTGGCGTTGATCAGGTCTTGCGGCATCAGGCCTTCGCTTTCAGCCATCGACAGACGTTCCTTGACCGCGCGCTCTACACGCACCAGGCCAACACGGAACTGGTTCTCGGCCATTTCGCCTACGCAGCGAACACGACGGTTACCCAGGTGGTCGATGTCATCGACGATGCCTTTGCCGTTACGGATGTCGACCAGAGTCTTGAGCACCGCAACGATGTCATCCTTGTTCAGCACGCCCGAACCTTCGATCTCGGTACGACCGATACGACGGTTGAACTTCATCCGGCCGACCGCAGACAGGTCATAGCGCTCAGGGCTGAAGAACAGGTTGTTGAACAGGGTCTCGGCCGCATCCTTGGTTGGCGGCTCGCCAGGACGCATCATGCGATAGATCTCGACCAGGGCTTCCAGCTGGTTGCCGGTGGAGTCGATCTTCAGCGTATCGGAGATGAACGGACCGCAGTCGATGTCGTTGGTGTACAGAGTTTCGATGCGAACGACCTGGGCCTTGACGATTTTCGCCAGGATTTCGACGGTCAGCTCGGTATTGCACTCTGCAATGATCTCGCCAGTGGCCGGATGCACGATGGCCTTGGCTGTGGTGCGACCCAGGACGTAGTCCATCGGCACCTGCAGTTCTTTGATGCCGGCTTTTTCCAACTGGTTGATGTGGCGAGCGGTAATACGGCGACCTTGCTCGACAATAACCTTGCCTTTGTCGTCCTGGATATCGAGGACGGCAATTTCACCGCGCAGGCGCTGAGGCACCAGTTCCAGGCTCAGGTTTTCACCCTGCACATGGAAAACGTTGGTGGTGTAGAACGCGTCCAGCACTTCCTCGGTGGTATAGCCGAGCGCACGCAGCAGTACCGATGCAGGCAGCTTGCGACGACGGTCGATACGCACGAATACGCAGTCTTTCGGGTCGAACTCGAAGTCCAGCCACGAACCGCGGTAAGGAATGATGCGCGCGGAGTAAAGCAGTTTGCCGGAGCTGTGCGTCTTGCCACGGTCGTGGTCGAAGAACACGCCCGGGGAACGGTGCAGCTGGGAAACGATTACACGCTCGGTACCGTTGATTACGAAGGTACCGTTTTCAGTCATCAGGGGGATTTCACCCATGTAGACTTCTTGCTCTTTGATGTCCTTGATCGCTTTGTTCGACGATTCTTTGTCGAAAATGATCAGGCGCACTTTTACCCGCAAAGGTACGGCATAAGTTACACCGCGCAATACGCATTCTTTGACATCAAATGCCGGTTCGCCCAGGCGATAACCGACGTACTCCAGCGCAGCATTGCCGGAGTAGCTGATGATCGGGAAAACGGATTTGAAGGCCGCATGCAGGCCCACGTCGCGGAACTGATCTTTAGTCGCTCCCGCTTGCAAGAATTCACGATACGAATCCAGCTGGATGGCCAGGAGGTACGGCACATCCATGACGTCCGGCAACTTGCTAAAGTCCTTGCGGATACGTTTTTTCTCAGTATATGAGTAAGCCATCAGCGTTCCCCAGCTTGGTCACCTGCTTGTTTGGCCTCCCCCGACGGGAGCGGCCAGAAAATCGTGCAAACCCCATGGTTTGCGCCACCGCATCGGGTGGTTAAAGCTCGTTATCAGCACCAACCCAGTCGGCTGCCAATAACGGAAAAAGGCCGGTGGCAAGAGCCACCAGCCATCAGCCTGTCGCTTAACGCTCGGGCTGGAGACGCAAAGTCGATGCTTACTTCAGCTCGACTTTAGCGCCTGCTTCTTCCAGAGCAGCCTTGGCTTTGTCAGCTGCGTCTTTGGCAACAGCTTCCAGAACCATGGCAGGAGCGCCGTCAACTACAGCCTTGGCTTCTTTCAGGCCCAGACCGGTCAGTTCACGTACCGCCTTGATCACGTTTACTTTCTTGTCGCCAGCTTCGGTCAGCATGACGTTGAATTCGGTTTGCTCTTCAGCAGCGGCAACAGCAACAGCTGGACCAGCCGAAGCGGCAGCAGCGGTAACACCGAATTTTTCTTCGAAAGCTTTGATCAGCTCAACAACTTCCATTACGGACATGTTGCCAACGGCTTCGAGGATATCGTTTTGAGAGATAGACATGACTCTAAATTCCTGGATTGGGGGACGGCCTACGCGACCATCGAAATAAACAAAAAACGCGAAAAGGAGTGTCGAGCCTTAGGCTGCGGCAGCTTCTTTCTGGTCGCGCAGTGCCGCCAGAGTACGAGCCAATTTGCTGGTTGCGCCTTGAATCACGCTCATCAGCTGGGAAATTGCTTCGTCACGGGTCGGCAGAGTTGCCAGTACGTCGATCTGGTTAGCTGCGAGGAACTTGCCCTCGAACGCAGCTGCCTTAATCTCGAACTTGTCCTGACCTTTGGCGAATTCCTTGAACAAACGGGCAGCAGCGCCAGGATGTTGGGTGGAGAACGCGATCAAGGTCGGGCCGGTGAACACGTCATTGAGAACACTGTATTCAGTGTCAGCAACAGCGCGCTTGAGCAGGGTGTTACGTACAACACGTACGTAAACGCCAGCTTCACGAGCCTCTTTACGGAGTCCGGTCATAGCGCCTACTGTTACGCCACGGGCATCAGCCACGACAGCGGACAGAGCAGCTTTGGCAGCCTCGTTGACTTCAGCGACGATGGCCTTCTTGTCTTCGAGTTTAATTGCCACGGGTTTAACTCCTGCTTGTTACCGTTTCATCCGGTCGGAACCGAATGTCGTTTTGGTGTCTGATTCGGTAAGGAACCGGGAGCACCATCTGCGTAGGCTTGTGGTTTAAGACTTTCGTCGCCTACGGTCTTGGACAGCCCCCGCCAGGCAGGGACCCCAATTTGTCGATTGGCGCAATGACTGCGCCAACCCGAGTCTTACGCGTCGAGCGAGCTCTGATCGATGACCAGACCTGGGCCCATAGTGGTGCTCAGGGTAACGCGCTTGACGTAGATACCTTTCGAAGAAGCTGGCTTGATGCGCTTGAGATCAGCGATTAGAGCTTCAACGTTTTCCTTCAGCTTGACGGCGTCGAAGCCGATCTTGCCAACGGAAGTGTGAATGATGCCGTTTTTGTCGGTGCGATAACGAACCTGACCAGCCTTGGCGTTTTTGACCGCGGTAGCTACGTCTGGAGTCACGGTACCGACTTTAGGGTTAGGCATCAGACCACGTGGACCGAGGATCTGACCCAACTGACCCACAACGCGCATGGCATCCGGGGATGCGATAACGACGTCATAGTTCAGGTCGCCGCCTTTCATTTCAGCAGCCAGGTCGTCCATACCAACACGATCAGCACCAGCAGCCAGAGCAGCTTCAGCTGCTGGGCCCTGGGTGAAGACGGCAACACGAACGGTCTTGCCAGTGCCGTGAGGCAGCACGGTAGCGCTACGAACGACCTGGTCGGATTTACGTGGGTCAACGCCCAGGTTTACAGCTACGTCGAACGACTCGCTGAACTTGACGGTCGACAGCTCAGCCAGCAGAGCAGCGGCGTCTACAAAGTTGTAGGCCTTGCCTGCTTCGATTTTGCCGGCGATAGCCTTTTGACGCTTGGTCAGCTTAGCCATTACACACCCTCCACGTTAAGGCCCATGCTACGAGCAGAACCGGCGATAGTACGCACGGCTGCATCCATATCAGCTGCAGTCAGATCCGCGTTTTTGGTTTTCGCGATCTCTTCCAGCTGAGCACGGGTAACGGTGCCAACCTTAACGGTGTTTGGACGAGCGGAACCGCTGGTCAAACCGGCAGCCTTCTTCAGCAGAACCGAAGCCGGGGTGCTTTTTGTTTCGAAAGTGAAGCTACGGTCGCTGTAGACAGTGATGATCACTGGAGTCGGCAAGCCTGGCTCAAGACCCTGAGTACGGGCATTGAAAGCCTTGCAGAATTCCATGATGTTCACGCCGTGCTGACCCAGAGCAGGACCAACGGGTGGGCTTGGGTTAGCCTGAGCGGCCTTCACTTGCAGCTTGATGTAAGCGGTAATCTTCTTGGCCATGAGGCACTCCAATTACGGGTTCGAACGCCTCGAAAGGCTCCCCGGTTACTTGCGCGTTTATCCCAGTGACGACAAAACCCCACAGCCTAGGGCTGCGGGGTTGGGATGCCTGCTCAATCAGACCTTTTCGACCTGACTGAACTCTAGCTCTACCGGAGTAGAGCGACCGAAAATGAGCACAGCCACTTGGATCCGGCTCTTTTCGTAGTTAACTTCTTCAACTGTGCCAGTAAAATCAGCAAACGGCCCGTCGTTGACACGCACCATCTCACCCGGCTCGAACAACGTCTTCGGCTTCGGCTTGTCACTACCATCAGCGACACGACGCAGAATCGCCTCTGCCTCTTTATCAGTAATCGGCGCAGGCTTATCAGCGGTACCGCCGATGAAACCCATCACCCGAGGGGTATCTTTGACCAAGTGCCAAGTCCCTTCGTTCATATCCATCTGTACTAGCACATAGCCTGGAAAGAACTTGCGCTCACTTTTGCGCTTCTGGCCATTGCGCATCTCAACCACTTCTTCAGTGGGGACCAGAATCTCGCCGAAGCCATCTTCCATGCCAGCCAGCTTTACGCGCTCGATCAGCGAGCGCATGACATGCTTCTCGTAACCCGAGTAAGCATGCACAACGTACCAACGCTTAGCCACGGGACACCCTTAGCCAACAATCAAGGAAACAAGCCAGCCGAGCAGGGAGTCGAGCCCCCACAACAGCAACGCCATTACCAGAACAACAGCCACAACAATCAACGTGGTCTGCGTGGTTTCTTGGCGAGTCGGCCATACGACTTTACGAATCTCGGTGCGAGCTTCCTTAGCGAGTACGAAGAAAGACTTACCCTTGGCTGTCTGCAGGCCGACGAAGGCAGCAACAGCAGCAATGGCGAGCAATGCGAGTACACGGTACAGGATCGGCGAAGCAGAAAAATACTGATTGCCAACAACGCCTACAACCACCAAAGCGACAACCACTAGCCACTTGAGCAGATCGAAGCGAGAGCCTTGAGCTTCAGCTTTAGGAGTCATCTATGAAGATCCTGTGAAAAGAAAGCCAGACACATCGAGTGAATCTGGCAGGTCAGGAGGGAATCGAACCCCCAACCTACGGTTTTGGAGACCGTCGCTCTGCCAATTGAGCTACTGACCTAAAACAAAATCAGGCCGACCATTATGCCGGCCCGAAAAAGACATTACAACTATTTACTCGATGACTTTGGCTACGACGCCAGCGCCGACGGTACGACCGCCTTCACGGATAGCGAAACGCAGACCATCTTCCATCGCGATGGTTTTGATCAGAGTGACAGTCATCTGGATGTTGTCACCTGGCATTACCATTTCAACGCCATCTGGCAGCTCGCAGTTACCGGTCACGTCAGTTGTACGGAAGTAGAACTGTGGACGGTAGCCTTTGAAGAACGGAGTATGACGACCGCCTTCTTCCTTG
>Ga0209370_1002026_pt1 | contig 15802 bp, 10 predicted proteins | sample AgamicAtPrz_FD_187164 | JGI IMG/M metagenome (GOLD analysis project Ga0209370, IMG submission 187164) | Agave microbial communities from Guanajuato, Mexico - At.P.rz (SPAdes) (version 2) | ecosystem: Host-associated > Plants > Phyllosphere > Phylloplane/Leaf | place: Guanajuato, Mexico... | reverse complement strand
CGCTGCTTGACCCGCATCGCAGTCCGGAGGAAGGAAACAATAAGAACAGCATGTGGGCGTTATTCATGATAAGAAATGTGAAAAAACAAAGACCTGTCAATCTGGATCTCAAAACGATCCGGTTCCCTGTAACAGCAATAGCGTCCATTCTGCACCGTGTATCCGGTGTGATTACGTTTGTGGCGGTCGGTATTCTGCTGTGGTTACTGGGCACCAGCCTCTCTTCTCCTGAAGGATTCCTCCAGGCCTCTGCCATCATGAACAGCTTCTTCGTGAAATTTATCATGTGGGGCATTCTGACCGCGCTGGCGTACCACGTTGTGGTGGGTGTTCGCCATATGCTGATGGACTTCGGCTACCTGGAAGAGACATTCGAAGCCGGGAAACGCTCCGCTAACATTTCATTTGTGATCACTGTCGTGCTTTCACTTCTCGCAGGAGTTCTCGTATGGTAAGCAACGCCTCCGCATTAGGACGCAACGGCGTACATGACTTCATCCTGGTCCGTGCTACCGCCATCGTTCTCACCCTTTACATCATCTATATGATCGGTTTCTTCGCGACCAGCGGCACGCTGACGTGGGAAATCTGGAGCGGGTTCTTCGGATCTGCCTTCACCAAAGTGTTCACCCTGCTGGCGCTGTTCTCCATCCTTATTCATGCCTGGATTGGCATGTGGCAGGTGTTAACCGATTACGTTAAACCACTGGCGATTCGCCTTCCTCTGCAGCTGGTTATTGTTGTTGCCCTGGTGGTTTACGTTATTTATGGATTCGTTGTGGTGTGGGGTGTGTAATGAAACTGCCAGTCAGAGAATTTGATGCTGTAGTGATTGGTGCGGGTGGCGCAGGTATGCGTGCCGCACTGCAAATTTCCCAGAGCGGCCAAACCTGTGCGCTGCTCTCTAAAGTGTTCCCAACCCGTTCGCACACCGTGTCTGCTCAGGGCGGTATCACCGTTGCGCTGGGTAATACCCATGAAGATAACTGGGAATGGCACATGTACGACACGGTAAAAGGTTCCGATTACATCGGTGACCAGGACGCCATCGAATATATGTGTAAAACCGGCCCGGAAGCGATTCTGGAGCTGGACCACATGGGTCTGCCGTTCTCCCGTCTGGAAAATGGCACCATCTATCAACGTCCGTTTGGCGGCCAGTCGAAAGATTTCGGCGGCGAGCAGGCGGCACGTACTGCGGCAGCGGCTGACCGTACCGGTCACGCACTGCTGCACACGCTCTATCAGCAAAACCTCAAAAACCACACCACTATCTTCTCCGAGTGGTATGCGCTGGATCTGGTGAAAAACGCCGATGGCGCAATCGTCGGTTGTACCGCACTGTGCATCGAAACCGGTGAAGTGGTTTACTTCAAAGCCCGCGCTACCGTGCTGGCGACCGGCGGCGCAGGCCGTATTTATCAGTCCACCACCAACGCCCACATTAACACCGGTGACGGTGTCGGTATGGCTATCCGCGCGGGCGTGCCGGTGCAGGATATGGAAATGTGGCAGTTCCACCCAACCGGTATCGCCGGTGCAGGTGTTCTGGTAACAGAAGGCTGCCGCGGTGAAGGCGGTTACCTGTTGAACAAGCACGGCGAGCGTTTCATGGAGCGTTATGCCCCGAATGCGAAAGACCTGGCGGGTCGTGACGTGGTGGCGCGTTCCATCATGATCGAAATCCGTGAAGGCCGCGGCTGTGACGGCCCATGGGGTCCACACGCGAAGCTGAAACTCGACCACTTGGGTAAAGAGGTTCTGGAATCCCGTCTGCCGGGTATCCTGGAGCTGTCCCGCACCTTCGCACACGTCGACCCGGTGAAAGAGCCGATTCCGGTTATCCCAACCTGCCACTACATGATGGGCGGTATTCCGACCAAAGTGACCGGTCAGGCGCTGACCGTGAACGAGCAGGGCGAAGACGTGGTTATTCCTGGCCTGTTCGCGGTAGGCGAAATTGCCTGCGTATCCGTACACGGCGCAAACCGTCTGGGCGGCAACTCCCTGCTGGACCTGGTGGTGTTTGGTCGTGCAGTGGGTCTGCATCTGCAGGAATCCATTGCCGAGCAGGGCGCACTGCGTGATGCAACCGATGACGAAATTGATGCCTCTCTTGCGCGCCTCAACCGCTGGAACGGTAACCGTAACGGCGAAGATCCGGTGGAAATCCGTAAAGCGCTGCAGGAATGCATGCAGCATAACTTCTCGGTATTCCGCGAAGGTGACGCGATGGCCAAAGGCCTTGAACAGCTGAAAGCGATCCGCGAGCGTCTGAAAAATGCCCGTCTGGACGATACCTCAAGCGAGTTCAACACCCAGCGCGTAGAGTGCCTGGAGCTGGATAACCTGATGGAAACCGCTTACGCCACTGCGGTGTCGGCAAACTTCCGTACCGAAAGCCGTGGCGCGCATAGCCGCTTCGACTTCCCGGATCGTGATGACGAAAACTGGCTGTGCCATTCCCTGTATCTGCCAGAGTCGGAATCCATGACGCGTCGTAGCGTCAACATGGAACCGAAACTGCGTCCGGCGTTCCCGCCGAAGATTCGTACTTACTAATGCGGAGACAGGATAATGAAACTCGAATTCTCAGTTTATCGTTATAACCCGGATGTTGATGATGCTCCGCGTATGCAGGACTACACCCTGGAAGCGGAAGAAGGTCGCGACATGATGCTGCTGGATGCGTTAATCCAGCTGAAAGAAAAAGATCCTACGCTGTCGTTCCGCCGCTCCTGTCGTGAAGGGGTTTGTGGCTCTGACGGTGTGAACATGAACGGCAAAAATGGCCTGGCCTGCATCACGCCAATTTCAGCGCTGCAGCGTCCTGGTCAGAAAATTGTTATCCGTCCTCTGCCAGGCCTGCCGGTCGTGCGTGATTTGGTGGTAGACATGGGGCAATTCTATGCACAATATGAGAAGATTAAGCCTTACTTATTGAATAATGGGCAAAATCCACCCGCTCGTGAGCACCTGCAGTCTCCTGAGCAGCGTGAAAAACTCGATGGGTTGTACGAGTGTATTCTCTGCGCATGTTGTTCTACGTCCTGCCCGTCGTTCTGGTGGAACCCGGACAAGTTTATCGGCCCGGCCGGTCTGCTGGCTGCCTATCGCTTCCTGATCGATAGCCGCGACACCGAAACCGATAACCGTCTGGAAGGACTGAGTGACGCTTTCAGCGTATTCCGCTGCCATAGCATCATGAACTGCGTCAGTGTGTGTCCTAAGGGGCTGAACCCGACGCGCGCCATCGGCCATATTAAGTCGATGCTGCTGCAGCGCAGTGCGTAAGTAGTGAGAGGGGAGCGCTGTTCCCCTCACCCTAACCCTCTCCCAAAGGGAGAGGGGATAGATTGCAGAAACCTTTAAAAACTGCCCTGAAGTTTAGACAGTTTCTAAAGGTTCCTTCGCGGGCCAAATGAAAAGAGCTCGCAGGTGAACCCCGGCACGTACACGTGGTGTGCGTGGTAGTTTCTACGGCGAAAGTAAGCATAAAAATGCTTAAGGGATCACGATGCAGAACGGCGCAATGAAAGCCTGGCTGGACTCTTCTTTCCTTTCTGGTGCGAACCAGAGCTGGATTGAACAGCTCTATGAAGACTTCTTAACCGATCCTGACTCAGTGGACGCAAACTGGCGTTCCATGTTCCAGGAGTTGCCTGGCACGGGAGTCAAACCGGATCAATTCCACTCCAAAACACGTGATTATTTCCGCCGTCTGGCGAAGGATGCCTCACGTTACTCTTCTGCGATTTCCGACCCTGACACCAATGCGAAGCAGGTTAAAGTCCTGCAGCTCATCAACGCTTATCGCTTCCGCGGTCACCAGCATGCGAATCTCGATCCGCTGGGACTGTGGCAGCAGGAACGTGTGGCCGATCTCGATCCGGCGTATCACGATCTGACCGAGGCCGATTTCCAGGAAAGCTTTAACGTAGGTTCCTTTGCCATCGGCAAAGACACGATGAAGCTGGGCGAACTGATTAACGCGCTCAAGCAAACCTACTGCGGCTCCATCGGCGCGGAATACATGCACATCACCTCTACAGAAGAGAAACGCTGGATCCAGCAGCGTATCGAATCCGTGGCGGGCCACGCGACATTCTCCGCTGACGAGAAAAAACGTTTCCTCAGCGAACTGACTGCAGCAGAAGGCCTTGAGCGCTATCTGGGCGCGAAATTCCCGGGTGCAAAACGCTTCTCGCTGGAAGGTGGTGACGCGTTAGTGCCAATGCTGAAAGAGCTGATTCGCCACGCGGGCAACAGCGGTACCCGTGAAGTGGTACTGGGCATGGCGCACCGCGGTCGTCTGAACGTGCTGGTCAACGTGCTGGGTAAAAAGCCGCAGGACCTGTTCGACGAATTCGCGGGCAAACACAAAGAACACCTCGGCACCGGCGACGTGAAGTACCACATGGGCTTCTCGTCTGATATCGAAACCGAAGGCGGTCTGGTTCACCTGGCGCTGGCGTTTAACCCGTCGCACCTTGAAATCGTTAGCCCGGTGGTTATCGGTTCCGTGCGTGCGCGTCTGGATCGTCTGGACGAGCCGAGCAGCAACAAAGTTCTGCCAATCACCATTCACGGTGATGCGGCGATTACCGGTCAGGGCGTGGTTCAGGAAACCCTGAACATGTCGAAAGCGCGTGGTTACGAAGTGGGCGGTACCGTTCGCATCGTGATCAACAACCAGGTGGGCTTCACCACCTCTAACCCGCTGGACGCGCGTTCTACCCCATACTGCACCGACATCGGTAAGATGGTGCAGGCGCCAATCTTCCACGTGAATGCGGATGACCCGGAAGCGGTCGCTTTCGTCACCCGTCTGGCGCTCGACTTCCGTAACACCTTTAAACGCGACGTGCTGATCGACCTGTTCTGCTACCGCCGTCACGGCCACAACGAAGCTGACGAGCCAAGTGCAACCCAGCCGTTGATGTATCAGAAAATCAAAAAACACCCGACCCCGCGCAAAATCTATGCTGACAAGCTGGAAGCGGACAAAGTGGCGACGCTGGAAGATGCGACCGAGCTGGTCAATCTTTACCGCGACGCGCTGGATGCGGGTGAATGCGTAGTGAAAGAGCTGCGCCCAATGAACATGCACTCCTTTACCTGGTCGCCGTACCTCAACCACGAGTGGGATGAGAGCTACCCGAACAAGGTTGAGATGAAGCGCCTGCAGGAGCTGGCTAAACGCATCAGCACCGTACCGGACGCTATCGAAATGCAGTCTCGCGTAGCGAAAATCTACGGTGACCGTCAGGCCATGGCGGCAGGCGAGAAGCTGTTCGACTGGGGCGGTGCAGAAACCCTGGCCTATGCGACCCTGGTTGACGAAGGTATTCCTGTTCGTCTGTCCGGTGAAGATGCGGGCCGTGGTACCTTCTTCCACCGTCACGCTGTTGTTCACAACCAGTCCAACGGTTCAACTTACACCCCGCTGCAGCACGTGCACAACGGTCAGGGCCAGTTCAAGGTCTGGGACTCCGTGCTGTCTGAAGAAGCGGTACTGGCCTTCGAATACGGCTACGCCACCGCAGAACCCCGCACCCTGACCATCTGGGAAGCGCAGTTCGGTGACTTCGCCAACGGTGCTCAGGTGGTTATCGACCAGTTCATCTCCTCCGGTGAGCAGAAGTGGGGCCGCATGTGTGGTCTGGTGATGCTGCTGCCGCACGGTTATGAAGGACAGGGTCCGGAGCACTCCTCCGCGCGTCTGGAACGTTATCTGCAGCTCTGCGCCGAGCAGAACATGCAGGTCTGCGTGCCGTCTACCCCGGCTCAGGTGTACCACATGCTGCGTCGTCAGGCGCTGCGCGGTATGCGCCGTCCGCTGGTGGTGATGTCACCAAAATCTCTGCTGCGTCATCCGCTGGCTGTTTCAAGCCTGGATGAACTGGCCAACGGCACCTTCCTGCCAGCCATCGGCGAGATTGACGAACTGGATCCGAAGGGCGTGAAGCGTGTCGTGATGTGTTCTGGTAAGGTTTATTACGACCTGCTGGAACAGCGCCGCAAGAACGACCAGAAAGATGTCGCCATCGTGCGTATCGAGCAGCTTTATCCGTTCCCGCATCAGGCGATGCAGGACGTGCTGAAACAGTACGCTCACGTACATGATTTTGTCTGGTGCCAGGAAGAGCCGCTCAACCAGGGCGCATGGTACTGCAGCCAGCATCATTTCCGTGAAGTGATTCCATTTGGGTCTGCTCTGCGTTATGCAGGTCGCCCGGCCTCCGCCTCTCCGGCGGTAGGGTATATGTCCGTTCACCAGAAGCAGCAACAAGATCTGGTCAATGACGCGCTGAACGTCGATTAATTAAAGGATACATAATGAGTAGCGTAGATATTCTTGTTCCCGACCTGCCTGAATCCGTAGCAGATGCGACCGTCGCCACCTGGCACAAAAAACCGGGCGATGCCGTTAAGCGCGATGAAGTGCTGGTAGAAATCGAAACTGACAAAGTGGTACTGGAAGTACCGGCTTCGGCGGATGGCGTTCTGGACGCGGTGCTGGAAGATGAAGGTACCACCGTCACCTCTCGTCAGATCCTGGGTCGCCTGCGTGAAGGCAACAGCGCGGGCAAAGAGTCCAGCGCCAAGTCTGATGAGAAAGCCTCTACCCCAGCGCAGCGCCAGCAGGCGTCTCTGGAAGAGCAAACCAACGACGCACTGAGCCCGGCGATCCGTCGTCTGCTGGCTGAGCACAACCTGGACGCGGCAGCCATTAAAGGCACCGGTGTGGGTGGACGTCTGACGCGCGAAGATATCGAAAAGCACCTGGCGAAAGCGCCTGCGAAAGCAGAAGCCAAAGCCCCTGCGGCAGCACCGGCAGCGCAGCCTGCTCTGGGCGCACGCAGCGAAAAACGCGTGCCGATGACTCGCCTGCGTAAGCGTGTGGCCGAGCGTCTGCTGGAAGCAAAAAACTCCACCGCGATGCTGACTACCTTCAACGAAGTAAACATGAAGCCAATCATGGACCTGCGTAAGCAGTACGGCGACGCGTTTGAAAAACGTCACGGTATCCGTCTGGGCTTTATGTCCTTCTACGTGAAGGCGGTGGTTGAAGCGCTGAAACGCTACCCGGAAGTGAACGCCTCTATCGACGGCGATGACGTGGTTTACCACAACTACTTCGACGTCAGCATGGCGGTTTCTACCCCGCGTGGCCTGGTGACCCCGGTTCTGCGTGACGTAGATACCCTGGGCATGGCTGATATCGAGAAAAACATCAAAGAGCTGGCTGTGAAAGGCCGCGACGGCAAGCTGACCGTAGACGATCTGACCGGCGGTAACTTCACCATTACCAACGGCGGCGTATTTGGTTCGCTGATGTCTACCCCGATCATTAACCCGCCGCAGAGCGCGATCCTGGGTATGCATGCCATTAAAGATCGCCCTATGGCGGTAGACGGTAAAGTTGAGATCCTGCCGATGATGTACCTGGCGCTCTCTTACGATCACCGCCTGATCGACGGCCGCGAGTCCGTGGGCTTCCTGGTAGCGATTAAAGAGCTGCTGGAAGATCCAACGCGTCTGCTGCTGGACGTCTAGTCACGTTTTAGCGTCACCTGCCCTGTAGGCCGGATAAGCGTAGCGCCTTCCGGCACACACACCGCGCCGGTCTACAGGTTTGAAGATAACGATTACCCTGAAGGATGGATAGAACACATGAACTTACATGAATATCAGGCCAAACAGCTGTTTGCCCGGTATGGCTTACCGGCTCCGGTGGGTTATGCCTGTACTACCCCGCGTGAAGCAGAAGAAGCCGCATCTAAAATCGGTGCCGGCCCGTGGGTAGTTAAATGTCAGGTTCACGCTGGTGGCCGTGGTAAAGCGGGCGGTGTGAAGGTTGTTAAGAGCAAAGAAGAAATTCGTGCGTTTGCTGAACATTGGCTCGGCAAACGTCTGGTGACGTACCAGACAGATGCAAACGGCCAGCCGGTTAACCAGATCCTGGTTGAAGCGGCGACCGACATCGCGAAAGAGCTGTACCTGGGCGCGGTTGTTGACCGTAGCTCCCGTCGCGTAGTGTTCATGGCGTCTACCGAAGGCGGCGTGGAAATCGAAAAAGTGGCGGAAGAAACCCCGCACCTGATCCACAAAGTGGCTATCGATCCGCTGGCGGGCCCAATGCCTTACCAGGGTCGCGAGCTGGCGTTCAAACTGGGCCTGGAAGGCAAGCTGGTTCAGCAGTTCACCAAAATCTTCATGGGTCTGGCGAACATCTTCCTGGAGCGCGATCTGGCGCTGATCGAGATCAACCCGCTGGTGATCACCACCCAGGGCGACCTGATCTGCCTCGATGGCAAGCTGGGCGCTGACGGCAACGCGCTGTTCCGCCAGTCCGATCTGCGTGAAATGCGCGACCAGTCTCAGGAAGACCCGCGTGAAGCACAGGCTGCACAGTGGGAGCTGAACTACGTCGCGCTGGATGGCAACATCGGCTGCATGGTTAACGGTGCGGGCCTGGCAATGGGCACCATGGACATCGTTAAGCTGCACGGCGGTGAGCCAGCAAACTTCCTCGACGTAGGCGGTGGCGCAACCAAAGAGCGCGTAACCGAAGCGTTCAAAATCATCCTCTCTGACGACAACGTGAAAGCTGTTCTGGTGAACATCTTCGGCGGTATCGTACGTTGCGACCTGATTGCCGACGGCATCATCGGTGCGGTAGAAGAAGTGGGTGTTAACGTACCGGTTGTTGTGCGTCTGGAAGGTAACAACGCTGAACTCGGCGCGAAAAAACTGGCTGACAGCGGCCTGAATATTATTGCAGCGAAAAGTCTGACGGATGCAGCTCAGCAGGTTGTTGCCGCAGTGGAGGGGAAATAATGTCAGTTTTAATTAATAAAGATACCAAGGTTATCTGCCAGGGCTTCACCGGTAGCCAGGGGACTTTCCACTCCGAACAGGCGATTGCCTACGGCACGCAGATGGTTGGCGGCGTAACGCCAGGTAAAGGCGGCACCACGCACCTGGGCCTGCCGGTGTTCAACACCGTGCGTGAAGCCGTAGAAGCGACCGGCGCAACCGCGACCGTGATCTACGTTCCGGCGCCGTTCTGCAAAGACTCCATTCTGGAAGCGATCGACGCAGGCATCAAACTGATCATCACCATCACCGAAGGTATCCCGACGCTGGATATGCTGACCGTGAAGGTGAAGCTGGATGAAGCGGGCGTGCGCATGATCGGCCCGAACTGCCCAGGCGTGATCACCCCGGGCGAATGCAAAATCGGCATCATGCCGGGTCACATTCATAAGCCGGGCAAAGTGGGCATCGTTTCCCGTTCCGGTACGCTGACCTATGAAGCGGTTAAGCAGACTACCGATTACGGCTTCGGCCAGTCCACCTGTGTGGGCATCGGCGGTGACCCAATCCCGGGTTCTAACTTCATCGACATCCTGAAGCTGTTCCAGGAAGATCCGCAGACCGAAGCGATCGTGATGATCGGTGAGATCGGCGGTAGCGCAGAAGAAGAAGCGGCTGCGTACATCAAAGAGCACGTGACCAAGCCGGTTGTGGGTTACATCGCGGGTGTGACCGCACCGAAAGGCAAGCGTATGGGTCACGCAGGCGCAATCATCGCCGGTGGTAAAGGTACGGCTGATGAGAAATTCGCAGCGCTGGAAGCCGCAGGCGTGAAGACCGTTCGTAGCCTTGCGGATATCGGCGAAGCACTGAAATCCATCATTAAGTAAATCCTCTCTGCGCCCTGAATGGGGCGCGTTGAAATAAAAAAAATGTCCGTTTCGACATGGTTGGCCGCTGTAAAGCGGCCTTTTTTATTGCCTGCGTTTGGCGACAAGCGTGAACTTGTAATCGTCGGTATTGAACACGTTGCGGCTGTATTCAAATACCCGTCCGTCCTTCAGAAACCCGCGCGAGACTTTTTCCAGGATCGGCTTTGCCGGATCGAGCGACAGCGCGGCAATCGCCTCTTCTGACGGCATGATCGGTACCAGTTCCTGCTCGCTGCGATCGATAACCAGCTTTTTGATCTGCTCAACGTAGTGGTATTTCGAATTCTCCATCACTTCCCAGGTGAGGTCGGGGAACATCGCCAGCGGCATCCATGTTTCTTCCAGATTCACCGGTTTTTGTTTGATAAAGCGGACGCGTTTGACGTGCCAGACTTTATCGTCCGGGTTGATCGCCAGCCTTGCTGCGAGCCTCTCATCGGCTTTCACCACTTCGAAGACGCTGACGTCGCTGTGCGTATCGACGTTTCGGTCCGCCAGCTTTTCGTAAAAGCCGGTGAGCTGGTAAATGTCGTAGTTAACGCGCTCTTCTTTTACGTAGGTGCCGCTGCCCTGAATGCTCTCGACGATCTGCTCTTCCGTAAGCAGTTTCAGCGCCTGTCTCACCGTTACACGGCTCACGTTGAACGCCTCCTGAAGGCTGGATTCCGTCGGTAACGCATCGCCAGGTTTTAACTCACCCGCATTGATTTTCTCGCGAAGCGCATCGGCTATCTGCCGGTACATCGGTTTGTTACCCATAGAATCTGCCTTTCTAATACCTTTTCACGGAATTATGCCTTCAGCGTAAAATTTGTAAATAATACAATTTAAATACAAATTTGCATTGTTAGTGAAAGTGATCACATAAATGTATTGCATTGCCTGCCACAATTGCCGCCAGACAATAACAAGTTACGTGTGAGGATCTTATGAACCTGACGACTCTGACCCACTCCAGCGCTGTCTGCGTGCAGGCGCACTATGCCAGCCGTGATGAGGCAATTCGCCAGCTTACGATGCGGCTAGTGGCGCTGGGCAAAATTACCGATGGCGATGCGTTTCTGGCGGAGGTTTACCGTCGTGAATCACAGGGACCGACCGCACTGGGGGAAGGGCTGGCTGTTCCGCATGGTAAATCGAGCGCGGTGAACGAAGCGGCTTTTGCGGTTGCTACGCTGAGCGAACCGCTGGAGTGGGAGGGGGTGGACGGCCCTGAAAACGTTGAGCTGATCGTCCTGCTTGCCATCCCGCCTGCTGAAGCCGGATCCACGCATATCCAGGTACTGACGGCGCTGACGTCTCGCCTGGCAGATGATGCACTCCGGGAACGCGTTATGGCTGCAGCGACGGCGGAGGATCTGCTTGATGCGCTGAACGGTGGCTCGCAGGAAGACGAGGTTGCCACATTGTTGAATGCACCAACCGTCATCTGTGTCACCGCCTGTCCGGCCGGAATTGCCCATACCTATATGGCAGCCGAATACCTGGAAAAAGCGGGACGTAAGCTGGGCGTCAACGTTGTGGTCGAAAAGCAGGGGGCGAATGGCATTGAGGGGCGCATCACCGCGCAGCAGTTGCAGGAGGCCAAAGCGTGTATCTTTGCCGCAGAAGTGGCGATCAAAGAGAGTGAGCGTTTTCAGGGGATCCCCGCCATTTCCGTGCCCGTCGCGGAACCCCTGCGCCATGCTGAAGCGCTCATTGAGCGCGCGCTGGCATTACCGTCTTCGTCTGAAGCACTTCCCGGACAGGCAGAAAAAAAGAGCGTTAAGACGGAGCTCAAGCAGGCGCTCCTTAGCGGTATCTCCTTTGCGGTGCCGCTGATCGTCGCCGGCGGGACGGTGCTCGCCGTGTCGGTACTGCTGGCGCAAATCCTTGGCCTGCAGCACCTGTTCGACCAGGAAAACTCATGGCTGTGGATGTACCGCAAGCTTGGCGGCGGCATGCTCGGCATTTTGATGGTCCCTGTTCTGGCAGCCTATACCGCTTACTCGCTGGCGGATAAACCCGCGCTGACGCCGGGCTTTGCGGCCGGTCTTGCGGCCAATATGATCGGCTCCGGTTTTCTGGGGGCTATCATCGGCGGGCTGATTGCGGGTTACCTGATGCGCTGGGTGAAAAATCACATTCGCCTGAGTAGCCGCTTCAACGGTTTTTTAACCTTTTATCTCTATCCGGTTATTGGCGTACTGGGGGCGGGCAGCCTGATGCTGTTTGTGATCGGTGAGCCGGTGGCCTGGCTTAATACTACGCTCACCGCCTGGCTTAACGGTTTGTCCGGCGCGAATGCGCTGCTCCTGGGGGCGATCCTCGGGTTTATGTGCTCATTCGATTTGGGTGGCCCGGTCAACAAAGCCTCTTACGCGTTCTGCCTGGGCGCGATGGCTAACGGGGTATACGGTCCCTATGCCATCTTTGCCTCCGTCAAAATGGTGTCGGCCTTCACCGTCACGGCGTCAACGTTGCTGGCACCGAAACTGTTTAAACCGTTTGAAATTGAAACCGGTAAATCCACCTGGCTGCTTGGACTCGCGGGCATCACCGAAGGGGCGATTCCGATGGCGATTGAGGATCCGCTTCGCGTCATTGGTTCATTTGTGCTCGGCTCCATGGTAACAGGCGCGATTGTCGGCGCGATGGGGATCGGGTTGTCCACGCCGGGGGCTGGTATTTTCTCTCTCTTTTTACTTCACGATGCCGGATTGAGCGGTGTGGTTGCGGCGGCGGGCTGGTTTGGCGCGGCGCTGGTGGGTACCGCAATCTCCACCTTTATTCTGCTGCTCTGGCGACGCCAGGCGGTGAAAAAGGGCAACTACGTCACTGAAGACGCCATACCGTAACAACGCACAAACAGGAAACGAAGATGAAAGCTGTATCTCGCGTTCATATCACGCCGCATATGCACTGGGACCGTGAGTGGTACTTCACCACCGAAGAGTCGCGTATTCTTCTGGTCAATAATATGGAAGAGATCCTGACCCGTCTGGAGCAGGATGACGAGTATAAATATTATGTCCTCGATGGACAGACGGCGGTGCTGGAGGATTATTTTGCCGTCGTGCCTGAAAACCGCTCGCGGGTGAAAGCGCTTGTGGAGCGCGGAAAGCTGATTATCGGCCCCTGGTATACCCAGACCGATACCACAATTGTCAGCGGTGAGTCGATTGTCCGCAATCTTATGTACGGCATGCGCGACTGTATGGCGTTCGGCGAGCCGATGAGGATCGGCTATCTACCGGATTCGTTTGGTATGTCCGGCCAGCTACCGCATATTTATAACGGGTTTGGCATTACCCGCACGATGTTCTGGCGCGGCTGCTCGGAACGACACGGGACCGACAAAACCGAGTTTCTCTGGCAGAGCCAGGACGGCAGTGAAGTGACGGCGCAGGTACTGCCGCTGGGCTACGCGATTGGTAAGTACTTACCGGAGGACGAAGCAGGGCTGAGAAAACGGCTCGACAGCTATTTCGAGGTACTGGAACACGCCTCTGTTACCAAAGAGATTTTACTGCCCAACGGTCACGACCAGATGCCGCTGCAGCAGAATATTTTCGCGGTGATGGATAAGCTTCGTGAAATCTATCCCCAGCGTCAGTTCATGATGAGTCGGTTTGAAGAGGTGTTTGATTATATCGACGCGCACCGCGACGAACTGGCGACGCTGAAAGGAGAGTTTATCGACGGGAAATACATGCGCGTGCACCGCACTATCGGCTCCACGCGCATGGACATTAAAATCGCCCATGCGCGTATCGAGAACAAAATCGTCAATATCCTCGAGCCGCTGGCGGCGCTTGCCTGGACGCTGGGCTTCGACTACCACCACGGCCTGCTGGAGAAGATGTGGAAAGAGATCCTCAAAAACCATGCTCACGACAGCATCGGCTGCTGCTGCAGCGATAAGGTGCACCGCGAGATTGTCTCCCGCTTTGAGCTGGCTGAGGACATGGCGGACAACCTGGTGCGCTTCTATATGCGCAAGATTGTCGACAACATGCCGCAAAGCGATGCCGATAAGCTGGTGATGTTCAACCTGATGCCCTGGCCGCGTGAAGAGGTGATGAACACCACGATTCGGCTGCGGGCCAGCCAGTTCAGACTGCGGGATGAAAAAGGCAACGAGATCCCCTATTTCATTCGCAGCGCGCGCGAACTCGACCCTGGCCTCATTGACCGGCAGATTGTCCATTACGGCAATTACGAACCCTTTATGGAGTTTGATATTCAGCTCAGTCAGATACTGCCATCGATGGGCTACCGTACGCTGTATATCGAGCCGGACGTGGCCGGGAAGGTGCTCCCGGCGGTGAAAAATGCCGAATCCTTGCTTGAAAATGCCTTCTGGCAGATTGATTTAAATGGCGACGGCACGCTGCGCCTGCGCGATAAAGAAAGCGGGCTTATTTATGACCGCGTACTGGAAATCGAAGAGAGTTCGGACGATGGCGATGAGTACGACTACTCGCCTTCCCGGGAAGAGTGGAGGCTCACGTCAGCGCAGGGCGAGCATGAGGTTAAGGTCACGCACGAAGGCTGGCAGAGCAGGGCGGCTATCCGCCATCGGATCGCCGTTCCGGCAAATCTGGCTGAACGCGCGGCGCGCCAGCGAAACGGCTCACTCAATGTAGAGTTTGACGTCACGCTTAGCCATAACAGCAGGCGTATCGATGTGGCCGTGCGTCTGGAAAACCAGGCTAACGACCACCGCGTTCGCGTACTGATCCCAACGCCGTTTATGACAGAGGACGTGTTAGCGGATACGCAGTTTGGCTCGCTCATTCGGCCGGTGCGGGACGCGGCGATGGCGACCTGGCATGAGGAGGGCTGGAAAGAAGCGCCGGTTCCCGTCTGGAATTTACTCAACTATGCCGTCCTGCAGGAAAAGCGCAACGGGCTGGCGCTCTTCACCGAGGGACTGCGCGAGTTTGAAGTGGTGGGCGATGACAAAAAAGCATTCGCCTTAACCTTGTTGCGCGGCGTGGGGCTGCTCGGGAAAGAAGATTTGCTGTTGCGTCCAGGCAGACCTTCAGGGATCAAAATGCCTGTTCCTGACTCTCAGGTACGCGGGCCGTTAACCTGTCGCTTTAGCCTCTTCAGCTTTAGCGGTACGCCAGAAAACGCGGGCGTCGCACAGCAGGCTAAATCGTGGTTAACACCGGTGCAGTGCTATAACAAAATTCCCTGGGATGCGATGAAACTGAATCGCGCGTCGTTTATCACGCCAGAAAGTTACAGTCTGTTAGCGCTTTCGCCAACGGGATGCGTGCTTAGTACGCTCAAAAAGGCTGAAGATCGTGATGAGCTCATTCTCCGCCTGTTCAACCCTTCGGCGTCCAGCGCATGTGACACGACGTTATCCATGAATCCAACGGTGAAACGGTGGCGCGAAACGGACATGAACGAACGGATAATGGATCGGTGTGAAGAAGAGGGTATTGTCGGGGGATTCAGGCCGGGGCAGTCGCGAACCTTTAGTATTCTATTCGCCTGAACCAGCGAGACAAAAAGGCTGCAGAGAAGGCGGCCTTTTTTCATTAAATAGTCACACTGCGGTGTTAACTTATGGGGTGTCAAAAGTAAATTAAATATAATTTCGGAGGGTTGCGTAAATGCAATGGAAAAATAACCTGGCCCGACTACGCTTTATTGTTTGTCCCCCGTTGAAATCTTGTTTTCTTTCGCGTTAATTAAAATCACTTCTGTTTATATTTTTTCCCGTCTTCGATAACCAATCTCATCTTTGCATGCACATATCATTAACATGGTTTTTACCATTCTCACCATGATTAAACATGGTTAACATCAATGGTTGTTTTTGATTTAAATCAAAGTTTAATCCTTGGAAAATCTCATCAAAAGGCGCTAAATTGTCTCGGATCAAAATGGCCGAAAAGTGGTAATTTTGCTATAAATTGATCGTCGTCGAAAAACGTAAATGTGATTCAATAAAAACCTGTTTATTGTAAGGGTTTTGCAGCGTATTATATTTGCGGGATCAATTTGAGTTTTTTATTAACCTATTTGTAACCTGACGTCATCGTTTTTAT
>Ga0209370_1002024_pt1 | contig 15812 bp, 10 predicted proteins | sample AgamicAtPrz_FD_187164 | JGI IMG/M metagenome (GOLD analysis project Ga0209370, IMG submission 187164) | Agave microbial communities from Guanajuato, Mexico - At.P.rz (SPAdes) (version 2) | ecosystem: Host-associated > Plants > Phyllosphere > Phylloplane/Leaf | place: Guanajuato, Mexico... | reverse complement strand
TCTCATCCACCTTCTGCCAGCGCCCGGAGAGCGTGCGGGCGGATTCCTCATCCACCCCTTCCAGCACCGCGACGTCGAGCAGGTTTTTCAGCCCGGTCTGGTAATGGCTGTTCAGCCACGCGCTGTGCAGGACGCGCTCGCTGGTTTTGCCGGAGATATCGGTGTGGTTCTCCAGCACGATTTTGTCCTGCGTCAGGGTGCCGGTTTTATCGGTGCAGAGGATGTCCATCGCGCCAAAGTTCTGGATGGCGTCGAGGTGTTTAACGATCACTTTCTGCTTAGAGAGCTTCACCGCCCCGCGCGCCAGCGTGGAGGTGACGATCATCGGCAGCATTTCAGGCGTTAAGCCAACGGCCACGGAGAGCGCGAACAGGGCCGCTTCCCACCAGTCGCCTTTGGTGTAGCCGTTGATCAGCAGCACGATCGGCGTCATCACCATCATAAAGCGGATCAGCAGCATGCTGACGCGGCCAATCCCTTTCTGAAAGGCGTTTGGCTCGCTCTCCTGCTCGCTGACGCGCCCGGCAAGTTGTCCAAACCAGGTGTTGCCCCCGGTGGCGGTGACAATCGCCTGCGCCGTACCGCTGATCACCGTGGTGCCCATAAAGCACAGGGTGTCGCACTCGAGCGGATTCATCTGCTGCGGGTCGCGGCTGCGCGCCACCTTTTCAACGGGCAGGGATTCCCCGGTAAGGGAGGCCTGCGCGACGAAAAGATCGCGCGCCTGGATAATGCGTAAATCCGCGGGGATCATGTCCCCCGCTGCCAGCTTCACCAGATCGCCCGGCACCAGCTGGTCGATAGGCAGCTCCACCCAGGCGTTTTCGCCGAGATCGTTAATTACGCGCGAGACGGTCGCGGTGTTGCTGACCATCGCCTTCAGGGCATCCGCTGCTTTGGTGGAGCGGGCCTCCTGAATAAAGTTCAGCAGCGTGGAGATACCCACCATCAGGGCAATCACCCCTGCGGCAAACAGATCTTCCGTCGCGTAGGAGATGAGGCCGAGCACGGTCAGCAGCAGGTTGAACGGGTTGCGGTAGCAGAGCCACAGGTGCACCCACCACGGAGACGGCTTTTGCGCCGGGATCTGGTTATCGCCGTGCACGGCGCGGATTTTTTCCACTTCGGCCGCGTTTAGCCCTTCCGGGTGTCCGCCGAACGCGCGCCAGACTTCGTTTTCATCCATCGCCGCCACGTTCAGGCAGCGTTCGGTCAGGGACGCGGGGATCGCCGCCCCCGCCATGTTTTTGGCGTTTGGCAGCGGGTCGCGCTGAACAAGACGGTGTGGCAGGTGGCGGCTCAGCAGGGCCTGCAGCTGCCGGGTGATATTTTTAAACATAGTCATTCCTCCGCATCCGCCTGGGCGGACGCAGCAATTCCTTCAGGCGTGGCAAAGCCGTACCTGAGAGGCACTCAATTTTTCAAGCAGGAACGTTTAAGACGTTGCTGCCTCACGCCGGTGAGACAGCAAAAGCTGGCTTACCGGAAAGAACGCATTCTCCCGTTCAGGAGAGGTGTGGGATCGGGATCCATGAAGCCTCCGGTAAGTAAAAAAACAGGGTGTCGCCGCGCAGTATAAGGATTTAAGCGTACCCTTTATGACGATTCGGGCGGTATTATACCCCCCTGCAAATAAACCGAACGTAAACCAGACTTTGCCCATAGCGAAATCGCGCTATAGCATTAGGCTCAATTCACTACATCGTCGTTGTTACAGGGAATACAGCATGCAGAACCGCCTTACGATTAAAGACATCGCGCGTTTAAGCGGCGTGGGGAAATCGACCGTCTCACGCGTGCTGAACAACGAAAGCGGCGTCAGCGAACGCACCCGCGAGCGCGTTGAGGCGGTCATGAATCAGCACGGTTTTTCCCCTTCCCGCTCCGCGCGCGCCATGCGCGGGCAGAGTGACAAAGTCGTCGCCATCATTGTTTCTCGTCTGGACTCTCTGTCTGAAAATCTCGCCGTGCAGACCATGCTGCCCGCCTTCTATGAGCAGGGGTATGATCCGATCATGATGGAGAGCCAGTTCTCTGTGCAGCTGGTTGAAGAGCATCTGGGGATGCTCCAGCGGCGCAACATTGATGGCGTGGTGCTGTTCGGTTTTACCGGCATTAAGGACGAGATGCTGAAACCCTGGCAGCCTTCGCTGGTGCTGCTGGCGCGCGATGCCCACGGGTTTGCCTCCGTCTGCTACGACGATGAGGGCGCGATTATCACCCTGATGCAGCGCCTGTTTGACGAGGGCCATCGTCACATCAGCTTCCTCGGCGTCCCGCACGCGGACGTCACCACCGGCAAGCGTCGGCATGAGGCCTATCTGGCCTTTTGCAAAAAGCACAACCTCTCCGCCGTGGCCTCCCTGCCGGGGCTGGGCATGAAGCAGGGCTACGAGCAGGCCGCCAGCGTTCTTACGCCGCAGACCACGGCGCTGGTGTGCGCCACGGATACCCTGGCGCTGGGTGCCAGCAAATATCTGCAGGAGCAGCGCATCGATAACCTGCAGGTGGCGAGCGTCGGCAGCACGCCGCTGATGAAGTTCCTGCACCCGGAGATCATCACCGTCGATCCGGGCTACGCCGAGTCCGGCAGACAGGCCGCAGCACAGCTTATCGAGCAGATAAACGGGCGTTCAGAGCCTCGTCAGATCGTCATTCCCGCTCACCTTTCGTAACCCCTCTAAAACAGATTATTGTGATCTTCGCCTGATTTCGGGAACGTTCCCATTTTCGCCGTCACGCTGAAGGAGTAGGCTTGCGCTCAGGTCATTACACCCCTCACCATCTGTCATGAGGTTTCATGATGAGTAAAGTCAAACAAGCAGATATCGATCGGCTGATCGTCCTGGTCGGCGGACGCGAAAACATCGCTACCGTCAGCCATTGCATTACCCGCCTGCGCTTCGTGCTGAACGATCCGGCCAAAGCCAACCCGAAGGCCATTGAAGAACTTTCCATGGTCAAAGGCTGCTTCACCAACGCCGGGCAGTTCCAGGTCGTTATTGGTACCGAAGTGGGCGATTACTATCAGGCTCTGCTGGCGACAACCGGGCACTCTTCTGCCGATAAAGAGCAGGCGAAGAAGGCCGCGCGCCAGAATATGAAGTGGCACGAGCAGCTGATTTCCCACTTCGCGGAAATTTTCTTCCCGCTGCTGCCCGCGCTGATCAGCGGGGGCTTAATCTTAGGCTTCCGTAACGTCATCGGCGATGTGCCGATGAGCGACGGCAAAACCCTGGCGCAGATGTATCCGGCGCTGAAAACCGTTTACGATTTCCTGTGGCTGATTGGCGAGGCGATCTTCTTCTATCTGCCGGTCGGGATTTGCTGGTCCGCGGTGCGCAAAATGGGCGGCACGCCGATTCTCGGTATCGTGCTGGGCGTCACGCTGGTCTCTCCACAGTTAATGAACGCTTACTTACTTGGTCAGCAGGTGCCTGAGGTGTGGAACTTCGGCCTGTTTACTATCGCCAAAGTGGGCTATCAGGCGCAGGTCATTCCGGCCCTGCTGGCCGGTCTGGCGCTGGGCTTTATTGAAACGCGCCTGAAGCGCATCGTGCCGGATTACCTCTATCTGGTAGTGGTGCCGGTCTGCTCGCTGATTCTGGCGGTGTTCCTGGCGCACGCCTTTATCGGTCCGTTTGGCCGCATGATCGGCGACGGCGTGGCCTTCGCGGTGCGTCACCTGATGACCGGCAGCTTTGCGCCAATCGGTGCAGCGCTGTTTGGCTTCCTTTACGCCCCGCTGGTGATCACCGGCGTGCACCAGACCACGCTGGCCATTGATATGCAGATGATCCAGAGCCTCGGCGGCACGCCGGTCTGGCCGATTATCGCCCTGTCTAACATTGCGCAGGCCTCTGCAGTGACCGGCATCATCATCGTCAGCCGCAAGCACAACGAGCGTGAGATCTCCGTTCCGGCAGCCATCTCTGCTTACCTCGGCGTCACAGAACCGGCGATGTACGGTATCAACCTGAAATACCGCTTCCCGATGCTCTGCGCGATGATCGGTTCCGGTCTGGCGGGCCTGGTGTGTGGTCTGAACGGCGTGATGGCGAACGGGATTGGCGTCGGCGGCCTGCCGGGCATTCTCTCCATCCAGCCGGCTTACTGGCAGGTGTTTGCTCTGGCGATGGCCATCGCGATTATCGTCCCAATGGCGCTCACCACCGTGGTTTACCAGCGTAAGTTCCGTCAGGGCTCGCTGCAGATTGTTTAACTTCTTCTTTCGGGGCGCAGTTGCGCCCCTTCGCATTTGCAGGAACGCATTATGAATACCCTTCCTCACTGGTGGCAGAACGGCGTCATCTATCAGATTTACCCAAAGAGTTTCCAGGATACCACCGGCAGCGGCACCGGCGATCTGCGCGGCGTGACGCAGCGTCTGGACTACCTGAAAACCCTCGGCATCGACGCCATCTGGCTGACGCCGTTTTATATCTCCCCGCAGGTGGATAATGGCTACGACGTGGCGAATTACACCGCCATCGACCCGGCTTACGGCACGCTGGATGATTTCGACGAGCTGGTTGCCCGGGCGCACGAGCGCGGCATCCGTATCGTGCTGGATATGGTGTTTAACCACACCTCCACGCAGCACGCCTGGTTCCGCGAGTCGCTGAACAAAGAGAGCCCGTACCGCCAGTTCTACATCTGGCGCGACGGCACGCCGGAGCAGCTTCCCAACAACTGGCGCTCCAAGTTTGGCGGCAACGCCTGGCGCTGGCACGCCGAGAGCGAGCAGTATTACCTGCATCTGTTCGCCCCGGAGCAGGCGGATCTCAACTGGGAGAACCCTGAAGTGCGCGCCGAGCTGAAAAAGGTGTGCGAGTTCTGGGCCGATCGCGGCGTGGACGGCCTGCGTCTCGACGTGATTAACCTGATTTCGAAAGATCAGGATTTCCCGGACGACAACACCGGAGACGGCCGCCGCTTCTACACCGACGGGCCGCGCGTTCACGAATATCTGCAGGAGATGAGCCGCGACGTCTTCACCCCGCGCAACCTGATGACGGTGGGCGAGATGTCCTCGACCTCGCTGGAGAACTGCCAGCAGTACGCCTCGCTCGACGGACGCGAGCTGTCGATGACCTTTAACTTCCACCACCTGAAGGTGGACTACCCCGGCGGAGAAAAATGGACGAAGGCGAAGCCGGACTTCGTGGCGCTGAAAACCCTCTTCCGCCACTGGCAGCAGGGGATGCACAACAGGGCGTGGAACGCGCTGTTCTGGTGTAACCACGATCAGCCGCGCATCGTGTCGCGCTTTGGTGACGAAGGGGAATACCGCGTTCAGGCCTCGAAGATGCTCGGCATGGTGCTGCACGGCATGCAGGGCACGCCGTATATCTATCAGGGCGAAGAGCTGGGTATGATCAACCCGCACTTCAGCCGCATCACCGACTATCGCGACGTGGAAAGCCTGAACATGTTCGCCGAACTGCGCGCCAACGGCCGCGAATCGGATGAACTACTGGCGATTCTGGCGAGTAAGTCCCGCGATAACGGGCGAACCCCAATGCAGTGGGACGCTTCGCACAATGCGGGCTTTACCGAGGGCGAGCCGTGGATTGGCGTCTGCGACAATTACGAGACGGTGAACGCCCGCGCGGCGCTCGACGACCCTGATTCGGTGTTCTACACCTACCAGTCGCTGATCGGCCTGCGTAAAACCCTGCCGGTGCTGACGTGGGGAGATTATGAGGATCTTCTGCCGGAACATCCTTCTCTTTGGTGCTACCGTCGTCAGTGGCAGGGGCAGACGCTGATGGTGGCGGCGAACCTGTGTAATACGCCGCAGGAATGGCAGACAGACGCCCTCAGCGATAGGTCGCAGGTGCTGATGAGTAACTACCCGGCACCGCAAACGACGTCGCTGCGTCCGTTTGAAGCCGTCTGGTGGTTGCAGCAGTAACTTTCCCTGCCGGGTGCGGCTCAGCACCCGGCTTACTTTACTGTTTTTGTTGAGTAAATAATCAGATTTTTCTCTCGCGCCTTTACAATCGCTGAAGCGCCCGTCGTTTGTACTCTCGTCTTTTTACTTTGTTCTGCATCAAATAAATCGCAAACATGTTTGATGCAAATCACTATATGTAGCACTTAAAATGCACGCCGACCCAACATCTTGTATTTATCGTCTACTATTCCAACAACAAGACGGCGCTTACGCTGGCCGGAATTGTGGATAACACGAGCTGGGAACGCGGGAAGTCTTTGGCCCGGCGGGGCATATGCCCGGTTATGACTTCTCCACCTCTGTGGATAACCTGTTTTCAAAAAATGGAGTGATCATGACACCGCATGTGATGAAACGTGATGGCTGTAAAGTGCCGTTTAAATCAGAGCGCATCCAGGAAGCCATTCTGCGTGCAGCTAAAGCAGCGGGAGTCGATGACGCAGATTACTGCGCCACCGTCGCAGAAGTCGTTAGCAGCCAGATGAATGAACGCAGCCAGGTCGATATCAACGAGATCCAGACCGCGGTTGAGAACCAGCTGATGGCGGGGCCTTACAAGCAGCTGGCGCGCGCCTACATTGAGTATCGTCACGATCGTGACGTGCAGCGCGAGAAGCGCGGCCGTCTGAACCAGGAGATCCGTGGCCTGGTCGAGCAGACCAACTCCGCCCTGCTCAACGAAAACGCCAATAAAGACAGTAAAGTGATCCCGACCCAGCGCGACCTGCTGGCCGGTATCGTCGCCAAACACTATGCCCGTCAGCATCTGCTGCCGCGCGACGTGGTGTCGGCACACGAGCGCGGTGAAATTCACTACCACGACCTCGACTATTCGCCGTTCTTCCCGATGTTCAACTGCATGCTGATCGACCTGAAGGGCATGCTGACCCACGGTTTTAAAATGGGTAACGCCGAGATTGAACCGCCTAAGTCCATCTCCACGGCCACCGCCGTCACCGCGCAGATTATCGCTCAGGTTGCCAGCCACATTTACGGCGGCACCACCATTAACCGCATTGATGAAGTGCTGGCCCCGTTCGTGACGGCCAGCTTCAACAAGCACCGTAAAACCGCCGAAGAGTGGCAGATCCCGGACGCTGACGGCTACGCGCACTCCCGCACCGAGAAAGAGTGCTACGACGCCTTCCAGTCGCTGGAATATGAAGTGAACACGCTGCACACCGCCAACGGCCAGACGCCGTTTGTGACCTTCGGCTTCGGTCTGGGCACCAGCTGGGAATCGCGCCTCATCCAGCAGTCCATTCTGCGTAACCGCATCTCCGGCCTCGGCAAAAACCGCAAAACGGCCGTGTTCCCGAAACTGGTGTTCGCCATCCGCGACGGCCTGAACCACAAGTTTGGCGATCCGAACTACGACATCAAACAGCTGGCGCTGGAGTGCGCGAGCAAGCGCATGTACCCGGACATCCTGAACTACGATCAGGTCGTCAAAGTGACCGGTTCGTTTAAAACGCCAATGGGCTGCCGCAGCTTCCTCGGCGTGTACGAAGACGAAAACGGTGAGCAGATCCACGATGGGCGCAACAACCTGGGCGTTATCAGCCTGAACCTGCCGCGCATCGCGCTGGAAGCAAAAGGTAACGAAGACGCCTTCTGGACGCTGCTGGACGAGCGCCTGCAGCTGGCGCGTAAAGCGCTGATGACCCGCATCGCGCGTCTGGAAGGGGTGAAAGCCCGCGTCGCGCCCATCCTCTATATGGAAGGAGCCTGCGGCGTGCGCCTGAAGGCGGACGATGACGTGTCCGAAATCTTCAAAAACGGTCGCGCGTCGATTTCGCTGGGCTATATCGGTATACACGAGACCATCAATGCATTGGCGGGCGATACGCATATGTATGACAGCGAGGCCCTGCGCGAAAAGGGCATCGCCATCGTTCAGCGCCTGCGCGACGCGGTAGACCAGTGGAAAGAGGAAACCGGCTACGGGTTTAGCCTCTACAGCACGCCGAGCGAGAACCTGTGCGATCGCTTCTGCCGTCTGGACACCGCCGAGTTCGGCATTGTGGAAGGGGTGACGGATAAAGGGTACTACACCAACAGCTTCCACCTCGACGTGGAGAAGAAGGTGAACCCGTACGACAAGATCGACTTCGAAGCGGCGTACCCGCCGATCGCCAGCGGCGGCTTCATCTGCTACGGCGAGTACCCGAACATTCAGCACAACCTGAAGGCGCTGGAAGACGTGTGGGATTACAGCTACCAGCACGTGCCGTATTACGGCACCAACACGCCCATCGACGAGTGCTACGAGTGCGGATTTACCGGTGAGTTTGAGTGCACCAGCAAAGGCTTTACCTGCCCGAAATGCGGCAACCACGACGCGGCTCGCGTCTCCGTCACCCGCCGCGTGTGCGGCTATCTCGGCAGCCCGGATGCGCGTCCGTTTAACGCCGGGAAGCAGGAAGAGGTGAAGCGCCGCGTGAAGCATTTGGGGAATGGGCAGATCGGGTAAGTTTTGCGCCGGGTTCTCCCCCTCACCCTACCCCTCTCCCTCAAGGGAGAGGGAACTCTTCCCCCTCTCCCTGTGGGAGAGGGCCGGGGTGAGGGCATCAGCGCGCACACATTCTCTGGACATTTTCTATGCGATATCACCAGTACTACCCCGTCGACATCGTTAACGGCCCCGGCACCCGCTGTACCCTGTTTGTTTCAGGCTGCGTGCACGAATGCCCCGGCTGCTACAACAAAAGCACCTGGCGTTTAAATTCCGGTATGCCGTTTACCGCTGAGATGGAAGACAAGATCGTCAACGACCTGAACGACACCCGCATCAAACGTCAGGGGATCTCACTTTCCGGTGGCGACCCCCTCCACCCGCAAAACGTGCCGGATATCCTGAAGCTGGTGAAGCGCATTCGGTCAGAGTGTACGGGAAAAGATATCTGGGTCTGGACAGGCTACAAGCTGGAAGAGCTGAACGCGCAGCAAATGGAAGTGGTGGATCTGATTAACGTCCTGGTCGACGGCAAGTTTATGCAGGATTTAAAAGACCCGTCGCTTATCTGGCGCGGCAGCAGTAACCAGGTTGTGCATCATCTGCGTTAAATGCTAAAGCCGTTTGTTTGCATCATGATAAACGGCTGATTTCTCTCTCTTCCCAATGGCAATAACAACAACCAGCACCACTTCGTCCTGAACCTGATAGACCAGGCGATAGCCGGAGGCTTTAAGTTTGATTTTGTAGCAATCAGGCAGGCCCTGTAAGCGGGCTGATTCAATCCTGGGTTTCGCCAGCACGTCGGCAAGTTTCTTCTTAAACTGGTCTTTTACAGTCTCCCCCAGTTTGCTCCACTCCTTTAACGCCCTGGGATCAAACGCCAGTTCATAAGTCATCCAGACTAACCTTAATTCCCTTTTGCGGATTAGCCAGCCGCTCCCGGACCGTCTGTATCAGCGCATCTTCGCTGTCGCTAATCGTGACCGTTTTCACGGGCATGCGCCCTGTTTCAGCTACGTACTGAAACAGTAATCGCACCGCTTCCGTAGGGGTGATATTGAGTTTTTCCAGCACGGCGTAAGCCTCGTTTTTGAGTTTGTCATCCAGACGGACGTTAAGCGTGGCCATTATGCCTCCAGTAAAAACGAATATGTAATGCATTTTAGCATTACATTCGCATTACATCGAATTCTGGATAACGCCTCTCAAAACCGGCTCAAACTCTCCATCGCCACCGCCTTAAACTCGGCAAAATCTCCGCAGCTACAGAGCCGTGACATCGCGCGTTCGCGCAGGAACGTCACGAAAATATCGTAAATCGCCATCGCCTCTTCGTATTCGCTTTTGCTGATGGCGAGCAGGAAGATGACGTGCGCGGTTTCATCGCCCCACTGGACGCCGTGCGGGGCGAGCACGGTATAGACTACCGTTTTCTGCGCCAGCAGGCCGAGTGAGTGTGGCAGCGCAATGCCGTCGCCGAGCATAGTGCTGACGATGGCTTCACGCTCGACGACGGAATCCAGGAACTCCGCGCCGACAAATCCCTCGCCTTCAAGCTGCGCGCACAGTTCCCGGAACAGCGTTTGCTGATCAACGGGCGTGTCGATAATGCGGAAATGGGCCGCATCGAAGTATTTATCCAGCATCCACGGGCGGGTACGGTCCACCAGCACCAGCTTGCCGATCTGCTCTAACTGATAGTCGGTCGGGAACGGGGCAATCGTCACCACCGGTTTGGACTTTTCGCTGACGCGGGCGGTGGCGATCACAAAGTCTTCGCCAATCGTTTCTGCCAGCTCGTACTCGCGCAGGGTGAGCGTGCGCGTAACCTCAATTTGCGGGTATTTACGCTGCAGCACCGCCTCAATCATGCGGACCATAGCGTTACCAGCGTCGCACACCAGCAGCACGCGCGGCTGACGCTGGTAGCCAATGTTGTAGTGACGCTCCAGCCCGACGCCGATATGCAGCACCAGGAAGCCAATCTCGTTTTCGCTGATCACATACGGCGTGTATTTGCCCCAGTTCGATACCGCTGCGAGGGTCATATCCCACGCCATCGGGTAGTGCTGCTTGATGTTATCCAGCAGCGGGTTGGGGATCATAATTTGATACCGCACGCGGGTGATCATGGTTTTGATGTGCGTGAGCAGGTCCGCGTGAAGCTGCTCGTCGCTGAGCAGGTTGTAGTTATAGTGAGTGTTGATGTAGCGCAGGATGTAGTTGACCAGTGCTTCATCGTCGTCTGCATTAATTGCGCTCGGGGCAATCTCCTGGATCTGCCGCGCCGCAATGTGCACGCACAGCCAGCTCTCCTCCGAAGGCGAAAGCGCTTTGCCCGCCAACTGCTGGATAGAGACCGCGATATCTTTCGCCGCCTCGCGCACGTTCTCTTCTACGTCTTCGGCGTGGAATTCCGGCAGCGGAAAGCCCTCGCTGATGCGACGTACCGACACCGCACAGTACAGACGCAGGAACAGCTCGCCTTCGTCGGTCAGGCGGATGTGATGTCGCGTCAGCGCATCATGCAGTACGGCCACCATCTGCTCCGGCACACCCGCGTTGAGAGCAACTTCGGTCACCAGCGGGTTGAGACTGTCCTGCTGCGCCAGCTCCCAGAGCAGGTCGGTCAGGCACGCGCGGGTGGACATCTCGCTGCCAAACAGCTTCATGCCGTGGCGCGGACGCGTTTCCAGGGTCAGGTTGTAGCGGTGGAACCACTCGCGCACTTCCACCATGTCGCTTTGCAGCGTGGCGCGGCTGACAAACCACTCATCGGCCAGATCTTCCAGCTTGAGGGAAAACGCTGAAGTGAGAAAACGTACCACCAGATAGTGCACGCGCTCGGGTCCGGTCCGCGGAATACGCAGCGCGCGCGGGTGGGATGCCTGCAATTGCTGATAACGTTCAGCGTCGTCAATTTTGAGCTGATAGCCATTGCCACGGCTCAGAACAAACTGCGCGCCGTGGCTTGCCAGCAGCGCGTTCAGGGCGGTGATATCGGCACGGACGGTTCGCGTGGAAACCGACAGCCGCTGCGCCAGCTCGTCCTGCGGCAGCGTCTCGTTTTGCAACAGTTCGAAAAGTTGCGCTAAACGTTGGTTCGGAAATCGCACGGGTTTGTCCTCTTACGGCTTAAGGTGAAATGACCATCTGGGATGGACTGCCGACCGGGGTATAGTCCGGTTCGAAGCTGAGTTTGCCGTCCTGCGCCACGCGGAAACGGGTAATGTTATCGCTCCGCTGGTTCATGACGTACAGCCAGCGCCCCTGTTTATCGAGCGTCAGGGTGCGCGGATAGTCGCCCCGCGTCCACACGTCGTCCTGATGCGTCAGCGTGCCCTCCGCTGTTACGGTAAAGTGCCCGATGCTGTTATGCAAACGGTTAGCCACATACAGCTGTTTGCCGTCGGCACTTAATGCCAGCCCGGCAGCAAAGCTGGTGCCTTTGTAGCCTTCCGGCAGGGCTGAAAGCGTTTTGCCCTCTTTTAAGGTACCGTTAGCGTTCACGGTATAATGGGTGAGCGTAGAGGCCTCTTCGTTAATCAGCCACAGGGCATCGCCTTTTGGCGTAAAGACAAAGTGGCGCGGTCCGGCACCTTTTGAGGAGGCGCTGATAAACGGCAGATCGTTCGGCGTCAGCCTCCCTGTTCGATCGTCAAAGCGGTACTGGTAGAGACGATCCAGCCCAAGATCGGTGGAAAACACGTATTTCCCGCTCGGATCGGCGGCGATCATGTGCGCATGCGGACCGTTGTGATCGCTGATGGCAAAGCTGCCCTCCGCAGCCGCTTCCGGCTTCGCCGCGCCCGGTTCGCCTTGATCCTGATATTGATCCGTGGCGTCACCCAGGCTGCCGTCTGCCTTGACCGGCAAAACGGCAATCGACCCGCTGACGTAGTTGGCCACCAGTAGATGACGACCGTTCGGCGTCAGGGAAAGATACACCGGCCCCGCACCGCCGGATGCCACCTGATTCAGCTTGCTCAGCTCACCGTTATCCCCCACCCGCAGCGCCTGCACCACGCCCTGCTCCACTTCACTTGCCAGGTAGAGCGTTTTGCCGTCGTGCGAGACGGTAAGCTGCGCAGCGTTCGGCAGCGTGCTGACCAGCGTTTTATTCGCCAGCGCGCCGCTTTGCGGATCAACGGTAAAGCGGTACAGCCCTTCTCCGTTGGGGTTGTAGGTGCCCACCCAGGCGTATTGCGTTTGGGCGATAGCGGTGGTGGCGAGCATTGAGAGTGAAGCGACAAGCAGGGTACGGGTGTGCATGGTGGCTCCTTCAGGTTTGTGCGGTGTGTTTCCCCTCACCCCGGCCCTCTCCCAAAGGGAGAGGGGGTAAAGGTTCCCTCTCCCTGTGGGAGAGGGTTAGGGTGAGGGGCAGGTTTTACTTCACCAGCTTCTTCGTCATCGCCAGCAGCGTACGCACGTCTTCCGGGCGCGTGTCGCCGCTGGCTTTGTCGATAATCGAGCTGTAGATATGCGGGATGATTTTGCTCACGCCCGCGTCGAGGGCGATCTGCAGGATCTCCTCATAGTTTTCCAGATCGATACCTCCGGTCGGCTCCAGCCAGAAGTCGTGACGGGCGCAGGCTTCCGCCACCGCGTTGTACTCATCACGGCACTTGAGGCCGCCCATCGGGAAGTATTTGATGGAGCTGCCGCCGAAATCCTTCAGCAGGGCAATCGCGGTTTCAACCGGTACGATGCCGTCCGGTGCGTTGCTGCTCAGCGGTCCGGTGGAGATTTTCACCATGCCCACGGTGCCGGTCGGAGAGACCAGGCCGTTGACCACCGACTCATTCTGCCCCAGCAGCGCGCGGCTGGTGGCCACGCCGGTAAAGACCTGGTTGACGTGCTGCGGCTGCACCTGACGGGAGATCTCGCTCACCATCGCCGACTGGTTCGGATCCCCCGCGCCGAGGCCGACGGAGAGCGCGTTATCAATCAGCGCGGCATATTCACGCATATCGGCAACGGCGCTCGCCACGTCCGGGTAATTTTTGGAGAGCACGCCCACCAGCACGTGACCTTCCGCCGCCTCGTAAATGGCGCTGGCGTTGGCTTTCGATCCTGCCAGCACGTTCAGGCAGACGCGGTCACGGTAAAAGTTGGGGGTCAGTTTCATGCTTTTTTCTCCTGTCCTAATACTTCGCTAATGCGGCGGTACACGATGTTCAGCTGGTCAGCGTTCACGCTGCGCACGTCCGCCTCGATAATCCCTTCGTTGGCCTTGTAGCCACGGAAGTAAATGGCATATTCGCCCTGCTTGAGCTTCGCCACCAGATCGCCCGTGCCGACGCCCGTTGCGGCTTCGTCGAACTTGATCTCGGTACGGGCGATATCGCGACCGGCGCTGTCCCAGACCACGCGCGCGGTCACGCCGTTCAGGGTGTTGAGCGCCTCGATAAACGGCGTCATCTTCGCCACCATCTCGGCCCCGCTCTCTTTGGTCGCCGTCAGGTAGTGTTCGATGGCGCAGGTTAGGCCGAGGATCCCCTCTTTCCCCACCTTCATCGCGCGGCCAATGCCCGCCGTCTGGCGCTTCACCCACTCAACGTACTGGGTTTTGCCGATCACCAGCCCGCTGGTTGGGCCTTCAATCGCCTTCGCGCCGCTGTAGATCACCAGGTCCGCGCCGGAGCGGTAGTACGCGTGAAGATCTTCTTCCGCCGCCGCATCGACGATCAGCGGGAGATCGTGCTTGCGCGCCACAACCGCCGCCTGCCCGACGCTGAGCATGCTTTTCTGCACGCAGTGGTGAGATTTGATGTAGAGGATTGCCGCCGTGCGCGGGGTGATCGCCGCCGCCAGCTGATCGGCAGAGCATTCGTTGGCGTAGCCCGCCTCCACCAGCTTGCCGCCGCCCAGCGCCACCATGGTGCCCACCGGCGCGCCAAAGTTCACGTTGTGGCCTTTCGGCAGGACGATTTCGTTGTTCTCAATCGGGGTCACGTGCAGGTTTTCCAGCAGCCAGTCGCTGTCTTTGACCAGCACCGCCGCCACCGACTGGGCTATGCCCGCCGACGCGCAGGAAACCACCGTCGCGCCTTCCACATCCAGCAGCTTCGCGATGTATTCCCCGGTTTTATTGACCAGATCCTTCATCTCGAAATAGTGATTCATGCCGTCCATCGCCGCCTGCACCACTTCCGGGCGCGGCGTGGAGACGCCCAGCGCCGTCATGCGGCCAGAGGTGTTGATAACCTGCTTTAAATGGTACTTCTCATAAATCGAAGGCATGTTCCGTGCTCCCTTGTTCGGTCATATAGCCCTTGCCCGCGCGGATCGCGGCAAGCGGCACCAGAATGTGTTCAGCCTGCAGGCTGTCGTTTTCGGCATCCGTCAGCACCGTCGGCTGGCGTTTAATCGTGAACAGCGTCAGGTCGGCGTCGAGACCCGGCTGGATGCGGCCCTTGCGCGCCAGGCGCAGGCCGTCGGCGGCGTTGGCGGTCACGCAGTCAATCACCTGCGGCAAGGACATGCCGATGGCGAGAAACTTCGACATCACGCTTGCCAGCGAGCCGACCGGACCGTTGATGCGGTTGCGGCAGTAGATATCCGAGCTGATGGTGTGCGGCAGAATGCCCATCGCGATGGCGCGTTTCGCCACCTCAAAGCTGAAGCTCGCCGTGCCGTGGCCGACGTCCAGACGCACGCCGCGCTTCAGGGCGGAGGTGATGGAGGCGCGCAGCTCGCCGGAGGGCGTCAGAATGCGGTTGGGCTTGCCGTTGTAGCAGTGGGTGATGATGTCGCCGGAGCTCAGCAGCTCGGCAATTTCGTCGAGGTTCGGCGGGTTGTTGCCGATGTGCACCATCAGCGGCAGGTCGCCGTTCTCTTTCTGAATGGCTTTCGCGCGCTCCAGCGGCGTGATGCCGTTTTCACCGACCACGCTGCTGCTCATGCGCGCCTTCAGGCCGACGATAAAATCAGGGTGGCGCTTCACCGCCTGCTTCACCGCGTCGGCGTCGATATTCGCCATGTTGGCCAGCTCGTTCTGGGCAATCAGCCCCACGCGGGAGATGTTCAGCAGGGCAAACACCTCGGTGGAGGCCCTGCGGGTGATGTCATAGAAATCGTCCACGTCGTCGGCGCCGGTACTGCCCGCGTCCACCACGGAGGTGACGCCGGTGGCAATGCCCACGCTGTCCGGCTCGTCGTGGTAAATAGGGGAGTTCGGGTAGCAGTGAACGTGGGAGTCAATCCAGCCTGCGCTGACGAACACGTCGCCGTTCAGCTCAACCGTTTTATGCGCGGGGGCGTCAATCTCGCCCAGCGCCGCGATCTTCCCGTCCTGAATGGCGATATCGGTCAGGGTATCGTCGGCAAGGCGCGCACGGCGCAGGAGTAAATCAAACATGAGGATCTCCTGATAAGGCGGGCGCCTGAGCGCCC
>Ga0209370_1002021_pt1 | contig 15836 bp, 14 predicted proteins | sample AgamicAtPrz_FD_187164 | JGI IMG/M metagenome (GOLD analysis project Ga0209370, IMG submission 187164) | Agave microbial communities from Guanajuato, Mexico - At.P.rz (SPAdes) (version 2) | ecosystem: Host-associated > Plants > Phyllosphere > Phylloplane/Leaf | place: Guanajuato, Mexico... | reverse complement strand
GCGCCCGAGGTGCGACGCATCGGCGAATCCGCAGCTCGATGCGATATCGGCGACGGTGCGGTCCGAGCTCGTCAGCAGCCATGCGGCCGTGCGCAGCCGCACCTGCTTCGCGAATGCCTGCGGGCTTCTGCCGGTTTCGGCCTTGAACAGCCGCTCGAGCTGCCGCGTCGACAGGTCGAGCTTGCACGCGAGTTCCTCGAGCGGCAGCGCCCGCCCCACGTGCTGTTCCATCAGGAGAATCGCGCGCTTGACCTTCGGATGCGTGGCCGGCTCGAGGCCCGGCGGGTGCGGCTGCGGCGCATTGCCTTTCTGCATCTCGCCGACGAGCAGGATGCGCAGCGCCTTCTGCACCGTCGCGTGATCGAAATGGCGCAGCAGGATCGCGGCGGCGACGTCGATCGACGCGCGGCCGCCCGAGCACGTGATCCGGCGCCGGTCGATCACGAACAGCCGGTCGGCGATCAGCAGGTCGGGATCGGCGGACGGAAAGCGCTCGATGAAATCCCAGTAATGGAACCAGCTCACGCAGGTGCGGTAGCCGTCGAGCACGCCGGCGCGCATCAGCGTGAACACGCCGGTGCAGATGCCGACCACCGTCGCGCCGCCCGCCGCCGCGCGGCGGATGAAGTCGAGCGTTTCAGGGCCGGCCTGCGGCCCCGAATGCAGCAGCCCGCCGACCACCACCACGTAGTCGAACGGCTCGGCCGCGTCGAACGTCTCCCACGGCGTGATCTGGATCCCGCAACTCGCGCGCACCGGCGCGAGCGTTTCGCCGATCACGCTCCAGGCGCAGCGCACGGGCTTGCTGTAGTCGCCGTCGTCGGCCGACAGCCGCAGCATGTCGACGAAGCCGGAGAAGGCCGTCAGCGTGAAGTTCGGCAGCAGCACGATGCCGAAGCGGATGCGCCGCGGTGCGGGTTCTGCGAGGGGGGAAGCGGGTACGTCGGGGGTCATCGCGGCCAATCTCGTCACGCCGGGCAGGCGGTCTCACTCGTTTCACACTGTTTGCGGGTTGCGGCTGCCGGAGGCGGCGCGGATGAAGCCAGCGTCGCCGATCGGCCCAGGCCGGACTTGTGGTTTTCCGTCGCGAACCATCGCCAAAACGCACTTTCGGGCCGGCCGGCACGGTGCTTGGCGGCGGTATCCCACGCCGATGCCGTTTTTGTTCTATCAGCCGATTTTACGCTTTGATGTACTGGTGCCCAACGTCATTCCACGCATGTCACCCTGAGGAAGCCAGATGAACGTCAGCGCGTTCGACCTGTTCAAGATCGGCATCGGCCCGTCCAGTTCGCATACGGTCGGCCCGATGATCGCCGCGTGCCGCTTCGCGTCGCACGTGGAGGACGCGAACCTGCTCGGCTTCGTGCGCCGCGTGCGGGTCGAGCTGTACGGCTCGCTCGGCGCGACCGGCAAGGGCCACGGCACCGACAAGGCCGTGCTGCTCGGCCTCGAAGGCCACTTGCCCGACACGATCGATCCGGACCTGATCGAGCCGCGGCTTGCCGAGATTCGCGCGGAGAAGTCGCTGTCGCTGCTCGGCAAGCAGACGGTGCGTTTCGACGAGAAGGAACACATCGGCTTCTACCGCAAGCTGATGAGCGGCACGAGCATCGTGCATCCGAACGGGATGCGCTTCCAGGCGTTCGACGAACACGGCCAGCTGCTCGTCGAGAAAGAGTATTACTCGGTCGGCGGCGGCTTCGTCGTGAACCGCGACGGCGATCGCGTGAACGGCGTGCGTGCCGCGGTCGACGTGCCGTATCCGTTCCGCACGGGCGACGACCTGATGCGCCAGTGCCGCGAACACGGGTTGTCGATCGCCGATCTGATGCTGCGCAACGAAAGCGCGCTGCGCCCCGCCGACGAAGTGCGCGCCGGGCTGCTCGCGATCTGGCGCACGATGGCCGCCTGCGTCGAGCGCGGCTGCAAGGTCGAGGGCGACCTGCCGGGCCCGATGCGCGTGAAGCGCCGCGCGGCCGAACTGAACGGCCGCCTGCGCGCGCGTTCGGAAGAATCGCTGCGCGACCCGCTGTCGATGCTCGACTGGGTCAACCTGTATGCGATGGCCGTGAACGAAGAGAACGCGGCCGGCGGCCGCGTCGTCACCGCGCCGACCAACGGCGCGGCCGGCGTGATCCCCGCGGTGCTGCACTACTACGTGAAGTTCGTGCCGGGCTCGAACGAAGCCGGCATCGTCGAATTCCTGCTGACGGCCGCGGCGATCGGGATCATCTACAAGGAAACCGCGTCGATCTCCGGCGCGGAAGTCGGCTGCCAGGGCGAAGTGGGCGTCGCATGCTCGATGGCCGCCGCCGCGCTCGCCGCCGTGATGGGCGGCACGCCCGACCAGGTCGAGAACGCGGCCGAGATCGGCATGGAGCACAACCTCGGGATGACCTGCGATCCCGTAGGCGGGCTCGTGCAGATTCCGTGCATCGAGCGCAACGCGATGGGCGCGATCAAGGCGCTGAACGCGTCGCGCATGGCGCTCAAGGGCAACGGCCAGCACTACGTATCGCTCGATTCCGTGATCAAGACGATGCGCGAAACCGGCGCCGACATGAAGACGAAATACAAGGAAACGTCGCGCGGCGGCCTCGCCGTGAACGTCATCGAATGCTAACGAAGGATCCAAACATGAGCCGCTACTCGATATTCAGCCTGTTCCGCAACGGCCTCTCGTATCACGAGAACTGGGAAAAGCAGTGGAAGAGCCCGGAGCCGAAGAAGGAATACGACGTCGTGATCGTCGGCGGCGGCGGCCACGGCCTCGCGACCGCGTACTACCTCGCGAAGGAGCACGGGATCACGAACGTCGCGATCCTCGAGAAGGGCTGGATCGGCGGCGGCAACACCGCGCGCAACACGACGATCGTGCGCTCGAACTACCTGTGGGACGAATCGGCCGCGCTGTACGAGAAGGCGATGAAGCTGTGGGAAGGGCTGTCGCAGGATCTGAACTACAACGTGATGTTCAGCCAGCGCGGCGTGATGAACCTCGCGCACACGCTGCAGGACGTGCGTGATACCGAACGCCGCGTGAACGCGAACCGGCTGAACGGCGTCGACGCCGAATTCCTGACGCCCGCGCAGATCAAGGAAATCGAGCCGACGATCAACCTGAACAGCCGCTACCCGGTGCTCGGCGCATCGATCCAGCGCCGTGCGGGCGTCGCACGCCACGACGCGGTGGCCTGGGGCTTCGCGCGCGGCGCGGATCGCGCCGGCGTCGACATCATCCAGAACTGCCAGGTGACGGGCATTCGCCGCGAAGGCGGCGCGGTGGTCGGCGTCGACACGGTGAAGGGTTTCATCAAGGCGAAGAAGGTCGCGGTGGTGGCCGCCGGCAACACGACGACGCTTGCCGACATGGCCGGCGTGCGTCTGCCGATCGAAAGCCACCCGCTGCAGGCGCTCGTGTCCGAGCCGATCAAGCCGGTGGTGAACTCGGTGATCATGTCGAACGCGGTACACGCGTACATCAGCCAGTCCGACAAGGGCGACCTCGTGATCGGCGCCGGTATCGACCAGTACACGGGCTTCGGCCAGCGCGGCAGCTTCCACATCATCGAAAGCACGCTGCAGGCGATCGTCGAGATGTTCCCGGTGTTCTCGCGCGTGCGGATGAACCGCCAGTGGGGCGGCATCGTCGACGTGTCGCCGGACGCGTGCCCGATCATCACGAAGACCGACGTGAAGGGCCTGTACTTCAACTGCGGCTGGGGCACCGGCGGCTTCAAGGCGACGCCGGGCTCGGGCTGGGTGTTCGCGCACACGATCGCCCGCGACGAACCGCATCCGCTGAACGCGCCGTTCGCACTCGACCGCTTCTACACGGGCCACCTGATCGACGAGCACGGCGCTGCCGCCGTCGCGCACTAACCCAGTCACCATTGGAGAAAGAAACATGTTGCTGATCGAATGTCCGTGGTGCGGGCCGCGCGCCGAATCCGAGTTCACGTGCGGCGGCGAAGCCGACATCGTGCGCCCGGTGGCGAACGAGACCATGACCGACCGCGAATGGGGCGAATACGTGTTCATGCGCGAGAACAAGCGCGGGCTGCACAAGGAGCAATGGCTGCACACGCAGGGCTGCCGCCGCTGGTTCAAGGTCACGCGCGACACGGTGACCTACGATATCAAGGGCTACGAAAAGTTCGGCGGGGCGACTGCCGGTAACGCACACGAAGAGGGCACGAGCAAATGAGCCAGAAAGACCGCCTCGGCACCGGTGGCCGCATCAATCGCGCGATTCCGTTGACGTTCACGTTCAACGGCCGCACGTATCAGGGCTTCCAGGGCGACACGCTCGCATCGGCGCTGCTCGCGAACGGCGTGCACTTCGTCGCGCGCAGCTTCAAGTACCACCGCCCGCGCGGGATCGTGACGGCGGACGTCGCGGAACCGAACGCCGTCGTGCAGCTCGAAACCGGCCCGTACACGGTGCCGAACGCACGCGCGACCGAGATCGAGCTGTACCAGGGCCTCGTCGCGACGAGCGTGAACGCCGAGCCGACGCTCGAGAACGACAAGTACGCGATCAACCAGAAGTTCTCGCGCTTCATGCCGGCCGGGTTCTATTACAAGACGTTCATGTGGCCGCGCAACATGTGGCCGAAGTACGAAGAGAAGATCCGCGAAGCGGCCGGCCTCGGCAAGGCGCCCGAGGTGCTCGACGCCGATCGCTACGACAAGTGCTACGCGCACTGCGACGTGCTCGTGGTCGGCGGTGGCCCGTCGGGCCTCGCCGCCGCGCATGCGGCAGCGACCGCCGGCGCACGCGTGATCCTCGTCGACGATCAGCGCGAGCTCGGCGGCAGCCTGCTGTCGTGCCGCGCGGAGATCGACGCGAAGCCCGCGCTGCAATGGGTCGAGAAGATCGAGGCCGAGCTGCGCAAGCTGCCCGACGTGACGATCCTGTCGCGCAGCACCGCGTTCGGCTATCAGGACCACAACCTCGTGACGGTCACGCAGCGCCTGACCGATCACCTGCCGGTATCGATGCGCAAGGGCACGCGCGAACTGCTGTGGAAGGTCCGTGCGAAGCGCGTGATCCTCGCGACCGGCGCGCACGAGCGGCCGATCGTATTCGGCAACAACGACCTGCCGGGCGTGATGCTGGCGGGCGCGGTGTCCACCTACGTGCATCGCTTCGGCGTGCTGCCGGGCCGCAACGTGGTCGTGTTCACGAACAACGACCGCGCATACCAGACCGCGCTCGACCTGAAGGCGTGCGGCGCGAAGGTGACGGTCGTCGATTCGCGCGCGTCGTCGAACGGCGCGTTGCCGGCGGCGGCCAAGCGGCAGGGCGTGACGGTGATGAGCGGTGCGGTCGTCACGGCCGCTTCGGGCAAGTGGCGCGTATCGTCGGTCGACGTCGCGTCCTACTCGAACGGTCAAACCGGCGGCAAGCTGCAGACGCTGCCGTGCGACCTCGTCGCGATGTCGGGCGGCTTCAGCCCGGTGCTGCACCTGTTCGCGCAGTCGGGCGGCAAGGCGTGCTGGAACGATGACAAGGCGTGTTTCCTGCCGGGCAAGCCCGTGCAGGCGGAAGCGAGCATCGGTGCGGCGGCCGGCGAATTCGGGCTCGCCCGTGCGCTGCGGCTCGCGGTCGATGCGGGCGTGGAAGCGGCGAAGGCGGCGGGCTTCACGGCCGCGCAGCGTCCGGCCGCACCGCAGGTCGCCGAAACCGTCGAAGGCGCGCTGCAGCCGTTGTGGCTCGTCGGCAGCCGTGAGGCCGCGGCACGCGGGCCGAAGCAGTTCGTCGACTTCCAGAACGACGTCGCGGCGGCCGACATCCTGCTCGCCGCGCGCGAAGGCTTCGAGTCGGTCGAGCACGTAAAACGCTACACGGCGATGGGCTTCGGCACCGATCAAGGCAAGCTCGGCAACATCAACGGGATGGCGATCCTCGCGGGCGCGCTCGGCAAGACGATTCCGGAAACGGGCACGACGACGTTCCGCCCGAACTACACACCCGTGTCGTTCGGCACGTTCGCCGGCCGTGAGACTGGCGATTTCCTCGACCCGATCCGCAAGACGGCCGTGCACGAATGGCACGTCGAGCACGGCGCGATGTTCGAGGACGTCGGCAACTGGAAGCGGCCGTGGTACTTCCCGAAGAACGGCGAGGATCTCCATGCGGCCGTGAAGCGCGAATGTCTCGCGGTACGCAACGGCGTCGGCATCCTCGACGCGTCGACGCTCGGCAAGATCGACATCCAGGGTCCGGACGCGGTGAAGCTGCTGAACTGGATGTACACGAACCCGTGGAACAAGCTGGAAGTGGGCAAGTGCCGCTACGGGCTGATGCTCGACGAAAACGGGATGGTGTTCGACGACGGCGTGACCGTGCGCCTCGCCGACCAGCATTTCATGATGACGACCACCACCGGCGGCGCGGCGCGCGTGCTGACGTGGCTCGAGCGCTGGCTGCAGACCGAATGGCCCGACATGAAGGTGCGGCTCGCGTCCGTCACCGATCACTGGGCGACGTTCGCGGTGGTCGGCCCGAAGAGCCGCAAGGTCGTGCAGAAGGTGTGCCAGGACATCGACTTCGGCAATGAGGCGTTCCCGTTCATGAGCTACCGCAACGGCACGGTTGCCGGCGCGAAGGCGCGCGTGATGCGGATCAGCTTCTCGGGCGAATTGGCCTACGAAGTGAACGTGCCGGCGAATGCGGGCCGCGCGGTGTGGGAAGCGCTGATGGCGGCCGGTGCCGAATTCGACATCACGCCGTACGGCACCGAGACGATGCACGTGCTGCGCGCGGAGAAGGGCTACATCATCGTCGGCCAGGATACCGACGGCTCGATCACGCCGTTCGACCTCGGGATGGGTGGTGTCGTCGCGAAGTCGAAGGACTTCCTCGGCAAGCGCTCGCTGTCGCGTTCGGATACCGCGAAGGAAGGCCGCAAGCAGTTCGTCGGCCTGCTGACCGAAGACGAACAGTTCGTGCTGCCGGAAGGCGCGCAGATCATCGCGAAGGACACGCAGGTGTCGGCAACCGATCCGACGCCGATGATCGGCCACGTGACGTCGAGCTACTACAGCCCGATCCTGAAGCGCTCGATCGCGCTGGCCGTGGTGAAGGGCGGCCTGAACAAGATGGGCGAGAGCGTCGTGATTCCGCTGGCCAACGGCCGCCGCATCACCGCGAAGATCTCGAGCCCGGTTTTCTACGATACCGAAGGGGTGCGTCAGCATGTGGAATGAAACGAGAAACCAGACGCAGGTGGCGGGCGCGGGCGGCGTGACGCTTGAATCGCCGTTCGTCGGCGCGGCCGACGTGCTGAAAGCGCATCAGGCGCGCGCATCGAAGAAGTTCACGCTGCGCGAGCGGCCGTTCCTCGATCTCGTCAACGTGCGCGGCGAGTTGAACGATCCGGCATTCGTCGCCGCGTTCGAGCGCGTGGTCGGCTGCCGGCCGCCCGCGGAGCCGAACACGGTTGCGCGCGGCGCCGAGTACGACGTGCTGTGGCTCGGCCCCGACGAGTGGCTCGTGCGGTCGAACGGGCCGGTTCAGGCCGGCGTGCTTGAAGCGAAACTGGCGGAAGCCGTGCAGGGATCGTATGCGGCGGCCGTCGACGTCGGCAGCGGCTACACGGTCGTCGAGATCACCGGCGAACGCGTGCGCGACGTGATCGCGCGCGGCTGCCCGCTCGATCTGCATCCGCGCGTGTTCAAGCCGGGCCAGTGTGCGCAGTCGCACTACTTCAAGTCGCCGATCACGCTGATCCCGACCGGCGACGACACGTTCGAGATCGTCCTGCGTCGCAGCTTCGCCGACTATTTCGTGCGGATCATGCTCGACGCCGCGGCGCCGCTCGCATCATGAAGCCGTTCGACGAACCGTTCGTGGCGATCGACGCGCCGCGCCTGCGCGGGCGCGGCTGGAGCGTGTTCGTCGACGAACTGAAGGTGCCCGCGCGGATCGGCATTCATGCGCACGAGCACGAGGCGCCGCAGCCGATCGTGATCGATGCGCGGCTCGGGTATCGCTGCGAGCCGAGTGAGCAGGGCGAGTGGATCGACTACGACGGCTATTGCGCACGCGTCGCGTCGTTCCTGTCGCACAAGCCGCATACGCGGTTGCTGGAGACGCTCATTGCGGATATCGCGGTGCTTTCGTTCCGTGAATGGCCGGCGCTGGAATCGCTGACGCTGTCGGTGTACAAGCCGAAGATCCGGCCTGGGACGAAACGCGTGGGCGTGTCGCTGGACTGGACGCGCGGGGATTACCTGCGGTGGACGGGGGCGGCGGGGCAGCTTTGATCAACGGGGGCTGGATCAAGGCACGAGGGAGGTGATCCGGCGACTCCATGGGGCGGCGGCGCGAATGCGCCGCCGCACTCGTTTATAGTTCCTGAAATATGCGAACAATGGCCCGCTGCCCGTCTTTGATGTTTTTGTTCCTGAAATATCGGAACAATTGGCGATCTGGCCGACGAATCACTATAATTCCGATATTCTCGTAACTATGCCGTCGATCGACTTCGATGGCGCTTTGTTCCTGAAATTCCGGAATTATGGCCCGCACCTTACCGCGACCCGTCGCGATACCTGACCCGCTCGCACTGGATCTCACCGCCTTGGGGGCGCTCGTGCGCAACCGGCGCGCGCAGAACCAGATGCGGATCGACGATGCAGCCGACATGCTTGGCGTCTCCAAGGACGTCCTGTCACGCCTCGAAAACGGGCGCTCGGTGAGTCTCGACAAGTTGTTCAAGGTGCTGGACGGCTTTGGCCTGAATTTGCTCGTCGTGCCGAAACGCGACGTTCAGGTGGCGCGCAAGGCAGTGCGCGATCACGCGACGATACGTGCCGCTTCGCCTGGCACGTCCGGTTCGTCCGAGGGGGCGTGATGATCCATCGCCTGCGGATTTCGGCTGACGGCTCGCCGGTCGGACAACTGACCTATGATGCCCGCCGCGACGACTACGGTTTTTCCTACGATCCGGCGTGGCTCGCGCGGGCAGACGCGTTTGCGTTGTCGCCGTGCATTCCGCTCGATGGCGGCAAGCCGCCGGCGGGCGCGATCCAGCGCTTCGTGGGCAATCTGCTTCCCGAGGGCCGCGCACTCGACGTGGCCGCATCGATGTATCAGATATCGAAGGACAATGTCTTCGGCCTGATCCGGATGCTTGGCAAGGAGCCCGTTGGTGCGTTGAGCTTCATTCCGGACGACGATGAGGCCGGGCGGGCGTCCGAACCGCTCGAACCCGTGCGCCGACCGATCTCCGCGGAGGAACTGGCCGACCGTATTCACAAGCGCGATGCGATCCCGTTTCCCGTCTGGGACGATCGGGTGCGCCTGTCGATCGCCGGCCATCAGGACAAGCTGCAGGTGCTTGTCGAAGGCGAGCAGTTGGCCCTAGTGGACGGGGCGCTGAGCAGCTCGCATATTCTGAAGCCCGAGTCGCGCAGCGCGAATGCGCCGTTCATGGTCGCCAACGAGCATTTCTGCATGACGTTGGCGGCCCGCATGGGGTTGCCGGTCGCGCATGTCGAGATTCGACGCATCCCCGAGCCCATTCTGCTGATCGAACGATTCGACCGGCTCGTGACGACGGACACGGACGATCCGCAGCGCGTGAGCGCTGTGCAGCGGCTTCATGTCATCGATGGATGCCAGGCCCTCGACTTGCCGGCGACGCTCAAATACGAACGCAATCTCGGCAACAACGCGGACGTGCGCAATATTCGCGAAGGCGTGAGCTTCGAGAAGCTGTTTTCGCTGACATCGTCTCTGGAGACACCGGTCGCCGCGCGCACGGTCATGCTGCGCTGGGCGTTGCTGCAACTGCTGATCGGCAACAGCGACGCGCATGGCAAGAACATTTCGTTTTTTGTCAGCAGCAGCGGGCTCGAACCGGCGCCGTTTTACGATCTGGTATGCGTGAACGTGTACGGCGACGCTTATGTGCAGGACATGGCGATGGCGTACGGAGATGTATTCCGCACCGAGGAACTGACCGCTTTCGCGCTCGCGGACTTCGCGCATCGCGTGCAGATCCGGCCGGCACTCGTTGCGCGTGAAATGACGCGGATGGCGACGCTGGCGGCGGAACTGGCTCCCGGGCTGGCGGAGTCGGGCGTCTATATGGGTGACGAGCGTGCGTGGGTGCATCGTATCGCCGAGTACGTGCGAGTGCAGGCGGAACGCGTCATGCGTATTGCGCCCATGGTGCCCAAGGTCGACGTTACGCTGCTCTGAGCGTGTGCTTCACCCACCATCGGCACGCCACGCGTTTGCGCGCGCGTCGCAAAAACCGGCTTGACGAACGCTATCCGCCGTACTGCTTTCAGGTGCGTGAGAGCCGATGCTGCATCGGCACCGATCGCTGGCGCGCGCGTTGCGTGCAGGAATGACGGGCGATACGGGGCGGGCGGCAGTTCAGTTCGGCTGCGTCAACTGGGCTTCCCACTTCTTCAGGATGCGCACGCGTGCCTGACTGAAATCCACCCAACAGTTCAGCCAGGCGTCACTCGGAATCGTCTGCTGCAGATTGGCGGTCTTCACGTAGTCACACGTATCGCCGGCAAAGCCGGCCCAACTCGTTTGCGATTTCGCGAGTCGGGCGGCAGCGTCGGGGTTGCGTTGGCGCAGCTTGCGAGCAAGCGACCGGTACGCGCTGTCGACTTGCTGCTGCTGCTGATCGAGCACGCAGCGCCTCACGGCTTCCATCGTCGGCCCTGCCTGTTCGCAGTCGACGACAGCGAAAGCCGATACAGGGCCGGCCGACAGCGCGGCAATGGCGAACAGCCGGGCCGCGCAGCGTCGGGCCAGAGCCGTGCGAACGCGGGTACCCATTGCTTACTTCGCGTTGCGGTTCGCGGCGGGCGCTGGGCCGGACGGATCGCTGACCGGCACCATGCGCGCCTTCCCGTCGTTCGCGGTATTCGCGCTTTTCGCGTCGTCATCGGGTTCGAGCACGAACCGGAACGAGTCGACCCGCTGCATGACCTTCGCCGCATATGCACTGGATCCGCCGCTGTAGCTCTTCAGCCCGGCCTGCACGTTGCCCCCGGCTGCCTTCACGTAGCCCGACAGGATGCGCGAGCCCGCATCGACGTTCGCATTCGGCTCGGTGAGATCCTTCACGTCGCGCAGCATGCCGCGGTGCGCGGCGGGCACGACCTGCATCAATCCGGTCGCGCCATGTTGGCCGCGCGCCTTTTCCTGGAAGCGCGATTCGATCGAAATAATCGCGTAAACGAGTGCCGGCGGCAGTGAATATTTCGTCGCAGTGACGCTCACGATATCGGCGAGCTTCGCGGCCTTTTCTCTTGCGACGCCGAATTTCTTCGTCAGGTAGGACGTGATGCGGCGGTTTGCTTCGTTAGGCTGATCGTTGGCGTTCGCGAGCGGCGCGGACGCGATAGTCGGCGCGGATGCGAGTGCGTCGGGCGCAGAGGCAGGCAATGCAGGCGCCTGCTGCGCCGCGGCCTGTTGCGCAATGCCGAGCGAAAGCACGATCAGCCAGAAGAACCGTCGTCGCATGGTCGAGTGCGGGGAAATGGAAGGCGCATAGTATATCGACCAATCGCGGCGAGTGGTCGAGCACGGGCTCGAATGAAAGCGATGTGTAGGCTTGTCACATTCGTGATGATCGACGCGCCGATCGTTGCGCGGACACGCATCGGAGTCCGCACGAACGCTAGTTGATGATCTCGCCGATGCCGGTTTCGATGCGGCTTCTGAGCTGCTGGATGAACGCCGGATCGTAGGGTTCCCAGCTATCGAGTTCGCCAACGATCTTCAATGGCGAGGTGCTTCGATACGATCGCGTCGGATTGCCCGGGAATTTCTTGTCCGTGACGTTCGGGTCGTTTTCGAATTCGCCGGTAGGCTCGACGATGTAGACCCGCGGTGGGCCGTCGCCTTTGGCCATTTCCGCAGCCAGACCGGCGCCTTTCGGCAGGGCCGTGAAATAAATGTGATTCATCACGACGTCATCGCGATAATTCGATCTGAAGCCTGCCGTCAGCAAGTCGCCGATCCGCAAATTCGCTTTCGTGCCATGAAAGAACGGGCCGGTGTCGAGGACGGACATGGTTGCTCCTTCGAAAAATTGCGTGACGGCTGGCTTCTATGCGCGCCGCGCGCTCGCCGCCCGCGCAATCGCGCCGATCGCATCGCTGACGAGCACCGCGAGCAAGCCGACGATCACGCCGCCTTGCAGCACGAACGCGGTATTCGACGTCTGCAGGCCCGCGATGATCACGTCGCCGAGCCCGCGCGCGGCGACCGTCGAGCCGATCGTCGCGGTGCCGAGATTGATCACGACCGCGAGCCGGATGCCGTTGACGATCACCGGGAACGCGAGCGGCAGTTCGACGGACACCAGTTGCTGCCACCCGCTCATCCCCATCCCGCGCGCGGCGTCGACGACGTCGCGCGGCACGTCCTCGAGCCCCGCGATCGTGCTTTCGAAAATCGGCAGGAGCCCGTACAGCACGAGCGCGATCAGCACGGGTTTCAAGCCGAAGCCGACGGCCGGCACGGCAAGCGCGAGCACGGCGACCGGCGGGAAGGTCTGGCCGATGTCGACGACGCTGCGCGCGACCGGCAGGAAATCCGCGCCGAACGGCCGCGTGACCGCGATGCCGGCCGCGACCGCGACGATCGTGCCGATCAGGCTCGACAGCGCGACCGTGCCGAGATGCGCGAGCGTGAGATCGAGCAGGCTCGCGCGATCGTAGATCACCGGCGCGCCGTTGTCCGCGAACGGCGCGAACAGACCCTGCAGCCACGCGGGGCGCAACAGCAGCACGAGCAGCAGCGCGAGCGCGGCCGCACGGGCGACGTACGCGGGGAGCGAAGACCGCTTGGGCCGCACGCTGCTGCGCGTCGTCATGCGGGCTTCCTCGCGTGCGAGCGGATCGCATCGAGCGTGATGCGGCGGGGGCCGTGTGCGTGGTGGTTGCAGTCGGCCGTATCGTCGACGGGCAGCGCATCGACACCGCGCCACAACAATTCGGACACCGCATCGCGCAGCGTGCGCGTCGCCGCGATCGGTTCGCCGTCGGCGTGGCCGGCTTCGGCCACCGTGTCGATCGGCGTCAGCGCGAGCAGGCGCAGCGGCCGGTCGACGCCCGCGACGAGCTGTTCGACGACACCGGCCGCCGGCTTGCCGAGAATCTCGGCCGGCGACGCGACCTGCAGCAACCGGCCGCCGTCCATCACCGCGATCATGTCGCCAAGCTTCAGCGCTTCCTCGATATCGTGCGTGACGATCACGACCGTGATGCCGAGGCGGCGCTGCAGCGCGAACAGGTCGTCCTGCGCCTTGTTGCGGATGATCGGGTCGAGCGCGCCAAACGGTTCGTCCATCAGCAGCATCGCGGGCTCGGCCGCAAGGGCGCGCGCCACGCCGACACGCTGCTGCTGGCCACCGGACAGTTCGTGCGGCAGCTTGCTCGCGAACTCGGCCGGCGCAAGATGGAACAGGTCGAGCAGTTCGTTCACGCGTGCGTCGATGCGCTCGGCCGGCCAGCCGAGCAGGCGCGGCACGGTCGCGATGTTGCGCGCGACGCTCCAGTGCGGAAACAGCCCGTGCCCCTGGATCGCATAGCCGATGCCGCGCCGCAGTTGCTCGGGCGCGACGGTCGCCGTATCGACGCCGTCGATGCGAATCGTGCCGCTGGTCGGCGCGATCAACCGGTTGATCATGCGCAGCAGCGTCGACTTGCCGCTGCCCGATGCGCCGACGAGCGCGGTGATCGTGCCGCGCTGCACCGTCAGCGATACGTCGTCGACGGCGACCGCGTCGCCGAAGCGTTTGCCGACCCGTTCGATCTCGATCATCCTGCACGTCCCTTCGCGAGCGACGTCGCGGCTTCGAACACGACGGCGGCCGCCAGTGCGAGCGCGATCGTCGGGATCGCGCCGAGCAGCACGAGATCGGCGGCCGATTGCCCGATCCCCTGGAAGATGAAGGTGCCGAATCCGCCGCCGCCGATCAGCGCGGCCACCGCGGTCAGGCCGATGTTCTGCACGAGCACGATGCGCACGCCGCTCAGGATCACCGGCAGCGCGAGCACGAGATCGACGCGCAGCAGCCGCTGCGCACGTGTCATGCCCATCGCGCGCGCGGCTTCGGTCACGTGGGGCGGCACCTGTCCGAGCCCGACCACGACGCTCGATGCGATCGGCAGCAGCGAATACAGGAACAGCGCGAGCACGGCCGGCGCGACGCCGATGCCGCGAATGCCGAGCGCGGCCGCGAGCGGCACGTGCGCGGCGAGCAGGCCGAGCGGCGCCATCATCAGCCCGTACATCGCGATGCTGGGGATCGTCTGCACGACATTGAGCACGGGCATCGCGATCGTGCGCACCGTCACGATGCGCGTGCAGGCGATGCCGAGCGGCACGCCCGCGACGAGCGCGGCGGCGACCGAGCCGCCCGCGAGCGACACGTGACGGATCGCTTCGCGCCAGAAATCGTCGCTGCGCACCGCGTATTCGCGCATCACGGAGAGGCCGTCCCACCAGCCGCTCGCGAGCGGCACGGAAACCGCTGCTATCGCGACGGCGAGCGCGGCGAGCCGCCGCCACGGGCCGAACGCGAGGCGCGCGAGCGCGTCGGCGATGAGCACGGCCCACGCGAACAGCAGCAGCCAGACGCCGGCGTCGGGCGACACGCGGGCCAGCATGTCGTCGGGCGCGACGACGTGCGCCGCGGCCGCGCCGACCGCATACGCGAGCGTCGCGAGCCCCGCGCAACCGGCCGCGAGCCGCCACGCGGGACGGCTCGCCGTCATCGCCCACAGCGCGCCGACGGTCCATAGCGCGGCGAGCGCGGCGCCCTGCATCGGCGGCAGCGCGGCGAACACCGACAGCCCGGTGCCGGCCGCGATCCGGTTCGGCCGCAGCACCGCGAACGACAGCCCGAACACGGCGACGATCGTCAGTACGCCGATCAGGATGCCGACCTTGTCGAGCGTGACGCGCCGCGCGGACGCTGCCGCGCGCTCCGTCATTTCACGAAGCCCTTCGCTTTCAGGTAGCTTTTCGCGACGCCGGTTGCCGGCTCGCCGTTGAGCTGGATGCGGGCGTTCAGCGATTGCAGCGTCTTCAGGTCGAGGCTCGCGAACACGGGCTTCAGCAAGTCGGCGATCTGCGGATGCGCTTTCAGCGCGGCTTCTCGGATCACCGGCGCCGGCGCGTAGACCGGCTGCACGTGCTTGTCGTCGTCGAGCACCGCGAGGCCGCTCGATGCGATGCCGCCGTCGGTGCCGTAGACCATCGCGGCGTTCACGCCGTCGGTCTGGTTCGCGGCGGCCTTGATCGTCGCGGCCGTGTCGCCGCCGGACAGCACGACGAGCTGCTCGGGCTTCAGCTTGAAGCCGTACGCTTTCTCGAACGACGGCAGCGCGGACGCGCTGTTCACGAACTCGGCCGAGGCCGCGAGCTTCACCTTGCCGCCGCCGGTCACCCACTTGCCGAAATCGGAGAAGGTCTTCAGGTGCTGCGACTGCGCGACGGGCGCGAGCAGCGCGACGCCCCACGTGTTGTTCGCGGGCGCCGGGGCGAGCCATACGAGATGGTTCGCCGCGTAGTCGAGTTGCTTCGCGGTGTCGTAGCCTTGGCTCGCGTTCTTCCACACCGGGTCGTCGGCCTTGTTGAAGAAGAATGCGGCGTTGCCCGTGTATTCGGGGTAGATGTCGATCTCGCCGCTCGTGAGCGCCTTGCGCACGATCGGCGTCGTGCCGAGCGCGATCTTTTCGGTGACGGGAATGCCGTGGGCCTTCAGCACCTGTGAAATGAGGTTGCCGAGCAGGTTGCCTTCGGTGTCGATCTTCGACGACACCACGACGGGCGTGTCGGC
>Ga0209370_1002019_pt1 | contig 15855 bp, 13 predicted proteins | sample AgamicAtPrz_FD_187164 | JGI IMG/M metagenome (GOLD analysis project Ga0209370, IMG submission 187164) | Agave microbial communities from Guanajuato, Mexico - At.P.rz (SPAdes) (version 2) | ecosystem: Host-associated > Plants > Phyllosphere > Phylloplane/Leaf | place: Guanajuato, Mexico... | reverse complement strand
GCGATGCCGCGCATCCGGTCGATCACGCTGTCGACCACGCCGCCGCCGTGGCTCGTCGCTTCGAGCGCCGCGTCGGCCAGCGCGCTCGCTGCGCGGGCGCTGTCGGTGTTCTGGCGGACAGTCGCGGTCAGTTCCTCCATGCTTGCGGCGGTTTCCTCGAGCGACGCGGCCTGCGTGCCCGTGCGCGCCGACAGGTCGGCGTTGCCGCCCGCGATCTCGCCGGCGCCGAGATGGATCGCGTCGGACGCCTGGCGCACCGTGCGCACGGTGCCCGCGATGCTCGTCTGCATCGTGGCGAGGCCGCGCAGCATCCGGTCGATCTCGAACACGCCGCCCGCCTGCACGGCTTCGTCGAGACGGCCCTGCGCGATCCGCTCGAAATGGCGGCCGGCCTGCTCCAGCGGCGCGACGACCGCGCGCCGCGCGGCCGCGTAGATCGCGACGCTCGCCGCGAGCATCGCCACCAGCAGCACGATGCCGACCGACTTGAACCACAGCATGCCGCCGTCGATGGTGTCGAGCGCCGCGCGGCTCGACGTGCCGCCGTAGTCGGTAAAGCGATGCAGTTCGGCGATGTACGCGTCCTGGAAGCCCTGGGTCGGCTGGTCGAGGAACGCCTGGATGTTGTCGGCGTCGAGGAACTGCACGAGTTCGCCCAGCGCGCCGCGCAGCGCGCGATAACGCTCGGTGAGCGCCGCGACGCGCGTGCGGTTGGTGTCGTCGACCGGCTGCGCGGCCGTCAGCGCCGCGAACGCCTTGTCCGCTTCCGCGAGCGACGCGCCCGCATGGCGGATGATGTCTTCGGGTTTCGGGCCGCCGCGCACCATCCGCGTGCCGGCCCGCGACAGGTTGATGCGCGCGTCGAGCAGTTGCTCGGTCGCGCGGCTGGCCGCGTCGACCTGCGAGATCGCGACGTTCGACAGATCGTCGACGCCGCGGCGCGTCGACGCGAGCGTCCAGAAGCCGAGCGCTTCGATCGCGAACAGGAAGAGGCAGAACACGGTCAACACGCCGAGCAGACCCGACGCGAGCTTGATTTTTCCGAACATGGGGGAATTCCTGAAGAGCGGACGATGAGGCGATGCCCCGGCATTAGCGGCATTTCTTCGTCGGACTTTAGGCGGAATGGCCGCCAATGCAGGCGAATCGCGCGCTTCGCTCGCGCATTCGTGTCGAATCGCCCGCAAACGCGGAGATCTTGCGTATTCGGCACAATAATCGCGTCGCATCGCGCCGGGATTTGCACGAAACGCGGACGAATTTCCTTGCTTATCCGGAGCCCCCTTCCTAGAGTTCAGCGCAAGCGGGCACTCATTTCCAAGGACGTTCAATGACCGACATCACGGACCACGCGCGCGGCGCATTGCGCGCGCAGCCGTTCAGCATGCTGCTGGGCACGCAGCTGATGCATATCGGCGACAACGAAGTGTCGCTGTGTCTGCCGGTGCGCGAGGAATTGCGGCAGCAGCACGGTTTCGTGCACGGCGGCGTCATCAGCTATCTCGCGGACAACGCGCTGACGTTCGCCGGCGCGCTCGTGCTCGGCCCGCGCGTGATCACCGCCGAATACAAGATCAACTACCTGCGGCCGGCCGTGAACGGCACGCTCGTCGCCCGCGCGAAGCTCGTCTACGCGGGCCGGCACCAGGCGACCTGCCAGTGCCACGTGTTCGTCATCGACGGCGACCACGAACGGCTCGTCGCGATCGCGCAAGGCACGATCAACCGCGTCGGCGACGGCAAGATGCCGGATGCGCCGGCGGAAACGGCGTGAGTTGCCGAGGCCGAGCGTTGATGCCGCGCTAGCGTTTCATCGCAGCCAGATAAACCGCATCACGCTCGCGGCGGCCCACCGCGACCACCAGCACGATGACTTCCGCGTCGCGCACTTCGTAGACGAGGCGATAGCCGACACCACGCAGCTTGATCTTGTCGCGATCCGGGTGGCCATGCAATTTGGCTGACGGGATGCGGGGATGCTCCAGCCGCTCCGCGAGCCTGGCCTTGAATTGATCGCGCACGGTGCGATCGAGCTTCTTCCACTCCTTCAATGCAGGTTCGAGAAAGGCGAGTTCAAAGGTCATTCAGCTTGACCTTGACGACCTTCTCCTTGGCGCGCGAATCGGCCAACGCATTGTCTTCGATGTCTTCCAAACGTTCGACCATCGCCTCCCACGTCTTCGCGGGAATGCAGTAGAACGCGGGTTCGTTGTGATTCAGGATCGCGACCGGAAAACCTTCGCCTGCGGCAACGGTTCCCATCGGATTCCGCTTCAGCTCCGAGACGCTCGCCGTCACGCTCGCCAGAATGGTGTGGGGCATGTCTGCTCCTTTTTCGATCGAGCGTCGATTGCACTTCATTTGATACTAAATTTAGCATCAAAATTAGTTCTCGGATGCGCTGGGCACTCGACCGTCGAGGAGCGGAAGCAGCCTCCTGAAAGACGGCCCTAGTCGGCGTCATCCCCCGCCAACGGCAAAAACCGCGGCGCCACCCGCGCCCGCACGTTCCCGTGCTCATCCGTCCGATAGATGCCGCGCGCCGCATTGTGCGGATGCACGGCCGCGTCGGCCACGCTCAGCACCGGCGCAAAACACGCGTCGGTGCCTTCGAGCAGCGCGCGCCAGTGCGCGGACGGCTGTTGCGCGAACACCTCAGCGAAACGCGCCTTCAGCGCGGGCCAGCGCGCCCGGTCGTACTGCGACGCGGGATCGACGTCGGTCAGCCCGAGCCGTTCGACCAGCAGCGCATAGAACGGCGGTTCCAGCGCGCCGATCGTCACGCATTCGCCGTCCGCGCAGCGATACACGTCGTAGAACGGCGCGTCGTGGAACAGGCTCGGCTGCGCGCCGTCGAGCAGCCCGTTCGCGCGTGCCCACAGCGCGAGCGAACCAAGCATCGACACGATGTCGACGATCGCGCCATCGACCACGCGCCCCGGCCTGCCGCCGCGCACGTCGAGCAACGCACAGACGATCCCGAACGCGAGCCCGAGCGCGCCGCCCGCATCGCCGACGACGGTCGGCGGCACGCCCGGCCGGCCGTCGCGCGGCGCGGACAGCGACAGCAGCCCGGTCAGCGCGACGTAGTTCAGGTCGTGCCCCGCCGCGGCCGCGAGCGGGCCGTGCTGGCTCCAGCCCGTCATGCGCCCGTAGACCAACTTCGGATGGCGGCGCGCGCAAACGTCGGGCCCGAGGCCGAGCCGCTCCATCACGCCGGGCCGCAAGCCCTCGATCAGCGCATCGGCTTGCGCGATCAGGTCGAGCGCGGCGTCACGCCCGGCTGGCGCCTTCAGGTCGAGTTCGACGATCGTCTTGCCTTCGCGCAGCAGGTCGCCGTCGCGGGCCCGCAGCGCGTCCGGCGCACTGGTGCGGCCGGACGGGCGCGCGACCAGCGTGATGCGCGCGCCCATGCCGGCAAGCATCCAGCCCGCGAGCGGACCGGGGCCGAGACCTTCGAATTCGATGACGTGGATGCCGGAAAGCGGCGCGTTTAATGGCATGGCGGCCTCGCTGAAATGCAGTCGGGACAGGAGCGGCGAAACGTCCCGATTCTATGTGAATGCCTGCGCGCGCCGGTTTCGCGCGGTTAGGACCTGTTCACGCGAATAACGGGCTTGCGCTGGCCTCACGAATGAATTTCTCCAAACAGCGGAATGTTCCCTAGCCGACCACGTCGCACGCACGCTCGGCGAGCGCCGCCCGCATCGCGCGCACGATCGCGTCCCGATGCGGGTCGATCCGCTCGACGGGCCCGGCCACGCCCATCGCCAGCGGCAGCCCGTTCCAGCCGTCCGCGATCACCATCGAAATCATCGCGGCGCCCTGCGTGACGGTATGCGCCGAATACGAATAGCCGAGCCGGCGGGTCTGTTCGACCTTGTCGAGCACGACGTCCTCGTCGATCGTCCTGCCCGACTTCCCGATCCGGCGGATGCTGCGCGACACGAGCCGGCGGATCGTGCTGTCCGGCTGGAGGCTCAGCAGCGCCCAGCCAAGGCCCGACATGCAGATCTCGCGACGCGTGCCGATCGGCGCATAGAACTGCACCGGAATCGAATGCGAGCCTTCGACCGCATCGATGTACTGCACGTACAGGTCGCTCTGCACCGCGACCACGACCGCCTCGTGCGTGCGCGCCGCCAGCCGCTTCGCGACGGCATGCCAGTGCCGACGGCTGCCGGCCGCCGAATCGACCAGCGCTTCGCCGAGATTGACGAGCCGCGCGGTGGGCGCATACGCGTGGGTCGAGTCGTCGTATGCGAGGTAGCCGAGCGTCTTCATGCTGGTCAGCAGCGCCGCCGCGCTCGATCCCGGATACCCGCACCGCGTGGCGATCTCGCGCACGCTCAGCGGCCGCTGCAAGGTGCTGAAGAGTTCCAGCACCTCGAACACGCGCGCTGCGCTCTTGACCACGTTTCCGCTCATCCCGCCTTCTCCGCAGAGACCGGCACGGGCCTTCCACGTATGTGGAACGGAATTTCCCGCCGCCGACCGTCGTGACGATACTAGGCTTCGGGCCGCGGCGTGAAGTCCCGCGGCACCGAATACACGGAGACACCATGGCAGCTTTTTTGAACCGTGAACGGCAGGGCGCGATCCTGACCGTCACGATGAACCGTCCCGACACCCGCAACGCCATTTCGGACACCGATGCGATCGACGCGCTGACCGAATGCTGCGACGAAGCGAACCGCGACGAATCGATCCGCGTGCTGGTCCTGACCGGCGCCGGCACGACGTTCTCGTCGGGCGGCAACGTGAAGACGATGCGCACGTTCATGGAATCGGGCCCGCACGACCCTGCCGCGATCCGGACCGGCTATCGGCGCGGCATCCAGCGGCTCGCGCACGCGTTCCTGCATCTCGAAGTGCCGGCCATCGCGGCAGTCAACGGCCCTGCCATCGGCGCCGGCACCGACCTCGCGTGCATGTGCGACATCCGCATCGCCGCCGACAGCGCGCGCTTCGCGGAGAGTTTCATCGCGCTCGGCCTCGTGCCGGGCGACGGCGGCGCGTGGTTCCTGCCGCAGATCGTCGGCGCCGCGGTCGCCGCGGAAATGTCGTTCACCGGCGATGCGCTGGACGCGCAGGCCGCGCTGCGCTGCGGGCTCGTGTCGCGCGTCGTGCCCGACGGTGACCTCCTCGCGCATGCGCAGGAACTGGCCGGCCGCATCGCCCGTCATTCGGGCACCGCGTTGCGCCTGACCAAGCGGCTGCTGCGCGAAGGCCGCCACGCGAGCCTCGACACGCTGCTCGACCTGTCGGCGTCGTACCAGGCGTTCGCGCACGCCAGCCCCGAGCATCGCGCGGCGGTCACCGCGCTGTTCGCCTCGCGCGGCTGAACCCGCGACGCATCGCGGCCGTGCAGCCGACGCATGCCGGCCTGCCGGCCCGTCGAATCCACATCGAAGGAGACATCGTCATGACCAGCAGCAACGAAGGCGCACTTGCAGGCGTGCGCGTGGTGGACCTGAGCCGCGTCTACGCGGGGCCGTTCTGCGCGCAGACGCTCGCCGACCATGGCGCGGACGTCATCAAGATCGAACCGCCGCAGGGCGACGAAACGCGCGACTGGGGGCCCGCGATGCCGAACGGCATCTCCAGCTACTACTGGGGGCTCAACCGCAACAAGCGCAATCTCGCGCTCGACCTGTCGCATCCCGACGGACGCGACGTGCTGTTGCGCGTGCTCGAAACGGCCGACGTGTTGATCGACAACTTCAAGCAGGGCACGCTCGAACGCTGGGGCATCGACTACGAACACTGCCTGCGCGCACGCTTTCCGCGCCTCGTCCACTGCTCGATTTCCGGCTACGGCACCGACGGCCCGCTCGCGCGGTTTCCGGGCTACGACGCGGTCGCGCAGGGCCTCGCCGGCTTCATGTCGATCAACGGCGAGCCGGGCGGCATGCCGCTCAAGGTGCCGTTTCCGGTCGTCGATCATGCGGCCGGCCTGAGCGCCGTCTCCACCATCCTGGTCGCGCTGGTCGAGCGGACGCGCTCCGGCCTCGGACAGCACGTCGACATCGACCTGTTCAGCACCGCGCTGTCGATGCTGCATCCGGTCAGCACGAGCTGGATGGCGACCGGCGACGTGCCCGTCGCGACCGGCAACGTGTACGGCGCGATCGCGCCGTACGGCGTCTATCCGTGCAAGGACAAGCCGGTCGCGACCGGCGCCGGCAACAACCGCACGTTCGCGCGGCTCGTCGAGGCGCTCGGCGTGCCCGAACTGGCGCGCGATCCGCGCTTCGCGACCAATGCGCAGCGCGTCGCGCATCGCGAAGCGCTCGACACGCTGCTCGGCCAGCTGACCGCCGAACTGCAGGCGGACGAGGTCGTCGAGCGGCTGATGCACGCCGGCGTCGCGACGGGGCCGGTGAACACTGTGGCCGATGCGTTCGGCCATCCGCAGGCGGCGCGCAACGCGATGTTCGTCGATACCGATACGTACACCGGCGCGGGCATTCCCGCCAAACTGTCCCGCACGCCCGGCTCGATACGCCGGCCGCCCCAACCGTTTGCCGCCGACACCGACGCCGTGCTCGACGCGTTCGGGATCGACGCGGCGCGCCGCGACGCGCTGCGGCAGGCCAGCGTGCTGCACGACACGCGGGCGGACGTGGCCGGGAGCGCGTCATGACCACCCAGCGCTTTTCTTCACCGGCGGGCGACGATGCCCCGTCTATCCTGCGCGACGACGCCGACGGCATCGCGTGGCTGACGATCCATCGCCCACACGTCGCCAATGCGCTGTCCGCCGACGCGATCCGCCGCCTGTGCGACGCGCTCGTCACGCTCGACGACAACCCGTCGATTCGCGTCGTCGTGATCCGCGGCGCGGGCGAACGCGCATTCAGCGCGGGCGTCGATCTCGGCGACCCCGAGATCCGCGGAATGCAGCCGATGCGTGGGCTCGCACGCAACGTGCACGAGCTGATCCTGGAGCTGCGCAAGCCGACCATCGCGGCCATCAACGGCTACGCGATCGGCGGCGGCTGCGAAATCGCGCTCGCGTGCGACCTGCGGATCGCCGCCGCTCACGCGACCTTCGCGCTGCCCGAAGCGCGGGTCGGCATGGGCGCGAACTTCGCGAGCGTGCTGCTGCCGCGCATGTTGCCGCGCGCGATCGCGATGGAGCTGCTGTTCACGGGCCGCCGCTTCGACGCAGACGAAGCGCAACGCGCCGGCCTGCTGAACCGCGTCGTGCCCGGCGCCGCACTCGACGACACCGTGCGCGAGCTGGCACAGACGATCGCCGCGAACGCGCCGCTCACGATCCGCCGCATCAAGGAAACCGCGACGCGCAGCCAGGGGCTGCCGGTGGCCGCCGCGCTGCGGCTGGACGTCGGCCCCGACGTCTACGCGAGCGAGGACCGGATCGAGGGCGCCCGCGCGTTTCTCGAGAAGCGCAAGCCGGTGTTCAAGGGCCGCTGAGCCCGGCGCCGCACCGCAGCATCCGCGCGCACCGCTCCCAGAACGCGGGCGCGCCCAAAAAACATGGACGGAGACACCTTCATGCAACGGAAAGCATTCCTGGTCGGCGCGTGCGTGCTGTGCGCCACGCCGGCGCACGCGTCGTCGGTCACGCTGTACGGGATCGTCGACAGCTACGTCGAATTCGATCGCATCGGCAGTCTGTCGACCCTGCGGCAAAGCGGCGGCGGCGCGTCGACGAGCCGCTTCGGCCTGACGGGCGTCGAGGATCTCGGCGGCGGCACATCGACGAAATTCGTGCTGGAAAGCGGATTCTCGCCAGCCGACGGATCGTTCCAGGGCGGCACGCTGTTCTACCGACAGGCCTATGTATCGCTGCAGAACACGCGCTACGGCGACCTGCGGCTCGGCCGGCAATACACGCCCGCGTTCTACGTCGTGTACGACGGCGATCCGTTCGGACTCAACGAGCGGATGTCGCCGCTCGCGCTGCTCGCAACGTCGACCGACACGATCACGAGCAACACGACCCCGCCGATTCCGCGCTTCAACCAGGCGGCGTCGTATCTGAGTCCCGACTGGAACGGCCTGCGCGTGATGGCCACGTACGGCTTTCCGACGCCGAACGCACTCTCGACGCAAGCCGGACGCAACTACGGCGCCGGGCTTCAGTACCGGATCGGCGGGCTCTACGTCGGCGCCGGCTTCCAGGGCGATACGTCGGCCGGCAACCTGGCGCCCGTCGTCTCCCCGTCGACGACCCGCCACTACGTGTTCGCGGCCAACTACGCGTTCGCGCGCGTCAAGCTGTACGCCGCGTTCCTGTATGGCGTCGGCACGGCGGCGCGCCTGCCCGCGTTCTCGACCGCGAGCGTCGGTGCGTCGATCAACGTCGGCGCGCTCGATCGCGTGCTCGTGTCGGTGGTGCGCCGCGACGTGAAGGGTTCGGCGAACGATGCGACCGCGCTCGGCGTCGGCTACGACCATCCGCTGTCGAAGCGGACATCGCTCTACGCACGCTATCTCTGCATGAAGAACGGCGGCGACGCCCGCAATACCGTCGTCGCCGGTCTGCCACCGCAACCGGGCGGCACCGAGCAGGTGTTTGCGCTCGGCGTCACTCACCGCTTCTGACGGAGTGCCCATGACCCCGACCCTTTCGATCCACCCGGCCGCCGTCGACGATGGCGCGACACAGGCACTCTACCGCCGAATCTCGCGCCGGCTGCTGCCGTTCCTGATCCTCTGCTACACGCTGTCGTTCATCGACCGGATCAACATCGGCTTCGCGCACGCACAGATGGCCGCCGAACTGCACTTCTCCGACGCCGTCTACGGGCTCGGCGCGGGCATTTTCTTCATCGGCTACATGGCGTTCGAGATTCCGAGCAACGCGTGGCTCGCGCGGATCGGCGCGCGCCGGACGATCGCCCGGATCATGGTGCTGTGGGGCCTCGGCTCGGCCGCGACGATGTTCGTCGCGACGCCCGCGCAGTTCTACGCGTGCCGCTTTCTGCTGGGCGTGTTCGAGGCCGGCTTCTTCCCCGGCATCCTGTTCTATCTCGGCGCGTGGTATCCGCCGCGGCAGCGCGCCAAGGCGTTCGCGCTGTTCATGACCGCGCTGTACCTCGCGGGGCTGATCGCCGGCCCCGTGTCGGGCGCGATCCTGTCGTACTTCGACGGCGTGGCCGGCCTGAGCGGCTGGCAATGGCTGTTCGTCGTCGAAGGGCTGCCGAGCAGCGCGCTCGGCCTCGTCGCGCTGCGCTTTCTCGACGACCGGCCGGACGACGCACGCTGGCTGTCTGACGCCGACAAGGCCGCGCTGCGCGCCGCGCACGCGCAGGCCGAAGCCGGTACGCCGGCCGCGAACGCAGCGCGACCGCTACTCGCACATCGCGATTTCTGGCTGCTGTGCGCGGCCAATTTCGCAATCGCGGCCGCCGGCTACGCGCTCGTGTTCTGGATGCCCGTGATCCTGCATCGCGGCGGCCTGCATGGCGCGATGCAGATCGGGCTGCTGTCCGCGCTGCCGTACCTGTGCGGCATCGTCGGCATGCTCGCGATGGGCTGGCGCACCGAGCGCCGGCGCGAATGGCGCAAGCACGGCGCCGTCGCGATGCTCGCGTGCGCGGCGGCCCTCGCCGGCCTCGCGAGCAGCGCCGGCACGTCGCACCTGATGATCGCGCTGTGCATCGCGGTCGCCACGCACGCCGCGGCGCTGCCCGCGTTCTGGGTGCTGCCGGGGCTCGCGCTGCCGAAGCGCTCGATGGCGGTCGCGATCGCGGCGATCACGATGACCGGCGCGATCGGCGGATTCGCGAGCCCGTTCCTGATGGGCGTGCTCAACACGGCCACCGGGTCGATGCGCGGCGGCCTCTATTTCAATGCCGCGCTGCTGGCGGCCGGCGCGTTCGCGTTGCTCGGCACGCTGCGCGCCCGCGCGGCGGCGCGCGCGAACGTCGGCTGACGGCACGCCTTCTTCCCCCCTGTACGGACCCACCCTCATGAATTTCGACCTCGAACTCGAACACCGGATGATCCGGGACCTCGTCGCACGTTTCGTGAAGGACGAACTGATTCCGCTCGAAGCGGCGGTGATGGCGCGCGAGGCCGACGGCCAGCGTTTCGGGCTGCTCGCCGACGAGCGCGCGCACCTCGACGAGCGCTCGCGGCAACTCGGCCTGTGGGGACTCGACGCGCCGCTCGACGTGGGCGGCTCGGACCTGCCGGCCGTCGCGATGGTCGGCGTGAACGAAGCGATCGGCACGACCGTGACCCCGTACATCCTGCCGCCCGACTCGCCGAACCTGCGGATGCTGTGCGATGCGGCCGATGCGGCGCAACGTGCGCGCTATCTCGACCCGTACGCACGCGGCGCCACGCGCGCGGCAATGGCGATCTCCGAGCCGGGCGCCGGCTCCGATCCGGGTGCGCTGTCGACGATGGCCGTGCGCGATGGCGACACCTGGGTGCTGAACGGCCGGAAGATCTGGATCAGCCACGCGGCCGAAGCCGACTGGACGATCGTGATGGCGCTGACCGATCGCAGCAAGGGCAAGCGCGGCGGCATGTCGGCGTTCATCGTCGAGCGCGACACGCCGGGCTTCGTCATCGAGCGCCGGATCCCGATGATCGGCGGCCTGTCGACCTACGAAATCGTGCTGGAAGACTGCCGCATTCCCGCCGCGCAATTGCTGGGCCGGGAAGGCGCCGGCTTCGCGCCGATGCAGGCCCGGCTCGCGAACCGGCGGCTGGAGATGGCCGCATGGTGCATCGGCCGCGCCGAGCGCGCGGTCGCGCTGCTGTGCGACCATGCGAAACAGCGCACGACCTTCGGCGTGCCGCTCGCGGAGCGCCAGGCGGTCCAGTGGTGGGTCGCCGACGCGCTCACGCAGATCCATGCGTGCCGCCTGATGACCTACGAAGCGGCCGCGCGCGTGGATGCCGGGCAGGATGCACGCACGCAGATCTCGATGGTCAAGGTGTTCGCGACCGAAATGGCGTCGACCGTCATCGATCATGCGATGCAGACGCTCGGCGCGATGGGCATGACGAAGGAAATGCCGTTGCAGCAGATGGCCAGCGAAGCGCGGCTGATGCGCATCTTCGAAGGCCCGACCGAGGTGCACCGTTGGGTCGTCGCGCGCAGCGTGCTCTGACCGCGGCGCACCGCCCACTTCCACGATGGAGCCCTGCGTTGAACACCCTGCCTCTCGTCGATCCCGAAATCCGCCCGCTGCTCGAGACCTGGCCGACCGTCACGCTCAGCGCCGACAACCTCGCACAGTCGCGCCAGCGCGTGCTGCCGCTGCCGCCGCCCGACCCGGCCGGCAGCACGCTCGAACGCCGCACGGTACCCGGTCCTGCCGGCGCGCCGGACGTCCCGGTCCTCGTCTATTTGCCCGACGGCCATGCGCGCCCGCTGCCGGCGATCGTCCACCTGCACGGCGGCGGCTACGTGCGCGGCGCGGCGAAGGAGCTCGAAGCGGTGCACCGGTCGCTCGTGACGCAGCTCGGCTGCGCGCTGATCTCGGTCGACTACCGTCTCGCGCCGGAAACCGTGTTTCCCGGTGCGATCGAGGACTGCTACGCGGCGCTCGGCTGGGTGTTCCGTCACGCCGACACGCTCGGCATCGACGCCGCGCGGATCGGCGCGGCGGGCGAAAGCGCGGGCGGCGGGCTCGCCGCCGCGCTGGCGCTGCTGGCCCGCGACCGCGGCGAATTCCCGCTCGCGTTCCAGCACCTGATCTATCCGATGCTCGACGATCGCACCTGCACGCGCACGCCGCATCCGCATGCCGGCGAATTTATCTGGCATGCGGCCAACAACCGGTTCGGCTGGACCGCGTTGCTCGGTCACGCGCCGGGCATCGACGGCGTGTCGCCGTACGCGGCCGCCGCGCGCGCCACGCGACTCGACGGCCTGCCGCCCACGTTCCTGTCGGTCGGCTCGCTCGACCTGTTCCTCGACGAAAATCTCGACTACGCGCAGCGCCTGCTGCGCGCGGGCGTGCCGACCGAGCTGCACGTGCTGCCCGGCGGCGTACACGGATTCGACCTCGTACCCGGCGCGCGGGTCTCGGAAACGGCGCGCCGCCTGAGCCACGACGCGCTGCGCCGCTTCCTGCACGGCTGACGAAAACGACGCGGGCGGCCGAAGCCGCCCGCATCCGCGTCGATCCCGACGACGACGCTCAGAACGCGTCGCCCGGCACCCGCACCCAGCCTTCCATCAGCACGCGCGCGCTGCGGCTCATGATCGCCTTCGTGACGGCCCATTCGCCGTTTTCGCGCCGCGCTTGCGCGCCGACGCGCAGCGTGCCCGACGGATGCCCGAAGCGCACCGCATTGCGTTCGCCGCCGCCCGCCGCGAGATTGACGAGCGTGCCCGGGATCGCCGCGGCCGTGCCGATCGCGACCGCCGCCGTGCCCATCATCGCGTGGTGCAGCTTGCCCATCGACATCGCGCGCACCAGCAGGTCGACGTCGCCCGCGTTCACGCGCTTGCCGCTCGACGCGACGTAGTCGGCCGGCTTCGCGACGAACGCGATCTTCGGCGTGTGCTGCCGCGTCGCGATTTCGTCGAGCGTGTCGATCAGGCCCATCCGCAGCGCGCCGTGCGCGCGGATCGTCTCGAATTTCGAGAGCGCCTTCGGGTCGCCGTTGATCGCGTCCTGCAATTCCGTGCCCGTATAGCCGATCGCTTCCGCGTCGACGAAGATCGTCGGGATCCCCGCGTTGATCATCGTCGCCTTCAGCGTGCCGATGCCCGGCACGGCCAGATCGTCGACGAGGTTGCCGGTCGGGAACATCGAGCCGCCCGCGCCTTCTTCCTCGGCGGCCGGGTCCATGAATTCGAGCTGCACTTCGGCGGCCGGGAACGTGACGCCGTCCAGTTCGAAGTCGCCCGTCTCCTGCACCGCGCCGTTCACGATCGGCACGTGCGCGACGATCGTCTTGCCGATGTTCGCCTGCCAGATCCGCACGGTCGCGACGCCGTCGCGCGGCACGCGCGCCGGATCGACGAGCCCGCCGCCAATCGCGAACGGGCCAACCGCCGCCGACAGGTTGCCGCAGTTGCCCGTCCAGTCGACGAACGCCTTGTCGATCGCGACCTGGCCGAACAGGTAGTCGACGTCATGACCGGGCCGCGTGCTCTTCGACACGATCACCGTCTTGCTGGTGGACGACGTCGCGCCGCCCATCCCGTCGATCTGCTTGCCGTACGGATCGGGGCTGCCGATCACGCGCAAGAGCAGCGCGTCGCGCGCGGCGCCCGGCGCCTGCGCGGCATCCGGCAGGTCCTGCAGCCGGAAGAACACGCCCTTGCTGGTGCCGCCGCGCATGTAGGTCGCGGGAATCCTGATTTGAGGAATGTGAGCCATGTTTGCGTTATCCCTGTGTGCGCCGGTCAGGCTGCCTGCGAAGATTCGAGGAAGTCCTGTGCGAAACGCTGCAGCACGCCGCCCGCTTCGTAGATCGACACTTCCTCGGCCGTATCGAGCCGGCACGTCATCGGCACCTCGACGCGCTCGCCGTTCCTGCGGTGAATCACGAGCGTCAGGTCGGCGCGCGGCGTGCGCTCGCCGATCACGTCGAAGGTCTCGGTGCCGTCGATGCCGAGCGTCGTCCGGTTGGTGCCCGGCTTGAACTCGAGCGGCAGCACGCCCATCCCGATCAGGTTCGTGCGGTGGATCCGCTCGAAGCCTTCGGCGGCGATCGCCTCGACGCCCGCGAGCCGCACGCCCTTCGCGGCCCAGTCGCGCGACGAGCCCTGGCCGTAGTCGGCGCCGGCCACGACGATCAGCGGCTGCTTGCGATTCATGTACGTCTCGATCGCTTCCCACATCCGCATGACCTTGCCGTCCGGCTCGACGCGCGCGAGCGAGCCCTTTTTCACCGCGCCGTCGACGACCGCCATCTCGTTGACGAGCGTCGGGTTCGCGAAGGTCGCGCGTTGCGCGGTCAGGTGGTCGCCGCGGTGCGTCGCGTACGAGTTGAAGTCTTCTTCCGGCAAGCCCATCTTCGCGAGATATTCGCCGGCCGCGCTATCCAGCAGGATCGCGTTCGACGGCGACAGGTGGTCGGTCGTGATGTTGTCGCCGAGCACCGCGAGTGGGCGCATGCCCTTCAACGTGCGCTCGCCGGCCAGCGCCCCTTCCCAGTACGGCGGGCGGCGGATGTACGTGCTCTGCGCGCGCCAGTCGTACAGCGGCGCCGCGCGCTCGCCCGCGTCGGCACTGCGCGCGAACATCGGCTCGTAGACCTTGCGGAACTGCTCGGGCTTCACGCTCGACGCGACGATCGCGTCGATCTCCTCGTCGGTCGGCCAGATGTCCTTCAGCGTGACGGGCTGGCCGTCCGGGTCGTGGCCGAGCACGTCCTTCTCGATGTCGAAGCGGATCGTGCCGGCGATCGCATACGCGACGACGAGCGGGGGCGATGCGAGGAACGCCTGCTTCGCATACGGGTGGATGCGGCCGTCGAAGTTGCGGTTGCCGGACAGCACGGCGGTCGCGTACAGGTCGCGCTCGACGATCTCCTGCTGGATCTTCGGGTCGAGCGCGCCCGACATCCCGTTGCAGGTCGTGCACGCGAACGCGACGATGCCGAAGCCGAGCTTCTCGAGCTCGGGCAGCAGGTTCGCTTCTTCGAGATACAGCTCGACCGCCTTCGAGCCCGGTGCGAGCGAGCTCTTCACCCACGGCTTGCGCGTCAGGCCCTTCGCGTTCGCGTTGCGCGCGAGCAAGGCCGCGGCGATCACGTTGCGCGGATTGCTGGTGTTCGTGCAGCTCGTGATCGCGGCAATGATCACCGCGCCGTCGGGCATCTCGCCCGGCTTCTCTTCCCACTGGCCGGCGATCCCGCGCGCGGCGAGGTCGGACGTCGGCAGCCGCTTGTGCGGGTTCGACGGGCCGGCCATGTTGCGCACGACGCTCGACAGGTCGAACGTCAGCGTGCGCTCGTACTGCGCATCGTTCAGTGTATCGGCCCACAGGCCCGCGGCCTTCGCGTAGGTCTCGACGAGCTTCACCTGCTCGTCGCTGCGGCCGGTGAGGCGCAGGTAGTCGGTCGTCTGGCCGTCGATGAAGAACATCGCGGCGGTCGCGCCATATTCGGGCGCCATGTTCGAGATCGTCGCGCGGTCGCCGAGCGTGAGGCTCGCCGCCCCTTCGCCGCGGAACTCCAGGTACGCGCCGACCACCTTTTCCTTGCGCAGGAACTCGGTCAGCGCGAGCACGACGTCGGTCGCGGTGATGCCGGGCTGGCGCTTGCCGGTCAGCTCGACGCCGACGATGTCGGGCAGCCGCATCCACGACGCGCGGCCGAGCATCACGTTCTCGGCCTCCAGCCCGCCGACGCCGATCGCGATCACGCCGAGCGCGTCGACGTGCGGCGTGTGGCTGTCGGTGCCGACGCAGGTGTCCGGGTACGCGACGCCGTCCTGGGTCTGGATCACCGGCGACATTTTCTCGAGGTTGATCTGGTGCATGATGCCGTTGCCCGGCGGGATCACGTCGACGTTCTCGAACGCCTTCTTCGTCCACTCGATGAAGTGGAAGCGATCCTCGTTGCGGCGATCCTCGATCGCACGGTTCTTCGCGAACGCGTCCGGGTCGAAGCCGCCGCATTCGACGGCGAGTGAGTGGTCGACGATCAGCTGCACGGGCACGACCGGGTTCACCTTCGCCGGGTCGCCGCCGCCGTCCGCGATCGCGTCGCGCAGGCCGGCGAGATCGACGAGCGCCGTCTGCCCGAGGATGTCGTGGCACACCACGCGCGCCGGAAACCACGGGAAATCGCGTTCGCGCTTGCGCTCGATGATCTGCTTCAGCGAATCGGCGAGGATCGCCGGATCGCAGCGGCGCACGAGGTTTTCGGCGAGCACGCGCGACGTGTACGGCAGCGTGTCGT
>Ga0209370_1002011_pt1 | contig 15901 bp, 13 predicted proteins | sample AgamicAtPrz_FD_187164 | JGI IMG/M metagenome (GOLD analysis project Ga0209370, IMG submission 187164) | Agave microbial communities from Guanajuato, Mexico - At.P.rz (SPAdes) (version 2) | ecosystem: Host-associated > Plants > Phyllosphere > Phylloplane/Leaf | place: Guanajuato, Mexico... | reverse complement strand
GTCTCGAACAGCTTGATCGCCAGCGAACGCACCGAGTCGTTGCTGAAGAACAGGATGGTCATGGCCCCGGACAAGCCCAGGGAAATCGCCACCGGAATGCCGATGAACATCAGCGCGAACAGGGCGATGAACAGAAATGCGATGGTCATCGTTTAGCCTCCGTTTCTTCGGCGAGTTTGATGGCGTCTTCCACTTCGCCGTGACCACCAAAACCAATCTGCTTGTTCTGGATCACCCGCACCAGCACCTGGGCGAAGCGCAGGAACATCAGGGTGAAGCCGATGGGCACGATCATCACGATGTGCCATTGCTGCACGCCGAACCGGTCCAGGTCCTCGGCACCGGTGCCGAGCGTGAACAGCAGCGCGACCCACTGCTCGCTGGAGTAGGCCATCAGCGCGCAGTAACCCAGGCAGATGAGCAGCGCGAGAATCGCCACGGCCTTCTGCAGCGAGGGTTTGAACAGACGCACCAGCAGGTCGACGCCGATATGTGCACCGATGCGCACACCCCAGGCCAGGCCGACGAAGATCAGCCAGCCGAACATGGCCTTGGTCAGGGCCACGCTCCAGGTCATTTCCTGGGCGACGTAGAGGATGCCGTCGCCGATGGCGAACATGGCATCGCTGCCGAACGGCAGCGTATCGCCCAGGGCGTAGAAAACTCCGTAAAGGTTGTTGAATACCACGTACGAGAAGGTGACCAGGGTCATCGCCCCGAGCAGGAACGCCACGGCGGCTTCCTCGAGGTGATTCCATAGGCGCTGCAACGCATTCATCAGCGGTCTCCCGGGGAGGGTTGTTGTAATTGTTCTGGCCAGCCGACTCTAACCCCGGCCTGGCGAGGCGAATATTCACGATTGGTAAACGCAGCCTTCGGCCTGGGTGAATAGGCGCGGGATTACGCAGGTGGGCTGTCGCAGGTCACCGCCCCCCTCCACGCTAGATGCCCAAAGCATCAACTGGTGGGAGCGGGCCATGCCCGCGAATCGATCACGAGTACGTGGCAAACATGAGATGCAGCCTTATTGCCCCGCCGTATTCGCGGCCTGGGCCGCTTCGATCAGATCACTACCGATCTTGCCTTCGTATTCCTTCCAGATCGGCCGCATCACCTCGCGCCATTTAGCGCGCTCTTCGTCGGTCAGCACGATCAGCTCATGCTTGCCGCCAGCGAGGATCTGCTGCTTGTCCTTCTCGTTGAGCGCCAGGGCCTGGCGATTCACCTCGGCGGTGACTTCGTCGATGATGGTCTTGAGCTCGCCACGCACGTCCTCGGGCAGGCCGTTCCAGAACTTGGCGTTGGTGATCAGCATGTAATTGCCGACCGCGTGGTTGGATTCGATCATGTACTGCTGCACCTCGAAGTGGCGCTGGCTGTAGATGTTCGACCAGGGATTGTCGGAGGCGTTGATCACCCCGGTCTGCAGGCCCTGGTAGATCTCGGCGAAGGCCATCTTGCGCGGCACCGCGCGCAGTGCGCTGATCTGCGCGGCCTGCAGGTCGGAAGGTTGCACGCGGAACTTCAGGCCGCGCGCATCGCTCGGCAGGTGCAAAGGCTTGTTGGCGGTGAACTGGCGCATGCCGTTGAGCCAGTAGGCCAGGCCAAGAATGCCGTTGTTCTCCAGGCTGTGCAGCAGCTCCTGGCCCTTTGGCGATTGCTCGAAACGCTGGGACGCGGCGGCATTGTCGAACAGGAACATCAGGTCGAAGATCTGCACCCGCGGCTGGTACTTCTCCAGCTTCACCGGAGCCGGCGCCAGCAGTTGCACGTCACCGAGCAGCAGCGCCTCCATCTCCTTGCCATCGCCGAACAGCGAGGAGTTCGGGTAGACATCCACCCGCGCCTTGCCGGCCAGGCGCTCCTTGACCAGCTTCTGCAGCATGCGCGCGCCCTGCCCCTTGGGCGTCTGGTCGGAAGCGACGTGGGAGAACTTGATGACGATTTCCTCGGCCTGAACGGCAGCGCCGAAGGCCATGGCGGTGGACAGCAGCACGCAGGACAGGCTGCGGCAAAGCATGCGGGACATGAGGCGATCTCCTGTTGTTATTGGTACGGCGGGCCTGTGCCTGCCGGATGCCTTTGTTCGCCACGAACTCTACTGCAGCACCAACAGCGACTAAATTCTTGATTGGCCAAGCCTGCCTTCGCCATTGCCGAAGGCAGAACCGCTGGCCAAGTGATCGACCATCTGCCGGGCGATCAGCGACAGGCTGTCGTACTGACGCACGCAGATGTTCAGCTCGCGCACCGCCCAGGCGTCATCGATCGCCACCGCGCGCACCGCCATGCTCGGCAGATAGGTGCGCACCGCCTGCTCGGGCAGCACGCCGATACCCAGCCCGGTATGGATCATCCGGCAGATTGCCTCGAAGCTGCGCACCTGGATGCGCACCCGCAGATGCACGCCCGCCTGCTGCGCGGCTTCGCTGAGCAGGCTGTGCAGCGAGGCTTCCTTCTGCAGGCCGATGAAGTCGTAGCCGACGGTTTCCGACAGCGTCACACGCTCGCGGGCCGCCAGGGGATGCTCGCTTGGCACCACCAGCACCAGGCGGTCATGGCGGTAGGGAAACACCTGCACGCCAGCAGCCTGCACGTGGCCGGCGAAGATGCCGATATCGGTCAGCCCTTCGCGCACCGCGTGGATGATTTCGCTGCTGACGCGCTCTTCCAGGTCGATGCGAATCTGCGGGTGCTGGGCGCTGAAGGCTGCCAGGTCCTCGGGCAGAAAGGCGATCACCGCCGAGGTATTGGCGTGGATGCGCACATGGCCGTTGATGCCTTCACTGAACTCGCTGAGGTCGGCCTGCATGTGCTGGATGTTGTCCAGCAGGTTGCGCGCATGGTGCAGCAGCGCATCGCCGGCCGGCGTCAGCGCCACGCCCTTGGGCTGGCGATACAGCAAGGGCGTACGCAGGTGCGCTTCCAGGTCGCTGATGCGCTTGCTCACCGCCGCCAGCGCCAGGTGCTCACGCTCGGCGGCGCGGGTCAGGCTGCGCTCATCGGCGATGGCGACGAATAACTTGAGGGTGGTGAAATCCACGCGCATGGCGGGCTCCGCTTCGTGGTTGGCGAAAGAGGCTGGCTCGCGACACGGGCCGTGAACCGATGGCGGCACCATATGCCTTCGCGTCGCACGAAGCCAGACTTGACGATTGACTGATTGCGGCAAGCCGCGTGGTGGGCGATGCTCGGCGCCATCGAACCCAAGTCATCGGGAAACCGCACATGCCTGCCAACACAACCGTTGCACCCATGGCCCTGGCCGGCCTCAAGGTCATCGAAATGGGCCAGCTCATCGCCGGCCCGTTCGCCAGCAAGCTGCTCGGCGAGTTCGGCGCCGACGTGATCAAGATCGAGCCGCCTGGCGTCGGCGACCCGCTGCGCAAGTGGCGCAAGATCAAGGACGGCACCTCGCTGTGGTGGCACGTGCAGTCGCGCAACAAGCGCTCGCTGACCCTCGACCTGAAGCAGGCCGAAGCCCAGGACATCGTCCGCCAGTTGGTGGCCGAGGCCGATATCCTGGTGGAGAACTTCCGCCCCGGCACGCTGGAAGGCTGGGGCCTGGGTTATGACGCGCTTAAGACGATCAACCCACGACTGATCATGCTGCGCATCTCCGGTTATGGGCAGACCGGCCCCTACCGCGACCTGCCCGGTTTCGGCGTGATCGGCGAAGCCATGGGCGGTCTGCGCCATCTCTCCGGCTATGCCGGGCAAGCGCCGGTGCGCGTCGGGGTGAGCATTGGCGATTCGCTGTCCTCGCTGTATGGCGTGATCGGCGTGTTGCTGGCCCTGCAGGAACGGGGCCGCAGCGGCGAAGGCCAGGAAATCGACGTGGCGCTGTACGAGTCGGTGTTCGCCATGATGGAAAGCCTGGTACCCGAATACGACGCCTTCGGCTATATCCGTGAGCCAGCCGGCAGCGCCCTGCCCGGCATCACGCCGTCCAACTCCTACCCGTGCAACGATGGCAGCTACGTGCTGATCGCCGGCAATGGCGACAGCATCTACAAACGCCTGATGACCCTGATCGGCCGTGACGACCTGGGCAACGACCCGCGCCTGGCGCAGAACGACGGGCGCAGTCAGCACGCCGAGCTGATCGACGGTGCCATCGCCGAGTGGACCGCCGGGCGTGGCCGCGACGAGGTGATCGAAGCGCTCAAGGGCGCCCGCGTACCGGCCGGCTATCCCTACACCGCCGCCGATATCGTGCAGGATCCCCACTACCTGGCACGGCAGATGATCGAGACGGTGCAGACCGCCGTCGGCCCGCTCAAGGTGCCAGGCGTACTACCCAAACTCAGCCGCACGCCGGGGCGCATCGGTGCAGGCGGCCCGCAGCTCGGTGAACACAACGACGACATTCTGGCCGGGCTCGGCCTGAGCGCCGAACAGGTCGCGGGGCTGCGCGAGCGCGGGATCATCTAGCACTCGCCCCTGTAGGGTGGACAACGCGAAGCTTGTCCACCATAGCCCCATCAACCAGGGCATCTAGATCACGTCTGCAATCACTCGATGATCGCAATGGTGGATGAAAAGAGCGTCATCCACCCTACTAACCACCAGGATTCCCTCATGACAAAACGCCTTTATATCCAAGACGTCGCCACCCGCGACGGCTTCCAGATCGAAGCGGCCTTCGTGCCGACCGACGCCAAGATCACCCTGATCGACAAGCTGTCGCAAACCGGCCTGGCGAAGATCGAAGTCACCTCCTTCACCTCGCCCAAGGCGATCCCCAACCTGCGCGACGCCGAAGAAGTGATGCGCGGCATCCAGCGCGCACCGGGCGTTGAATACACCGTGCTGGTGCCCAATGTGCGCGGCTGCGAGCGAGCGTTGTCGTGCGAGGTGGACGAGATCAACCTGGTGATGTCGGCCAGCGACACTCACGGCCTGGCCAACCTGCGTATGACGCCGGAGCAGTCGCTGGCGCAGTTTCGCGAGATCATCGAGGTCACTCGCGGCAGCGGCGTGTTCATCAACGCCTCGCTGTCGACGACCTTCGGCTGCCCGTTCGAGGGCGAAGTGCCCGAGGCGCGCGTGCATGAGCTGACCCAGCGCCTGCTGGAAATCGGCGTGCAGGGCGTGACCCTGTGCGACACTACCGGCATGGCCGACCCGGCGCAGGTCGAACGCATCTGCCGCACGGCGCTGCAGCGCTGGCCCGAAGCAGTGTTTACCGCGCATTTTCACAACACTCGCGGCATGGGCCTGGCCAATGCCCTGGCAGCCCTGAACGCCGGCATCGACCGCTTCGACGCCTCCCTCGGCGGTCTCGGCGGCTGCCCCTATGCGCCCGGCGCCAGCGGCAATATCTGCACCGAGGATCTGGTGCACATGCTCCAGCGCATGGGCCTGGAGACGGGGGTGAACCTCGACGCCCTGCTCGAAGCCGCGGCCACCCTGCCCGAGCTGATCGGCCACGACGTACCCGGCGCGATCCTCAAGGCCGGCAAGTCGGACCGTCGTTATCCAAAGCCTAAGTGGATGAGTGAAACGGTTGAGAGTGGCACCACCCGCTAGTCGCCCGATGGCTAGCATCGCTTTCGCGCCGGGGCGGCGCTCCTACACAGGTGCCAGGGTGCTTGCGATCGTGTAGGAGCCGCGACCTCGCGGCGAATCGTTGATGCGGAGTCGTGATCGCAGGCAAGCCACGATCAATGCCCGCCACCCGACTCCGCCGCGCCCTTGGCCGAGAACGGTGGTTTGGCCAGGTAGATGATCAGGATCAGGCCGAAGAACAGCCAGCCCAGCAGGGTGAAGTAGTCCACAGTGGAGAGCATGTAGGCCTGGCTTTCCACCACCCGGTCGATCTGCATGTAGGCCGATTGCGAGGCGCCGCCGAGCTGTTCCAGGTACTGGTGGGTGGCCGGGTCATAAGCCGTGACGTGCTCGGTCAGCTGGGCGTGGTGGTAGATCTCCCGGCGGTGCCAGATCCAGGTAGTCAGCGACGAGGCGAAGCTGCCGCCCAGCACACGCAGGAAGGTGGCCAGGCCCGAGCCGTCGGCGATGTCCTTGGGCGGCAGGCTGGAGAGCAGGATGCTGGTGGTCGGCATGAAGAACAGCGCGATGCCCAGGCCCATGAACACCTGCACCTCGGCGATGTGCCGGTAATCCACCTCGGTGTTGAACGAGGCGCGCATGAAGCACGAGGCGCCGATCACCAGGAACGAGCCGCCGGCCAACAGGCGCAGGTCGAACTTGTGGGCGTACTTGCCCACCAGCGGCGACAGGAACAGCGGCAGGATGCCGATAGGCGCGGCTGCCAACCCCGCCCAGATCGGCGTGTAGCCCAGCTGGGTCTGCAGCCATTGGGGCAGCAGCAGGTTGATGCCGAAGAAGCCCGAGTAACCGAGCACCAGCGCCAGGGTGCCGAAGGTGAAGTTGCGGTACATGAACAGGCGCAGGTTGATGATCGGGTGCTTGTCGGTCAGCTCCCAGATCACCAAAGCCACCAGCGCCACCACCGAAATGGCCGTGCCGATCTGGATGAAGGTCGACTCGAACCAGTCCAGGTCGTTGCCCTTGTCGAGCACCACCTGCAACACGCCGACGCCCAGCACCAGCAGCATCAGCCCCACGTAGTCGATGGGCTGGTGCTCGGTGGTTTCCGGACGATTACGCATCTGCGCCCAGACCACCACCGTGGCGAGAATGCCGATCGGCACGTTGATGAAGAAGATCCACGGCCAGCTGTAGCTGTCGGTGATCCAGCCGCCGGCGATCGGCCCGATGATCGGCGCCACGACCGTGACCATCGCCAGCAACGCCAGGGCCATGCCCCGTTTGGCGCTGGGGAAGATGGCCAGCAGTAGCGTCTGCGCCATCGGGTACAGCGGGCCGGCGACCAGGCCCTGCAGGGCGCGGAACACCACCAGTTCGGGCATCGAGCGGGCGATGCCGCACAAAAACGAGGTGATCACGAACAGCACCACCGCGGCGAGAAACAGCTTCACCTCGCCGAAGCGCCGCGCCAGCCAGCCGGTCAGCGGCAAGGCGATGGCGTTGCACACGGCGAACGAGGTGATCACCCAGGTGCCCTGCTCCGAACTGACGCCCAGGTTGCCGGAAATGGTCGGCAGCGCGACGTTGGCGATGGTGGTGTCGAGCACCTGCATGAAGGTCGCCAGGGAGATGCCGATGGTGGCCAGCAGCATGCTGGCCGGACGGAAATTGGCGTCGCTCATGTCAGCCCTGCTTCGCCGGAGTGGCGTTCTGCGGACCGTTGTCGTGGATGATGCGCTCGATCAGCGCGTCGGCCTGGCCCATCGGGGCGTCGTACACGGCGGTGCTGAAGCGCGCCTGCTTGGGCGTCTGGGTGGTGAGCTGGGCACCGTCCTGGTCATGCAGGTCAACAGTCACGGTGGTGGACAGGCCGATGCGCAACGGGTGCTTGTCCAGCGCTTCGTCGTCCAGGCGGATACGCACTGGCAGGCGCTGGACGATCTTGATCCAGTTGCCGCTGGCGTTCTGCGCCGGCAGCAGTGAGAAGGCGCTGCCAGTGCCGACGCCAAGACTTTCCACGTGGCCCTGGTAGGTCACGTCATCGCCATACAGGTCGGCTTCGACGGTTACCGGTTGGCCAATGCGCATCTCGCGCAGCTGGGTTTCCTTGAAGTTGGCGTCGATCCAAACCTCATGCAGCGGCACCACGGCCATCAGCGCGGTACCGGGCTGGATACGCGCCCCCACCTGCACCGAACGGCGTGCCACGTAGCCGCTGACCGGCGCCACCAGAGTGCTGCGGGCGTTGTTGAGGAACGCCTGACGCAGCTGCGCAGCGGCGCTCTTCACGTCCGGGTGCGAGGCGATCACGGTGTCGTCGACCAGCGCCTTGTTGGTATCCAGTTGCTGCTCGGCGGAAGTCAGGGCGCTCTGCGCGCTGTTCAGGGTGTCCTGGGCATGGGCCAGTTCCTCGCGGGAAATGGCGCCCTTGCCGGCCAGGGCCGCGCGGCGCTGATAGTCGGCCTTGGCGCGCTGCACGTCGATCTTGCGTGCGGCGACCTGGGCCTTGTAGCTGTCGACGTTGCTGAACAACCCGCGCACCTGGCGCACGGTGCGCGCCAGGTTGGCCTCGGCGCTTTGCTGGGCGACCTGGGTGTCGGCCGGGTCGAGCCACACCAGCGGCTGGCCGGCTTCGACGTAGTCGCCGTCATCCACGGCGATGCGGGTGACGGTGCCGGTGATCTGCGGGGTGATCTGCACCAGATTGCCGCCCACGTAGGCGTCGTCGGTCTCTTCATAGAAGCGCCCGTACAGCTCGTGATAGGCGAAGACGGCCGCGCTGCCCAGCACGACGATAAGGCCCAGGCCCAACAGCAGGCGTTTGCGCTTGCCCGAGTTCGGGTTGGCGGAGGTGGCTTGAGAGTCGGTCATGGCGAGTACTCAGCGTGCGGAAGTGGATGATTGAGCAGGCGTTTCGAAACCGCCGCCCAGGGCCTGCATCAGCAGCACCGAGGCGTCGATACGCTCGGCACGCAGGCTGGCCAGTTGTCGTTCGCTCTGCAGCAGTTGCTGCTCGACGCTCAGCGCGTCGAGGTAGTTGCCGATACCGTCGGCGTAGCGCTGCATGGCGATGTCGTAGGAGCTGCGGGCGATGTCGCGAGCCCGTTGTTGCTGCTCGATCTGCTGCTCCAGGGAGCGGATGCGGTTGATGCCGTCGGCGATATCACCCAGGGCGCCGACCAGGGTCTGGTTGTACTGGGCCACGGCCAGGTCGTAGTCGGCATTGCGGCCAGCCAGCGCGGCACGGCGGGCGCCACCATCGAAGATCGGCAGGCTCAGTGCCGGGCCGACATTGAAGAAGCGGCTGACGCCGCCGAACATGGCGTCGCCGAGCAGCGACTTGCTACCGGCCGCCACGCTCAGGTTGAGGTTGGGGTAGAAATCGGCCTTGCTGGCAGTGATGTCCTTGCTGGCGGCTTCGACGCGCCAGCGTGCCGCGACCAGATCCGGGCGACGGCCGAGCAGCTCGGCCGGCACGTTGGCGGGCAGGCTCATGGCATCCGGGGCGATCAGCTGTGGGCGCGGCAGCGTGTCACCGCGATCCGGCCCCTGGCCGAGCATCACCGCCAGACGAATGCGTGCGCTGTCGACCGTTTGATTGGCGGCGGTCAGGCTGGCTTCGGCGGCAGCTTCCAGGCTCTGGGTCTGCTGCAGCTGATATTCGCTGTCCAGCCCAGCATCGACCCGGCTACGCGCCAGGTCGAGCATCTCTCGGCTGCGCTTTAGGTCCTGTTCGGCCAGATCCCGGGTGGCGTAGGCCAGGCCAAGGTCGTTGTAAGCGCGGGTCACCTCGGCAGCCAGGGTCAGACGGGCGCCCTGCTGGTCCACTTCGCTGGCGCGGGCACGGCCCAGGGCCGCTTCCCAGGCGGCACGATCACCGCCCCACAAGTCGAAGTGGTAGCCACCTTCCAGCGAGAGGCTGCGCAGGGTGCTGTAGCGCCGGCCCTGCCCGCTGGGGTCATCGACCCGTGCCAGGCGCGAGCGGGTGACGCCGGCATTGGCATCCAGCGTTGGCTGGCGTTGCGCATCGGCGGCCAGCACGGCGGCGTTGGCCTGGCGAGCGCGAGCATCGGCGACCTGCAGATCCGGGTTGCAGCGCAGGGCTTCCTCGATCAGCGCGTTGAGCTGTGGATCGCCCAGGCGGTTCCACCAGTCGCTGGCCGGCCAGGCGGCCGTCGACAGGTTGCCGGTGAAGGTATGCCCTTGCAGGCTGGCGGCGTCCAGGGTGTGGCCTTCGGTGTGCAGGCCATCCTGGGAGGCACAGGCGGCCAGCAACAGGGCGCTGAAAAGCAGGGATAAAGGCGTACGCAACGGCATGGTGTTCATCATTCTCCTGGCAGCTGCGGCAAGGCGTCGGCGGCCATCAGCATCTTTTTCATCAGGCGTTGGAATTCGTCGAGTTCGGCGCGGGTCAGGCAGCCGGTCAGCTCGTTGGTGGCATCGGCGGCGATCTGCGGCACCCGCACGCCAAGGGCAATGCCGGCCTCAGTCAGCTTGAGGTGCACCTGGCGGCGGTCCTCATGACTGCGCTCGCGGGTGAGCAGGCCTTTCTGTTCGAGGCGGTCGAGCATGCGGGTCATCGCCCCGCTGTCGAGGCTGAGCAGCCTCACCAGATCGGCGGGCGTGCTGGCGCGGCTCTGGCTGATCAACAGCACCACCTTGAACTGCGCGGCCGTCACGCCGTGGTCCACCAGGTGGCGTTCCAGGAGGCGATCCTTGAGCTGATTGGTCAGCGCAATGAGGTGACCGGGTGAGTGCTGCAGCGAAAATCGCTCGCGGTCGAAATGTGGCATCGGCAATTACCTGCCCAGGCAGTGAATGCCATGCAGGTTACTGCCCAGGCAGCGATCAGCCCAATTACATTTTGTAATACTCGACATCAACGGCAGACATACTTTGAAATAATCAGCGATGGGAGACTGACTGCCAGGTGCGGGTGGGGTTCAGGGGATTTATGTAGCCAGGGCCTGAGCGCGAGATCTTTCCCGAGTTTCGCTAGCTCACCCAGGGCAAGGTCGGGTAGCCCGGCGTCGAGCGAAGCGGCGCCCGGGGTTACTTCAGTTCTGGTCGCTCTTCCCTGCTCACTCCACGAACGTGCAGAACGCTTCCAGAGGCAGGCGTTCGCTGACCAGCCGATTGACTGGCGCTTCGGGGTCGGCATAGCCCACGGCGATGGCGCAGTGCAGCATGCGTTCGGCCGGAAGCTGCAGAAATTCTTCGACGCTACGGTGATAACGCGCCCAGCAAGCCTGGGGGCAGCTGTCCAGGCCGTGCTCCTTGAAAAGCAGCATCAGGCTCTGCTGGTACATGCCTAGATCGGCCCACTGCCCCGGTCCCATGCAACGGTCCACGGAAAAGAACAGCGCACAGGGCGCATCGAAGAAGCGGAAGTTGCGGGCGAACCAGGCCAAGCGCGCAGGTTTGTCGTCGCGGCCGATGCCCAGCAGCGCATACATCTGCTCGCCCACCTCGAAGCGCGAGGTGCGGTAAGGCTCCTGCAGGGGCTGCGGATACACCGCGTAGTCCGCCGGATCGGGCTCTGGGTCATTCGCCAATCGCTGAGCGATATGCTCGACGAAACGCGCCAGCGCATCGCCTTGCAGCACATGGATACGCCAAGGCTGCAGGTTGCCGCTGGAAGGCGCTCGCGCAGCCTGTTCCAGCAGCTCGCACAGCAAAGCCGGCGGCACCGGCCGGTCGAGAAAGGCGCGCACGCTGCGACGCTCACGCAAAGCCTGGCTGACCTTCATCCGCTCTCCTCGCTTGTGGTTAACGTCGCCATCAAAACAAAGGCCGCCTCCCGAGGGAAGCGGCCTTTGTTGTGCGCGATTCAACTAGTGATCACTGCGCCTGATTGGACGCCTCGGCCGCCTTGATCAGGTCGGCGCCGATCTCGCCCTCGAACTTCTTCCAGACCGGGCGCATGGCTTCGCGCCACTTCTCGCGCTCCTCAGGGGTCAGCTCGATGATCTCGCTGGTGCCGGCCTTGACGATGGCCGCGCGGGCTTCCTTGTTCAGATCATCGGCCTGACGGTTCACCTCGGCGGTAACCTCGACCATGATCTTGTCCAGCTCGCTGCGCACGTCTTCCGGCAGGCCGTTCCAGAACTTGGTGTTGGTGATCACCATGTAATCGATCAGGCCGTGGTTGGATTCGGTGAAGAACGGCTGCACCTCATGGACCTTCTGGCTGAAGTAGTTCGACCAGGTGTTCTCGGTACCGTTGACCACACCGGTCTGCAGGCCCTGATAGACCTCGGCGAAGCTCATCTTGCGCGGCGCGGCGCGCAGCACCTTGAACTGTTCGTCGAGCACCGCCGAGGCCTGCACGCGGAACTTCAGGCCGCGGGCATCCTTGGGCTCGTGCATCGCCTTGTTCGAGGAAAGCTGCTTGAGGCCGTTGTGCCAGTAGGCCAGGCCGGTGATGCCCTTGCCTTCCATGCTCGTCAACAGCGCCTTGCCCTGCTCACTGGCCTGGAAGCGGTCGACCGCCTCCATGTTGTCGAACAGGAACGGCAGGTCATAGATCTGGATAGGCTTGGCGTAATGTTCGAACTTGGCCAACGATGGCGCCAGTAACTGCACATCACCGAGCAGCAGCGCCTCCATCTCCTTGCCATCGCCGAACAGCGACGAGTTCGGGTACACCTCGACCTTGACCCGACCGGGCAGACGCTCCTCGGCAAGCTTCTTGAACATCAGCGCGCCCTGCCCCTTGGGCGTGTGTTCGGCGACCACGTGGGCGAACTTGATGCTGATGGGCGACGAGTCGGCGGCGTACGCCCCCCCGGCTACGGAGACGGCGACAGCGCAGACCAGCGCCTTGAGAGAAAGCTTGAGCATGGGTGTACCTCATCTTGTTTTTGTAAGTAGGTAGTGAACGAGCCTGTTGCCTGTTTACAACGCGCCGCGGGCGGCGCGGAATTCGTGATTGTGCAAAGGCGCGTTCGGCAGCGCCGAACGCGGCCCGAGGGATCAGCCCGTGCCGCCGGCCCGCGCGACGATGCGCCGGGCGCGGCCGACCACCGGCGCGTCGACCATCTGGCCGTCGACCACGAACACCCCGTCGCCACCCTCGCCGGCCTGTAGCACCCGGCGCGCCCAATCCAGCTCTTCGGCCGCGGGCACCAGGGCCTGGTGCACTACGGCAACCTGGCTGGGGTGGATGCACAGCAGGCCGCCGAAACCCATGTCGTGGGCGTCACGGCTGGCACGGTCGAGGCCGGCCTGATCCTGAATCGCCGGAAACACGCTATCGAGCGGCGCCGCCAGATTGGCCAGGCGGCTATGTAGCAGGATTGCGTAGCGGGCCTGATCGAGCAGGCGCTCGGCGGCCGCGGTGCCGCTGTTCAGGCCAAGGTCGAGGCCCAGGTCCAGGCCGCCGAAGGACAACCGTTCGACGCCTGGAGCCGCGGCGATGGCCGGCAGTTCGTGCAGGCCACGGGCGCTTTCGATGATCGGCCAGACCGGCTTGCCGGCCTCGGTGACGCGAACCACTTGCGCGGCACTTTCCACCTTGGGCAGCAAAACGCCGATCACCCCGCCATGGCGCTGGCACAAGGCGATATCGGCGGCGTGGCCTGCGTGCTCCGGCGAGTTGATGCGCACCAGCAGGCGCGCTTCCGGGTTGCCCGCCAGAAAGCGCTCGAGGTTGTCCCGCGCTTCGACCTTGAGGCTTTCCTGTACTGCATCTTCGAGGTCGACGATCACCACGTCGGCGCCAGCGGCCAGGGCCTTTGGGATGCGCTCGGGTCGTGAGGCCGGGACGAACAATGCGGTACGAATGATTTGTCTGGTCATGGAAGCGGATCCCTGACGTGAATGTGAATGAATAAAGTGAAATGCCTGGCGATGACCGGCGGTTGGAAGGCAGAAGAGGACATCGGGCGCCGCCGTTTTTGTAGGGGCTTTAGCCCCGAGCTCTTTGCGCGCTAATAAAGCTCGGGGCTAAAGCCCCTCCTACGATTTACGCGACCGGCCGTCTTCACCACAAACCGACCAACCTCAAACCACCCCACTCACCTTCAATCCCGCTATCTGCGCCTCGCCATAACCCAGTTCGGCCAGCAGCGCTTCGGTGTGCTCGCCGAGCGCGGGCACGGGGTCCATGCGGGGGGCGAAGGCGCTGTTGCTGCCCGGCGGCAGCAACGCGGGCAAGCTGCCGGCGGGGCTGTCGACCTGGCGCCAGCGGTCGCGTGCCTTGAGCTGCGGATGAGCCCAGACGCCGGCCATGTCATTGACGTGGGCATTGGCGATCTGCGCCTGTTCCAGCCGCTCGATGACTTGCTCGGCACTCAGCGCCGCGAAGGTCTCGACGATGATGCCGCGCAGCACCTCGCGGTTGGCCGAGCGCTTGAAATTGGCTGAAAAACGCTCGTCGCCTGCCAGCTCGGGCTGCAACAGCACCCGCTCGCAGAACGCCTGCCACTCCCGTTCGTTCTGCAGGCCGAGCATCACCGTGCCGCCATCACCGGCAGGGAACGGGCCGTAGGGATAGATGGTCGAGTGGGCGGCCCCGGCGCGCGGCGGCGGCGTGGCACCGTCATACGCGTAATACAGGGGATAACCCATCCACTCGACCAGGCTCTCGAGCATGCTCACGTCGATGCGGCTGCCCAGACCGGTCTTGCCGCGCAGCAGTAGGGCCGAAAGGATATTGCTGTAGGCATACATGCCGGCGGCGATATCGGCGATGGAGCAACCGGCCTTGGCCAGCTGGTCGTCACCCGCGCCGCCAGTCACCGACAGGAAGCCGCCCTCGCTCTGGATCAGCAGGTCATAGGCCTTTTTCTTCTCGTAGCTGCCGCCCTCGCCGTAGCCGGAGATGTCACAGACGATCAGCTTCGGGAAGCGCTCATGCAGCGCTTCGAACGACAGGCCCATACGCGCCGCCGCACCCGGCGCGAGGTTCTGCACCAGCACATCGGCCTTGGCCAGCAGGCTGTCGAGCACGTCGCTGGCGTCGTCCTGCTTGAGGTCCAGGGTCAGGCTTTCCTTGGAGCGGTTGGTCCATACGAAGTGGGAGGCCAGGCCATTGACGCGCTCGTCGTAGCCGCGGGCGAAGTCGCCGCTGCCCGGCCGCTCGACCTTAATCACCCGAGCGCCCATGTCGGCGAGTTGGCGGGTGCAGAACGGCGCGGCGATGGCATGTTCCAGGCTGACCACGGTGATGCCGTCCAGTGGCCGGGGCTGTTGTGCGTTGTTCATATGCGCGTCCTCGGTCAGGCCAGGTTGCTCAGGTCGTCGGTCTCGCGCAGGCGCCAGACCCTGGCGATCAGCTCGCCCGCCTCATCGCTGCCGCGTTTGCCGGCAAAGGCCAGCAGGCGGCGGAACTTGTCTTCCAGCTCCGTGCGGCTGAGGCTGTTGCCCGGATCGCCCTTGGGCTCGTCGATAGCGCCATGCAGGGTGCGACCGTCGGTGGTGACCACCTCGACGCGCCCCAGCCAGCGCGCCGGATAGGCGCCGTCCACCTCGGGGTCGAGGCGCATGCTGACCTTGTCGCGAAACTCGGCGACGTCGTCATCGGTGAGCGACAGGTTCTCGAACTCGGTGAGCTGCGCCTTGCCATGCACGGCGATCAGGCCGAGCACGGTGCCCATGGAAAACTTGGCCTGGTGCACGGTCTGCGGTACCACCACGCGACCGAGCACATCGATGGCGCCCTGGTGCACATGGGTGATGACCTTGGCGATATCGCAATGGCGCAGGCCTTCGCGCTGCATGAGATCGAGCAGCGCATCGGCGGCTGGATGGGTATGCCGGCAGGAGGCGTGGAACTTGAACGAGGTTTCGACCAGTGCCCAGCGGCTGCCGAGGCGATCGGACAGCTTGCTCGGATCTGCATCGCTGGACATGCCGGCGGCCATGCCCTGCTCGCCCTCGAGAATGTTCTGCGCACCGGTCAGGCCCTGGGCGGTGAAGTACGCGGCCAGCAGGCCATCGGCGGCAGCCTTGGCAGTGTGCAGTTGCTTGGAGTCGGCGGCGTCGCGCAGGAACTCCCACAGCCCGGCGGCCTGGGTGCCGGCATTGCCGAGCAGATGCACGAACTGTTTGTGGTCGAAGTTCAGCAACTTGCCCACGGCCACGGCGGCGGCCAGGGTGCCGACCGTCGCCGTGGTGTGGAAGATGCGGTAGTGCGAGCGGCCAAGGAATTCGCCGATGCGGATGCCCGCCTCGTAACCGGCCACCGAGGCCAGCAACAGCTCGCGGCCGGACTTGCCGAGATCCTGCGCAGCCGCCAGGGCCGCGGGGAACACCACGGTGGCCGGGTGCAGCACCGAGCTGTTATGCAGGTCGTCCTGCTCCACCAGGTGCGACGACGCGCCGTTGACCAGCGCGGCGAAGTACGCCGAGGTGCCGCGCCCGTTGACCAGAATGCGCGCTGGGC
>Ga0209370_1002009_pt1 | contig 15917 bp, 15 predicted proteins | sample AgamicAtPrz_FD_187164 | JGI IMG/M metagenome (GOLD analysis project Ga0209370, IMG submission 187164) | Agave microbial communities from Guanajuato, Mexico - At.P.rz (SPAdes) (version 2) | ecosystem: Host-associated > Plants > Phyllosphere > Phylloplane/Leaf | place: Guanajuato, Mexico... | reverse complement strand
CTGGCGGGGATCGAACCCACGACCCTTGGCTTCGGAGGCCAATACTCTATCCACTGAGCTACAGCCGCGAATCCGTCAGGCCGCTTGCACGGCCAACAACAATTCAACAGCCGCAATTATTGCACGGGTTTGGACACCCAAATCACAAATTCACCTGAAATCCCAAACCAGACAAGTAGACATCCACCGACATCGAACCAACCTTGACCAATGAGAAACTCCCTTCCGTCAATACCCAACCATGGATAAGACCTACAAAAAGAGAGTGCAAGCCGAGAGCAGCCTCTTCCGGGGATACCGACAACTGCACGGACTGCCCCTGTGCCGCAGCCGCCAGGTCGTGCGCAAATTTTTCCCGAGCGAAGCCTGAACTTTCTATATGCTGCAAACGCACATCAGCCAGTTCGCCCACGTATTCCATTTTGAATAGCGCCGTTTCAAACACCTTGCGTCTGCGCTCATCCTCGTCCAAGCTCTCGAACACACACAGGATGGAGTGACGAATGCGCTCTAGCGGCAACAGGTCACCATACCTGTCGTCACAGATTTCTTCGAAAGGCAGGCATATGCGCCCAAGCATGGAAACAAAGACATCCATCTTGTCCTTGAAGTGCCAGTACACCGCCCCGCGTGTAGCCCCTGCACGCTGCGCGATATCGCCCAGAGAGGTTCGAGATACACCTTTCTCGAAAAACACCTCTTCAGCCGCATCCAGCAGCTTGGTGCGCGTCTCATCCGCTTCAGCCTTGGTTCTTCGAGCCATCACTCACCCTCTTCATCAATCGCCGGCCATAGATCGCCGCGAGAAAAGCCATTTCTCAACTGCTTTACGCAGCGTTTGCAATTATACATTTATGCATGTATGTATAATTTCCCTAGCACCGATATGCAGGAAACCATCTAGGGTTTCCACCCGAACGAGCGCTCCACTGCGGACAGCGCTCTTTTCTCGTTTTCACAATGTCAACCGGAAGGACGTTCATGCACCCGATGTATGAAGCAAACCAGGCTCCCGACAATCAGTCCCATTCAGCCGCATCCGGCACCCGCTCCATGGTCATCGGCCTGAGCTTGGCTGCTGCACTGGGCCTAGTCGCATGCAGTGACAAAAACGCGGAAGCTCAAAAAGCACAAGCAGCCGCTCAGGCACAGCCACCCGAAGTAGGTGTAGTGACGGTATCCATGCAGAACGTGCCTTTGATCTCCGATCTGCCAGGCCGCCTGGAGCCATCGCGCATTGCTCAGGTTCGCGCCCGCGCAGCCGGCATCGTGCAAAAGCGCCTGTTCCAGGAAGGCTCGGATGTCAAGGCTGGTCAAGCCCTGTTCCAGATTGACAACACCCCATACAAGGCCAACCTGCAGAGCGCTCAGGCGACCCTGGCACAGGCCGAAGCCAATCTCGCCCAGGCATCTGCCACCGCACGCCGCTACAAGCCCCTGGTGGAAGCCAATGCCATCAGCAAGCAGGAGTACGACACGGCCATTGCCAACGAAAAGGCGGCACTGGCACAAGTTGCGGCAGGCAAGGCGGCAGTCACCAATGCCAACGTCAACCTGGGCTATGCCAGCGTGACAGCCCCCATCTCCGGACGCATCGGCCGCGCTCTGGTGACGGAAGGCGCTCTGGTCGGCCAGGGCGAAGCCACGCAGCTGGCGACCATTCAGCAAGTCAACCCGCTGTACGTGAACCTGACTCAGTCCTCTTCCGACATCATGCGCATGCGCGAAGCGCTCGGTTCCGGCAAGTTAGCAAAGGTAGGTGACAACGCAGCGCGCGTCCACGTCTATTTGGACGATGGCAAGGAGTACGCACACACCGGCAAGCTGCTGTTCACCGACCTGACCGTGGACCCGACTACCGGCCAGGTCAGCGTGCGCGCGGAGCTGCCCAATCCCGACGGACTGCTGTTGCCCGGCACTTACGTACGCGTGCACCTGGAGCAGGCACAGGTCGAGAACGCCGCGCTGATTCCGCAACAAGCCGTGACCCGCAACGAAAAGGGCAACTTCGTCATGATCGTGGCCGAGGATGGCTCCGTGGCACCACGCCCCGTTCAGATCAGTCAGTCCAGTGGCAATAACTGGGTTGTCACATCCGGCCTGAAAGCTGGAGAAAAAGTCATGGTGGACGGCCTGATCAAGGTGGGTATGGGGGCCAAGAAGGTCAAGCCCGTCGAGATCAACAATGCGGCTGCCGGCGCACCAGCACAACCCTCTGCTGCGGCCCCCGCCGCACCTGCGCAAGAGAAAGCCACCACACCAGCCGAAGGTGCTGGCGAAGGCCAGGCAGCCAAGTAACAGGCACGATCCATGTCAAAGTTTTTCATCCACAGACCGATCTTTGCCTGGGTGATCGCGATTTTCGTGATCATTGCGGGCGTGATCTCCATCACCAAGCTACCGGTGGCACAGTTCCCATCGGTCGCACCTCCGACCATCAACGTGACAGCGACCTACCCGGGCGCCACGTCACAGACCATGACGGACTCCGTTCTGCAACTGATCGAGCGCGAAATCAACGGCGCGCAAGGTCTGATGTATATGGAAGCCTCCGCCCCTGCGGGCGGCCAAGGCACGCTGACCGTCACCTTTGCTCCAGGCACCAACCCCGATCTGGCGCAGGTGGACGTGCAAAACCGCCTCTCGCGCGTGCTGCCTCGCCTGCCTCAGGTCGTTCAGGCCCTGGGCGTGCGCGTGGACAAGTCCATGAGCAACTTCCTGATGATTCTGGCCTTCCAGGCCGAGTCTGGAGAGACTTCGCGTGACGACATTGCCGACTACGTGAACCGCAATGTGGTGCCTGAAATCCAACGTCTGGACGGCGTGGGCAAGGCGCAGCTGTTTGCATCGGGTCGTGCCATGCGCGTCTGGGTGGATCCTGCCAAGCTCCAGGGCTTCGGTCTGTCGATTGCATCGGTCAACGCAGCGATTGCCGCGCAGAACCAGCAGATCTCCGGTGGTGCCCTGGGCAACCTGCCCAGCACACCCGGCACCACTACCACTGCCACGATCGTGGTGCCCGGCCAGCTGACCACGCCCGAAGAATTCGGTGAAGTGGTTCTGCGCTCCAATTCCGACGGCTCCACCGTGCGTCTCAAGGATGTGGCTCGCATCGAACTGGGCATTGAAAGCTACGCTTTCGAGTCCCGTCTGGACGGCAAGCCCGCCGTGGCCATGGCCGTGCAGCTGACTTCGACTGCCAACGCCATGGCAACTGCCAAGCTGGTCAAGGCCAAGATGGCCGAGATGGAGCCCTTCCTGCCTGCCGGTGTGAAATGGTCCTCGCCCTACGACACCTCCAAGTTCGTGAAAATTTCCATCGAAAAGGTGGTGCACACGCTGCTTGAAGCCATCGTGCTGGTGTTCATCGTGATGCTGATCTTCCTGCAGAACATCCGCTACACCCTGATCCCCACCATCGTGGTCCCCATTGCATTGCTCGGCACGTTTGCCGTGATGCTGGTGGCCGGCCTGACCATCAACATTCTGGCCATGTTCGCCATGGTGCTGGTGATCGGTATCGTGGTGGACGATGCCATCGTGGTGGTGGAAAACGTCGAGCGCATCATGGCCGAGGAAGGCCTTCCGCCCAAGGAAGCCACCATCAAGGCCATGGGCCAGATCCAGGGCGCCGTGGTCGGCATCACCGTGATTCTGGTGACGGTGTTCCTGCCCTTGGCCATGTTCTCCGGCGCGACGGGCAACATCTATCGCCAGTTCTCGCTGGTGATGGCCATTTCGATCTTCTTCTCGGGCTTCTTTGCGCTGACGCTGACGCCTGCGCTTTGCGCCACCATGCTCAAGCCCATTCCCAAGGGCCACGCGCACGACAAGAAGACCGGCTTGCTCGGCCCGTTCTACAACTGGTTCAACCGCAAGTTTGACGCAGGCACGAAGCGCTACTCTTCCGCACTCTCCGGTGTGGTCAAGCGCTCCGCTCAAGCCTTTATCGTCTATCTGCTGGTGATTGCCGGCGTGGTCTTCATGTTCATGCGACTGCCTACGGCCTTCCTGCCAACGGAAGACCAGGGCTATGTCATCTCGCTGACGCAACTGCCTCCCGGCGCCAGCCTGGAACGCACGAGCAAGACCGTTGCAGAGCTGGAAAAGTTTGTGCTGAGCCAGCCCGAAGTCGATCACATCGTGAGCATTCTGGGCTTCAGCTTCATGGGCCAGGGCCAGAACGTGGGTCTGGCATTCACCACGCTCAAGGACTGGTCCGAGCGCACAGCCCCAGGCTCGGACGCCACGTCTTTCGCCGACCGAGCCAAGGGCGCCATGTCAGCGCTGCGCGATGGCTTCATCTTTACCCTGGTGCCTCCGTCCATCTCGGAACTGGGCAATAGCGATGGCTTCACCTTCCGCCTGCAGGATCGTGGCAGCAAGGGTCATGCAGCCTTGCTGGCAGCCCGCAACCAGCTGGTTGCCAAGGCCAATCAGAGCCCGGTTCTGGCCGGCGTGCGCTTTGATGGCGTGGATGACGCCCCACAATGGCAGGTCGACATCAACCGCGATGCGGTCTATGCCCAGCGCGTGAGCATGGGCGATCTGGCCACCACGCTGGCGACCGCTTTGGGTTCGTCCAACTCCACGGACTTCCCCAACAACGGCTTCATGCAGCGTGTGACCATCCAGGCCGATGCGGCTCGTCGCATGCAGCCCGAGGACGTGATGCGCCTGACGGTGCCCAACGCGCAAGGCCAACTGGTGGAGCTTTCCACCATGGTCAGCGCCAAGTGGATCAGCGGCCCCATGCAGCTGACACGCTACAACGGCTACCCCTCCATGAGCATCACTGGTCAGGCCAAGCCCGGCTTTACCAGCGGTGACGCCATGAAGGAAATGGAAAAGCTGGCCCAGGAGCTGCCCGACGGCTTCGGCTACGAGTGGACCGGCCAGTCTCTGGACGAGAAAAAGGCGGGCTCCTCGGCCATGCTGCTGTATGCGTTCTCCATCCTGGCCGTGTTCCTGTGTCTGGCCGCACTGTATGAAAGCTGGAGCATCCCGCTGTCCGTGCTGCTGGTCGTGCCTCTGGGCGTGTTCGGCGCCGTGGCCGGCATGCTGATGCGCGGCATGCCCAACGACATCTACTTCCAGGTGGCGCTGATCACGGTGATCGGTCTGTCGGCCAAGAACGCCATTCTGATCGTGGAGTTCGCCAAGGACCTGCATGCGGAAGGCAAGAGCGCGCTGGAAGCCGCGCTGGAAGCCGGTCATCTGCGTTTCCGTCCGATTCTGATGACCTCGCTGGCCTTTATTCTGGGCGTGGTGCCGCTGTACATCGCCTCCGGCGCCAGCGCTGCCAGCCAGAAGGAGATCGGCACCGGCGTGTTCTGGGGCATGGTGATCGGCACGCCGATCTCCGTGTTCCTGGTGCCCGTGTTCTTTGTGGCCGTGTTCAATCTGTTTGGCAAGAAGTCCAAGCAGGACTCCAACGCCACTCCCCCGGCGGCAACTTCTGCAGCACAGGGAGGCTCGCAACATGAATAAAACCTTGCTACCCGTAGCACTGGCCGGCGCGCTGCTGGCCAGCGGCTGCTCCTTCATCCCCACGCTGGAGCGCCCTGCCGCTCCGGTGGCAGAGCATTACTCTGCCGCCGACGAGCAGGCTGGCACCACTGCGGCTGCCGACATCCCATGGCAGCAGTTCTACACGGACCCTCGCCTTCAGCAGGTGATCCAGCTCGCGCTGGACAACAACCGCGACCTTCGTGTGGCCGTGCTCAACATCGAAAAGGCGCAGGCTCAGTACCAGATCCAGCGTGCCGCCCAGTTTCCTGAGTTCGGTGTGGCAGGCAGCGCCAGCCGCCAGCCCAGTGCCGCCACGGGCCGCTATGCCAACTCGTACATGGCAGGCCTTTCCATGCCCAGCTGGGAGATTGACTTCTGGGGCCGCATCGGCAGCCTCAAGCAGCAAGCTCTGGCCCAGTATCTGGCGACTGAGGAAGGCCGCAAAGCGGCCCAGATCAGTCTGATTGCAACGGTCGCCAACACCTGGCTGAACCTGCAGGCTGACGAGGAGTTGCTGGCCATTTCCCGTCGTACCCTGGGCACACGCGAGCAGTCCATCAAGCTGACCAAGCTGCGACTGGACTCCGGTGTCGCTTCCGAGCTGGACTACCGCCAGGCTCAGTCGCTGACCGAAAGCGCACGCGCCACGCTGGCCCAGCAAGCCGGTCAGCGCGAGCGCGACGTCAACGCCCTGACCCTGCTCGTGGGCCAGACTCTGCCTGCCGATCTGATGACCAGCATGCAAGGCAAGCAACTGCGCGATCTGCCTGCCCTGGCCGATGTTCCTTCGGGCCTGCCTTCTGACCTGCTGCTGCGCCGGCCCGACATCCGTCAGGCCGAGCAAAGCATGATTGCCGCCAATGCCAGCATTGGTGCGGCACGTGCGCTGTTCTTCCCGAACATCTCCCTGACCGCCTCGGCAGGTTTCGCAAGCTCCGACATCTCCGATCTGCTCAAGTCGGACTCTGCGGCGTTCACGATTGCGCCTTCGCTGTATCTGCCCATCTTCAATGCAGGCCGCAATCGCGCCAATCTGCAGGTTGCAGAAGCCAGCCAGAAGATTGCCGTGGCTCAATACGAAGGCTCCATCCAGTCGGCCTTCCGCGAGGTGTCCGACACCTTGGTGAATCGCCGAGCACTCAAGGATCAGCTTGATGCCCAATCGCGTCAGCTGGAGGCCGAGCAGGTTCGCTACAAGCTGTCGGACCTGCGCTACACCAACGGCGTGGCCAGCTACCTAGATCTGCTGGATGCGCAGCGTTCACTGTTTGCACTGGAGCAGTCCGTGGTTCAGGTCCGCCTGGCGCAGCTGCAAAACCAGGTCAATCTCTACAAGGTGCTGGGCGGCGGCTGGACGGAGGCAAGCGCCAGCAACAACCCTGCGGCAGCAACTACAGCCCAGTAATCGGGCCAAGATTTGCACTCTCACACAAGGCGTCTTCGGACGCCTTTTTTCATGCACGCCACAAATTGGCTGCACAAAGTTGATCCAACTCAACTCCTTTATGCAGCAGCCGTCAACCCGGATCGTCGTGCACTGGCGTTCTTAACCCTCACTTCTATAATGGTTTGTTCATCCCCATCCCACGATCTCAGAGGACTTCATGAGCGAGCAACACCACGAAGAAGCCCATACAGGCCCCATTAAAAAACCCAAGCAGCTGTTGCTTGCCGTCTTCTTCTCGTTTGTGGTTCCCATCTTCGTCATCATCGGTCTGGTCAAGTTCGTGACTTCGTCCGACACCACGGGCGCAGGCACGGCCAATGCCGAAATGGCCAAGGCCATGCGTCTGCAAAAAGTGGGAACGGTAGAAATTCGTGATGCCAACCGCCCTCTGCGCGGTGGCGCGGAAGTCTTCAAGTCGCAATGCGCGGCCTGCCATGAAACCGGCGTAGCCGGCGCACCCAAATTCCAGGATGCAGCAGCCTGGGGCCCGCGCATCAAGCAGGGCCTGGAAACGCTGGTGCACTCTGCCCTGGCCGGCAAGGGTGCAATGGCGGCCCAGGGTGGCGGCGAGTTCAATGACACGGAAATTGCCCGTGGCGTGGTCTATATGAGCAATGCTGCCGGCGCCAACTTCCCCGAGCCCCAGCCTGCAGCCGGCGCAGCAGCCGGTGATGCCCCCGCAGCAGCACCTGCGGCCACCGTCGCCGCTGCACCTGCAGCAGCTGTTGCAGCCGCCGAGCCAGCACCTGCATCCGCCCCGGCTCCCGCAGCTGCCGCGGCCTCCGATGTGGGCAAGAACATCTACAACACCACCTGCATGGCCTGCCACGCCAGTGGCGTAGCCGGAGCTCCCAAGTTTGGCGACAAGGCTGCCTGGGCACCTTTCATTGCCAAGGGCATGGACGATATGGTGCAGAAGGCCACCCAAGGTGTTGGGGCCATGCCTCCCAAGGGCGGCTCCACTGCTTCGGACGCAGACTTCAAGGCCGCCATTCAGTACATGGTGGATGCAGCCAAGTAAGCTCTGCTCTTTGCTCCGCAAAAACCGGCCTTTGGCCGGTTTTGTTATTTTTGACCGGACGCCTTTTGTACGCCAGTACAGGCAGCGATCAGACTTGATGAGCCTGCGGGCTAGGCACAAAGCCAAACTTCAATGGAAGCGAAGCGCTGTCGACCTCCTGCACCTCGGGCAGCACGCCGCCTTCCAGCGCATTCGCGGCATCCAGCATGTCCAGGCTGTGCACCATGCCCAGGCCCTGCGACAACGCCAGGAAAAGCCGCCCCTGTTCATCAAGCAGCACCTGCTGCACCTGTTCGATCGCCAGCTCCTGGCCCGTGTGGCTGCTCAGCTGCAGGCCATGCTCTGTGCATCGCAGACGCCATATCCATGGCGCACTCTCCAGCTCCACATACACACGCTGCGGGCCGTTCTGGAAATACCAGCGACCATCTGACTCGGCCAAATAGTTGCGACCGATGAATTCAGCCAGCTTTTCGTGGCGCAGCAGATTGCCCCTGGCTCCGGGCTTGCCGCCGGCAAACGCGCCGCATGCCTGGGCCTGCTCGTCTCTGAGCCACCACTGGCCGCGCGCATCCAGACCCAGCCAGCCGCTGCAGGCCGGCACGTTGGGCCATTTCGCCATGGCCTGCTTCACGATGTCATCCATCACTCATCTCCTGATTATTCTGCGAACGCTCAGAGCCACTGCTCCAGCCATTCGGTCACGGCCAGCGGCATGGCCTGCACATGGGCAGGCCAGGCCCCGCTGGCAAAGCCCACATGTCCGCCGTGCGGCGGCTGCCATAGCTGCACGGTGGCACTGACCTCATCGGGCCTGGGCAGACTGTGCGCCGGCACAAACGGATCGTTGCGCGCATTGAGCAGCAACAAGGGCACGGCCACTTGCTTGAGCAGGGGCTTGGCCGAGGCGCGGCTCCAGTAATCATCAGCATCCCTGAAACCATGGACCGGGGCCGTGAACACATCGTCAAAGTCATGCAGGGTGCGTGCGTGCTGCAGCCGCTCCCTATCGAACACCCCCGGCGACTGCTGCCATTTGGCGATGGCCTTGGGCACCAGGGTACGCATGAACATGGGGGTGTAGAGCCAGCGATTGAGCCCCTGGCCCAGATTGACGCCTCCGGCCACCAGGTCCAGCGGCGCACAGATCACTGCTGCACCCTTGACGAGTTCTGCAGCCGCCTGCTGCTGCAGCCCAGCCCAGCGCGCAAGGGCATTGCCGCCCAACGATACACCCATTGCCAGCAATTCGCCGCTCGCGCTTTGCTGCAGCCGGCGCAAAATCCAGTCCACCTCGTCCGAGTCGCCAGAGTGATAAGCACGCAGCAAGCGATTGGGCTCACCGCTGCAGCCGCGAAAATGCGGCACGGCCAGATGCCAGCCGCGCTGCGCGCAGACCTGTGCCAGGGCCTTGGCGTAGTGGCTGGAGGAAGAGCCTTCCAGGCCATGAAACAGCACCAGTGTGGGAGCGCTTGCACTTGTCAGGCGGCTTGAAAAATCGATATCGATAAAATCGCCATCGGGCGTATCCCAGCGTTCGCGCCGCCACGCCGGAGACTCTCCGCCCTTCGCACAGAGTGCAGCCCAAATGGTCTGGACATGACCTCCGGGCTGCCACCAAGGTGCACGAAATTGTTCGAAATTCATGAGGAACCCAACCAGCTGCGCAGCTCTGACTGCAGGGCGTCTTTCTGTGCCGCACGCCAGACCAGTTCAGGCGGAGCCACATGAATTCCCGGCGGTGCCTTGAGCAAGGCTGCCTCCACCAAACGAGCCACATGCATGGCGCGCACCGGCCGCTCCGTCTGCGGCAGCATATAGCTGAGCGCCGAAAGCATGATCTTTGCCGTGCGCTGCAGCCAATGGCCTGCATTGATTTTCTGGGCTTCTCTGGCCGAGCGCACAAAAATCAGCCGTTCGAAGCCCAGTGCGGCCACGCCTTGCTCATTGAGATTGGCCAGCCCCTGCTTCAAAGCCTGGGGCAGGCTGCCCATATCGTGGGGCAGCACCACGGCAAGCGTGTGCACGCCACAGCGCTGCATCCACTGCGCCACCGCCTGCAGCTGATCGGGCCGGGGCGTCCACAAGGCGCGCTCGCGCTGGTAATAGGGACGCGGAGGCTCAAACATGATGAGGCCCACATCGGCGCTCTGCACAGGCCATTGCTGCACATCGCCGTGCAGTTGCGTCAGCAACTCCATGCCACGCAGGCCCTGGACATAGGGCTCGCGTGCCAGCACCTGGACCAGCGCATAGTTCTGCGCGCCAACCACGCGACTGAGCACCTCGTTGCCCAGCGGCCCCGTGGCCCCGGCCAGCAACAGGCGCGGCAAGGTCGCAGTTTTCGGGCCGGGACGCTGTGCGCCACGCAGGGCATCGAGTGGAGAAACAGTGGACATGATTGCAATGCTAGCGCCACCGGGCAGCGGACAGGGCAACAGGCTGCGCTCGCACACTGGCCTGCCAAGGCCTTATGCTATGGTTTCCGTCTCAATCTCGTGAATGGAAACACCCATGAAACGCTGGCTTCTGGCAATCGCAACTGCGGCCTCCATGCTCTCCCTCACGGGCTGCGGCTATAACGACTTTCAGCGCCTGGATGAAAAATCCAAGGCTGCCTGGAGCGAGGTGCTGAATCAGTACCAGCGCCGCTCGGATCTGATCCCGAACATTGTCGCCACGGTCAAGGGCGAGGCCAACTTCGAGCAGGAGACCCTGACCAGGGTGATCGAAGCACGCGCCAAGGCCACCTCGATTCAGGCCACACCCGAGCTGATCAACAACCCCGAAGCCTTCAACAAGTTCCAGCAGGCTCAGGGCGAGATTTCCAGCGCGCTCTCGCGCCTGATGGTGGTGGCGGAAAAATACCCCGAACTCAAGGCCAACCAGGCGTTCCGCGATCTGCGCGTGACGCTGGAGGGCACGGAAAATCGCATCACCGTGGCGCGCAACGAATACATAGGCACCGTACAAGCCTACAACGTGCTGGCGCGCAGCTTCCCCACCAATATCACGGCCAAGGTATTCAGCTACAAGGTCAAGCCGACCTTCACGGTACAGAACGAAGCCCAGATCTCGCAACCACCAGCCGTTGACTTTTCCACACCCGCAGCGCCTGCCGGCAGCAAGTAATTGCGCGCACAGCTCTTTAAACCCATGCAAAAATCGCCTCAAGCCCTTTTCTACAAAGCGCTTGCAGCTATTGTTTTTGCCAGCATGGTGCTGCTGTCGGCGCTGCCAGCCCTGGCGCAGGGTGGCGCAGGCGCTCAGCTGCAGCCCGTGCCCGAGCTGACGGCGCGCGTCATCGACCAGACCGGCACGCTGAGCCAGAGCGATCAACAGGCGCTGAGCGAGCAGCTCAAGAAGCTGGAGGACGAGACCGGCGCCCAGGTCGCCGTGCTCATGGTCGCCACCACGGCTCCGGAAGACATTGCCGCCTATGCCTGGCGCGTGGCCAGCAGCTGGAAGCTGGGGCGCAAGGACATAGGCGACGGCTCTCTCATCGTCGTGGCCAAGAACGACAGGCGCATGCGCATCGAGGTGGCGCGCAAGCTGGAGGGCGCGATTCCCGACATCCAGGCCGCACGCATCATCGACGGAGCCATGAAGCCGCGCTTCCGCGCCGACGACTATGCGGGTGGCCTGTCTGCCGCCATCGAGCAGATGAGCCTGCTGATTCACGGCGAGAAACTGCCCGCACCGCAGTCCGAGGCGCGCAAGTCGGGCCCATCCTGGTCCGAAAATCTGGACTTTCTGCTTCCACTGCTGTTTTTCGGCTTTCCGATCGGGATTGCCGTCGCCCGCGCCATCTTCGGCCGCGTGCTGGGTTCGCTGATCATTGGAGGCATTGCCGGGACAGCCGCTTATGTGATCACCACCAGCCTGTTGATCGCAGGCGTAGCTGGCTTGGTGGGCCTGATCTTCACCCTGCTCTCCAACCTCTCGCGGGGCGGAGGCGGACCGTATATCAGTACTGGCGGGGGCGGCGGCTGGAGCAGCGGCAGCGGGGGAGGCTTCAGCTCGGGAGGCGGCTTCAGCTCGGGAGGCGGCTTCAGCTCCGGTGGCGGCGGCAGCTTTGGTGGCGGTGGCGCCTCGGGGGACTGGTGAAATGAGCAATGTCTTTCAACGCCTGGCACGTCTGGTGCGACACCGCTGGGCCGAACAGCATCTGCGCAAGGCCTTGCCGCCTGCCACTCTCAAGGAGCTGGAGCTGCTGATTGCCAAAAGCGAGCTGGGCCACACCGGCCAAGTCCGCATCTGCGTCGAGGCCGGCCTGCCCTGGAGCTACATCTGGCGCGATGCCACGGCGCGCGAGCGCGCGCTCTCGCAGTTCGCCAAGCTCCATGTCTGGGACACGGAGCACAACAACGGCGTCCTGATCTACCTGCTGCTGGCCGACCACGCCATAGAAATCGTGGCCGACCGCGCCCTGGACCGCACCATGAACGCCGAGCAATGGCAAACGCTGATCAGCGATATGCAGTCCGCCTTCCAGGGCGGGCATTTCAGCATGGGCCTGGTATCGGCACTGGAGCGCGTCAACCGGCAACTGCAGGCGCATTTCCCGCGCAAATCCGCGGCCAACACGCAGCGAAACCTGCCCGATACACCCGTGGTCCAAAGGCATCTGCCGGGCCGCAACCGCTGATCCGGTTCTGCAGCCGCACCCACCGGCTGCAGACCTCAGAGGCCTCAGGCCAGCACATGTCGCCCATACGGCGAACACAGCCAGAGCACGGCCACAACATTGATCAGGACCATGAGCCAGAACTGCAGCTGAAAGCTGGTCTTGCTGCTTTTGTGGCGCAGCCACTGCTGGGCCAGCAGGGCACCGGGCCAGCCTCCGGCCAACGCCATGGTCTGCAGCGTGTTTTCCGGCGTGCGCCACTGCCCCTTCTGGGCGGCCCATTTGTCCTGCCAGTAGGCCATGAAGGTCAGCATGCTCAGGCCTGCATAGGTCAGCCAGAGGATACGCGGTATGCCCCAAATCACGGCGGTGGCCAGCATCATCAGCAGCCAGGCCAGCAACACGCCATAGCTGAAGCCACTGGAGGCATGCCAGCCCTGAGGCACCGCACGCGAGGACTGCAAACGCCCTGCAGAAGGGCTGTTGCGCCGCACCGAAGAAGACCGTGCCTGAGGCACTGGGCCGCCAGCGCGCCATGCAACCTGAAGCGCGCGTTTTCTGCCCTGCTCCATGCCAACGGAAAACTCCAGGCGCAGACCGGGCCGAGGACGTTGCTCTGCGGGCGGGCGCGGCTCAAAAGCACTGATATGGACAAACAGACGCTCGCCACCGCCATCGGCCTCTATCCAGCCAAAGCCACGCTCGTCATTCCATTGCGTCAAGGTACCGCTGTAGCGCATCCATGTCCTTTGTTGTTTTTGGCACCGCGAACAGGCCCGGTGATGCAAAAAGCAGGTGGGCCCCATCCAGAAAAAACCTTTTTACCCGCATGGCTGTGTTAGTTTTGGGGCAGCCGTATTTTCTTAAGAAAGCACTCAAGCATGCAGAAATCTCTGTTCTCTCTGGCCGTCATCAGCTCTGCCCTGGCACTGAGCGCCTGCTCCTCCATCAGCCCCAGAGGCGCCGAAGCACCGGCTGAATACGACTACGCACTGAGCTGCAAGCTCAAGGAGGATGACCCCAAGAAGTGCGAAGCCCAGATCCGAGCCCTCTGCGAAGACCCCAGCAAGGCCGTGGTGCGCAAATCACGCCATGTGGACCCCAAGGACAGCTCCGTGGTCTACGGCTATCAGGCCGCCTGCAACGGCTAAGCTGCTTGCGCGCTGCCGCGGTTCGGAATCCTGCTGGTTTCGGGATCAGTTCCTTTTGGGACAAGCACAGTGCGCTTCGATTTCCGCAGCAACAGTCCATAAAAAAAGCCACCGCATGCGGTGGCTTTTTGCTGCTGATGCATGTGCTCATGGGCACAGCACATCAACGCTTCTGGCGGTACTTGCGCAGAGCCGCAATCTGAGCTGCCATCACGGCCAGCTCGGACTGCGCACGAGCGATGTCCAGTTCGCCCTTGGCGTTCTTCAGGGCTTCCTCGGCCGCGGCCTTGGCCTTTTGCGCCTTTTCATCGTCCAGATCCTTGCCGCGGATGGCGGTGTCGGACAGCACGGTCACGCAGTTGGGTTGCACTTCCAAAATGCCGCCGGCCACGAAGACGAACTCTTCGCTGCCGTCAGGCATTTCGATGCGCACCGAACCCGGCTTGATGCGGGTGATCAGCGGTGTGTGGCGGGGATAAATGCCCAACTCGCCCGCTTCACCGGGCAAGGCGACAAAGCGCGCTTCACCGGAGAAGATGGACTCTTCGGCACTGACCACATCAACGTGAATAGTGTTCATCTTTGCTCCTAGAAAAGGTAAAAACTGGTCCTAAAACAAGCACACCCCAAGCCAGAGACGCCGAGCAAGGGCCGCCCCGCAGCGAGGGCGTCGTCCCCTTCCTGAAAGAGAGGGGGAAGCGGCGCAAGCCGCTCAGGGGGTGCAAGCCAGTTAGGCAGCCAGCTTCTTGGCCTTCTCGAAGGCTTCGTCGATGGTACCAACCATGTAGAAAGCCTGTTCGGGCAGGTGGTCGGCTTCGCCGTTCACGATCATCTTGAAGCCACGGATGGTTTCAGACAGGGGAACGTACTTGCCGGGAGCGCCGGTGAACACTTCAGCCACGTGGAAAGGCTGAGACAGGAAACGCTGGATCTTACGAGCACGAGCCACGGTCAGCTTGTCTTCGGGAGCCAGTTCGTCCATGCCCAGAATCGCGATGATGTCGCGCAGTTCCTTGTAGCGCTGCAGCGTACCCTGCACTTGGCGAGCCACCTTGTAGTGCTCTTCGCCAACCACTTGGGGGTCCAGCTGACGGCTGGTGGAGTCCAGAGGATCCACAGCGGGGTAGATACCCAGCGAAGCGATGTCACGGGACAGCACCACGGTGGAGTCCAAGTGAGCAAAAGTGGTGGCGGGCGAGGGGTCGGTCAAGTCATCCGCTGGCACGTAAACGGCCTGGATGGAAGTGATCGAGCCAACCTTGGTGGAGGTAATACGCTCTTGCAGCTTGCCCATTTCTTCAGCCAGGGTAGGCTGGTAGCCCACGGCGGAAGGCATACGGCCCAGCAGAGCGGACACTTCGGTACCGGCCAGTGTGTAGCGGTAGATGTTGTCCACGAAGAACAGCACGTCCTTGCCTTCGTCACGGAACGACTCAGCCATGGTCAGGCCGGTCAGCGCCACGCGCAGACGGTTTCCTGGGGGCTCGTTCATCTGACCGTAAACCATGGCAACCTTGGACTCGCCCAGGTTCTCTTGGTTCACAACGCCAGCGTCGGACATTTCGTGATAGAAGTCGTTACCTTCACGAGTACGCTCACCCACACCAGCGAACACCGACAGACCGCTGTGGGCCTTGGCGATGTTGTTGATGAGTTCCATCATGTTCACGGTCTTGCCCACACCGGCACCACCGAACAGGCCCACCTTGCCGCCCTTGGCGAAGGGGCAGACCAAGTCGATCACCTTGATACCGGTTTCCAGCAGTTCCTGCGAAGGCGACAGTTCGTCGTAAGCAGGAGCCTTGCGGTGGATGGCAGCGGTCAGGGTCTGGTCCACGGGACCACGTTCGTCGATGGGGTTACCCAGCACGTCCATGATGCGGCCCAGGGTAGCCTTACCCACGGGAACGGTGATGGGGTTGCCGGTGTTGGTGACCATCAGGCCACGCTTCAGACCGTCCGAAGAACCCAGGGCAATGGTACGCACCACGCCGTCGCCCAGCTGCTGCTGAACTTCCAGGGTCAGGGCCGAGCCTTCCAGCTTCAAGGCGTCATACACCTTGGGCACCTGGCCGTGGGCAAACTCCACGTCCACCACGGCGCCGATACATTGAACAATCTTGCCTTGTACTTGAGCCATTTTTTGCTCCAATCTGTTTG
>Ga0209370_1002008_pt1 | contig 15919 bp, 15 predicted proteins | sample AgamicAtPrz_FD_187164 | JGI IMG/M metagenome (GOLD analysis project Ga0209370, IMG submission 187164) | Agave microbial communities from Guanajuato, Mexico - At.P.rz (SPAdes) (version 2) | ecosystem: Host-associated > Plants > Phyllosphere > Phylloplane/Leaf | place: Guanajuato, Mexico... | reverse complement strand
GCCACCAGCCCGAGCACTTCCAGGCAGCGCTGGTAATAGGCCGTGCCGAACTCCGTCAGCCGCTGGCGCCGCGTGGTGCGCTTGAGCAGGCTGACCCCCAGGCGTTGCTCCAGCGCGCGCAGGTGGTTGCCGACCATGGTGGTGGAAATCTCACACTCCTGGGCGGCGGCCGTCATGCTGCCGGTTTCCACGACCTTCACGTACACCGACATTGCCTGGAATAAGTCCATTATCAAGACCTGGTTGAAGATGATTGAAGTTTCGCGATGTTTATCCAGTTCAGGTGGCTAACGATACTGCAAACACCATCTGATGACTGCTGGAGCGTTACGTCATGACCACCGACTGCCTGATGTCCACTTACAAGCCCCTGGCCCTGAGCTTCGTCCGTGGCTTGGGCGCGCGACTCTGGGATCAGGCCGGTCGCGAATATCTGGATGCCGTGGCGGGCGTTGCCGTAACCAACGTCGGCCACTCGCACCCCTTGCTGGTCGCCGCCATCAGTGAACAGGCCGGCCTGCTGCTGCATACCTCCAACCTGTACAGCATCGATTGGCAGCAACGCCTGGCCCACAAGCTCACCCGCCTGTCGGGTCTGGACCGGGCGTTTTTCAACAACTCCGGGGCGGAAGCCAACGAGACGGCGCTCAAGCTGGCGCGCCTGCATGGCTGGCGCAAAGGTATCGAGCAACCGCTGGTGGTGGTGATGGAAAACGCCTTCCACGGCCGCACCCTGGGCACCCTGGCCGCCAGCGATGGCCCTGCCGTGCGGTCGGCGTACGGCGCCTTGCCGGGGGATTTCGTCAAGGCGCCATTCGGCGATCTGTTGGCCTTCGAGCGCCTCTGTGCACAGCATGGTCATCGCATCGCTGCCGTGCTGGTCGAGCCGGTGCAGGGCGAGGGCGGCGTACAGGTGGCGCCGGCCGGCTATTTGCAAGCGCTGCGCAAGCATTGCACGCGGCGCAACTGGTTGCTCATGCTCGACGAAATTCAGACCGGCATGGGCCGCACCGGGCAATGGTTCGCTTTTCAGCACGAAGGCATCGTGCCGGACGTCATCTCCCTGGCCAAAGGCCTGGGCAACGGCGTGCCCATCGGTGCCTGCCTGGCAAAGGCCGGCGCTGCCGACCTGTTCACTCCGGGCAGCCACGGCAGCACCTTTGGCGGCAACCCGCTGGCCTGCCGCGCAGCCTGTACGGTGGTGGACATCATCGAGCAGCAAGGCCTGGTGCAGAACGCACGTGAGCAAGGGCAGTACCTGCTCGAGCGGCTGCGCGAGGTGCTCAACGGCCATCCGCAAGTCGTGGCCGTTCGCGGCCTGGGTCTGATGATCGGCATCGAGTTACGCAAGCCCATCCCCGATCTGGTCGCGCTGACCGCGCGTAATCACGGCTTGCTAATCAACGTGACACGGGGCCAGACCATCCGGCTTTTGCCGCCCTTGATCGTCGGCACTGCAGATATAGAGGCGATCGTGCAGGGCATCGTCAGCGCGCTGAACGGCGCTGAGGGGGCTCGTAAATAAGTGCCTTAGAACCTGTTCACGATCTTTATGCGCATTAGGCGGCAGCTACAAGACAGAAGCGGCCATCGATGCAGAGCGTAGGATGGGTGAAACCCATCAAATTGCGATGGGTTTCACCCATCCTACGGCCTGTGGGAACGGGCGGGGACGCCCAGTCCATGCCCGTGATTTTTCGCGGGCATGGCCCGCTCCCACAGGTACTGTGCGATGGCCGCTCCCGCCACTTAGCAGCCAAAATCGCCGAGCCTGGGCTGAAAGCAGGTTCTTAGAACAGAGGCCGCGAGGCCAACTCGACACCGAGCAGAATCAGAAACGCCATAAAGCACTGCCGAAAGCGCACGGGGCTGATCCGTGCGCGCAGCCGCTGGCCCAGCCACATGCCGACTAGCGCCGGAATGATGGCCGCGGTCGACGTGCCGAGCTGGCTGACCTGAAACGCGCCATGCCGGTAGAGGCCGATAGCGAGCGCCAGCGTTGAGATGCTGAACGACAGGCCCAGCGCCTGCACCAGCTCGTCGCGGCTCAGGTTCAGTGAGCCCAGATACGGCACTGCCGGCATCACGAATACGCCGGTCGCGCCGGTTACCGCACCCGTCGCCAACCCCACCACTGGTGATAACCAGCGCTCCAGCCGCGCCGCCACGCGCAAGGTCGGTGCGAGCAGGGCGTAGAGCGCGTAGACGACCAGCGCGATGCCCAGCCAGAACCCCGACCAGAGCGGATCGGCCACCACCAGCAAGGCCGAAGCGGCCAGCGTGCCGAGCACGATGCACAGCATCATCGGCCACAGCCGGCGCAGTAGTGGCGCCAGTGCAGGGCCGCTGAACAGCTGCCAGAGGTTGGTCACGAAAGACGGCACCACCAGAATCGCCGCAGCCGCCGCTGGCGGCATCACCGTACCCAGCAGCCCCATGGCCACGGTCGGCAGGCCCATACCGGTCACGCCCTTGACCAGCCCGGCGGCGAGAAAGGTGCCGAGCAGAAACAGCAGGTAGAAGGTGGCGTCGTGCATGGGCAAGGCTCGCTTGAGTGACCGGTGCAATTGAAGCCGCTCAGGGGGCTCGGCACAATGCGGAAAATTCAGCAAAGCCTTCGGTAAAACCAGAGGCAGAGGGCTTTCATGCGACTCGACCTGGCAGATCTGCAGCTGTTTCTGTGCATCGCCGATGCCGGCAGCATTACCGCGGGTGCGCAGCGGGCGAACCTCGCCCTGGCCTCCGCCAGCGAACGGCTGCGCAAGATGGAAAGTGCCGTCGGGGTGGCTCTGCTGGAGCGGCGCCCGCGCGGCGTGATCACCACCGAGGCTGGCGAGGCGCTGGCTCATCATGCTCGGCTGATGTTGCGCCAGCAGCAGGCCTTGAACGATGAGTTGCAGGACTACGCCACCGGTGCGCGGGGCACACTCGATCTATATGCCAACACCGCTGCGCTGACGGTGTTCCTGCCCGGTCGGTTGGCGCTCTGGTTGGCCGAGCGGCCCCGCCTGCGCATCGAGCTCAAGGAGCGCACCAGTTCGGATATCGTGCGCAACGTGGCCGGCGGCCTGGCCGAGGCGGGCATCGTTTCCAGTGCCGTCAGTGCCGAAGGCCTGCAACTGCAGCCGGTGGCCAGGGACCATCTGGTACTGGTCGCCGCGCCCCATCACCCGCTGGCCGACCGCCGCAGCCTGGCGTTCGCCGAGGTGCTCGGCGAAGCGTTCGTGGGGCTGGCCCAGGGCAGTGCGCTGCAGGATCACATCAACGAGCACGCGCGGGTGGCTGGTCGGCCACTGGACATCCGCATTCGCATGAACAGCTTCGAGGCGCTCTGCCAGATGGTCGCCCATGGCATCGGCCTCGGCATCCTGCCGCAAGGCATCGCCCGGCTGCACAGGCGCCGCCATGGCCTCAGGATGATTACCCTGACCGATGCCTGGGTCCAGCGCGAACTGTGCCTGTGCTTCAAGAGCTGGAGCGAGTTGTCGATGCCGATGCGCAGCCTACTCGCTCATTTGGGCGGCGTGCCCGAGCCTTGCTGAGGCGCGCCGGCCAGCAGGCATACAACCGCCGTACTACGCCATTTTTACCCCGTGAACACGCTGGCGCATCGGATATCGGTGCCCCTTTCAGCCCACTGCAAACCCAAGAAAAATACGGTTTTTTTACGCGCCTGATGGTTTTTCGCCCTCGATAATTCGCTCAATTCCCAACGACTTTCACACCTCGGGTTTTTTCCATCCGGGGAGCGAGCGATGAATCATCTCTATGCCATCCCCCAGCCTCTGTCACTGGTCTGCCGCGTCGGCGTGGCAGGAGGCGCCGATGAATGAGGCGCCGCGCGTGCTGCTGATCGACGACGACAAGCCGGCGCGCAAACAGCTGCGCACCAGCCTGGCGAGTCAGTCGTTTACCGTGCTGGAGGCCGCCACGGGCGCCAAGGGCCTGACCCTGGCGGCCAGCCAGTCGCCGCACCTGATCATTCTCGATGCCAGCCTGCCGGATATGGACGGCAGCCAGATGCTGCGCGAGCTGCGCGCCTGGTCGACGGTGCCAGTGCTGGTGCTGTCGGCGCGCGAGAGCGAGGAGGAGAGGGCGCGCCTGCTGGACCTGGGCGCCGCCGATTGCCTCAGCAAGGCTGCCCCCATTCAGGCTTTGGTAGAGCGCACTCAGACGCTGCTCAGCGACGCCGCCCAGGCGCTGGTGCTGCAGCCGGCCGTGCGCGCGGGGCATCTGTACGTCGACCTGTCCCGGCGCCTGGTGACCCTGCGCGGCGAAGAGCTGAGCCTGAGCCGCAAGGAGTACGGCGTGCTGGAAATCCTGGCCCGCAATCACGGTCGCATCGTCGCCGCCGAACAGCTGATCCGCCTGGTGTGGGGCGCCAGCCACCTGGGCGACAGCCGCAGCCTGCGCACGGTCGTCGGCCGGCTGCGCCACAAGTTCCAGAACGGCGCAGGCAGCTCGCGGGTGATCCAGACCATCGTGGGCGTCGGCTATCGCCTCAACGCCGAGGAATACTGAAGTGCAGCGCCCGGCAACCGCCGGCATGCCCGAGGCAGCGGGGCGCCTGATCGGCTACGCCCGCGCCAGCCGCGACGAGCCGGATGCGCAGGCGCAGGTTCTCGCGCTCAAGGCCGAAGGCTGCGCTGAACTCTATGTGGAACAGGGCCAGAACGCCTGGCGCAACCGGCCCGAGCTGGCGCGCCTGCTGGATGCCATCCAGCCCGGCGACACGCTGGTGGTCACCCGGCTCGACCGCCTGGCGCGCAGCACGCGCGATCTGCTGGAGATCGCGGAACACATTCACGCCACCGGTGCACGGCTTGCCAGCCTCGCCGAGCCCTGGGTCAGCGGCAATGCCGCGGTGCTGGCGGTGTTCGCCGGCATCGTCGCCTTCGAGCGCTCGCTGATCGTCGAACGCACCAGCCTCGGCCGGGAGGCGGCCAAGGCGCGCGGTGTGCAATTCGGCGCCAAACCCTGCCTGGCCGACGAGCAGATTCGCCTCGCCAACCAGATGATCGAGCAGGGCAGTTCGGTCAGCGAGGCCGCCAGCAAACTTGGCGTGCATCGCTCCACGCTTTACCGGGCGCTGGGACGGGGGAAGCAGGCGCGCCGAGCGTGAATTTCAAATGTTGCTTCGGCTGGGCTCAGCACGCGCAGGAGATGGCGGAGGCGGGCGCAGCTCGTTCGGCGTTCTCGCTAACCAGCGCCAGCCCCTCGTCGAGCCAGCCGGTCACCCCGCCGAGCATTTCCTTTACCGCGTAGCCAAGGCTTGCCAGGCGCAGGCCAGCACGGTGCACGCCATTGCAGTGCGGGCCGGCGCAGTAGACGACGAACAGCGTCGAAGGGGCGAACGCTGCCAGGCGCTCGGCCGTCATGGTGCGCGTGGGGATGTTGATGGCGCCCGGAACATGGCCGGCGGCGTAGGCCTCGGGGCCGCGCACATCCACCAGCACATAGTCGACATCACCGCTTTGCTGGCTGCGGTGGACATCCGAACAGTCGGTTTCGAAACGCAACCGGTTGCCGAAGTGCGCCTGCGCGTCGGAACAGGAGGCGGCGGGGATTTCGCTGATCAGGCTTGGCATGGCGGTGGCTCCTGGGTGATGGAGCGGTCACTTTAGTTGGCGCACCCGGCGCGCTACAGTGGCTGACTCGACATTGACTGGTAGTTTTCCGCCAAATGAACCGCGACCCGGGCCTGGTAGCCGTGCTGGCCTACGACGGCTTGTGCACCTTCGAATTCGGTATCGCCGTGGAGATCTTTGGCTTGCCGCGGCCGGAGTTCGATTTCCCCTGGTATCGGCACCGTATCGTTGCCGTGGACTCGGGGCCGATGCGTGCGCTGGGCGGTATTCAGGTCATCGCCGATGCCGGGCTCGAAGCCCTGAGCGAGGCGCGCACGATCATCGTGCCGGGTTGGCGGGACCGCAACGAACGGCCGCCGCAGCCGCTGATCGATGCGCTGCGCACCGCTCACAGCCGGGGCGCGCGGTTGCTGTCGATCTGCTCGGGCGTGTTCGTGCTGGCCGCGACCGGGCTGCTCGATGGCCAGCGCGCCACCACGCACTGGCGCTATACCGATGAACTGGCGGCCCGCTTCCCCGAGATCGCTGTCGACTCGGCGGTGCTCTACGTCGACAGCGGCCAACTGATCACCTCGGCCGGCAGCGCAGCGGGCATCGATGCCTGCCTGCATCTGGTGGAGCGCGACTTCGGCTCCCATATCGCCAACAGCGTGGCACGCCGCCTGGTAATGGCCCCGCAACGCTCCGGCGGGCAGGCCCAGTTCATCCCGGCGCCGGTCGCCCAGGCGCCCAGGGACGATTTATCCGCGCTGCTGGAATGGGCGCGTCAGCACCTGAGCGAACCCCTGACGGTGAGTCAACTGGCGGTCAGGGCCTTGATGAGCGAGCGCACCTTCCTGCGGCGTTTCAGCGACGCTACCGGCATGACGCGCAAGCGCTGGCTGCAGCACGCGCGCATGGCCCAGGCGCGCTCGCTGCTGGAAAGCACCGCTCTCAATAGCGAACAGATCGCCGAGCGCTGCGGCTTCGCCTCGGTGGAAAGCTTTCGCGTGGCTTTTCGCAAGGTGGTCGGCCTGGCGCCGTCGTTCTACCGCGAGCGCTTCGGGCAGCGCTAGGCGCAGCTGATTAATGTGGCTGGTGCTGCTCGGTCAGGCGTTCTCGTTACCCGAGCGAATAAACGAATAGCGGTCGATATCGGTCCGCAGCTGCCAGCCCTGGCTTTGCCAGTAATCGGCCGCCGCCTGATTGGTCGTGAGAACGTCCAGATGGCACTTGTAAATGCCGACCGCCTCCAGGCTCGCCAGGCAACACTCCACCAGCGCATTGGCGATGCCCTGGCGCCGATAGTCCGGTAGCACCAGCAGATGCTGCAGATACCCACGCCGCCCGTCATGCCCGCACATCACACAACCACACAGCACGCCCTCGACCTCGGCAACGAAGCTCATGCCGGGGTTGCGCTGCAGATAACGCGCCGTCGCTTCCCGTGAATCGGCATCGCGCAGCGAGATTCCGGGCGTCGCGCGCATCAGGGTGATGACGGCGTCGTAATCGTTCACGGTCATGGTGCGGATGTTGAACATTGGGGCCTCGGTTCGGCGTGTTTGAGGTGTCTAGCAGTGTCCATATTGTGACGGACTCCTTTAAGCTGCCGGCTGCTTTCGGCCGATAGTTACCATTCACGAAAGATTACTTCCGCCCAGCTCAAGGTAGTTGATAGCGTTCAAGCTCAGCGTGTCTAGTTTTAGATGTACTCTATCTAAAGGTCACCCTAGCTACGAAATGAATTTGTCCCATGCAGTTGTTAAGCCTGCCCCTTATACTCCCGGTGAGCTTGAGTTGAACGATCGGTGTGGATAAAAGGTTCAAGTAATGAAGATTAATATGTATCGGGAGCTCGAGGTTTTTCGCTCTGTCATGCTTGCCGGAAGTACAAGTATGGCCTCGAAAATGTTGGAAATTAGCCAGCCTGCGGTCAGTCAGCAAATAAAAAAGCTTGAAAATAAATATGATGTTGCGCTATTTGAGCGCAATCGCGGACGTCTAGTTCCTACTCGCGAAGCACACGCATTGATGGAGGAGGTTGAGATTTTCTTCAACGGTTTGGCAATGCTTGACCACAAGCTTCGATCTTTGAAAAGTAGTGTGAAATCAAGCCTAAGACTTGCCGTGCACCCCGCATATGGAAACTTCTTGGCGCCGATGGCTATTGCTCGTTTTCGTCAAAAATTTGATGTGCCGGTGTTTTTCGAAGTGTGCAGTTCAGCCAGCGCTTACCAACGCGTGCACTCAGGTGAGATTGACTTCGGAATTATTGCAAACGAAATCGAAACCAGAGACTGCGAGCAATACAACTTCTGCAGTGCACGTGGGCTGATTGTTTCCCCCCCTGGACTCATCGGTGCACACGTCAAAGAACTGACTACTTCTGACTTGCTAAAGTATCCATTTGTGGCGATGAACGCAGAGGATCACACTCGATTGCAGCTCGAAGATCATATGGGAATTGCGGCTAAGCAACTTGATATCGCCGTACAAACCCCCTATGCCTTAACCGTTTGTGAACTCGTGGCTCAAGGTGTCGGCATAGGCCTAGCTCATCCCATCGTGGTATCGAGCTACTTACCCGAAAAGCTTGAGGCCAGGAAGTTAGATAAAGAAGTTCGCTTTACATCCAAATTAATATTCCGAAAAGACTCAAGATTATCTTTGGAAGCAAAGGAACTTATTCGCCTGCTACGAATTCAATTGGAAGGCGACATCAAGCGCTTGGATAGTGTGCTCGGATTCAGTGTGTTGGATTGAAAAGGAAATCCATTTCTTTCGATGGTCAATGCAGGAGGTACTTTATGAGATTCTGTACACCGTTGAACAGGCAGAGCAAGCCAATGATGAGGACGAAATAGTTAACTGCTCCGCCACGCAGGTGTTGAAGCTTTGGCGATTTGTAGAACGCATACTGCGGCAGGAAGTACACCACGAACACGCTGACTGGCACCATAAAGTATTTGATCAGCATGATGATGTCGAGATTGGGAATGGCAGGAATTACGGTGATTACGAAGACCAGTGTAAGGATAATGGCTTTCATCACCTGACCGTCCACAAACTCGGTGCTGCTCCCAAAGTAGTTTTTTGCAATCCCTTTCAGGCTTTCCCGGGTAGCTAGGTATTGAGCCAGGTAAGCCTTCAGTGCTGCGAAGAAAATGATGACCTGGGAACTGATCGCCAGCCATGGATTATCGAACTTTCTTGCCATGTAGGACAACGCGGTCAAGTTCTCACCGCGAGCGGCTTGGAGTTCCTGGGGCGAGAGGGCAAAAATGCAGCTCCATGCAAAGAACACCACCGTAGTCACGACTACAACGATTGCGATCAATAGGGTACGTCCAATTCGCTGCTGGGCATCAGAACGGTACTGCTTCTTGTAATGAGCAACGAAGCTCGAGACGATTGGCGTGAAACTGAATGCGTATATCACCATCGGCAGGGACGACCACACAGAGCCCAGGATGCCGCTTACTCCACCGTAGTCATGCGCCGTGGCCATGAATGAAGTATTCCAGTGTGGAATACCCATCAAACCGAAGAAGATAAGCGAAAAAATGAACGGGAACACAATAAGGCCAATGGCTTTAACAACGAAAGTTGTTTTACCTTGTGCGATGAGAAGGGCAGCTACTGTCACCCCGATAACAACGAGGGGCCGGTTTAATCCGGGAATACCCAGTTGAGTATTGAAGAAATCGATAAATGTATTGGACATGGTAATTGCATAAACGACAAGTGATGGAAAAATCATCATGAAGTACGCAATGCTCAATACTTTAACGGCGCGATCTCCAAGTAATTCTCTCGTGGTGTCGACGATATTACTGGTGGATTCAGCTGTTACGGTGCCGCTTGAAATATACTGGCAAAGCACTCGATAGCTGTAGTAGGTGATCGGAAATGCGATCAAGGTCAGAATAAGCATTGCCCAAAAGCCCGATAGCCCAAGGCTGATAGGCCAGAACAACGAGCCGCCTCCGACGGCGCAACCATAGATACCGAGAACCCAAAGAAAATCATCTTTCGTGAAGCGCTTCTTTCGGATATCAGGTGTTACCGCCTGCATCGTAATTTCGGTCATTTTATGTAGCCTCTTGTTTTTTTTGTGGTCACATGATCAACGATTGTCGATGATAATTTACTGAAGCTGATTGAGTGCTTTTTCCAAATCCTCTATGAGCACCTCTATTGGTTCCAGACCGATAGATAGCCGGATCAATGCGGTGGTGATTTTGTTGTGCTGCCGGACAGCCATGACTTGTTGTGGGTAATAGGCAGCGAGGCTGTGTGTGCCCCCCCAGCTTGCACCGATTGCAAAGGTGTTAAGAGCATCAAAGAACTTACCAATTCGCTCATCAGATTTAAGCGAGAAGGAAAACAGCGACCCTGGTCCATTGAAGAGTCTTTTGTATAGAGGGTGATCCTCAGCACTTTCCAATGCCGGGTAGTAGACCTTTTCAACCAATTGGTGAGATTCCAACCAGTTGGCGATGGCGAGTGCACTCTTGCCCTGGCGCTCAAGTCTCAGAGGGTAAGTTTCCAGGCCTCGCAGTGTCAGGTAGCAATCATCCGGACTCACATACATGCCCAGTAGGTCTTGTTGCAGACGCAGACGCTTGTAGAGTTCTGTGTCGTTGGTCGTGACGCTTCCCATCAGCAGATCAGAATGCCCACTGATTACTTTCGAAAGTGCTTCGACAACTAGGTCAACCCCATATGCTATTGGTTGGAAGTTCAGTGGGCTCGCCCACGAATTGTCGATCAGCGTGAGGATGGAGTGCTTCTTCGCAGTCCGCACGATGCTCTCAACATCTTGCATCTCCATGGTGATGGACCCTGGAGACTCTACGAGTATCAACTTGGTACTGGGCTTGACGAATTCTTCGATAACCCGTGGAGATCCGTCCGGGAGAAAGGTGACCTCGATACCATAAGACCGGATATTGCTGGCGAGAAACTCGCGAGTGGGCCCATAGCAATTGTCTGGTGCAATTACATGGTCGCCAGCCTTTAGGAAGCTGAGCAGAACGAGTACTAGGGCAGCCTGTCCAGAAGGCAGGGCCACGGTATGGGCTGCGCCATGCAGCTTAGAGATTGCCTGCTCCAGTTCGCGGTTAGTCGGCGTGCCTGTCAGCCCATAGCTGAAGCCATCAGGCTGACGCTCGCGGCGGTTTGCAAAGTCGGCGAAGTTGTCAAAGACCACTGTGGACGCACGGTGGATGGAGGGCACAAGGCTCTTAAACGGTTGCGGTTTCATTGTTCTGTCGTTCGCTACGAAGGGGTGGACAGAGGCTATTCCCCGACCCATAGCGAATCAATATGTTGTGCTTATATCGCTATAAGCTAGGGTTATTGATTGTTGATGTTATTGATTTAAGGCAGAAGGTAAAGTTGAGCAGCTGAACCTCCAGGTGCTACCGATGCTTCTCTATATCTATTTAATTGCGATCACTGCAGAAGCTATGACAGGGGCGTTGTCTGCTGGACGAAGGGGGATGGACTGGTTCGGCGTAATACTCGTGGCATGTGTTACGGCTTTAGGCGGAGGCTCTGTACGAGACATTCTACTCGGCCATTATCCGCTTACTTGGGTAAAGCATCCTGAGTATTTGGTTCTCACAAGTATTGCAGCACTTTTTGCTGTGATGATCGCACCATTAATGAAGCATTTAAAATCGCTATTCCTCATTTTGGATGCTATAGGCCTCATCGCGTTTACTTTGATCGGTTGCCAGACTGCGCTCGACATGGGCCATGGGCTGTTGATCGCCTCATTAAGTGGCGTCGTGACAGGTGTCTTCGGTGGCGTACTTCGCGACATTTTCTGCAATGACATTCCCCTGGTATTCAGGAGAGAGCTCTATGCGGGCGTTGCATTCGTTGCCTCGTGGTTCTACTTCGCCTGCGGCTATCTGGGGCTTTTACATGATCAGGCAATCCTTCTCACCTTTGTAGGAGGCTTTGTCTTTAGGCTTTTGGCAATCTTTTTCCATTGGGAAATGCCAAAGTTTCAATATGACGATAAAAGGTAGTGAAGATGTCCAGTATGAGAATTTTATGCTAAAAAATTTGACGCCAAAAAATGCACTCTAGGCAACTGGTGCTTATTCCCATGTAGTCAAGACTGGTGGCATGTTACGTCTCTCTGGTCAGCTGCCTTTGCCAGATACGACTTCAGCGATGAATTCATAGTTATATGAAGCTGTCATCGCGGTGAAGTACTCCGCATCGACCATTTCTTAATGGTCCAGATACCCAGGTGGAACTTAAAAGATGATGTCCGATACAGTTGGCAAGACAACCCTTGGTGTACTGTTTAACTTGCTTGCCTCGGTCCTGTTTGCCGTCATGTATGCATACACAGGCCTGCTGACGGCCTTAAGTGCAGAAGAAATTTATAGTTGGCGGACATTGTTGACTGTCCCCTGTTTGACAATACTGGTTATCACGACCGCACGCTGGTGTGAAGTAAAGTCTATATTTTCGAGGCTGTGCCGCGAACGATTGTTCTGGGCAAAACGCCTACTCTCATCGGGGCTGTTGAGCATACAGCTTTGGCTGTTTATGTGGGCTCCTGTGAATGGCCATGCTCTCGATGTATCGCTCGGGTATTTTCTGCTGCCGATTACTACGGCAATAGCAGGACGACTTGTCTTCAAAGAAAAACTTACGAAACTTCAACTGTGGGCATGTGCGCTGGCGGTGGCAGGTGTGTTTAATGAGCTGGTAATAGCGAGTGAGATTGCTTGGCCTGCCTTCGTGGTGTGTTTCGGTTATCCGGTTTATTACTGCTTGCGCAGGGCCATGGGCACAAACAATCTCGGCGGGCTTTGGTTTGACTTAAGCCTTAGCATACCTATCAGCCTCTTTTCATCGCTCAAAGCACATTGCTTAGTGGCCACCACGACGGTATGAGTCTGCCATTACTGGTCATCGGACTTGGAGCAATCAGTGCCGCTGCTCTTGCATTTGCCGCCTTGTCTGCTTCCAATCTGAACCTATCACTTTTTGGTTTGCTGACGTATGTCGAGCCAGTACTGCTGGTGTGTGCTTCCGTGCTGCTAGGTGAGTCTATTAAGTTTTCTCAGTGGCCAACTTATATCGATATTGGTGCAGCGGTGTTGGTGCTGTGTTTAGAGGGATGTCTGGCATTAAGACATTCATTTCATCATCTCCGCCAGCCCCCTCCCTAATTTTGTTTTCTCAATACCGTGAGTCATGACAGGGATGTTTAGAGCCGTCAGAGATTGCAAGCTCGGATTATCCATTACGTACATACATTCTCGACAGAAATAATAAACAATCATCTGAACTAACATGAGCGACTGCCTTTGGCAGATAACTGCCGGTCAGCACAGGCCGATAGCAGCCATCTACTCGCCCCACGCAAATCCATATCCCAATACCGACCAATCACCTTCCCGACAACCCGAAACCCAACCATACTCAGCAGGCCACGCCGCCACCCCTCATTTTCACCTTCACGTAAACGAGTTTGCGGACCACGTTCCGTAGCCGTTGGGAGATCCATTTGCTGACCGTTCCGATGGATCTGATCGCTGATGACCGTCTTTCCCATGTGCTTAGTGCCAGCGAGCGGTTGGCGATGGCGGCTTCGCTGGACGAGGTGGTCGTCATTCTGCGTGATACCGCGCGGGCCACGGTGGGCGCCGAGGGGATTGCGGTGATCATCGAGCAGCAGGGGCGCTGCGCCTATGTCGCCGAGGATGCGGTGTCGCCGCTTTGGCAGGGCCAGAATTTCCCGAGCCAGGCGTGCGTTTCCGGTTGGGCGATGGCTAACCGCGAGACGGTGGCGATCCGCGATGTGCTGCAGGATCCGCGTGTGCCGCAAGCAGCATATGCGTCGACCTTCGTGCGCAGCATGGTGATGGTGCCCATCGGCCGGCCTACGCCGATTGCTGCGCTTGGCGCCTACTGGGCCGATGTGCGCGACCATCACCCAGAGACCATTGCGCGCCTGGAGAGCCTGGCGCGGCTGGCGACCATCGCCATCGAGAACGCGCGGCTGACCCAGGCACGCAATCGCGAGACGACTATCGCCGCTACGCAGAATCGCATTCTGGAACTGGCTGTCGCGCAAACGGCGCTCAGCGACACGCTGGATGGCATCGTCCGCGAGGTGGATGCGCTTTCCGTGTCGGGTTTTCTGGGCGGCATTTTGCTGCTCAACGAGCGCGGTGAGCATCTGGAGCATTGCGCGGGGCCGAGCCTGCCCAGCGCCTATAAAGAGGCCGCCAAAGGCATCGCCATCGCCCCGAGCGCGGTGACGGCCGCTGCCGATATTGGCAGCGACTCAGGCTGGGCCGCGTTGCGCGAGCTGGCTGCCGGGCACGGCCTGCACCTTTGCTGTTCGATCCCGATCCGCTCGGCCCAGGCTGCGTTGCTCGGGGCTTTCGTGTTCTATCACCCCGAGCGCCGCGAGCCGTTGGTGGGGGATGTCGAGATCATCGACTTCGTGGTGCACACGGTGGGGCTGCTGGTGCACCGCACCCGCGCGGATTCGGCGATTCGCATCAGCGAGGCGCGCCTGCGCCTGGCCGTCGACCATGCCGACGTGGGGTTCTGGGATGTGGATTTCGTGCACAACAGGCTGATCTGGCCGGTGCAGACCAAGACCATGTTCGGCATCTCGGCGAACGTGGATGTCACCTTGCAGGACTTCTACGACGGCCTGCACCCCGACGACCGTGAGGCGACGATCGCCGCCTTCACGGCCGCAGCCGACCCCGAGCGGCGCGCGCTCTATGAGGTGGACTACCGCACCATCGGCCGTGAGGACGGCATCGTGCGCTGGGTCGCAGCCAAGGGCCGGGGCGTGTTCGACGCTGCCGGCAAGTGCCTGCGGGTGACCGGCACGGCCATCGACATCACGCCGCGCAAGGTTGCCGAGGAGGAGCTGCGCAAGCTCAACGAGACCCTGGAAAAGCGCATCGCCGCGGCCATCGCCGAGCGCGAGGAGGTCCAGAAGGCGCTGCGCCAGAGCCAGAAGATGGAGGCCATGGGGCAGCTTACCGGCGGTGTCGCCCACGACTTCAATAACCTGCTCACGCCCATCGTCGGCACGCTGGACCTGCTGCAGCGCCGCGGCGTGGGCGGCGAGCGCGAGCAGCGGCTGATCTCCGGCGCCATGCAGTCGGCCGAGCGCGCCACGACGCTGGTGCAGCGGCTGCTGGCCTTCGCGCGCCGGCAACCGCTGCAGGTTGTGCCGGTCGACGTGGCCAGGCTGGTCAGCGACATGGGCGACCTGCTGGCCAGCACCACCGGGCCGCAGATCCGGGTGATCGTCGATGCGCCGGACAATCTGCCCGCCGCCATCGCCGACCAGAACCAGCTGGAGATGGCGCTGCTCAATCTCTCGGTGAACGCCCGCGACGCCATGCTCGAGGGTGGCACCATTCGTATCTCGGTGAGCCTGGAGACGGTCGAGGAGGGCCACCGCAGCAAGTTGCCGGCGGATCAGTACCTGTGCCTGTGCGTCGCCGATACCGGCAGCGGCATGGATGCGGCAACGCTGGCCCGCGCGGTGGAGCCGTTCTTTTCCACCAAGGGCGTGGGCAAGGGCACCGGCTTGGGGCTTTCCATGGTGCATGGGCTGGCCTCGCAGCTGAACGGCGCGCTGACCATCCAGAGCGCGCCGGGGCTGGGAACCAGCGTCGAGCTATGGTTGCCGCTCAGCCTCGCCGAGCCGGCCGCGGCGCTGCGCATCGTCGAAGCCGCCGAGCCACGGTTGACCCGCGGCACCGCGTTGTTGGTCGATGACGAAGAGCTGGTACGCGCCAGCACCTCGTACATGCTGGTCGAGCTGGGTTACCGGGTGATCGAGGCCAGCTGCGGCGAGGAGGCCATGCAGCGGGTGGCCAGCGGCGAGCCTTTCGATCTGCTGGTTACCGACCACCTGATGCCAGGCATCAACGGCACCGATCTGGCCCGCCTGGTGCGCGCCTCACGGCCTGGCATCGGCATTCTGCTGGTGTCCGGTTACGCCGAACGTGAAGGGCTCGATCCCGAACTGCCGCGGCTCACCAAGCCGTTTCGCAAGAGCGAACTGGCGGCGAGCCTGGCTGGGCTGCGTGGCGAATCATGGGCTGAGGCACCCGAGGCGCAGGCCGTGGCGCCCTGAGCCAACTGTCCCGAGCGCGAAGGCGATCGTCAGGCCGGTCTGTCCCGTTCTTCCGGCCTTGGCGCTGCGGGTGTCGTCAGGCGGATGATCTGTTTGGCGAAGAATGCTCCGGTGAGGATTACGCCGAACAATCTCAGCGTCTGCATGGCCAGGACCAGGCCGACGTCGGAATGGGTTTCCGCCGCGATGATCGCCATTG
>Ga0209370_1002007_pt1 | contig 15928 bp, 14 predicted proteins | sample AgamicAtPrz_FD_187164 | JGI IMG/M metagenome (GOLD analysis project Ga0209370, IMG submission 187164) | Agave microbial communities from Guanajuato, Mexico - At.P.rz (SPAdes) (version 2) | ecosystem: Host-associated > Plants > Phyllosphere > Phylloplane/Leaf | place: Guanajuato, Mexico... | reverse complement strand
GTTCTGCGTGGCCATGGAGTTCTCGGCCTCGGCGGAAGACATCGCCCTCACCTGCCACCCCCACCCGACCCGCTCCGAGGCCTTGCGCCAGGCAGCGATGAATGTGGACGGGATGGCGATGCAGATCTGATGCTAGATCGCCGGGGCTGCTTTGCAGCCCATCGCGACACAAGGCCGCTACTACAGGGAATTGCGTTCTCCTGTAAGAGTGGCCTTGTGTCGCGACGGGGCTCATGGGCGATCACAATATAGTTTGACACAGACCCCCTTGTAATTCGCGGCCTCCAACGCTGAGACCTGCCGCTGTGGACGAATCATAGTTTGACACAAGCAGATGCCTCATCGAATAAAGCACTCCGCTTCGCGCAATATAGTTTGACAAAAGTAGCGACGAGCCCGTTCAGGCATAGCGCCGAATCCAGCAGTTCATAGCCCATGACGAGGAGACATTGGCGGCCCAGCATCTGGTGCGCGGTGATCGGTCGAAGGTCATGGAAGCGGGGGTGGAGTTGGCGCGGTTGTTTGCCAGTGATACGGACGAGGGGAAAAGGCGCGGGTCATGCAGGGCTGACCGGCTCAGCCCGGGGCGAACGCACCCAGGCTGATTTCAGGCGATGGGCACCGGGGGAACAACCGAACCAACGACAGAATGTCGGTTAAGGATGTGCGACTAGCACCCAAGACAGTACAGATCAAACTTTAAAGTTAGCCATGAGACTCTGTTGCTGATCCGCCAAGTTAGTCAAGCTATCACTTATCCTCGCAGAATCCTGTGAACGGTTAGCCAACAGTTGTGTAACGTCGCGAATTGAAGAAACAGTGTGATTAACCTCCTCTGAAACGGCACTCTGCTCCTCAGCAGCACTGGCGATTTGTAGATTCATCTCAGTAATCACCTCAATGGCGTTATTAATCTTTTGAAGTGCACCGACTGCTTCTGTTACTTGTTGAACACTTATATTGGCTTTTGAGTGATTAGCTTGAATTACCTGAACGATCGACCGCGTACCGATCTGCAAATTCACGATGACTTTCTGAATTTCTTCGACAGAAACTTGTGTACTCTTAGCAAGATTTCGAACCTCATCAGCAACCACGGCGAAGCCGCGGCCGGATTCACCAGCACGTGCCGCTTCAATGGCTGCATTCAGTGCCAATAAGTTTGTTTGCTCTGCAATTGAGCATATCACCGAAAGAACTTCCCCGATTTGTTCGCTGCTGTCTGACAGCAGAACAACTTGCGTCATTGCATTACTCATCTCACTCGCAAGACTATTGATGCTCTGCGTTGTAGTTTCGATTTTATATATGCCATCTTGAACAGCAGTATCGACGTTGCGGACGGCATCGGCAGCCATCGCTGCACTGCGTGCAACATCTTGGGAGGTCGCACTCATTTTCTGAACCGAAGTGGCGACCATTTCGATCTCTTTGAATTGCTGTTGCATTCCTCCACTGGTTTCGTTAGCGATGGTCGCAGCTTGCTTTGCAGTATGACGAGTGTTTTCAACGGATTCTCCAACCTTATAGATGATAGGCTGCAGCTTCTCTAAAAACCGGTTGAACCATAGGACGAGTTGACTCATTTCATCGCGGCCATTATGTACAAGGCGCTTTGTTAGGTCTCCCTCTTCACTAGAAATTTCTTTTAGCATTTCAGCCACTTTTTGAATGGGGCGGGAAATTCCACACGCCATAAACCAGATCAACGTTAGTCCGATGAGGCCGCCAGCCGCTCCTACCATTAATTGGTCATAGGTTGCAGAAGTTTTCGCCTGACTGAGATTGGCCCGCAACTCCGATACCTTCGACATAACAACTGACGTGGGTATTTTAATTACTATGCTCCAGTGGGTGTGATTTTCAAGCGGTGAGAATGGCGAAACAACTACGGTATTTCCATCCGAGTCGAGATGGGTCGTAGCATCGAGCTTGCTTATTTCAATAATTTTATTGATAAGACTTGGTTCGGCCTGAGAAAGCTTTTTCCCCAGTAACTGAGGATCTCCGCTTCGGGCAGCGATAGTGCCATCAGAGCTTATGACGCTTACTTGGGTGTTACCACCATACAAATTAAGACTAGTATCTTGCGCCATTACCTGCAAACTGCCCAATGAAATATCAATACACATCACTGCCACAACCTTTCCATCTTCCATGAGAGGAATTGATATGGTTGACATCAGAGTATCAACGCCTTGTAAGGTTGTATAGGTATACGGATTGATAACGCATGATTGTTTCGAGTTGAGCGCGCACCGGTACCATAGAGTTACTGACTTACCATCATCTTCCATCTCATTCTCAGGCATTGCATAGCTCTTCATCTGCGTTGATGAATAAGATGCGAAGCGACCTTTCTCGTTGCCGGCACCCACACCGAGTCCGGCAAAATCCTCATCTTGGCCGTCAAGGGCGCCGGGAAGAAAGGCAACACCGACACCGAGTACCGCTGGGTATGCTTTAACCTGTTCCTCCATCAAAGTATAAATATCCTTTCGCAACTCGGCAGCACTACCACCAGTAAGGTTCTGCTTTCGTTTTGCAAAGAGGATTTGTCGCGCTAATGTACTGCCAAAAATGAAGCTTTCGTGAAAACGATTAGAAATAATTTTGGCTTCAGAATTGCCTACTTTATATAAATGTTCAAGTGCTTGATGCTGGAGGGCCGAAGAGCTAGATTCATCAACCATACTGGATATATCTTGTATGCGAATTATCGATACGGAAACTAGCATTGTCGATATGAGCAAAATGCAAAATCCAGCCAGCCATGTGATTTTTGTTCTTATCGAAAAATTTGACAGATACATCTAATTTCCTCGAGTCGTTAGTCTTGCGAATTTTCGGGAAATATTACGTAATAAAAAATCAGGAAAGGGGAATTACTAGGCAGCAGGATCAAAAAAGCCGTGGTCACCAAAGTGAACCACGGCTATGGGCAATCATCGAAAAGCCCCGTCAAATTCGAAGCGTTACTCGATGCGTCCTAAGGGAGGATTGTTAATCAACCATTGCTAGGGAAGGCAAATTGCGCAGCCTCGTGATTTGCACGGCGCGGCCAGCGTTGGGTGATAGCCTTTTTACGGGTGTAGAAGCGCACACCATCCGGTCCATAGGCATGTAGGTCACCGAACAGCGAGCGCTTCCAACCGCCGAAGCTGTGGTAGGCCACTGGCACCGGCAGCGGCACGTTGACACCAACCATGCCCACTTCGATCTCGTCGCAGAACAGGCGCGCTGCTTCACCGTCACGAGTGAAGATGCAGGTGCCGTTGCCATACTCGTGATCATTGATCAGTTGCATGGCCTGCTCCAGGCTGTTCACCCGCACTACGCACAGCACCGGGCCAAAGATCTCTTCCTTGTAGATGCGCATCTCGGGGGTGACGCGGTCGAACAGGGTGCCGCCGACGAAGTAGCCATCTTCATGACCGGCAACCCGCAGACCACGGCCATCGACCACCAGTTCGGCACCGGCAGCCAGACCGTCGTCGATGTAACCGACAACCTTGTCACGGGCAGCGGCGGTCACCAACGGGCCCATGTCTAGGCCACAACTGGTGCCGGCACCGATCTTCAGGCCCTTGATCTGCGGAACCAGCTTGGCGACAAGCGCATCAGCCACTTGGTCACCGACACAGACGGCCACGGAGATTGCCATGCAGCGCTCTCCGCAAGAGCCATAGGCTGCCCCCATCAGTGCGCTGACGGCATTGTCCAGGTCGGCATCGGGCATCAACACCGCGTGGTTCTTCGCACCACCCAGAGCTTGCACGCGCTTACCGCGTTTGGTGCCTTCGCTATAGATGTACTCGGCGATCGGAGTGGAGCCAACGAAGCTCAGCGCTTTCACTTCCGGCGCCTCGATCAGCGCGTCCACGGCTTCCTTGTCGCCATGCACCACATTCAGCACACCTTTTGGCAGGCCGGCATCCAGAAGCAGTTGGGCGATGAACAGGGTCGAGCTTGGGTCTCGCTCGGACGGCTTTAGGATAAAGCAGTTGCCACAAGCGATGGCCAGCGGGTACATCCACAGCGGCACCATGGCAGGGAAGTTGAACGGGGTGATACCGGCAACCACACCCAGTGGCTGCAAATCACTCCACGCATCGATGTTCGGACCGACGTTGCGGTTGTATTCGCCCTTGAGGATCTCTGGGGCTGCGCACGCAAACTCGACGTTCTCTATTCCGCGTTTGATCTCACCGGCTGCGTCCTCCACCGTTTTGCCGTGCTCCTCGCTGATCATCTGCGCAATCTTCGTTTCGTTCTGCTCCAGAAGTTGCTTGAAGCGGAACATCACCTGAGCACGTTTAGCTGGCGGTGTGTTGCGCCAGGCTGGAAAGGCGGCCTTAGCCGAGTCGATCGCTTTCTGCACGGTGGCACGGCTGGCCAGCTCGACTTTGCGAATGACCTCGCCGGTGGACGGATTGAATACCTCGGTGCTGCGGCCTTGGTCAGTGATGTATTCGCCGTTAATAAGATGCGGCACGTTGGTCATCTTGATTCCCTCGAAAATAGGTTTAGTGCATCGCTCTCGGAGCAATGGGGGTGATTAATTGATGGCTTGCAGCGTTTGGCCGACCGCGTCGAACAGGCGGTCGAGTTCGTCCACCGTGGCATTGAAGGGCGGACCAAACTGCAGGGTGTCGCCGCCAAATCGAACGTAAAAACCGGCCTTCCACAGGGCCATTCCCGCCTCAAACGGACGGACGACTGGGTCGCCATCGCGTGCGGCTAGCTGCAACGCGCCGGCGAGGCCGCAGTTGCGAATGTCGATGACATGTTTGGCGCCTTTGAGGCCATGAATGAGCCTCTCGAAGTGAGGTGCCAACTCGGCGGACTGCTGTATCAGGTTTTCTTTTTCCAACAGGTCCAGAGTGGCCAAGCCAGCGGCGCAGGCGACCGGATGCGCGGAATAGGTGTAGCCATGAGGGAATTCCACAGCGTATTCCGGGATCGGTTGGCTCATGAAGGTGTTGTAGACCTCACTGCTGGCAATCACCGCGCCCATCGGGATGGCGCCGTTGGTAATTTGCTTGGCCACGTTCATGAGATCCGGAGTTACGCCAAAATACTCGGCTCCGGTCCACTTACCCATGCGACCGAAGGCAGTAATCACTTCGTCGAAGATCAGCAAGATGTTGTGCTGGTCGCAGATCTCACGTAGGCGTTGCAAGTATCCAACTGGCGGTGGCAGAACACCTGCGGAACCTGACATCGGCTCGACGATAACGGCAGCGATGTTAGACGCATCGTGCAATTCGATTAGCTTCAGCATTTCATTTGCCAGCTCCACACCGCCTGTCTCTGCTGCGCCCTTAGTAAATGCTAGACCCGGCTGGAGGGTGTGCGGCAGATGGTCGACGTCCATCAATTGACCGAACATTTTGCGATTGCCACCGATGCCGCCTAAAGAAGTACCCGCGACGTTCACGCCGTGATAGCCACGTGCGCGGCCAATCAGTTTGGTCTTCTGCGGCTGCCCCTTCAGGCGCCAATATGCGCGGGCCATCTTGATGGAGGTATCAGCACTTTCGGAGCCTGAGCCGGTGAAGAACACATGATTCAGTTCACCTGGAGTGAGATTGGTGATCCGATCAGAAAGCTGGAAGGAAAGTGGGTGGCCATACTGGAAGCCAGGAGAGTAATCGAGCGTGCCCAATTGCTTGGACACTGCTTCCTGGATTTCCTTGCGCGAATGACCGGCGCCGCAGGTCCAAAGACCGCAGAGGCTGTCGTAAATTCGACGACCCTGATCGTCGATCAGCCAACTACCCTCGGCGGCGACGATTATCCGCGGATCCCGCAAGAAATTGCGGTTAGCGGAAAAGGGTAACCAGTGCGAATTCAGCTTAAGCGGATGAGTCTGCAGTTCAGACTGTAAGGACGGATGATTCATGTTCATGCTACAGGTCCTAGTATGTGATGGGAGACTCATCTGGCTTAGGTTTTTATTCAGATAAGTCAGGGGATGCGCGCCCAATTTTCGGCCGGGCGTTTTCTAAAACTCCACGGGCCAATATAGAATGTTGCGAATGCATTGTGGGATAAATCCCCCGATTCAAAAGCCGACTTTCATCGATTTGAAAGTTAGGCACCCAGCTTTCGATGGGTGCGCGATGCCCCCAAAACGACTAGCTCTGTGGACATGGTTTCGAAAATAATAAATTAGTGCTTAATCGCAGCAGCAACACAAGCTATTGAACGCTTCAGCAGCCAAATAAACATTCTAGGAATTTTGTCAGCGCTGGCCTTGATTCTTGCCCTTGACGCGTAGCGCAATGAAATTCCGAACGGTACGACAATCGTCCCGGCTGCAATTCACGAAGTTTTCCTTCCTTTACCCAAGCTGCCGCGTAATGTGTGGGCAGATAGCCAATGTAGGTACCGGATAGAAGTAATGTCGCGATTGCTTCCATAGAGAAAGCTTTAATCGATTTACTGAATCGCAGATCGTGAGGCCGACGATTTTCCGCCATATAACCACGATCTACGTAATCAACTGCACAGATCTCTTCGATACCGAGTGTTGAGTCATCACGGCTGAAAAATGGATGTTCGCTGCTGCAATAAAGATTTTGCTCCTCTTCAAACATCGACTGGTAGTGAAGTCCTGAGAGCCGATGATGAAAAGCTCCTATGGCAAGTTGCAGCCGCCCTTCAAGGACGCCTTGCTCCAACTCGTCAGGACGCATGATATGCAAGTCGATACGCGTATTGGGGCAATCCTTTCTATACAGAGCGATTGCCCGAGAAAGCGGCGCCTCAACGCATGTAATTAGACTGTCTACCGTCCCGATTTGCAGAAAATCAGGTAGGCCACCGTGCAGAGTTGTCGTACGCTGGCGGAATCGATTGATATCGGTAAACAGCTCTTGGGCCGCCACGTATGTGGCCTGGCCTTCTTCTGTTAGCTGAAAACCCGCTTTGCCGCGCGTACATAGGGAGTAACCCAGGCGAATTTCCAGATCCCTAACTAGCACGCTTAGGCGTGGTAGACTGGTGTTCAATCGGGCTTGGGCGGCCGTGAAACCGCCTGCTTCGACGATAGAGCAGAAAATTCGTAACATCCGCAGATCAACATCAGTCAGCGTACTTAGCATATTTTCTGCTCATCGTAGAGATTGAGTACTACCGGACTGGCGCTCTGGTTCGTCAGCCCACCATCGCCCCACCGCCGTTCACCCCAAGGACTTGACCGGTCATGAAACTGGCCTCCTCGGAAGCAATAAACGCTACCACGTTAGCAATTTCCTCGGCAGTCCCCAAACGCTGCAGAGGGTAACGCGCGGCTTCCTCTCGGATGTAGTCCTCACCCAGTCGGGTGACCATCGGTGTCAGAGTGCCTCCAGGTGCAACGGAGTTCACTCGCACATTCCAAGAGGCGAGCTCCCGGGCTAGGGACTTGCTGAATGCGATGATTCCACCCTTTGCGGCGGCGTAATGGCACAAATCGGCGCAGCCAAGCTGACCCAGGTCGGAAGAAATATTGACGATTGCACCGCTCCGCTGACGCTGCATTAGGGCAGCAGCCCCTTTCGAAAATAGGAATGCGCCATGGAGATGGACGCAAATCATCCTATCCCATTCCTCAAAGGTCAGCTCAGTGATCGGTTTTTCGAAAAGAATCCCAGCATTGTTGACCAAGATGTCCAATCGCTCCAAACCAGTGAATGCATATTCAGCGGTACCTGGATCGGATACGTCGCCGAGCACTATGTCTGTCTTAATATCTCGACGATGCAACTCATCTACGAGAGATTGAAGAGCCTCGCTATCGCACAAGTCATTCAAAATTGCAGTATCACCGGCCTTGCCCAAACGCAAAGCAATAGCCCTTCCAATTCCGTTTGCTGCGCCGGTTACGAGATAAGTTTTCATTGACGAGTATCCAGTTCAATAAGGATTAAGAGCCAGCCAGTCAGCATAACCGGCAAGGCCGTCGCCTAGGGTGTAATGGGGCTTATAGCCCAACTGCTCAATTGCAGCGTCGATGCTGAAGCGTGCATTTGAATCCAAAACGGAGATGGTTCCTGGCCCGATATCGATGTTCGCATCGGGGAACATACGGGCCACTCGACGAGCGACATCTGAATAGCTTTCTTGTTCACCTGCAGTCACGTTGAAAATGCGTTGCTTCAGACGTTCACTTGGCACTTCAGCTGCCAGGATACAAGCTCTAGCGACGTCAAAGACGTGCACATATTGCAATAGGTAATCACCGCCTTCCTCATCGTGATGTGGAGTACCATCAATAGCGCTGCGCAGAAGAGACTTGAGATAACACTGCATGAATTGACCTGGACCATAGATCCATCCGGGACGGAGCGAAATCACATCAATCCCATACAGATCGTTGTATACCTTGCCAAGCTTTTCTGTGAAAACTTTGGTGCAACCGTAAGGGGTGGTAGGCTGAAGGTCCGCGGACTCGTCTATTACGCCAAGTTCTAGATTATGGCCATAAGCACATTCCGAACTTAGATTGACAATCCGTCCAACTCCGCTAATTCGAGCAGTTTCGAAGACATGCGTTGTCCCGACTGCATTGGTGAGTACAGTCTGAAGCGGAATCCTTCGAGAGTCGACAGGATGGGAAATCGCGGCAGTATGGATGATCACGGATGGCTTGAACGCTTGGCATGCCTGGAGCAGCGTTGCGAGATCGGCAAGATCCCCTTGGACATAGCTGTATTTTTTTTTGTCGGAGATCGCGCTGGTAAGACTTCGATCATAGCCCAGTACTGCATGACCAGCAGCCAACAACTGACGCGCCACTTCCTGGCCCAAAAAGCCATTTGAACCGGTTACCAAATAGTTCATTTGTTGAAACCTCAATAGGGGTGGAGAGGCAGTTCGATGTTCCCGGCCTTCCAGTGCGAGTACACAGAGTCGGGCGTGCAGAACCATAAGTCCTCTTGAGAGCGCATCAGTTGGATCAAATTCTCCAACATCATCAGACGCGAAGGCCTTCCGATCACTTCAGGGTGCATGGTGAGCATGAAGTGACTTCCAAACTCACGCATGCCAGCAAGCTCAGCTGCCCACATGCGATAAACCTTCTCTGGCTCTTCAATCACCCCGCCAACGGCAGGCTCAGCGGAGAAGGCAAATTGTTCGAAGTCATCGAGCAGCCAGCTAACGGGTAATTCAAGAAGGCTCTGCTCAGGCCCGCCTACGAGATATGGGCGATCATCTCCCATCAAACTGCTGTCGGTATGGAATCCCAAGTCGATCAGTGACTGAACTACATCTGGGGTTATTTCCCAGAGGGGGGCTCGGTAGTGACAGACCTCCCGATCAATGGTTTGCTCGAGAATATTCTTGCTGTCCTTGAGAATTTTCAGGTTCTCGGCCGGGTTCATTTCATCGACGCGCTCATGAAAGAATCCATGGCAACCGATGCCATGGCCGGCCTTGGCGATACTACGTACCACCTCAGGATCAATTTCCGCAATCCGCCCAGGGATGTAGAACTGTGCTTGGATGCTGTATCGCTCGAGCAAGTCAAGTAAGCGAGGTACTGCGACGCGACGGCCATAGGCTCCCATTGACAGCAACGACAGACGGCGGCCATTTAGGCTGGATGACTCCCAGGAGGATTCTGCGTCAAGGTCAAAAGAGAGCGTGGCAGCAAAGCGTTTGTTGTTGGGCCAGATGATCATTGGAGAAGTACTCCTCAGCTACACACACCTTCTAGCTTTTGGGGCTGGTCAGAGGTGGTGGAGATAGAATGGTCGAGCGCTCAACGCTTGGCGATCGATTCAGCAAGGATGCACATCAATTCAAACATCATTGTGGCCCCCACCAGCGCAGTCGAACCACCTTGGTCGAAAGGTGGGGAGACCTCCACTACATCCGCACCAACCAGATTCAAACCGCGCAGGCCGCGAATAATCTGCTGTGCCTCCAGTGTGGTCATGCCGCCAATTTCGGGAGTACCGGTACCAGGGGCAAATGCTGGGTCGAGAACGTCGACGTCGAACGTGACGTAGGTAGGTCCATCACCCACGATCCGGCGTGCTTCGGCAATCGTCGCCTCTACTCCAATTTCGCTGAACTCCTCCATGTGGATAACACGGATCCCACACTCTTCTGCGAAGGCTTCGTCGTCAGCTGAGTAGATCGAGCCACGGATACCGATCTGCACGGTTCGCTTCGGATCTAGCAAACCTTCCTCGATTGCTCGGCGGAATGGCGTGCCATGGGTATAGGGATTGTCACCAAAGTAACGATCGTTGGTGTCGGAGTGGGCATCGAAATGCACCATTCCGATGGGTCCGTTCTGCGCCAAGGCACGGAAAATAGGGAGCGTGACCAGATGATCTCCACCTACAGACAAAGGGACCGTGCCGGCTTCATGTATCTGGCGGAAGAAGGCTTCAATGCGTTTCAACGAATCCAGCAGGTCAATTGGGTTAACGGGAGCGTCGCCCAGGTCACCAATGCGCACGAGATCGTACGGGGCGATTCGGCTTACGTGATGGACCTTACGCATCAAGCTCGACATGTTTCGCACTTCACGTGGCCCATGGCGCGCCCCGGCACGATTGGTTGTGCCACCGTCCCAAGGGACACCGACCAGTGCAAGTTGCACCTTGCTCGGGTCTTCGAAGATTGGAAGGCGCATGAAGCTAGGAATGCCAGCAAAGCGCGGAATCAGAGCGGCGTCTAGCGGCTGGGGGAAGTCATTGTGCATATGTCTACTCCATGTACGCGCCCTTAGGAGCGCACATTCGGGAATGAAAGATCCGATAAGCATTACCGGAGCTCTCAGCGGCACAATGCAGAGAGAATGTCATGGCCTCACAGAGCGTGAAGGCTCAATCGCTTGTCCCTGTGCATTTTTTGGCCTTTTTGAGAGCACGGCGGGCTGGATCATGATGGTGGGCGAGGTAAAGGGAATAAATCCCGCGATGCGCAACCTGACTTTCACCGACGCGAAAGTGCCCACGCATTTTCGTTTTCCGAAAAGCTGACTTTCGGTTCTCAGGATTTGTGCTTGCAGAGCATGGCCGTACCTTCAGGGTAGGGTTATTTAAAAACAACAGCGAGACCTAGCAAGCATGAAACTACACGACCTTATCGGGTATGACCGGAATGGCACGATCAAGGAGATCGAGACGGGCTTGAACAAAGGCAAGCTTGGTACGAGAGACATTGTCTTCTCAGCTCTCGGGTTCAATGCTCCTGCCTGGGTTGCCGCATCTTCGATGTCGATCCTGTACTCCATCTCCGGTCACCAGGCGCCCCTAGCAATTTTGATCGCCTTCTTCTTCCCCATGCTAGTACTAGCGATTTGCTTGGTTTCGCTCACTCGGTATGCACCATCCGCCGGTGGAGTGTTCACCTTCTGCTCCCGGTTCATTCATCCCAGTTGTGGAGTGGTGCTCGGCTGGACCTACGCTCTGGCGTGCATGGCGGTGACGCCCATGTGTGCATTGATTGGAACCCAGTACATACAGGCGCTATTGCCTGCGCTCCAAGGTGAGTTACAGGCAAAGATAATTGGTACGCTGTTGCTTTTGACGTTTCTGATAGTCTCATCCAGAGGCGTGGCTGTGACTGCACGGGTAGCAGCTACCTTTCTTGTATTTGAGATAGTTGTCGTCGCAGGCCTAGGTATGATGGGGATCATCAATCCGCAAGTCAGCGATCTGTCCGTTACTTCGATGTACTCAGTTAGCGCGAATGATTGGTCAGCAGTAGCCCCCGGCGTATTGTTTGGTGTATGGATGCTGGCAAACTTCGATTCGGCGATCAATTATATTGAAGAAGCGAAAGTTCCAGTTCGGACCGTTCAACGATCGCTACTGATTGTTTTGACTTCCGCGTTCATTATTTATAGCATCGCGGCGATTGGCTGGCAGTTCGCTGTACCTATCAAAGAACTAGCTTCCATTGTCGAAAGCGGCAATGGCGGAGCAATTTCAGCAATTGCGGAAACTTACTTGCCGTCATCAATGGCTTGGATTGCTCTGTTTGTAGTGATTACTTCCGCTTGTGCTGGCCTACAAATTTCTTCAAACTCAGCAGCAAGAACGCTTTACCGAATGAGCGAAGAGGGACATCTTCCTTCCGCACTGTGCGCTGTGAACAAATCGAAGGCGCCTCGACTAACTCTTATTCTGGTGACCGCTGTAGGCATCGCTCTAGTTTGGTGGAAGCCCATTAGCAGCATCATCTGGTATTACGATGTAGTAACAATCACTCTTGTGCTTTCTTATGTATTTGCCTTGATCGCATTTCTGGCTTTAACCTGGAAAAAGAACACCCCGGCAGTTGCCCTGGCACTCTCAGTCCCTGCGGTACTCGCGATGTTAACATTGGGCTATATCGGCTACTTGGCCGGAGCCAGTCCGGTTTCGCCGGATGACATGTATACCGCTTGGTATTTGGGCATCTTTGCTCTGGTGAGCGGCGCATTGATCGCTGTCTTGAGTAAGTTTTCTAAGCCGCGATCCATTATCAAGGTAAATTAGTTTTTGCTGCGACTCGGGAAGTGGGAAGCAGTTATTGAGCAGGGACTGCTCAGTACTAGCTATAACTGCTAAACGGCAAATCCAGCAACCGGTTCGGTCTTAGCAAATCTCGTCGGGTACCACGTTTACTCATAGGCGAGATTCGCAGGACCGATACAAATGCAGAAGCTCCGCAGGATATTCTCATCAGACCTAACCGACACCTTTAAAAAGTCAGAGCATACATCGCGTTCGTCACTGCCCATCGCTTGCATTAATAATAGTTACGAGGGCGTCGTTGCGCCTCGTGGAGAAAGCATATGCCCGGTGCCAAAATTGACTCGCAACAGCCAGTCCTAATTGAAACACGGTCTATCGACCACATTCCAGAGTCCGAACGACATGGAAGCCTCTATAGTCAATTTACGTTGTGGTTAGGCTGCAACTTACAAATTACCGCTCTACTCACCGGTTCGCTGGCAGTGGTTCTTGGTGGTGATGTTTTCTGGTCGCTAATCGGATTGCTGATTGGGCAGATTTTTGGAGGGGGCGTAATGGCCTTGCATGCCGCTCAAGGACCAAAGTTAGGCCTTCCACAGATGATTTCCAGCCGGGTTCAGTTCGGGGTCTACGGCGCGACAATTCCCATCGTTCTCGTAGCGCTAATGTACTTGGGTTTCAATGCAACCGGCGCCATTCTGTCCGGTCAGGCGGTCGCCCAATTGGCTGGCATCAGCAATAGCAACGGCATCCTCATTTTCGCCTTCCTGACAATGTTGATGACCATTATGGGGTATCGGTTCATTCATTTAGCTGGTCGAGTAGCAAGCGTCGTAGGTGTGCTTGCGTTCTGCTACCTCTTCGCGCGCCTCACTTTGATCCATGATCTCAGTCAACTTTTGGCGATTCGGCATTTTGAATGGAGCAGTTTCTTGCTCGCGGTATCGCTTTCGGCTTCTTGGCAGATCGCGTACGGCCCCTATGTGGCAGACTATTCGCGCTACCTTCCGAGCAGGACATCTTCAGTCAAAACCATTCTTGCTGTTGGACTTGGGTCGGTAATTGGAGCTCAGACATCAATGGTGCTGGGGGTGTTTGCTGCTGCGCTGGCCGGATCCAACTTTGTGGGTCATGAGGTGTCAGTCATCGTAGGGCTTGGAAGCACCGGCCTCGCCGCAGCGTTGATTTACTTTAGTATTGCGTTTGGGAAGCTGACGATCTCTACCTTGAATGCTTATGGTAGCTTCATGTGTGCAGCGACCGTGATAAGCGGATTCAGAGGCAGCGTTGTAATCAGCCAAGCGCAACGTATAGGCTTCGTGCTGTGTATAGTAGGCGCCTCGACAACTGTCGCACTTATCGGCGAGGATTCATTCATTGCAGCGTTCAAGTCATTCATTTTGTTCTTGCTCGCATTTTTCACACCTTGGAGCGCGATCAACCTTGTCGATTTCTATTTCATTAACAAGGAGGAATGTAACCTCACGGCGCTCTTCGATCCCGATGGGCAATATGGCCGATGGAATGGTGTTGGCATCGGCACCTATCTGATAGGTATTTTGATTCAGATGCCTTTCATCGCAACCAGTTTGTATACCGGTCCATTGGTAGAGCCTTTGGGCGGCGTGGACATATCTTGGATCATTGGACTGATTGTTCCGGGAGTTGTTTACTACGTGCTAGCTACGCGAACCAGGGTTGAACATTCATCTAGCGCACAACAGGACCTTTGACTGTAAAAGTAATATCAAACTTGCTCAGGGACGAGACCCTTTCTGTAGGTGACCGTTAAATCATGGACAGCCCTAGTTTTTTAATTCACCTACTGAAATGACATTTCTGTAAGCGGCTCGATTCCGGAAAGGTGGCGATGACTGCAGGGCAAAAATCCTTGAGGAAACTGAGCCCTCATGAGCCTCCATACTTCGATTCTCAAACGGATTATCTCACCGCAAGATTTATAGCCCCATCTGCTTAAGCCTATTTTCATCTCAGTCCGGATCACGGAATAGTCTACGAGTAATGAATAAAGTATGAAACGCATTTCAGAAGTTATGTCCAAGACCGGCGAACCACTGATGCTTGAAGCTCTTGCAGCGATCAAAGCATATCGAGATGCTCAAGATGGAGGGGCATCTCCGGATGAAGTAGAACGACTTCGGTTGCTGGCAGACTCCCTTTATCGCGCCGTGATGAAGTTCCAGTTGTTAGAGGCCGGCAGCCTACCTGATCCGACTCATTGATGCCGGGGCATTTTATGCCCACCTGGCGAGTGGTAAGCGACTTTCGCGCTAAGAATAAGACTACTTAAGTGAGTCTCGGGTTATATCACCTTAAGGCAGACAGCTTCGGATCAAAGCGGTCGATCGCGAGTTCGCTATCGACCATAACCCTGTGAATTCGGTGGGAGGATGTACTTGTACAAGATTAGAATCTAAATCACTGAGCCAAGCAGAATGCTTACTTATACTCATGTCGGAAGCGGCTTCAGCTCATCTTATCGATCAAAGCCATTTGAGCGGCCAATCGTACCGCCTGATCTTAAAGCGAAAGCTCTTCAGAATTCCCAAAGAGTCAAAGCGGCAGCCTTATTCAGCAGGACCCAAGCAGCATGCGCCCCAGAAATGATAAAGGGAGAAGTGCACAATCGCTGGCAGACCTCAGCTCGTTTGAGCGCCAGGGGATCGTGGTTTGCAATCGCCTCCGCTTCGGCGAGGTGTCTGCCGTGGCAGGTGCGCCACATTACATCGAGGTAGTGGTCCGCTCGAGTGAATACTTTCCCGCAAAAAGGGCAATTTCTGAGCAATACAGTGTTGTGCTTGTAGCAGACAGAAACATTGGCCTTCCCATAACGTCTCCAATAGGAAAAACCTTTGGTTGCTACGTCCTCTCTAACACAGTCAGGACAGAACCAAGCAACCGGCTCACTGTATTGCACACCAGGAGAAATATAGTCGCTTCCGGAATATGAAATATCCCAATCATTCTTAATGACATGAAATGCGGCGTGCATCGTGTGACAGTGAACAAGCCGATTGAAGCCATAGCAACCAGGCCACCCGAGTTCTGCAGCGAGCATCCGGACTGAGTCGGTCCTGATCACACGGCTAGTAGCAGCCAGGGTTTCGAAAGTAGCTGCCTTTGAATCGCCCCAGCAGAGGAGCAAGTTTCTTCTCACGTATGATTGAAGAGATTCATCAACCTGTATTGGGAGTGGCATCAGAACGCCAGATTTAGGTAGGGAGGGGTGGACCGGGCAGGATGGTGAACCGCCCGATGGAGGGAAGCGAGCGCTTCCCTCCCCCGGCGACAGTTTTAATTGTTCGAAAACAGTTTTAATTCAACAAAGCCACTCAAAACGTCCCCGGCTTCCTGCTTACTCGACCGTAACCGACTTGGCCAGGTTACGCGGCTGGTCGACGTCGGTGCCCTTGAGCACGGCCACGTAGTACGACAGCAGC
>Ga0209370_1002006_pt1 | contig 15928 bp, 16 predicted proteins | sample AgamicAtPrz_FD_187164 | JGI IMG/M metagenome (GOLD analysis project Ga0209370, IMG submission 187164) | Agave microbial communities from Guanajuato, Mexico - At.P.rz (SPAdes) (version 2) | ecosystem: Host-associated > Plants > Phyllosphere > Phylloplane/Leaf | place: Guanajuato, Mexico... | reverse complement strand
GCGGTGAAGGCTGCGGCCAAAACGGCAAGGAAGGCTGCATAAGCCTTGGCTTTTGCAAGGTCGGGGCGATCCCGGCCTTTTTGCACATCAGCCCGGAGTGCCTGCACTTCGGGCTTTTTCATATCCCCGCCATGCATTCATTCCTGCAACCGGCTGGCGCCGTGCCTTTGTGGAAGCGGTTGGCGGCAGCCAGCCTGGGCTGGGCCTTGTTCATGCTCTGGGGCTGCCTCAATGAGACAGGCAGCAGCGGTGGGCTGATTCTCAGGCTGCTCCCGTTTCTGCGTGGCTTCGCGCACACGGACAAGCATGGTGCATGCCGGCCTGCATACGGTGCTGGGGGCTGCGCTGCTGCGCGGGCTGGCGCATGCGCATGCTAGGGGCTTGCGCTGGGCCGCCGGGCAAGTACTGGCCGTGGTGCTGGTCTGTGCCGGCTATGGCGGCGTGCTTGAGCTGCTGCAGGCCGGCGTCGCCCCCACGCGGTCAGCCGAGTGGCTAGATGCGCTGGCCAATGCCGCGGGCCTGGCTGTGCTGTTCATTCAGGGGCTGCGCTGCATAAAGCAAAAATAGTAGCTGCTTGCGCTTGACCTGTATCGTATATAGAAATGAATCTATTTGAAACATAGGTGGTTATTGCGCAGGCAGCTACTGATTTTGATGACTATTCCAGAGTGATCTTCGCGTCGCGGATCAGCGCGGCCCAGCTGGCCTGCTCCTTTTGCAGATAGGCCTGGGCATCCTGAAGGCTGCCGCCCATGGGTGTGCTGCCTTCGGATTGCAGCTGCTTGAGCACGGCAGGGTCCTGCAAGCCGGTGTTCACTGCGGCGTTGATCTTCTGCGCCAGCGCGGCGGGCGTGTTTCTGGGGGCCACGATCAGCTTCCAGTCCACGGCTTCAAAGCCCGGAAAGCCGGACTCGGCCACGGTGGGGACCTGGGGCAGGATGGCAAGACGCTTGGCCGAGGTCAAGGCCAGTGCGCGCAGGCGCTGGCCCTTGATCATGGGGTAGACCGCCTGAGGCGTGCCGAACATATAGTGGGTCTGCTTGCCCAGCAGGTCGGTCACGGCCGGCGCGGCGCCTTTGTAGGGCACGTTGAGCACATCGATCTTGGCCTTGTAGGAAAGCATTTCCCCCGCCAGATGGCCCACGGTGCCTGTGGAAGCCAGACCTTGCTTGATGGCTCCAGGCTGGGCCTTGGCCGCGGCGATCAGATCCTGCAGTGATTTCCAGGGCGAATCGGTGGGCACGACCAGCACCACGGGCTGCGAGGCCACCAGCGCCACGGGAAGCAGATCGGTCTTGGCGTTGAACGGCATGCTGGGCAGCAGCGAGGGATTGATGGCCAGATTGGCGGTCTGCCCCATGCCGAAGGTATAGCCGTCGGCCGGCGCCTTGGCGACGGCATCGAGGCCGATATTGCCGCCCGCGCCAGGCTTGTTGTCCACTACGATGACCCAGCGATTCGCGGTCGCCATGCGTTCGCTGATCTGGCGCGTCACCGTGTCGGTGCCGCCGCCAGGCGTGAAGGGCACGACCATGCGTATCGACTTGGCAGGCCATTCGCCGGGCTGGGCCGCAGCACTGCCGGCGGCCAGCGTCATGGCCGTCAGCGCGCATGCTGCCATCGCCAGGCGGCGGTTCGGGTGTCGGGAAGAGGGGCTGTACGGCATGGTTTTGTCTCCTGAATGATGGAAATGGGGCGAAAGAATCCCCGCAGGGCGCGCGTGGGCGCCCTGTTCTGGGGTGGATGAGTCGTGCGGGGCGATGGCCCCGCAGGGCCGCTCAGTCGGGCTGGCCCTGTGCCAGTGCCCGGGCCTGGGCCTGGCTGTAGCCCAGCGCTGTCAGAATCTCCAGGCTGTGCTCGCCGAGCTTGGGCGGCGAGAGGCGCACCTGCAGATGCTTGCCGTCCAGGGTCAGCGGCAGCAGCACGGTCTTGCTGTCGCGGCCGTCGGGCAAGGTGATGGGGGCCAGCGCACCGGTGGCGTTCAGGTGCGGGTCTTCGAGCAGATCGTGCGGGCGGGCGATGGGCGCAAACGGCAGGCCCTTGTCCTCGAAGACGCTGGCGATATGCGCGGCGCTGTAGCCGGCCATGGTTTCGCGCAGCAGCGGCATCAGCCAGCTGCGGGCCTGCACGCGGTCGTTGTTGCTGCCAAGGCGCGGATCGTCACGCAGCTGCTCCAGGCCAAAGGCATCGCAGAACTCGCGCCATGCGCCGTCGCTGACCACGGCCAGAAAGATCTGCTCGCCGCCCTGGACCTCGAACACGTCGTAGATCGCCCAGGCCGAAATGCGTGCGGGCATGGGTGCTGCAGGCTTGCCGGTCACCGCGTACTGCATCATGTGCTGGGCGATCAGAAACACATTGTTCTCGAACAGAGCGCTCTGCACTTCCTGGCCCTTGCCGGTCTTCTCGCGCTGGGCCAGGGCGGCCATGGCTCCCATGGCACCGAACATACCGCCCATGATGTCGTTGACACTGGTGCCCGCGCGCAGCGGGTCGCCGGGCCGGCCCGTCATATAGGCCAGGCCGCCCATCATCTGCACCACCTCGTCGAGGGCCGTGCGGTGTTCGTAGGGGCCGGGCAGAAAGCCCTTGTGACTCACATAGATGAGGCGTGGGAATTGTTGCTTGAGACTTTCATAGTCCAGGCCCAGCTTCTTCATGGTGCCGGGCTTGAAGTTTTCGGTCACCACATCGGCCGTGGCGATCAGCCGCAGCGCGGCTTCCTTGCCCTCGGGGGTCTGCAGATCCAGCGTCAGGCTTTTCTTGTTGCGGTTGAACAGCGGGAAAAAGCCCGAGCCCGAGCCGAGCAGCTTGCGCGTGGCATCGCCGTTGCGGCCGTGGCCCACGGGCTCGACCTTGATGACTTCGGCGCCCAGGTCGGCCAGCATCAGGCCGCAGCTGGGGCCCATGACCATATGGGTGAACTCCACCACGCGGATGCCGCTATAGGGCAGGGGGGAGGAAGTCTCGGCGGTTTCGGTTGAGGCGTGCATATTCATCTCTTCTTGTCTTCGGCTCATGGGCGAGCCGCTGTGTGATCAGTAGCGCTGAGGCACAAAGCCCTTGGGCAGGCCCGCGGGTGGCAGCATGCCGTAGAGCGCCTCGCCCGGCAGGCCGGCGGCCAGCGTTTCTCGCGCTGCAAGCAATCGCTCAATGTCAATGCCGGTGCGCAGCCCCATGGCTTCGAACATGAAGACCAGATCTTCGGTCACCACATTGCCCGAGGCGCCGGGGGCATAGGGGCAGCCGCCCAGTCCGGCCTGGGAAGCGTCGAAAGTGCGCACGCCGGCTTCATAGGCAGCCAGGCAGTTGGCCAGGCCCAGGCCTCGGGTGTTGTGCATATGTGCGGCACCGGCCTTGTCGCCGAGTTCGCTGCGCAGGCGTGTGAACAGGCGCTTGACCTGGGCCGGGTTGGCCATGCCCGTGGTGTCGGACAGGCCCGATTCGTCGGCGCCGGCGGCCACGCAGGCGGCAGCCAGCGCAATCACCTCGTCCTCGGGCACCAGGCCCTGCAGGGTGCAGCCGAAAGCGGTGGAGATGCCGGCCTCGATATGCACGGCAGGGGCGATCTCATCGCGCAGCCTGGCGATGGCGCGCACTTCTTCCACCATCTGCGCGGGTGTCTTGCGCACATTGGCCATGGAGTGCGCGGGGCTGGCCGATACGGGCAGCGTGATCTTGTGCGCGCCGGCGCGCATGGCGGCTTCGGCGCCCTTGAGATTGGGCACCAGGGCCATGATGGTGACGCCGGGATGGGTGACGGCGTGGCGTACGACCTCGGCGGCATCGGCCATCTGCGGCAGCAGTTTGGGCGAGACAAAGGAGCCGACCTCGATCTCCTGCACGCCCGCTGCCACCAGAGCATCGATCCATGCATGTTTGTGGGCCGTGCTCATGGTGGCCGAGATCGACTGCAGGCCGTCGCGGGGGCCGACTTCGCTGATCAGGAGATCGAAACGCTGGGGGAATGACATGGTTGCCTCACTTGGATTTCATGCTTGCATTGCGGCTGGCACAATGCTTTAATGATGTTCTGTCTAATAGAATTTAATTCTTTCTATTGAAATATTGCCTTGCGTACTGATGCCCTGTCAAGATGCGGGGCAGGAGTTTCCATGCCGCGTAAATCCCTGAATGAATCCGTAGCCGACGAAAATGCCGCACCTGGCGGTGTGGCTGCAGTGGACCGCGCTCTCAGCGTGCTGAGTGCATTCCAGGATGGCGATGCCGCGCTGAGCCTGGCCGAGCTGGCCGAGCGCACCCGGCTCTACAAGAGCACGGTGCTGAGGCTGCTGGCCTCTCTGGAGCATGGCGGCTGGGTTCAGCGCCAGGATGACGGGCGCTATGCGGTGGGCCCGGCCGTGGCCAGGCTGCATGTGGTTTATGAGCAGAGCTTTTCGCTGGATAAACTGGTCATGCCGGTGTTGCGCGCACTGGTTCAGGCTACGGGCGAGAGCGCTGCCTACCATGTGCGCCAGGGGCGTGAACGCCTGTGTCTGTACCGTGTGGATTCGCCGCACCCGGTACGCGATCATGCGCGTGCCGGCGATCTGCTCCCCCTGGATAAGGGAGCTGGCGGGCGTGTGCTGGTCGCTTTCGATCCGGAGCTGGGCGACTGGGTGAAGAAGAATCGCAACCACTATGCGCGTGTACGGGCCGATGGCTACGAAGCCCTGGTGGGCGACAGACATAGCGAGATCGCCGGCATCTCGGCTCCGGTCTTTCGCCGCAGCGGGGAGCTGGCGGCCGCCCTGACGCTGACCATGCCTGCGCATCGCTATGACGAGCGCTATGTCAAAAACGTGCTGCAGGCCGCGCGCGACCTGGGGGCGCAACTGCCGTAGGTTTGGGCGCCCTGGGCTTGAGGCGCAGGGTCGGCAGTCGCAGGTAGCGATGAAGCCAGAGTCACGGGCCTGCCGGCTCGGGCTGAAAGCTCGGCTCGCTGCGTACGCGCAAAAAGCGGGCAAAGCGCGGCAGCCCGCTTTTTTCGTGCAGGCCCTGGTAGCGGTAGGTGACCCAGCTGCCGAGCGCGGGCGGACTTTTGCGCATCTGCACCGTCAGTCCGGAGCCCAGTGAAAACTGCTTGCCGTCCGGGGTCTGCACCAGCAGCGCACCCGTCATGCCCTGCCATTGTCCGCGTCCGTTTTTGTAGCCTATGACCCGGGCTTCGGCATCATCGAAAGGCTTGAGCTTGAGCAGATCGTCGCTGCGGCCCGGGCGATAGGGGGCGCTGCCTTTGTGCAGCATCAAGCCTTCGCCGCCGCCTTTGACGACTGTGTGCAGCCATTGCCGCAACTCGGCTTCCGAGCCCAGCTTGCGCTGCTCCACCATCTGCACCCAGTCCTGGGCAATGGCCCCGACGGTGCGCTGCAGCAGCGGCAGGCGCTGGTCAAAGCTGCCCGGAGCCGCGGGCAGATCAAACACCATGAATCTCATCTGGCGCCAGGCCCGATCGTCCGGGATGGCCTGTGCCGTGGTGGACTGGGCATGGGAAAACCGGCCGCGTCCGGCCCAGAGCTCGCCATCCATGGGGGTGGCCGGCCAGTCCCGAACAAACCACTCTGGCGTCGCGATCCGCTGCCCGCCACGGCTGACGAGCTGGTGGCCGTTCCAGTAGCCGCGTACGCCATCCAGTTTCTCGCTGACCCAATAGTCCTGCAGCGGCAGGCCGCTGCGCCAGACCTGGGCCAGCATCAGCGAAGGTGGCTGTGTCGTGGTCTGGGCCCGCACGGCAACAAAGCCCATGCAGAGACAGGCACAGACCAGCCAGAGAATGCATTCCCGCAGGGGGTAATGCCGTGGCTCAGGCATGGCTATCTCCCGGTAAAGAGGCAGCTCATGCTAGAGCGCGGAGCCTATGCTGTCGATGCGGGTACGAACCCATATCAAAAAACATGGCTATCAGCGGCTTATCCATAAGTAATTGCGGTGATTTCAATGAAAAAGCCGCTGCAGCCAGGCAGCGGCTTTTGTCAAAGGGGCAAGACCTTCAGTCGCGGCTGATGACGGCGCAGGCGATGCGCGCGCCGGCATTGCCCGTGGGCTGGGTGGTGTAGTCGTCGGGCTGTGCATGGACGATGACCGCCCGGCCTATGACATTGCCAGGGCCGGCCAGCAAGGTGATGTCCGCCGACTGTACGTTGACGGTTGCCACGCCGTTGGAGTCGGCCTTCAGGCTGGGCAGGTCGCCCATATGGTGCCGGGTCGAGTCATATTTGCCATGCGGATTGCCCAGCGGGTTGAAGTGGCCGGCAGCGGCATTGCCATTGTCGCCGCAGTCGCCCTTGTCGTGGATGTGAAAGCCATGCTCGGAATTGGGCTTGAGGCCGTGAATCACGGCATTGACCATCACCTGCTGGCCGGTCTTCTGGGTGAATTTCACATCGCCGCCGACCTTGCTACCCGAAGTGGCCTGCAGCCTGGCGATGGCCTGGGCGGGCTGGGGCTCGGGGGTGCTGCAGGCCGTCAGGGCAGCAGCGGATGCGGTCAGGATGAGAAAACGATATGGCATGTAAGCTCCTCTTGAATATTCGTCAGAACCATAGAGAAAACACTGTGAACCATAGCGTCAGTGCTTTGCCGCGCTTGTAGGGCAAGGGCCAAGATGTCGGGCACGGCCCCAAAAAACAAAGCCCCGCAGGCTGCTGAGGCCTGCGGGGCTGGTGTCGTCAAAAGCCTGGGGCTCAGACCTGATCGGCAGACAGGCCTGCGGTCTGGCTGAAGCCGCCGTCCACATAGGTGATCTCGGCGGTCACGCCGGAGGCCAGGTCGGACAGCAGGAAGGCCGCGACATTGCCCACGTCTTCAATGGTCACGTTGCGGCGCAGAGGAGCGGCGTCGGCCACACGGCCCAGCAGCTTGCCGAAGTCCTTGATGCCGGAGGCAGCCAGGGTCTTGATGGGGCCGGCGGAGATGCCGTTGGCACGAATGGCGCGGCCGTCGGCAGTGCGACCCACGGCTTCTGCCAGGTAACGCACGGATGCTTCCAGCGATGCCTTGGCCAGGCCCATGGTGTTGTAGTTGGGGATGGAGCGCAGAGCGCCCAGATAGGACAGGGTCAGCAGCGAGGACTTGTCGTTCAGGTAAGGCAGGGCTGCCTTGGCCATGGCGGGGAAGCTGTAGGCGCTGATATCGTGGGCGATCTTGAAGTTCTCGCGGCTCAGACCGTCGAGGAAGTTGCCGGCAATGGCTTCACGGGGGGCAAAACCGATGGAGTGCACAAAGCCGTCGAACTTGCCCCAGGTGGCACCCAGGTCGGCGAACAGCTTTTCGATCTGGGCGTCGTCGCCCACGTCGCAGTCGAACACCAGCTTGGAGTCGAAGTCGGCAGCAAATTCGGTGATGCGGTCCTTGAAGCGTTCACCCACATAGCTGAAAGCCAGTTCTGCGCCTTGCTCATGGCAGGCCTTGGCAATACCGTAGGCAATGGAACGGTTGGACAGAACGCCCGTGATCAGCAGCTTTTTACCGGCGAGAAAACCCATTGTTGTTCTCCAAAGAAAATTGAAAGAGACGATGGCTGCATCTGTGGCAGACGCGCCATCTTTGAAAACGTATCTGTTCGAACTGGGTGCGAATCAGTCGGGGTAGGGCAGAATTGTCGCATGCGCCATTGGATGATTTGCTCAGCCCTGATTGTCAGCAGCCAAGTTGCCACACCTGCCCTGGCAGCACATGGCTATGCGCTCTGGGGTCAGCCCAGGTACGCGGCCGACTTCAAGCACTTTGACTATGTGAACCCTCAAGCGCCCAAGGGCGGCGAGTTGCGCATGGTCAGCAATCTGCGCTATTCGACCTTCGACAAGTACAACCCCTTCACCATCAAGGGCTCGCCGCCTGCCTATCTGGCGGACATGCTGTTCGAGACCCTGCTGACCCCCAGTCTCGACGAGACGGCCACGGGCTACGGCCTGCTGGCCGAGGATGTGGAGGTGGCGGCCGACGGCCTGTCCGCGACCTTCAAGCTGCGCAAGCAGGCGCGTTTTCACAACGGCAAGCCCGTGCTGGCTCAGGATGTGAAGCACAGCTACGAGACGCTGCTGAGCAAATATGTCTCGCCCGGCTACAAGACGCTGTTTGCCGAGGTGGCTGCCTGTGATGTGCTCGACGAGCGCACGGTGCGCTTTCGCTTCAAAAAGCCCAATCGCGACCTGCCGCTGACCGTGGGCGCCCTGTTGCCGGTGTTCAGCCGTGACTGGGGGCTGGGCGCGGATGGCAAGCCCAAGGCCTTCGATCAGGTGGTGATGGACACGCCCATCGGCAGCGGGCCCTACAAGATAGGGCCGGTCAAGTTTGGCAAGGACATCAGCTATGTTCGCGACCCTAAGTATTGGGGGGCAGCCTTGCCGGTGCGTGTCGGTTTGGCCAATTTTGACCGAGTCACCATCAAGATCTACAAGGACAACACGGCGCGGCTGGAGGCACTCAAGGCCGGTGAGTTCGATCTCATGCGCATCAACAGCGCGGGCGACTGGGCCAGGCGTCTGACGGGGCGGCGCTTCGCCTCGGGCGAACTGGTCAAGGGCGCGTTCGAGAACAAGCTGCCCTCGGGCTTTCAGAGCTTCTTTCTGAACCTGCGCCGCGAGCAGCTCAAGGATGTACGCGTGCGCGAGGCCCTGGGCCTGGCTTATGACTTTGAGTGGATGAGCCGTCAGATGTTCTATGGCGCATATCAGCGCGTGCATGGATTGTTTGGCAACACCGCTTGCGAAACCACGGGCGATCCCAGCGATGCCGAGTTGGCCCTGCTCAAGCCCTATGAGAGCAGTCTGCCGCCAGGCACGCTGGGGCAGATGGCCCAGCCGCCACGCACCGACGGGCCTGATGGCCTGCGCGGCAATCTGCGGCGTGCGCAGAAGCTGCTGGCCGATGCCGGCTGGACGGTCAGGGATGGAGCCTTGCGCAACGCCAAGGGCGAGCCCATGGTGCTGGAATATCTGGACAGCAGCGAGAGCGGTGTCAAGATCGTCAGCAGCTGGATGCGCAATCTGGAAAAGCTGGGCATCACGCTCAAGGTGCGCAATGTGGACTACGCGCTCTATCAGCAGCGCATGGACAAATACGATTTCGACATCGTGACGCTCAACGTGCCCGGCACGCACAATCCGGGGCAGGAATATGCCGAGCTGTTCGGCAGCGCCGCCGCCGATGTGGAGGGGGCCTCGAACTATGTCGGTCTCAAGAGCAAGGCCGTGGATACCATCATCGCCCAGATGGCTGCGGCCAAGTCCGAGCAGCAGATGCTGCCCGCCTGCCACGCGCTGGAGCGCATCATCGTCCACGGCCATTACCTGATCCCGCAGTATTACTCGGGCACGCACCGCATGGTCTATGACGCCTGGAAGTTGGCGCTGCCGGGGCAGATTCCGGCCTATTCGCCGGGCGAGCTATGGGCCGTCTATGCCTGGTGGGCCAAGTAAGGTGACCTCCACGCTCCACCGTTGCACGGGTCGCTGCCCCCCGAGGGGGCTGGCCTTGCTTGGGGCGGCCCGGCGCGGCGGCCAGCGCTGCCGCGGCTGAAAACAAGGGTTGATCGAAGATGTTTGCCTATATTCTCAAACGCATTTTGTTGATGATCCCCACGCTGCTGGGCGTGCTGCTGCTGACCTTTGTCGTCATCCAGTTCGTGCCCGGTGGCCCGGTGGAGCAGTATCTGGCCGAGGCCAAGGCCGGTGCCGGACACGGCGCCGAAGGCGCTTCCATGAGCTACCGGGGCGGCCAGGGCGTGGATCCCAAGCGGCTCGAAGAGATCAAGGCGCTGTACGGCTTTGACAAGCCCCCGGTAGAACGCTTTGTGCAGATGCTGGGCCAGTTCGCGCGCTTCGATCTGGGCACCAGCTTTTTTCAGAACAAAAGCGTCTGGGCGCTGGTCAAGGAAAAACTGCCGGTCTCCATCAGCCTGGGGCTGTGGACGTTTTTCATCAGCTATCTGGTGGCTGTGCCCCTTGGCGTGGCCAAGGCCGTGCGGGCCGGCTCGCGCTTCGATCTGGCGACCACAATCGTGATTCTCATCGGCTATGCCATCCCGGGCTTTGTGCTGGGCGTGGCGCTGCTGGTCGTCTTTGGCGGGCAGTTGCAGTGGTTTCCGCTGCGCGGGCTGACATCGGCCAATTTCGACGAACTCAGCACCATGGGCAAGGTGGCGGACTATCTCTGGCATATCGCGCTGCCCGTGACCGCCATGGTGGCCGGCAGCTTTGCCGTGACGGCCATGCTGACCAAGAACTCGTTTCTCGAAGAGATCCGCAAGCAGTATGTGCTGACGGCCCGCGCCAAGGGCCTGTCCGAGCGCCAGGTACTCTACAAGCATGTGTTTCGCAATGCGCTGATTCCCATCGTCACGGGCTTTCCCTCGGCTTTCATCGGCGCCTTCTTTGCCGGCGCGCTGCTGATCGAGACCCTGTTCTCGCTCGATGGCCTGGGTCTGCTCAGCTATGAAAGCGTGATCCGGCGCGACTTTCCCGTGGTGCTGGGCACGCTGTATCTGTTCACGCTGATCGGCCTGGTGACCAAGCTCATCAGCGATCTTTGCTATGTCTGGGTAGACCCCCGGGTCAAGTTTGATTGATTTATGCAAAATAAGCCTCAAACCAATGCCCTGCAAGCGCAAGAAGCTATGAATACAGGAGTAGAGCGTGTGCCGGCGGCGCCTGCTGCCAAGTCCGAATCCCCTGGGCGCCGGGCCTGGCGGCGCTTCAAAGGCAATCGACTGGGCTTTGTCAGCCTGCTGATCTTCTCGGTGCTGGTGTTGCTCAGCCTGTTTGCCGAACTGCTGTCCAACGACAAGCCGCTCATCGTGCGCTACGAGGGGCAGACATATCTGCCGCTGCTGCACGATTACCCGGAAACCACGTTTGGCGGCGATTTCCATACGCCGACCGATTACCTCGATCCCTTCATTCAGCAAAGGCTCGGCGAGGGCGGCAACTGGGCGATCTTCCCCATCAACCGCTATGGCAAGTCCACCATCAACTACTTTGCCAAGTCGCCCAATCCTTCTGCGCCGTCGGCCGACAATTGGCTGGGCACCGACGACCGGGGGCGCGATCTGCTGGCGCAGCTCATCTACGGTTTTCGCGTCAGCGTGCTGTTCGGCCTGGCGCTGACGGCCGTGGGCGTGCTGTTGGGCGTGCTGGCGGGAGCGGTGCAAGGATTTTTTGGTGGCAGGACGGATCTGGCCTTCCAGCGCCTGACGGAAATCTGGGGCTCCATGCCCGAGCTCTACCTGCTCATCATCTTCAGCGCGCTGTTTGCGCCCAGTGTCTCGCTGCTGCTGATCCTGCTGAGCCTGTTCGGCTGGATGGGGCTGGCCGACTATGTGAGAGCCGAGTTTCTGCGCAATCGCCAGCTCGACTATGTGAAATCCGCCCAGGCGCTGGGTGCCAGCAATCGCTCCATCATCTTTCGCCACATTCTGCCCAACAGCATGACGCCGGTGATCACCTTTTTGCCGTTTCGCATGAGCGGGGCCATCCTGGCGCTGACCTCGCTCGATTTTCTGGGGCTGGGCGTTCCGCCAGGCACGCCAAGCCTGGGTGAGCTGCTGAGCCAGGGCAAGAACAATATCGATGCCTGGTGGATTTCCCTGTCCACCTTTGGCGTGCTGGTCATCACGCTGCTGCTGCTGACCTTTATGGGGGATGCCCTGCGCGATGCGCTGGACCCGCGCAAGCAGGCGCACACCGGGGCTGCAAAGCGCGCAGGAGGCAAGCCATGAACAAGGAGAAATACGAAGGCCAGGCCGGCAGCAAGCTGCTGGCCGTGCACGATCTGAGCGTGTCTTTTGCGGGCAAGCCCGTGGTTCAGGATGTGAGCTTCGAACTTGCAGCCGGTGAAAAGCTGGCGCTGGTGGGGGAGTCCGGCTCGGGTAAGTCGGTCACGGCGCTGTCGCTGCTGCGCCTGGTGGGTGATGCGCAACTGGGGGGCCAAGCCTTGCTGGACGGGCGCGATCTGCTGGGGCTTTCGGAGCGCGAGATGCAGGGTATACGCGGCGGTGATATCGCCATGATCTTTCAGGAGCCGATGACGGCGCTGAACCCGCTGATGACCGTCGGCGCGCAGGTGGCGGAGGTGCTGCAGCTCAAGCAGGCCTTGAGCCGGGCCCAGGCCTTGAAGCAGGCCGTCGAACTGCTGGCCACTACCGGCATCCCTGAGCCCGAGCGTCGCGCGCAGAGCTTTCCGCACCAGCTCAGCGGCGGCCAGCGTCAGCGCGCCATGATCGCCATGGCCCTGGCCAGCCGTCCCCGGCTGCTGCTGGCCGACGAGCCGACAACGGCGCTGGATGTGACGCTGCGTGGCCAGATCCTGGATTTGCTGGCCGATCTGCAGCGGCAGACCGGCATGGCCGTGCTGATGATCACGCATGACCTGAACCTGGTGCGCCGCTTTGCCGACCGCGTGGCTGTCATGGAAAAAGGCCGTCTCGTGGAGCAGGGCGCGGTGGCCGATCTCATGCGGAACCCGCAGCATGCCTATACTCGCAAGCTGCTGGCCAGCCGGCCGGTACGCAATGTGGCGGATGAGACCGTGTCGGCCAGTGAGGCTGCCGTGGTGCAGACCCAGGCCTTGCAGGTGAGCTATGCCACGCCCTTGCCCGGCATTCGCGGCTGGTTCAAAAAGGGTGCGTTCGTCGCGGTCAAGGGCGCGGATATGCTGCTGCGGCCCGGCCGTACCCTGGGCGTAATCGGTGAATCGGGTTCCGGTAAATCCACGCTGGCCCAGGCCGTGCTGGGGCTGTTGCCTGCGGCCGGGGAGCTGCAGGTGGCTGGCAGGCAATGGCAGCAGCCGGCAATCCGCAACAGCGCCGCCAATCTGACGCTGCGGCGCAAGATCCAGGTGGTGTTTCAGGATCCGTTCTCCTCGCTCTCTCCGCGCATGACGGTGGAGGAGATCGTCGGCGAAGGCCTGCAGATCCATGCCCCTGAGCTCGCTGCCGGGCCGCGGCGCGAGCGCGTGCTCAAGATGCTCGAAGAGGTGGGCTTGACCGAGGCCCAGTTTCCCGGCCTGCTGCAGCGCTATCCGCATGAATTCTCGGGCGGGCAGCGGCAGCGCCTGGCGATTTCACGCGCGCTCATCATGGAGCCCGAGGTCCTGGTGCTGGACGAGCCCACGAGTGCGCTCGACGTCACCATTCAGCAGCAAGTGCTGGCCCTGCTGCAGCGGCTGCAGAAGGAGCGTGGTCTGGCCTATCTGCTCATCACCCACGATGTGGACGTGATTCGCGCCATGGCCCATGAGGTGCTGGTCATGAAGGACGGGCGGATCGTGGAGCAGGGCGATGTGCAGGCGGTGCTGACTGCGCCGAGGCAGGCATACACGCGCCAGTTGGTCGAGGCCGCCGGGGTCGTTGCCGAGCCTCCGGCGGTCTGAATGTGATGGCGAGCAGCGCCTTCCCTTCAAAGGTTTGAGGCTTTGAATGCCTGCAATTGCTGTCGGTTCACTGATTCGCGAGGCAGGCATTCGCTGAAAAACACTGAATCCGCACTCGAAAGTTTGTATTTATTTGGCGCGAATTCTCTGGCTGTGGCCTAATTGATCCTTTTCAACCTCCCAATTGAGAATTCGACATGGGCAATAAGATCGTTACCGAAGCAGACCGCAAGGCCACTCCCCGTCCCCAGGCACCCAATGGCGTGACCCTGCCCACTCCCGGCCGTGGCCAGCGCGTGAGCCTGGAGCGTGGTTCGCACACTCGCAGCAAGAAGCAGCCCGGCAAGCGCCACGGCTAATTCCTGCGGCAGGCTGCGCCCTGGTGTGCGGCCCGCAAAAAAGCCCTCGTCACTTCGGTACGAGGGCTTTTTGCTTTTCACGGCTTCAGAGCGTTGGTTTGCTCATCCCTGCAGATTTTTCAGCTTGCGGCGCAGTTGCTGCACTTCCTCGATGAGATCGGTGGTCAGGGCGGCGAGCTGAGGGTCGGCGTCGAAGCTGTGTTCCAGCTGGGCAATGCGGCGTGCACGTACCAGCGTCTGGCTGCTGAAGCGCCATTGCTCGTGGCTGATCTCGCGCAGCTGACCTTCGTTGTCATAGCTGATGACGCCTGTCTGCACATGCTCGATCACCCATTGCGGGCTGGTGCAGCAATGGCGCGCCAGCTCGTGCAGATCGAGCACGGCCTGTTCCAGCAGCTCGGCAGGTTCGTAGAAAGGGTAGTGGGAGGGGCTCATGGGAAAACCTTTCAACTCAGGCTGCGGGCATCGAACTGCGGGAAGGCCCTGGCAAAGTCGGCATAAGCCTGCTTTTGCGCGGGTGTCGCCGCGGGTGGGAAGACCACATCCAGCACCAGGTACAGATCACCTGGCGTGGCGGCGGGCAGGCCCTTGCCCTTGAGGCGCAGTTTGCGGCCCGAGCGATAGCCGGCGGGCACGGTGACTTCCAGTTCCCCGGCCAGCGTCTTGAAGGGGACGGGGCCACCCAGCTCGGCTTCCCAGGGCGCGAGCGGCACTCGCTGGTAGACATCCTTGCCTTCGGACCACCAGCGTGGGTCGCTGCGGAAGTGCACCTCCAGCAGCAGATCGCCTGGAGCACCCTTGCCCAGGCCCGGGTTGCCCTGACCGGCAAGGCGAATCATCTGGCCCTCGCGCACGCCCTTGGGAATGGTGACCTGCAGCTCCTTGTCCTTGTGGGTGGGGATGCCCTGGTCGTCGAGCACGGTGCTGCGCAGATGCAGCGAGCGTACGGCGCCGCTATAGCTGTCCTGCAGATCCAGCTCTATGCTGGCATGCTGGTCCTGGCCGCGCATGTCTGGGGTGCTGCGCGCGCCTTGCTGGCCCTGATGGCGCCGTGCACGAGCGGCTTGGCCGAACATCTGCGAGAAAAAGTCGCTGAAATCGGCGTCGCTGCCGGCATCGCCCTGGCTGCTGAAGTGAAAGTCCCGCTGATCCCAGTCGGGCGGCGGGCGAAAGCCTCCGCTGCCCTGAGCTCTGGCATTTTGAGCAAACTGCATCTCGTCGCCCATGGCGTCGTAGGCGGCGCGCTTTTCGGGGTCGGAGAGCACGGTGTTGGCTTCGTTGACCTCGGCCATGCGAGCAGCCGCGTCTTTTTCCTTGCTGATGTCGGGGTGGTATTTGCGGGCGAGTTTGCGATAGGCCTTTTTGATGTCCTCGGTGGAGGCCTTTTTGTCCACGCCAAGTATCTTGTAATAGTCCTTGTAATCCATGGAGTCACCAATCTTCTTGTCAAAAGATGGGCGCAAGACTGTTGCCTTGGCTGCTGCCATTGCTGCGCCCGCATTCAGGAAAATAATAGGGATAGAGTGCGGCAGCTTCAAGGGTCTCAATGCGCGCTGGTGGGGTGATGACCGGGGTTTGAGTCCTTAAGGGCATCTGGCGCTACCATTGCCGGGATCAATGCAGGGGCGTGTGCGAAGGCCTGCCCAGAGTTCGTGAAATGAAACAAGAAATTACAAAAGCAGACGCATGGCTGGTTGTCTGCCTCTGTGCTGACTGGTGCGGTACCTGTAAACAGTACCGGCAGCCCTTCGAGGCTCTTGCTGCCCAGTTTCCACAGATGCGTTTTGTCTGGCTCGATGTGGAAGACCGTGAGGATGTGGCTGGCGATCTGGACATAGAAACCTTTCCGTCCATTTTGGTGGCGCAGGGTGAGCAGGCCAGATTCCTGGGGCCTGTGCTTCCGCAGACGGGGGTGCTGGCGCGGATGCTGCAATCCCTGCCCGCAGATGCGGCGGCGAGGCCCGCCGATGTGCAGGAGGCCCAGGATTTGCTGCAGCGATTGTTGCGCGCTGATGACCTGCAGGAAGTCTTGCGTTGATCGCTGTTTTATGCGAGACACTTTTTGCGAAAACAGTGGTTTGCGGCTACAATCACGGCTTCACGACCAAACGGGCGGGTACATACCGCCCGTTTTTTTTGGGCAATTCATGGCGAAACCTGTTTTTGGCAGAGCTAAGTCCATGATTTGACAGATTTTTCGG
>Ga0209370_1002005_pt1 | contig 15932 bp, 13 predicted proteins | sample AgamicAtPrz_FD_187164 | JGI IMG/M metagenome (GOLD analysis project Ga0209370, IMG submission 187164) | Agave microbial communities from Guanajuato, Mexico - At.P.rz (SPAdes) (version 2) | ecosystem: Host-associated > Plants > Phyllosphere > Phylloplane/Leaf | place: Guanajuato, Mexico... | reverse complement strand
AACGGCAGCATCGGTATTCCCGGTGCTGGCGGTGGTACTGATTGTACGTTCATTTATTTTTGAACCCTTTCAGATCCCCTCCGGCTCAATGATGCCAACGCTGCTGATTGGCGACTTTATTCTGGTAGAGAAGTTTGCCTACGGTATTAAAGATCCTATTACGCAGACCACGCTGATCCCGACCGGACATCCAAAACGCGGCGATGTCGCCGTGTTTAAATATCCGAAAGATCCCAGCGTTGACTACATCAAGCGCGTGATTGGTCTGCCGGGCGATAAAGTGGTGTTTGATCCGTTCAGTAAAACGCTGACCATCAATCCTGGCTGCAGTAACGGTAAATGTGATACGGCGCTGCCGGTCACCTATACCAATATTGAGCCAAGCGACTTTATCCAGACGTTCAGCGGCTTTGACGGCAACGAGACCGGCAACGGCTTCTTCCGGAAACCGCAGGGTGAAACGCTGCGCGGTGGCCTGCGTCTCGGGACGCGCAAAGAGACGCTGGGCGATGTGACGCACAATATTCTGCTGGTGAATGAGGCGCAGAGTCAGGCGAACATGTACTATCAGCAGCCGGGCCAGCCGCAGGCGACCTGGGTGGTACCGCAGGGTCAATATTTCATGATGGGCGATAACCGTGACAACAGCGCCGACAGCCGCTACTGGGGCTTTGTGCCTGAGAAGAATCTGGTCGGTAAAGCGGTCGCTATCTGGATGAGCTTTGAAAAACAGGAAGGTGAGTGGCCGACAGGCGTACGCCTGAGCCGTATCGGCGGCATTCACTAAATACGGGTGGCTTCCTGTCTGACAGGAAGCCACTGCACACGAAACAGAACGCGCTGCTATCAGCCCTGTTTCGTATGCAGAGTTACAGACGCACAGAACAACTGGAATCGCATGAACCCCATTCTCATTACTAAGCTGCAGCGCAAACTGGGCTACACTTTTACTCATCCGGAACTTTTGCAGCAGGCCCTGACACACCGCAGCGCCAGCAGCAAGCATAACGAGCGGCTTGAATTTTTAGGCGATTCAATTCTCAGCTATGTGATTGCCAACGCGCTTTATCACCGCTTCCCGCGCGTGGACGAAGGCGATATGAGCCGCATGCGCGCCACGCTGGTACGCGGCAATACGCTGGCTGAGATGGCGCGTGAGTTTGAACTGGGCGAGTGCCTGCGTCTTGGACCAGGTGAACTGAAAAGCGGCGGTTTCCGTCGCGAGTCGATCCTTGCGGATACGGTAGAGGCGCTGATTGGCGGCATCTTCCTCGACAGTAATATCCAGACCGTTGAGAAGCTGATTCTCGACTGGTATCTGAACCGTCTGGAGCAGATAAGCCCGGGCGATAAACAGAAAGATCCCAAAACGCGCCTGCAGGAGTATCTGCAGGGTCGCCATCTGCCGCTGCCTTCCTATCTGGTGGTGCAGGTGCGGGGCGAAGCGCACGACCAGGAGTTCACCATTCACTGTCAGGTGAGTGGCATGGCCGATCCGGTCGTGGGCGTAGGCTCCAGCCGCCGCAAAGCGGAACAGGCTGCCGCCGAACAGGCTTTGATTAAGCTTGGACTCGAATAAATTGTTTTACGACAGCGCCATCCCGGCGCTGACTAAGTCAGGACCCGAATGAGCGAACACGAAACTTATTGCGGCTTTGTCGCGATTGTAGGCCGGCCCAACGTCGGTAAATCAACCTTACTGAACCAGCTGCTGGGGCAGAAGGTCTCGATCACCTCACGCAAACCGCAAACCACGCGCCACCGTATTATGGGCATCCACACCGAGGGCGCTTATCAGGCGATCTACGTGGATACACCCGGGCTGCATATGGAAGAGAAGCGGGCGATCAACCGCCTGATGAACCGTGCTGCCAGCAGCTCAATTGGCGACGTGGAGCTGGTAATTTTCGTCGTGGAAGGCACGCGCTGGACGCCGGATGATGAGATGGTGCTCAACAAGCTGCGCGACGGCAAAGTCCCGGTGGTGCTGGCGGTGAACAAGGTGGATAACATTCAGGATAAAAGTATCCTGCTGCCGCACCTGCAGTTCCTGAGCCAGCAGATGAATTTCCTCGATATTGTGCCGATCTCTGCTGAGAATGGCAAAAACGTCGATACCATCGCAGCGATTGCCCGTAAGCGTCTGCCGCTGGCGGAGCACCACTTCCCGGAAGATTACATCACCGACCGCTCACAGCGCTTTATGGCTTCAGAGATCATCCGCGAAAAGCTGATGCGTTTCCTCGGCGCCGAACTGCCTTACTCCGTGACCGTTGAGATTGAACAGTTTGTGGCCAACGAGCGCGGCGGCTACGATATCAATGGCCTGATTCTGGTAGAGCGTGAAGGCCAGAAGAAAATGGTAATTGGCAATAAAGGCTCGAAAATCAAAACCATCGGCATTGAAGCGCGGCGTGACATGGAAGAGATGTTTGAAGCCAAAGTGCACCTTGAGCTCTGGGTGAAAGTTAAATCGGGCTGGGCAGACGACGAACGTGCGCTGCGCAGCCTGGGTTACACAGACGATCTGTAACTGATGGAAGGCTGGCAACGCGCGTTTGTGCTGCATAGTCGCCCCTACAGCGAAACCAGCCTGCTGCTCGATCTCTTTACGGAAAGTCAGGGCCGCGTTCGCGTCCTGGCTAAAGGCGCGCGCTCGCGTCGCTCTCAGCTGAAAGGCACCCTGCAGCCTTTTACGCCGCTACTGGTCCGCTGGGGCGGACGCGGTGAAGTCAAAACGCTGCGTAATGCTGAAGCGGTTTCGCTGGCGCTGCCGCTCAGCGGCATCACGCTCTACTGCGGTCTCTATGTCAATGAACTGCTGTCGCGCGTGCTGGAGCAGGAGATCCCCTTTTCTGAACTCTTCTTCGATTACCTGAACTGTATTCAGGAGCTGGCCGCCGGCACCGCCTCGCCGGAACCGGCGCTGCGCCGTTTTGAGCTGGCGCTGCTCGGGCATCTCGGCTACGGCGTTGATTTTCTGCACTGCGCCGGCAGCGGCGAGGCGATCGACGACGCCATGACCTACAGCTACCGCGAAGAGAAGGGCTTTATCGCCAGCCTGGTGCTGAATCAGCGCAGCTTTACCGGTCACCAGCTGCGCGCCATTGAAGCGCGCAGTTTCCCCGATGCCGATAGCCTGCGGGCCGCCAAGCGCTTTACGCGTATTGCGCTAAAGCCCTATCTCGGCGGCAAACCGCTGAAGAGTCAGGAGCTGTTTCGCCAGTTTATTCCAAAGAAGAAACCCGATGCGCCGCAGGCGTAGCGGCGGTCAGACCACCTGAACGTATCGTCGCGATACACTGCACTGACATTAAATAAAGAGAAGCGTAGTTATGGCTGAGTTGCTGTTAGGCGTCAATATTGATCATATCGCTACCGTACGTAACGCGCGTGGCACCCACTATCCCGATCCGGTACAGGCCGCTTTCGTGGCCGAGCAGGCGGGCGCTGATGGTATTACCGTGCATCTGCGTGAAGACCGCCGGCATATCACTGACCGCGATGTGCGTATTCTGCGCGATACCATTCAGACGCGAATGAACCTGGAGATGGCGGTCACGGATGAGATGATCGCTATCGCCTGTGACATCCGGCCGCACTTTGTCTGCCTGGTGCCGGAGAAGCGTCAGGAGGTCACCACGGAGGGCGGTCTGGACGTGGCGGGCCAGCAGGCGAGCGTCAGCGCAGCGGTACAGCAGCTGTCAGAGGCGGGCATACTGGTGTCACTGTTTATCGATGCCGATCGCCGGCAGATTGATGCAGCGGTTGCCAGCGGCGCGCCTTATATCGAAATTCATACCGGCGCATACGCCGAAGCGCCGGAAGGGCAGGCGCGTGACGCCGAGCTGATGCGTATTCGCGAAGCAGCGCGCTACGCCGCCTCTCTCGGACTGAAGGTCAATGCCGGCCACGGGCTGACTTATCACAATGTGCAGCCAATTGCGGCGCTGCCGGAGATGCATGAGCTGAATATCGGCCATGCCATTATCGGCCGCGCGCTCTTCAGCGGGCTGGCAGATGCGGTAAGCGAAATGAAGCAGCTGATGCGGGAAGCGCGGCGCTGATGGCGATTCTCGGCCTCGGCAGCGATATCGTGGAAATTGAGCGCATCGCCGGCGTTATTGAACGATCCGGCGATCGCCTGGCGCGCCGCGTACTGAGTGACGCGGAGTGGCAGCAGTATCAGGCGCATCAGCAGCCGGTGCGTTTCCTTGCCAAGCGCTTCGCCGTGAAAGAGGCGGCGGCCAAAGCCTTTGGCACCGGGATCCGCGGCGGACTGGCGTTTAATCAGTTTGAGGTGTTCAACGATGCGCTGGGAAAACCGGGTCTGCGCTTTTTTGAGCAGGCGAGCATCATTGCTGAACGGCTGGGCGTGCAGCGCGTGCACGTGACGCTGGCTGATGAGCGCCACTACGCCTGTGCCACGGTGATCATCGAGGACTGAGCGTTAGGCGCTCAGTGCGGCCAGAGCTGTACGAATTTCTCCCACAGCGCGTCGCGGCTTTCGGCGCGCTGCGGGTCGCTGATAATCGTATTGTCGATAGGACAGACGCTCTGGCAGGTTGGCGTTTCATAATGTCCCACGCACTCGGTGCAGCGCGCCGGATCGATTTCATATATCGCCTCACCCAGCGCGATAGCCTGATTGGGACACTCCGGCTCACACATGTCGCAGTTAATACATTTCGCCGTAATCAGTAACGCCATTCTTCACGTCCGTTAATCCTCAATAAAAACGCGGTCATTATAAGCTGGTTTAACGCTTATATCAGCTTTTTCACCAGCGCTTCGCTGTGGCGGATGTGGCTCGATGCCCGCTCCGGATCGTGCTGCACCAGCGCCATAAACAGCAAATCTGTCAGGGCCAGCTGGGCGCTGGTTGAGGAGATTGCCGCGCTGCGCGTGCTCTGCTCCTCTGCAACGGTGTAGAGGCAGATTGACGCGCACTGCTGCAGCGCATTTGGCGTAAAACCGGTAAAGGCCACCACATCCGCGCCGATAGCGGCTGCTTCCTGTGCCGCCAGATTGATTTCGCGTCGTTCGCCGGTGTAGGAGATGGCCAGCAGGACATCGCCCGGCGCCATCGCCTGAACGCTGGCGAGCAGGGCGTGCATATCCTGCTCTGCCACCGCGTTAATACCGATTTTCATCAGTTTCCAGGAGAAATCTTTCGCCACCAGACCGGATGCCCCGATACCCACCAGCAGAATGCGGTTGGCATTCTTCAGCAGATGCAGCGTCTCCATCAGCTTCTCTTCGCTGTTAATATCCAGCGTGGCGCGGATCGCGGAGATCTTCTCCGTCAGCAGCTTCTCTCCCACGATCTTCAGCGGATCGTCACTGAGGATATGATTATGCACGGTGATCGCATCGCGATCCGCCAGCGATTCACTCAGCGCCAGCTTCAGTGCAGGAAAGCCTTTATAACCCAGCTTCTGCGCAAATTTCACCACGCTCGACTGGCTGACGCCCGCCTCTTCAGCCAGCTTCTGCGAGCTGAGATGGCGCGCCCGATCGGGCTGTGACAGTAAAAAGTCGGCCAGCCGGCGCTCATTCAGCGCCAGCCGGGGATAGAGCTGACGGATTCGCAGCAGTGAACTCATGGTCGATCCTTACTCCCGGTTTTATAGCATGGCGCGGCTAACGTCTCCGCAGCATGCGCAGCAATAGTCAATATTCCATGACACCAAGAATAAACTATTCAGTGGGCTTTGTAGCTAGCGGAATTAAAAATCACAGCTTCGCTAAGCGCGGTTGCTGGCTACACTGTAGAGCAGCAACTGATTTAAAAAAGGAGAGGGGTTTGACACAGGACTCGCAACGTCGCGTCGTATTTTTCGACCTGGATGGCACGCTGCATCAGCAGGATATGTTTGGCACCTTTATGCGCTTTTTACTGCGCCGGCAGCCGCTGAATCTGCTGCTGGTGGTTCCGCTGCTGCCGGTTATTGGCCTCGGGCTGCTGATTAAGGGCCGGGCAGCGCGCTGGCCGATGAGTCTGCTGCTCTGGGCGATCACGTTCGGGCACAGCGAAACGCGCCTGCGCGCGCGTGAAGCGGAGTTTGCGCAGTGGTTCCGCGAGCGGGTAGTGGCGTTTCCGGTAGTGCAGCAGCGCCTGACCGATTACCTGCAGAGCAACGATGCCGATGTGTGGCTGATTACCGGCTCACCACAGTCGCTGGTGGAGCAGGTCTATTTTGACTCCGCTTTTCTGCCGCGTGTGAAACTGATTGCCAGCCAGATGCGGCCAGGACGCGGCGGACGCGTGCTGGCGATGCGCTGCCTGGGCCACGAAAAGGTCGCGCAGCTGGAAGAGCAGATTGGCACGCCGCTGCAGCTCTACAGCGGCTATAGCGACAGCAAGCAGGATAACCCGCTGCTGTTTTTCTGCCAGCATCGCTGGCGCGTAACGCCGCGCGGTGAACTGCAGCAGCTGGAGTGAATCGCGCGGCGTTTTTGTCTATAATGCGCCGCCTTTTGATTCTGCAGGAGTTACCCGGTGAAGCCACAAACTGATGAATACTGGATGCGTTATGCGCTGCAGCTGGCGCAGCGTGCCCGGGAGCAGGGTGAGGTGCCGGTCGGAGCCGTGCTGGTGCAGGGAGATAAAGTCATAGGCGAGGGCTGGAACCGGCCGATTGGCCAGTGCGATCCCACCGCACACGCGGAGATCATGGCGCTGCGCCAGGGCGGCAAAGTGCTGGATAACTATCGCCTGCTGGATACCACGCTCTATGTCACGCTGGAGCCGTGTGTCATGTGTGCCGGCGCTATGGTCCACAGCCGCATTACCCGGCTGGTCTACGGCGCGAAAGATGTTAAAACCGGCGCGGCCGGTTCGCTGCTGGATGTACTGGGGCACCCGGGGATGAATCATCAGATTGAGATCGCCTGCGGCGTGCTGGCGGAGGAGTGCGCCGGCATGCTGAGCGACTTTTTTCGTATGCGACGCGAGCAGAAGCGCGCGCTGCGTCAGGCACAGCGCGCAGATTAGTTCATGGCAATTTTAGGCTCAACCGCCGGATAGCCGGCGCCCAGCTCCGCCTCCAGCGCTGAACGCTGCGCCAGGCGGCGCTCCTGCTCCTGCAGATAGCCCACCAGGCTTAGCTGATATTTGCGGATATTCTCCACGTAGTTATACGCTTCATGCCCGCGCGCATAGCCATAGGCGGTTTGCGCGTAGTAGCGCTTCTGGCTGAGCATCGGCAGGCGCAGTTTTACATCCGCCCAGCTGTCAGGGTTACCCCCCTGTTTTGCCGTCAGCCGGCGCACGTCGAGCATGTGCGCATATCCCATATTGTAAGCTGCCAGCGCAAACCAGATGCGCTCGTCATCAGGCACGCTCGCCGGCACTTTATCCATCATGCGCTGCAGATACTCACTGCCGCCGCGAATGCTCTGCTCCGGATCGAGCCGGTCATCAACGTTAAGACTATCCGCCGTGTTGCGCGTCAGCATCATCATGCCGCGCACGCCGGTGGGCGAGGTCGCCTGCGGATTCCAGTGCGACTCCTGATAGGAGATCGCCGCCAGCAGGCGCCAGTCCATGCTCGCCGCATATTTCTCAAACAGCGGTTTGATATCCGGCAGCGTATTGTCAATCGCGCGCAGGAAGGTGCGGGTATCAACATAATCAAACGTGCCAACGTGACCGAGATACTTCTCCTCCAGCCGCGCCATGGTGCCTTCTTCACCCATCTGGCTGTAGAAATCGAGCATGGCCGCGTTGAGGCTGCTGTCAGCATTGCGCGGCAGATACCAGGTCACTGGCTCTTCATCGGTAATATCAAAGGCTACCGCCAGCTGCGGATGAATACGCTGCAGCAGGCCCACGGTCACCGAGTCGCCTACCGTGTAGTCAAGCTTGCCGTCAGCCACCGCCTCCAGCAGCGCTTTCTGTCCCTGATCGGTGGCGATAGCCCAGTCGAGATCGGGATAGCTGTTGGCTTTTTCTGCCCGCAGCGTGGAGAGATAGGCTGAGCCGGACTGCACCACCAGACGGCCTTTCAGGTCGCCCAGCGTGCGCGGACGCGGCTTATCGATACGGTAAACCAGCTGCTGCGACACCGAATAGTAGCTGGGACCGGCCTGATAGTGCGCCAGACGCTCACTGTTATAGATAAGCCCGGCGGCGAGCAGATCGGCTTTTCCGTCATCGAGATCGTCAAACAGATCGCCCAGGCTGGGTCGCACAGTGACTTCCAGCCTGACGCCGAGGTAGTCTGCAAAGCGCTTTGCCAGCTCGTAATCCATGCCAGCCGGTGCCTGATTGACGGTGTAATAGGTCAGTGGCGAATTGACGGTGCTGATGCGCAACACACCGCGTGATTTGATCGCTGTCAGCGCGTCCCGATCGCCCCCGTACCAGGGGATTGCCGGCCACAGCGCCAGCGCCAGCAGCACGGTGATCAGACCGATAAACAGATAATTTAATTTTAGGCGTTTCAAATGGTTGTCTCTTAATGGCTCACAGGCCTCTGTCCTTTAAAGGCAGTATTGGTATTGTTTTTTACTCCCAGAGCGAGGGGCATTTTGCGCAACAAAGCGAAACAGGGCAACTCATATAGCAAGTTTTGCGCAAAATTCAGGCAAATCCCGTATGGCAGTTTTTCTGCGCAAACGGTTTCGTTACCCGCGCGCTTTCTCTATAATACCGCCCGTTTTCCCTGTTGCGCCCAAGGAAGCGTCGCCCGGCGCTTCGAAGACGAGAGATCTTTAATGATGGAAATTCTGCGTGGTTCGCCCGCTCTGTCAGCATTTCGTGTAAACAAACTGCTGACCCGCTTTCAGAACGCTCATCTGCCGGTGAGTGATATTTACGCCGAGTATGTCCATTTTGCTGATGTTGCCGCACCGCTCAGCGCGGATGAACACGCCCGCCTGCAGCGTCTGCTGAAATATGGCCCTTCTCTCGCTGAACATGCGCCTCAAGGGCGTCTGCTGCTGGTTACGCCGCGCCCCGGCACTATTTCTCCCTGGTCATCGAAGGCCACGGACATTGCTCACAACTGCGATCTGCCGCAGGTTAAGCGCCTGGAGCGCGGCCTGGCGTTCTATGTTCAGGCGCCGCAGCTGACAGAAACGCAGTGGCAGCAGCTGGCTGGCCTGCTGCACGATCGCATGATGGAGTGCGTATTCAGCGATCTGCAGGCGGCAGAGCAGCTGTTTGCTCATCACGCGCCGCAGCCGCTGCAGAGCGTTGATGTGCTGGGAACCGGACGTCAGGCGCTGGAGCAGGCGAATAGCACGCTGGGCCTGGCGCTGGCGGATGACGAAATAGATTACCTGCTGGATGCCTTCACCCGTCTGGGTCGCAACCCCAACGACATTGAACTCTATATGTTTGCGCAGGCGAACTCAGAGCACTGTCGCCACAAAATTTTCAACGCTGACTGGATCATCGATGGCGAAAAACAGCCCAAATCGCTGTTTAAGATGATCAAAAATACGTTTGAGCAGCATCCCGATCACGTACTGTCAGCCTATAAAGATAACGCTGCCGTGATGGAAGGCTCGGAAGTTGGCCGCTTCTACGCTGATGCGCAGCAGGGCGAGTACGCTTTTCATCAGGAAGCCGCGCATATCCTGATGAAAGTAGAGACGCATAACCATCCAACCGCTATCTCTCCCTGGCCGGGCGCTGCCACCGGTTCAGGTGGTGAAATCCGCGATGAAGGCGCAACCGGGCGTGGCGCCAAACCGAAAGCGGGTCTGACCGGCTTTTCCGTTTCCAATCTGCGCATCCCGGGCTTTGAGCAGCCGTGGGAAGAGGATTTCGGCAAGCCGGATCGTATTGTTACCGCACTGGATATCATGACCGAAGGCCCGCTGGGCGGCGCAGCGTTTAACAATGAATTTGGCCGTCCGGCGCTGAACGGTTATTTCCGCACCTATGAAGAGCAGGTTAACAGCCATAACGGCGTTGAGCTGCGCGGCTACCATAAGCCGATCATGCTGGCAGGCGGGATTGGCAATATTCGTGCCGATCACGTGCAGAAAGGCGAGATCGTCGTGGGCGCCAAACTGATTGTGCTGGGCGGACCGGCGATGAACATCGGCCTCGGCGGCGGTGCTGCGTCATCCATGGCCTCCGGTCAGTCTGATGCCGACCTCGATTTTGCCTCAGTGCAGCGCGACAACCCGGAAATGGAGCGCCGCTGTCAGGAAGTAATTGACCGCTGCTGGCAGCTGGGCGAAGCCAACCCGATTCTGTTTATCCACGACGTCGGCGCGGGCGGTCTCTCTAACGCCATGCCTGAGCTGGTCAGCGATGGCGGACGCGGCGGTAACTTCAACCTGCGCGACATTCTCAGCGATGAGCCGGGCATGAGCCCGCTGGAAGTGTGGTGCAACGAGTCGCAGGAGCGCTATGTGCTGGCCGTTGCGCCAGAGAAGCTGGCGCTGTTTGATGAGCTGTGCCAGCGCGAGCGCGCCCCGTATGCGGTGATTGGTGAGGCGACTGAAGAGCAGCACCTCTCCCTGAGCGACAGCCATTTCGACAACAAGCCTATCGACATGCCGCTGGATGTTCTGCTGGGCAAAACGCCAAAAATGACGCGCGACGTCACGCGGCAGCAGGCAAAAGGCGACGCGCTGCAGCGTAACGGCATTACGGTTGCGGATGCGGTTAACCGCGTACTGCATCTGCCTGCGGTGGCTGAGAAAACGTTTCTTATCACCATCGGCGACCGTTCCGTGACCGGCATGGTGGCGCGCGATCAGATGGTGGGACCGTGGCAGATCCCGGTGGCAAACTGCGCCGTGACCACGGCCAGCCTCGACAGCTATCACGGCGAAGCTTTCGCCCTGGGCGAACGCGCCCCGGTCGCGCTGCTTGATTTTGCCGCCTCCGGGCGTCTGGCGGTAGGCGAAGCGCTCACTAACCTGGCCGCTACCGCGATTGGTTCGCTGAAGCGCGTGAAGCTTTCTGCGAACTGGATGGCAGCAGCCGGACATCCGGGTGAGGATGCCGGCCTTTACGAAGCGGTCAAAGCCGTTGGCGAAGAACTCTGCCCGGCGCTGGGGATCACTATCCCGGTCGGCAAAGACTCAATGTCGATGAAAACCCGCTGGCAGCAGGGCAATGAAGAGCGTGAAATGACGTCGCCGCTCTCGCTGGTGATCACCGCGTTTGCGCGCGTGGAAGATGTCCGGCGTACCGTAACGCCGCAGCTGCAGGCAGAGCAGGATAACCTGCTGCTGCTGGTGGACCTCGGCAACGGTGCCAATACGCTGGGCGCAACCGCGCTGTCGCAGGTCTATCGTCAGCTGGGCGATAAGCCGGCTGACGTGCGCGATGCCGCACAGCTGGCAGGCTTCTTCAACGCTATCCAGACGCTGGTCAGCGAACAGAAGCTGCTGGCTTACCACGACCGTTCCGACGGCGGGCTGCTGGTGACGCTGGCGGAGATGGCCTTTACCGGCCACTGCGGTATCGAGGCGGATATCGCCGCGCTGGGCAGCGATGCGCTGGCGGCGCTGTTCACCGAAGAGCTGGGCGCGGTGCTGCAGATCAACGCGGCCGATCTGGCAGCGGTAGAGAAGGTATTTGCTGACCACGGTCTGCGCAGCGCGCTGCATGTGATTGGCAAGGCGCTGCCGGGCGACCGTTTTGTGATCCGCGCTGGCGAGCATCCGGTCTACAGCGAAAGCCGCACGACGTTGCGTACCTGGTGGGCCGAAACCACCTGGCAGATGCAGCGCCTGCGTGATAATCCGGCCTGTGCCGATCAGGAGCATGAGGCGAAGCAAAACGACAGCGATCCGGGCCTGAACGCTCAGCTGACCTTCCGGCCGGAAGAGGATGTGGCTGCGCCGATGATCGCCACCGGCGTGCGCCCGCGCATCGCTGTGCTGCGCGAGCAGGGCGTCAACTCACACGTTGAGATGGCGGCAGCCTTCCATCGCGCCGGCTTTACCGCCGTGGATGTGCACATGAGCGATCTGCTGGCGGGACGTCGCGGCCTGGAGGAGTTCCATGCGCTGGTGGCGTGCGGCGGCTTCTCTTACGGCGACGTACTGGGTGCCGGCGAAGGCTGGGCAAAATCGATTCTGTTTAACGGACGCGTGCGCGACGAGTTTGAAAACTTCTTCCATCGTCCGCAGACGCTGGCGCTGGGGGTCTGCAACGGCTGCCAGATGATGTCAAATCTGCGCGAAGTGATCCCCGGCAGCGAGCTGTGGCCGCGTTTTGTCCGCAATCAGTCTGAGCGCTTCGAAGCGCGTTTCAGCCTGGTGGAAGTGGCGGCCAGTCCGTCGCTGCTGCTGGAGGGGATGGCGGGTTCGCACATGCCGATTGCGGTATCACACGGTGAAGGCTTTGTTGAAGTGCGCGACGGCGCCCATCTGGCGGCGCTGGAAGCAAAAGGCCTGGTGGCACTGCGCTTCACGGATAACTTTGGTAAAGTGACCGAAAGCTATCCGGCTAACCCGAACGGCTCGCCAAACGGCATCACGGCGGTCACCAACGAAAGCGGTCGCGTTACGATCATGATGCCGCATCCGGAGCGCGTCTTCCGTACCGTCAGCAACTCCTGGCATCCGGCAGAGTGGGGCGAAGACAGCCCGTGGATGCGCATTTTCCGTAATGCGCGTAAGCAGCTGGGCTGATCTGCGTTTCATAGCAGGTGCCTGTAAGCAGTAAAAAAAAGCCGCCGCAGTAAAGGGCGGCTTTCTTTATCTGGCGCAGACGACTGTCGCTCAATTCCGACACATCGCCTGCCGCACTGTCTCTTTATGGAGACACTTAACTCTTTGATTTATATTAATCAGAAAAATCCAGGCTAAATGCGTCGCTAAGCAGAGACACTTCCATGTGGTCAGCAGCTCACAGCCACCTGTCAGACGCAGCGGTACTATGGCGCCACTCTGATAAATAAAGAGTTTTAAAAAGTGGCACGATAGTTGCTATAATCAGGACGTGGCTCATTCGCCTGTCTGTGATTGCCCCGTAATTTACGGCAGAGCTCACAGAACCCTGAATGACGCACCAAACGGAGCCTGCCGTCCACCTGACCGATAATCGTCTGCATTGCAGCGTTATCAAGCACCGGACGTAACGTTGAGTTAGGCTCCACCTTTTCTGAGCGGCAGACCTTCGGGTCTGCCGTTTGCATTTCCGGCTTTCTAAGCGCGCCAGAGTTAGCTAGCATGCCTGCAGCACACTTTTTACGAGAGCGCGGCAGTATGAGATGGCGTCCGTTTCCCCGATCCCTGCGACAACTGGTTCTGATGGCTTTTTTACTGGTGCTGCTGCCGCTGCTGGTGCTGGCGTGGCAGGCGTGGGAAAGCCTCTCTGCGCTCAGTAATCAGGCGGCAGACACCAACCGCAATACCTTTACCGACGTGCGGCGCAGCGAGGCGATGGCCCGCACTGCCCTGGAGCTTGAGCGCAGCTATCGTCAATATTGCGTACTCGGTGATGCTGCGCTGGTCAGACTCTATACCACCCAGTGGACCCGGTATGGGCAGATGCTGAACAGCCATGCGGCCAGCCTGCCGGAACTGCCCACGTTTACCCTGCTGCGCAGTACGCTGCCGCAGCTCGCCACGGCCGCCTGCGAAAACGGTAATCCTTCAGCGTCCGGTGCCGCTGCGCTGGAGCGCTTTTCTGACGCTAACGCGCGCATGGTGCAGGCGACGCGCGACGTGGTGTTTTCCCGCGGTCTGCAGCTGCAGCGCGATATCGCCGAGCGCGGTCAGTTCTTTGGCTGGCAGGCGCTGATCCTGTTCCTGGTTACGCTGATGCTGGTGCTGCTATTTACCGGCATGATTATCGGGCCGGTAAAGCGCGTGGAGCGGATGATCAACCGGCTGGGGGAAGGGCAGTCGCTGGAAAATAACGTCAGCTTTCGCGGACCGCGTGAGCTGCGCTCGCTGGGACAGCGTATTGCCTGGCTTAGCGAACGGCTGAGCTGGCTGGAGGCGCAGCGACATGAATTTTTACGTCATCTTTCACACGAGCTGAAAACGCCGCTCGCCAGCCTGCGCGAAGGCACAGAGCTGCTGGCCGATGGCGTTGCCGGACCGCTTAACGCAGAGCAGCAGGAGATCGTCGCTATTCTCGACAGCAGCAGTCGCCATCTGCAGCGCCTGATTGAGCAGCTGCTGGATTACAACCGCAAGCTGAACGAGATGCCGCTTACTCCGGAGCCGGTCGCGCTGGATGCGATCGTGGCGGCTGTCACCCGCGTGCATTCGCTGCCTGCCAGCGCCCGGCGAATAAAAACGCACGTTGATTTGCAGGCCACCCGCTGTCTGGCGGAAGCGACGCTGCTGGAGCGCGTTATCGATAACCTCTACTCGAACGCCGTGAACTATGGTCGTGAATCCGGTAACATCTGGCTGCACAGCCGGCAAAAAGGCGACCGGGTGTGGATTGATGTGGCGAATAGCGGTACTCCGATTCCGCCAGAGGAGCAGGCGATGATCTTCGAACCTTTCTACCAGGGCAGCCAGCAGCGGCAGGGGCCCGTAAAAGGCAGCGGCCTGGGCCTGAGCATTGCAAAAGATTGTCTGCGGCGCATGCAGGGAGACCTGCAGCTGGTCAGTCACAAAGAGGCAGATGTCTGTTTCCGCATTATTTTACCCGCCGGTGCCAGGAAGCCTGAACCATGAAACGCCTTATCAGACAAGCTCTTCTGAGCATACTTATTTTAAGCGGCGTGAGCGCCTGCCAGCCGCATGCGGTGCCGGTGCCCCAGCGTGAGCATATAAGCGTCACTGAACCCGATACCCGGCTGCCGGACTACCTTACTACCGCCTGTCAGAACGTATGGCCTGCTGAAACCGCAGCGGCGGTAAACAATCCGCTTTACTGGCAGCGAGCGATTGACTGCAGCGAACGGTTTTCGGCGGCTGAAGCCCGCGCGGAGGCCCGCCGCTGGCCGGTGCAGAGCTGGGCGCGCGCCTTCAAGCAGGGCATTCTGCTGGCGAACGGTAACGTCACGCCGGTTGAGCGCCGTCAGTATATTGCCACGCTCGACAGCTACAGCGCAGACTTTCCCGCAACGGTGCGTCCGCTGATCCAGCTGTGGCGCAGTAACCAGGCTGCACAGCTGGAGCTGAGCGAGGCGCGCAGCCGCTACAGCGCGCTGCAGCAGAGTCACGATAGCGAACTGGATGCCCTGCGCCATCAGCAGGCCCGGCTGCATCAGGCGCTAAACGACACCCAGCGCAAACTGGAGCGGCTGACTGACATAGAGCGCCAGCTTTCGTCGCGTAAAGCGCCGGACAGCAGCGACAGCCCGCACGCCGGGGACGAAATCCGGGAGGAGCAGCCATGAGTGCACGTGCCCGTTTACTGCTGGTGGATGATGACCCGGGCCTGCTCAGGCTGCTCGGTATGCGTCTCAGCAGTGAAGGTTTTCAGGTCGCTACCGCCGCCAGCGGGGCTGAGGCGCTGCGTCAGCTGCAGAAGGAGCCCGCGGATGTGGTCATCAGCGATCTGCGTATGGATGAGATGGACGGGCTGGCGCTGTTTGGCGAAATTCAGCGGCGTCACGCCGGGCTGCCGGTCATTATCCTGACCGCGCACGGCTCCATACCCGATGCGGTTTCTGCCACGCAGCAGGGGGTATTCAGCTTTCTCACCAAACCCGTGGATCGCGACGCGCTGTATAAAGCGATCGATGAGGCGCTGGCGCTGCGTGCACCGATCAGTGACGACCGGTGGCGCGAAGCGATTGTCACCCGGAATCCGCTGATGCAGCGGCTGCTGGAGCAGGCGCACATGGTGGCGCAGTCGGACGTCTCCATACTGATTAACGGTCAGAGCGGCACCGGAAAAGAGGTGCTGGCGCAGGCTATTCATGCTGCCAGTCCGCGCGCGGCGAAACCCTTTATCGCCATTAACTGCGGCGCACTGCCGGAGCAGCTGCTGGAGTCAGAGCTGTTTGGCCACGCGCGCGGCGCATTTACCGGCGCGGTCA
>Ga0209370_1002002_pt1 | contig 15949 bp, 14 predicted proteins | sample AgamicAtPrz_FD_187164 | JGI IMG/M metagenome (GOLD analysis project Ga0209370, IMG submission 187164) | Agave microbial communities from Guanajuato, Mexico - At.P.rz (SPAdes) (version 2) | ecosystem: Host-associated > Plants > Phyllosphere > Phylloplane/Leaf | place: Guanajuato, Mexico... | reverse complement strand
ATGGTTTTCCCTAGGTGCTGCCGGGACTAAACTCTGTTCCATCGCTGCAGACATGGTGTGTGCGGCGGAGCAAAAAAATCCCGGAGGTAATCATGAAATCGCTGATCGCAACGTTCGCTGCTGCTGCTGTCCTCGCCGTCCCTGCCGTCTCGTTCGCCCAACAGAATGCGCCCGTCACCCGTGCCCAGGTGAAGGCCGAACTGGTCCAGTTGCAACAGGCCGGCTACAAGCTGGGCAGCGACCGGACCAACTACCCGGAAAGCATCCAGGCTGCTGAAGCGCGTGTGAACCCGCAACAGAACGTCGCCGCTGCCGACACGACCGGCTACGGCGCACAACCGGCCGCCGGCCAGGAATCGGGCGTACCGGCTGCCGCCAAGACCGGCTGGCAAGTCAAGCGCATCTCGGATGGCGCACCGGTCTACAAGGGTCGTTAATGGTACGGCCGCGCTGGCGACCGCATCCGACCCCCTGTAGTACACAAGCCCGTCGTTCCGCATAGCGGAACGACGGGCTTTTTCATGGGCGGCGCGCAATGCGCCGTCATTCAGTGCAGCGGGCGTCTGCCGCGCCCGATATCGCGGAACAGCGCTTCGGCCGGTTCCAGCACCTGCAGCCACGTTTCGTCGTAACCGCTCAGCGTGTCGAGCGCGTCGCGCAGCCGTTCGATCGCGAGGACCGGCAGCTCGACGCTGTGGCGCGTGGCGCCGGTCAGGTGCGTGACGCTCGCCAGCTGGACGAGCGCATCGGCCGCTTCGGCGACGTCGGTCGCGAACAACAGGTGCCGGTTGAGCAATTCGACCAGACCGCTGGAACCGGTGAAATCGTCGGCGTCGAGCTGCACGGAGAGAAACGTCGCGTTGTTCATGGTCATGCTCCTCGTTGTCGTTGGATTCGCGCTGCGCATCACCGAGTATAGGCGGCGATCGAAGCGGACAATATGACGGCGCCGAGACGGCGGGCAAGGGCGGCCGCGCCAGCGAACAAACCGCCGGGCGGCCTGCCCGGCACGGCTCGCAGGCGACTGGCGCGCCCATGCGACGCCGCAAGATTGTTTCCGGATCGCGCAACTGTCGGGGCCTTGACCGCGACAAATGGTATCTTTGCCGATCGGGACGACGCGAAAAAGGCGCCGGTGAGCGCTTCGCACCCACGTTCCGCTGTGGAAACTGACGGCCGCGAAAGCGGTCGGATACTGATTGATCCGGCCGTTCGGCCGGACATCGTGCGTCGCGCGCCGGGGGGCGGTGGGCGGCGCAACGACGCAACTCCGGGAGGACCCTTGAGAGAAACTATTCCCATCCACGACGCGCTCACACGCTGGCTGCCGCAGGCGGCGCTCGTCGCCGCGGCCATCGCGCTGACGGGCTGCACGATGACGCCGTGGACCGACAGCTGGCAGCCCACGCGCCAGCCGGCGCCCACGTCGGCGGCGACGCCGGGCGTGATTGCCGGCTATTACCGCGTGAATCCGGGCGATACGCTGGCGGGCATCGCGAACGCCTACGGTCAGCGCGTGCAGGACGTGGCCAGCTGGAACCACATGGCGCCCACGGACGCCGTGTTCCCGGGCCAGGTACTGCGGGTCGCGCCGCCGCCGGCCGCGACCTCGTACGGGCAGCCGCCCGCGGCGGCGGCCCAGCCGGGTTCGCTCGCCTGGCCGGCCACGGGCGTCGTCGCGACGCCGTTCTCGGCCGGCAAGACGCGCGGCGTCGTGATCGCCGCGTCCGGGCCCGACCATTCGGTGCGGGCCGCGGCAAACGGGCGCGTGGTGTACGCCGGCTCGGGCGTCAAGGCGTACGGTCCGCTCGTGATCCTGAAGCACGACAACGGGCTCATCACGGCCTACGGGCACAACGGCAAGCTGCTCGTCAACGAAGGCGACGCGGTGCGCCAGGGGCAGCCGGTCGCTGAAATGGGCACCGACGCGAGCGGGCGTTCGACGTTCGAGTTCGAAGTCCGCCAGAACGGCAAGGCCGTCGATCCGATGAACTTCCTGCCGCGCAACGGCGGCTGATCGTCGGCATCGCCACGTGTGCGCCGGGCGGCGCACACGTTCCCGCCTCCTTTTCCACCACCTTCATCCTTCCTCGAGCGTCGCGCTGCCGGACTGTCTCGCATGATTGCCGAGCCAGCAAATGCCCAGTGCGAGCGCCGCCGCGCCGAGCGCGATCAGCGAACACTGGATCGCGACGGGCAGGTAGCCGTGCGGCCGCGGATCGACGAACGGGTAGGGATACCAGTTCTCCACCGCGCCGCGCACGAGCGTATAGCCGAGATAGACGACCGGAAAGCCGAGCCACGCGAGCGCACTGCGTCGCGGAATCGGCGAGCGCGGTTCGACATACAGCCAGTCGCACAGCACCACGAGCGGTACGATCCGGTGCAGTACCCAGTTGTTGAACGCCGGCGTGACGTGGCGCAGCGCATCGAGCCGCGCGAGCAGCAGCTCGTAGACGATCGCGGTGATCAGCATGTACAGCACCGCCGCGCCGCGCATCGATTCGTAGCGGGCCGAGCCGGGGCGCGCGATGCGCCACAGCCCCGCGGCCAGCATCGCGGCCGCGTAGAGGCTGCTCAGTTGCGTGAAGTAGCTGAGGTAGTTGCCGAGATGGAAGTCCGGCAGGCGCCAGTAGTCGGCGACACTGTGCAGCGTGGTGGACACCGCGAGCAACGCGGCGATCAGCCGGTAGGCCGCAACGAAGAACGCCTTGCTCATGATGCCCGCGCGCCGTCGCACCAAAGCTTCATCGTGCCACAGCCGCCCGGGCGCGCGATGCGGATTTTCCATAGGGCGGCCTTGCGCGGCACGCGTTGGCGAATCGTCGGATATTTGATCGCGCCGTGCAAAACCGGGCGCCCGTGCGGCTACAATCGTCACAGCCTGGCCGGGCGCAGGCCGGTTGCGCTCGCGCACTCCCCGAATACGACACGAGACGAAGCATGAGAAACATCCTCGCGAAACAGACGCGCTACAGCTCGCCCGCGATCTTCTTCCACTGGGCCATCTTCCTGCTGGTCGCGCTGGCCTATCTGGCCATCGAGATCCGCGGACCGAAGGGCAGCGACAGCCGGGTGTTCTGGATGAACGTGCATCTGACGGCCGGTACGTTCGTCCTCGTGCTGTCGGTGCTGCGCGTGCTGTGGCGGGTCGTCAGCCGCGTGCCGGAAGCCATTGCGCAGGCGACGCTGATGCGCTGGCTGTCGAAGCTCGCGCATTTCGCGCTTTACGTGTTCATCATCGCGCAGCCGCTGCTCGGCATCATGATGATCAACATGGGCGGCAAGCCGGTGTCGCTCGACTGGCTCGGCGTGTCGTTCACGCTGTTCGGCCCCGACAAGGCGCTGCGGCCGACGATCAAGGAAGCGCACGAGCTGATCGGCAACGCGTTCTACTTCGTGATCGGCCTGCATGCGCTGGCCGCGCTCTACCATCATTTCATTCGGCGCGACGACGTGCTGCGGCGCATGGCGCCCTGATCGTCCCGCTTCCGGCGCGCGCGGCACGCGGGGGCGCATGGTTGTGTTGACAACCATGCGCCCCCGGTTCGTTTACGGTCGTCCGCACTGGTCATCACGTTGAACATTCTGTAACATCTTGGCTGTTTTTACGTTCCGCTTACGCGTCGCCGTCCATGCTGTACCGACATCGTCACCTGACTGCCTGGCTTGGCCTGCTCGCGATCTGGATCGCGATCGCGGCGCCGCTGGTGTCGCAGTGGCGTATCGCGCAGGCGGCGCCCGATGCGATCGTCTGCAGTACCGAGCATGGTGCGCATCGTTCGTCCGATGCGCGCGGCATGCACGATCACGCGCTGCATCTCGACGCATGCGGCTACTGCGGCTTCTTCGCGCATAGCCCGGCCATCGGCGCGCCTGCCGCCGCGTCGGTCGGCTCCATTCCCGTCGTGTCCGTTGCCGCCGCCGCGTCGCCTGCCGTCGCGGCGCGCGGCGACCGCTATCCGCGCGCTTATCCGCGCGCACCGCCCGAGCGCGCCTGACGCGTTTTCCGCCGTTCCTACTTCCGCCGATATCCGTGCGGCCCGTCGCGGCCGCGTGGAGGGCGTCACTCGGGCTTTCGATCATGACCAATTTCCAGTTGCGTGCGCCGCGGGCGCCACGCAATGCCGGCGCGCGGCCTCTGCCGCGCATGCTGAAACTCACCGTTCCCGCGCTGGCCGTCGGCGCGCTGGCCGCGAGCGCGGCCGCAGCCGACACCACGCATGCCGCAGGTGCGCCGACGAGCGACGCGGCCACGCTGTTGCCGCCCGTCGAAGTCGTCGCGTCGCCGCTGTCGACGCCGCTCGTCGTCGTCACGGACCCGAAGGCGCCGCGCCAGCCGCTGCCCGCCAGCGACGGCGCCGATTACCTGAAGACGATTCCCGGCTTCACGTCGATCCGCAGCGGCGGCACGAACGGCGACCCCGTGCTGCGCGGGATGTTCGGATCGCGGCTGAACATCCTCGCGAACGGGATGCCGACGCTTGGCGCGTGCCCGAACCGGATGGATGCGCCGACGTCGTACATCGCGCCGGAAAGCTATGACAAGGTCACCGTCGTGAAGGGGCCGCAGACCGTGCTGTACGGTCCGGGCGCGTCGGCCGGCACCGTGCTGTTCGAGCGCGTGACGCCGCGTTTCGAGCGCCCCGGCGTGCGCTTCGACGGCAGCCTCGTCGGCGGGTCGTTCGGCCGCAACGACCAGAACGTCGACCTGACCGCCGGCACGCCGGACGTCTATGGCCGCGTGACCGCGAACCACGCACATTCGCAGGACTACCAGGACGGCAACGGCAACACCGTGCCGTCGCAGTGGGACAAGTGGAACGCCGATGCGGCGCTCGGCTGGACGCCCGACGACCATACGCGCGTCGAGCTGACCGCCGGCACCGGCGACGGCTACGCGCGTTATGCGGGCCGCGGGATGGACGGCGCGCATTTCCGCCGCGAGACGTTCGGCCTGTCGTTCGACAAGCGGCATCTCGGCGATGTGCTCGAGCGGATCGAGGCGCGCGTGTACTACAACGAAGCCGATCACGTGATGGACAACTATACGTTGCGGCAGCCCGACCCGACGAGCAGCATGCCGATGCGGATGGCCGCGGACGTGCGGCGCCGCACGGTCGGCACGCGTGCGGCCGCGACGTTCCGCTTCGGCGACGACGTCAAGCTCGTCACGGGTGTCGATGCGCAATCGAACCGGCTCGATTCGCGTTCGTCGATGGGGCGGCAGAACTACCGCGACCAGCCGTGGGATGCGCAGGCGACGATGTGGAACGCGGGCGTGTTCGGCGAGCTGACGTGGTATGCGAGCGACGTAGCGCGCGTGATCGGCGGCGCGCGCGTCGACTATGCGAGCGCACGCGACAAGCGCGCAATGAAGCGCGGCATGATGATGAGCCAGCCGAATCCGACTTTCGACGACGATCGCGCAAAGGTGCTGCCGAGCGGCTTCGTGCGCTACGAGCGCGATCTCGCGTCGCTGCCCGTCACGTGGTATGTGGGCATCGGCCACGCGGAGCGTTATCCCGACTACTGGGAACTGTTCTCCGCGACGCGCGGGCCGGCCGGTTCGGTCAACGCGTTCTCCGCGGTGCAGCCGGAGAAGACCACGCAGCTCGACATCGGCGCGCAATACAAGAGCGACCGGTTCGATGCATGGGTGTCCGCGTACGCGGGCTACGTACAGGACTTCATCCTGTTCAACTATGCGGCCGGCATGATGGGCCCGACGACGCAGGCAACCAACGTCAACGCGCAGGTCATGGGCGGCGAAGCCGGCGTGTCGTGGCGGCCAGTTGCGCCGCTGCGCGTCGAGACGTCGCTCGCGTATGCGTGGGGGCGCAACGTGGCGAGCGGCGATCCGCTGCCGCAGATGCCGCCGCTGGAGGCGCGCATCGGCCTCGAATACACGCGCGGCGCGTGGTCGGCGGGCGGCCTGTGGCGCATCGTTGCGCCGCAGCATCGCTATGCACTGAACGAGGGCAACGTGGTCGGCAAGGACTTCGGCCCGAGCGCCGGATTCGGTGTGCTGTCGCTGCATACGCAGTACAACGTCAGCAAGACCGTGCAGATCTCGGTCGGCGTCGACAACGTACTGAACAAGGCCTACACCGAGCATTTGAACCTCGCCGGCAACGCCGGCTTCGGCTATCCGGCGAACGCGCCGGTGATGGAGCCGGGGCGTACCGTGTGGGTGCGCGTGAGCGCGAAGCTGTAGTCCGGATTGCGCGTGTGCGCCGCAGCATGCGCGTCCCTGAACGCCGCACCGCCCGAACGGGTGGTGCGCGTCAACCGATTAGAGAACCGTATCTAGTCGGGGCGCAAACGTTCGCGAGTCGTGCTTCACTCCCGCATTCGACACACGCGGTGCGCGCAATGCGGCGTGCGTGTCGATCCGGTGTCATTCGCACCGGCAGCACAATAACCAGGAGACATGCATGGCCAGATCAATGCGTTCGAGGGTAATGGCAGGGGCAGTGGCATGCGCGATGAGCGTCGCGCCGTTCGCGGGGACGGCCGCGCTGATGACGCTCGCGACGACGCACACGGCGATGGCGGCAACCGCGCCCGCCGACGACTATGCGACGACGCGCTATCCGATCATTCTCGTGCACGGTCTGACCGGCACCGACAAGTATGCGGGCGTACTCGAGTACTGGTACGGCATCCAGGAAGACCTGCAGCAGCATGGCGCGACCGTCTACGTCGCGAACCTGTCGGGCTTCCAGAGCGACGACGGCCCGAACGGGCGCGGCGAGCAGCTGCTGGCCTACGTGAAGACGGTGCTTGCCGCGACCGGTGCGACGAAGGTCAATCTCGTCGGTCACAGCCAGGGCGGGCTGACGTCGCGCTATGTCGCGGCCGTCGCGCCCGATCTGGTCGCGTCGGTGACGACGATCGGCACGCCGCATCGCGGCTCCGAGTTCGCCGACTTCGTGCAGGGCGTGCTCGCGTACGATCCGACCGGGTTGTCGTCGACGGTGATCGCCGCGTTCGTCAATGTGTTCGGGATCCTGACGAGCAGCAGCCACAATACGAATCAGGACGCCCTCGCGTCGCTGAAGACGCTGACGACCGCGCAGGCCGCCACCTATAACCGGAACTATCCGAGCGCAGGCCTCGGCGCGCCCGGAAGCTGTCAAACCGGCGCGCCGACGGAAACCGTCGGCGGCAACACGCACCTGCTGTACTCGTGGGCCGGCACGGCGATCCAGCCGACGCTTTCCGTGCTCGGCGTGACGGGTGCGACGGACACGAGCACCATTCCGCTCGTCGATCCGGCGAACGTGCTCGACGTGTCGACGCCCGCGCTGTACGGCACGGGCACGGTGATGATCAACCGCGCCTCGGGCGCGAACGACGGGCTCGTGTCGAAGTGCAGCGCGCTGTACGGCCAGGTGCTGAGCACGCGCTACAAGTGGAACCATATCGACGAGATCAACCAGCTGCTCGGCGTGCGCGGCGCGTATGCGGAAGATCCGGTCGCGGTGATCCGCACGCATGCGAACCGGTTGAAACTCGCGGGCGTGTGATCGATGGCGGCACGGGAAGGGCGCGCGCCGCGGGCGCGGCGCGCTGCGATCTATGGTGTCGTGGGGCTGGCGGCGATTGCCGGCGTCGCGATGTGGAGCGGTGCGGGATCGCATCGCGGCACGGGCGCCGCGGCTGACGTGCCGGACGCGGCCGCGGTGCGCGGCGTGGCGGCCGCCGCGCCGCAGCCCGCGGTGCCGGCGCGTGCGGGCCTGCCGCCGTCGCTCGCCGGTTCCAGCGCGCCGCGGTTGCCGCTCGATGCGAGCGGCCATCTCGCGAAGTCGCGCGCGGTGCGCGATTTCTTCGACTATTGCCTGACCGCGCGGAGCGACCTGAGCGCGGCCGCGCTCGATGCGTTCGTCGTCCGCGAGATCGCCGCGCAGCTCGACGGTACGGTCGCGCAGGCCGAGGCGCTCGACGTGTGGCACCGGTATCGCGCGTATCTCGACGCGCTCGCCCAATTGCGCGATGCCGGCGCGGTCGACAAGTCGGATCTGGGCGCGTTGCAGCTCGCGCTCGACCAGCGCGCGTCGATCGCGTACCGCACGCTCGGCGACTGGAGCCAGCCGTTCTTCGGTGCGGAGCAGTGGCGGCAGCGCTACGACCTCGCACGATTGAAGATCGTTCAGGACCGCTCACTGACGGATGCGCAGAAGGCCGAGCGGCTCGCGGCGCTCGAGCAGCAGATGCCGGCCGACGAACGCGCGGCGCAGCAGCGGATGGACCGGCAGCGCGCCGCGATCGACCAGATCGCGCAATGGCAGAAGAGCGGCGCGACGCCCGATGCGATGCGCGCGCAACTGACGCAGACGCTCGGCCCCGAGGCCGCCGCGCGCGTTGCGCAGATGCAGCAGGACGATGCGTCGTGGCAGAGCCGTTACGCGGATTATGCGGCGCAGCGTGCGCAGATCGAATCGGCCGGCCTGTCGCCGCAGGATCGCGACGCGCAGATTGCTGCATTGCGGCAGCGTGTGTTCACGAAGCCCGGCGAAGCCGTGCGCGCGGCGTCGCTCGATCGTGGCGCGGGCAGCGCGCATTGATGCGGGCGCCGCCGCGCGTGGCGGGCTTCATGCCGCGCGCGTGACGTTCCGCGGCAGATGTCGCTCGATGGTATTGGCGAGCGTGTCGAACGCGGGGCGAATGCCTTCGTGCGCGACGCATGCATAGCCGAGCAGCAAACCCTGCCGCGCGGTGTCGAGGTTGCTGTAGTAGCTGGTGAGCGGGCGCACGATCACGCCCGCGTCGAATGCGCTCTGCGTGACCGCGCGATCGTCGCACGCATCGGGCAGGCCGAGCACCAGATGCAGGCCGGCCTCGTCGCCCATCACCGGCAGCGCGTCGCCGAAGCGCGCGCGGATCGCGTCGATCATCAGTTGCCGGCGCTCGCCGTACAACGTGCGCATTCGTCTGACGTGCGACGTGAGGTGGCCGTCCATGATGAATTCGGCGAGCACGGCCTGCTGCATCAGCTGGCCTTCCCGATACAGCTCCGACAGCCCGGTGCGGAAGGTGTCGACCAGATGCTCGGGCACGACCATGTAGCCCATCCGCAACCCCGGGAACAGCATCTTGCCGAGACTGCCGACGTAGATCACGCGGCCGCCGTCGTCGAGCCCCTGCAGCGACGCGAGCGGGCGGCTGCCGTAACGGAATTCGCTGTCGTAGTCGTCCTCGATGATCCAGCAGCGGTGCTGGCGCGCATATTCGAGCAGCATGCGGCGCCGCGCGAGGCTCATCACCATCCCGAGCGGGTACTGGTGCGACGGCGTGACGAGCACGAGCCGCGGCGGATGCTGCATGTCGCTTGCGCGCGGCTCGAGCCCTTCCTGGTCGACCGGCACCGGCGCGAGCGTGAGGCCGGCCGCCTGCAGCACGCTGCGCACGCCCCAGTAGCACGGTTCCTCGACCCACGCGCGATCGCCGATGTCGGACAGCAGCCGCACCGCGAGATCGATCGACTGATGGATACCGGTCGTGATGATCACCTGGTCCGGCGAGCATTTGACCGAGCGCGCGACGCGCAGGTAATCGGCGAGCGCGCGCCGTAGCGGCCGATAGCCGCCGCCCGGCGCATAGGTCAGCAGCTCCGGATTGGCCTCCTTCCACAGCCGCGCCTGCAGGCGGCTCCACGTGCGGCTCGGGAATTCCGACACGTCCGGCACGCCCGGCATGAACGCCCCCCACTGGCGCCGCGACACGCCCGCATGCTCGACCAGTTGCCGCCCGCGCATCGACAGGCTGCCCTGCGCGTCGGGCGGCGGCGGTTCGCCGGCCGCCGACGGCGGCGCGGCGCCCGGCACGCGGATCGCGGCGGCGTCCGGCCGCGTGTCGGCCACGTAGGTGCCGCTGCCGGTGGTCGTCAGCACGTAGCCTTCGGCGGTCAGCTGGTCGTACACGTGCAGCACCGTATTGCGCGCGATCGACAGGTCGCCCGCGAGCGTGCGCGAGCTGGGCAGCTTTGTGCCCGGCCCCAATTCCCCGGTCAGGATGGCCTGCTGCATCAGTTGCAGCAGTTGCCGGTACATCGGTTCGGGCGAACTGCGGTCCAGACGGGCGGACAGCCAGTCGGCGAGGATCACGGTATCCAAAGTGGTCCTACTAGGAATATTGAAATGGTTCCCTAGTATAGAACCGTGAGGGCCGTATAGTGGGTCCATCTCAAAAACGTTTTATTGCGCAGCAAGGGGACAGCCACGATGAAGTCCGATGATGTGATCGTCAGCTTTCGCGGCGTGCGGAAGACCTACGACGGCGAGACGCTCGTCGTCAAATCGCTCGACCTCGACATCCACCGCGGGGAATTCCTGACGTTGCTCGGGCCGTCCGGCTCAGGGAAGACGACCTGCCTGATGATGCTCGCCGGCTTCGAATTTCCGACCGGCGGCGAGATCCGCCTCGACGGTGAGCTGCTGAACAACGTGCCGCCGCACAAGCGCAACATCGGCATGGTGTTCCAGAACTACGCGCTGTTTCCGCACCTGACGGTCGAGCAGAACGTCGCGTACCCGCTGACGGTGCGCAAGCTGCCGGTTGCAGAGCGCGCGGAGCGCGTCGCGCATGCGCTGAAGATGGTGCAGATGGAGCGCTTCGCGAAACGCTATCCGGCGCAACTGTCGGGCGGCCAGCAGCAGCGCATCGCGCTGGCGCGCGCGCTCGTGTTCGAGCCGAAGCTGGTGCTGATGGACGAGCCGCTCGGCGCGCTCGACAAGCAACTGCGCGAACACATGCAGTACGAACTGAAGGCGCTGCACGAAAAGCTCGGCGTGACCTTCGTGTACGTGACGCACGACCAGGGCGAGGCGCTGACGATGTCCGATCGCGTGGCCGTGTTCGACAAGGGCATCGTGCAGCAGCTCGACACCGTCGACCGCCTGTACGAATCGCCGTGCAACGAATTCGTCGCGAACTTCATCGGCGACAGCAACCGGCTGCGCGGCACCATCGCGCGCGTCGACGGCGAATTCTGCGAATTCCGGCTCGACGACGGCACGAAGCTCGTCGGCCGCCATATCGGCGAAGCCGCCGAGGGCGCATCGGCCGTCGCGTGCATCCGCCCCGAGCGCATGAGCCTTGCCGCGCATGGCGCGAACGGCGCGAATGGCGCCGCCGCCAATTGCGTGAGCGGCGAGGCGCGCAGCCTCATCTATTTCGGCGATCACGTGCGCATGCGCTGCGCACTGCCGGGCCAGGACGAATGCTTCGTGAAGGTGCCGCTCGGCACCGGCGCGCTCGACGCGTTCTCGCCCGGCGCGCCGGTCTCGCTTGCGTTCTCGCCCGAACATCTGCGCGTGTTCGCGTGAGCATGGTTTACCCGGTTTTCCGCAGCACGTCGTCAACAACAACGCCCACTTCCACCACGAGAGGAGAGGAACCATCATGAAACGAGCAAGCTTTACCGCGCGCCGCACGGCGCTCGCACTGGCACTGGTCGCGTTCGGCGCATCGGCCACCGCTGCCGAACTCACGGTCGTCAACTTCGGCGGCGCGAACGGCGACGCGCAGAAGGCCGCGTTCAACCAGCCGTTCGAGAAGGCGACCGGCAACAAGGTCACGGCCGTCGAATACAACGGCGAGCAGGCGAAGGTGAAGGCGATGGTCGAGGCGAAGCACGTCAACTGGGACGTGGTCGAAGTCGAATCGGGCGACCTGAACCGCGGCTGCGACGAAGGGCTGTACGAGAAGCTCGACTGGTCGAAGATCGCGAAGAAATCCGACCTGATTCCGGAATCGCCGCAGGTGTGCGGCGTCGGCTTCTTCGTGTGGTCGACCGCGCTGTCGTACAACGCGGACAAGCTGAAGTCCGCGCCGACCGGCTGGGCCGATTTCTGGAACGTGAAGAAATTCCCCGGCAAGCGCGGGATGCGCAAGGGCGCGCGCTACAACCTCGAATTCGCGCTGATGGCCGACGGCGTCGCGACGAAGGACGTCTACAAGGTGCTCGGCACGAAGGCCGGCCAGGATCGCGCGTTCAAGAAGCTCGACGAGCTGAAGCCGTACATCCAGTGGTGGGAAGCGGGCGCGCAGCCGCCGCAGTTCCTCGTCGCCGGCGACGTCGTGATGTCGACCGCGTACAACGGCCGCATCGACGCCGCGCAGAAGGAAGGCAAGAACCTGAAGGTCGTGTGGAACGGCAGCATCTACGACCTCGACTACTGGGCGATTCCGAAGGGCTCGCCGAACAAGGCGCTGGCCGAGCAGTACATCGCGTACTCGCTGACGCCGAAGCCGCAGCAGGCGTACGCGCAGCACATCGCGTACGGCCCGGCGAACATCGCGGCGATCAAGTCGCTCGACGCGAAGACGCTCGCGAACCTGCCGAACTCGCCGGCCAACGGCAAGAACGCGGTGCTGGAGGACATCGGCTTCTGGACCGACCACAGCGACGAGCTGGAACAGCGCTTCGCCGCGTGGGCGACGAAGTAACCGCCGTTCAGGTGTCCTGATGCAACCTGCCGCGCGATGCGTCGATCGCGTCGCGCGGCATTCCGCCGGAACGTGCCCGGCCGGAGAGAACCATTGAACACGATGACGATCGCGCCTTCCTCGCCGTCGACAGCCGCGCTGAAACGCGAGCTGAAGGCCGCCGAGGCCCGCAAGCGCACGATGGCGCTGCTGCTGGTCGCGCCGCTTGCGATTTTCCTGTTGCTGATTTTCGTCGTGCCGATCGGCACGCTGCTCACGCGCGCGGTGCAGAACCCGGAGATCGCGACCGCGTTGCCGAACACGGTCGCCGCGTTGTCGGGCTGGGACCGCAAGACGCCGCCGGCGGACGCCGCGTATGTCGCGCTCGCGGCCGACATGACGAAGGTCGCCGACAGCGAGGCGATGGGCGCGCTCGCGCGGCGCCTGAACACCGAGATTCCCGGCTATCGCTCGCTCGTCGCGAAGACGGCGCGCGCGATGCCGCTGAAGGGCGACAATGACGCGGCGCTGACGCCCGCGCAGACGCGCGCGAAATTCGTCGATCTCGATGCGCGCTGGGGCGACGTCGCGTACTGGCAGGCGATCGCGAAGAACGGCAGCCAGGTGTCGCCGTTCTACCTGCTCGCCGCGCTCGACCACAAGCAGGACGGCTTCGGCCACATCGTGCAGGCCGATCCCGACCAGTCGATCTACCTCGCGATCTTCGGGCGCACGTTCGTGATCGGCGTGGCCGTCACGCTGTTCGCGCTGCTGCTCGGCTATCCGCTCGCATACTGGATCTCGACGTTGTCGGAGCGGCGCGCGAACCTCGTGATGATCCTCGTGCTGATTCCGTTCTGGACCTCGGTGCTCGTGCGTGTCGCCGCGTGGATCGTGCTGCTGCAGAGCGAAGGGCTCATCAACACGGCGCTGCTCGGCAGCGGGCTGATCTCGCATCCGCTGACGCTGCTGTTCAACCGCGTCGGCGTCTACATCTCGATGACGCACATCCTGCTGCCGTTCATGATCCTCCCGCTCTACAGCGTGATGAAGTCGATCCCGCCGACCTACCAGCGCGCGGCCGTGTCGCTCGGCAGCCATCCGTTCGCCGCGTTCTGGCGCGTATACGTGCCGCAGACCTATCCGGGCGTCGGCGCGGGCGCGCTGCTCGTGTTCATCCTCGCGATCGGCTACTACATCACGCCCGCGCTGCTCGGCGGGCCGAACGACCAGATGGTCAGCTACTACGTCGCGTACTTCACGAACGTGACGATCAACTGGGGCATGGCGTGTGCGCTCGGCGGGCTGCTGCTCGCGGCGACGCTCGTGCTGTACGCGGTGTACGGGCGCTTCACGCGCTCGAACGTGAGCCTCGGCTGAGCGCCGGGCACAGGGAAACGGGAAGGGGATGCCGACCATGAAACTCGCCAGGCCGCTGTTCGCGCCGCACATGTCGTTCGTCGAGCGCGCGTGGTACGTCGCGCTGCGCGTGCTCGTCGTGCTGACGCTGCTGTACCTGATCCTGCCGGTGCTCGCGATCGTGCCGCTGTCGTTCTCGTCGAGCACGTTCCTCGTGTATCCGATTCCGGGTTTCTCGACGCGCTGGTACGAGAACCTGCTCGCATCGGACGAGTGGCGGATGGCCGCGAAGAACAGCTTCATCGTCGCGCCGTCGGCGACCGTCGTCGCGACCGTGCTCGGCACGCTCGCGGCCATCGGTCTGACGAAAGCTGATTTCCGCGGCAAGGGGCTGCTGATGGCCGTGCTGCTGTCGCCGATGATCGTGCCCGTCGTCGTGGTCGGCGTCGGCATGTACCTGTTCTTCGCGCCGCTCGGGCTCGCGAATACCTACACAGGGCTGATCGCCGCGCACGCTGCGCTCGGCGTGCCGTTCGTCGTGACGACGGTGGCCGCGACGCTGCAGGGCTTCAACCAGAACCTCGTGCGGGCGAGCCTGTCGCTCGGCGCGAATCCGGTCACGACGTTCTTCCGCGTGACGCTGCCGGTGATCGCGCCGGGCGTGATGTCGGGCGCACTGTTCGCATTCGCGACGTCGTTCGACGAAGTGGTCGTCACGCTGTTTCTCGCCGGCGCCGACCAGACGACGCTGCCGCGCCAGATGTTCACGGGCATCCGCGAGAACATCAGCCCGACGATCGCTGCGCTCGCAACGATCCTGATCATCTTCTCGACGAGCCTGCTGCTCGCGCTCGAATGGCTGCGCGGCCGCAATGCGCGGCGTGCGGTGACCTGACCTGACGCGATGGCCAGACGGCGGCGCACGCATGCCACGCATCGGCGCCTTGCCGATGCGTGATGTCGCCGGCAGACCCGGCCGGGCCGGCTGCCGGCGCCGACACGACGAAGCGGGGCGCGAGCCCGAAAGGCCGCCCGGCAGCCGCCGAATCGTCGATCGTTGTGCGCATCGACGATGCCGCGCGCAAGGCCCGGCATCCAGCAAGCTTTCGTTTCGCTGACTGACGTGGCGGCCGCCTGCAGGTTTGATGTGGCTCTGCAACAATACGGATCGCGGCAACGCGCGCGCCGGTCTTGCCGTCCGGCACGCACGCCGCCGCGCCGCTCAATCCGCGACGCCGCGCGTCGCTCGTCAGCCGAGCCCATCTTGTCCGAAATCGCTTCCCCCGCCGGCGCGCACGAGCCGGCCGTCAACTGGCGCGCGATGTCCGCCGTGCTGCTGGCCGTCGCGCTCGCGACGCTCGACACCGCGATCGCGAACACAGCGCTGCCCGCCATCGCGACCGACCTGCATGCGTCGCCGGCCGCGTCCGTGTGGATCATCAACGCGTACCAGCTCGCGATGGTCGCGACGCTGCTGCCGTTCGCGTCGCTCGGCGACATCGTCGGCCACAAGCGCGTGTATGTCGCCGGGCTGGCGGTGTTCACGCTGGCGTCGCTCGGCTGTTCGCTCGCGTCGACACTGCCGATGCTGACGGCCGCGCGCATCGTGCAGGGCTTTGGCGCGAGCGCGATCATGAGCGTCAACGTCGCGCTGATCCGCGGTCTGTTTCCCGCACACCGGCTCGGGCGCGGCGTCGGCTTCAACGCGCTCGTCGTCGGCGTGTCGTTCGCGGTGGGGCCGACGATCGCGTCGCTGATCCTGTCGGTGGCCGCGTGGCCGTGGCTGTTCGCGGTGAACGTGCCGCTCGGCGCGTTCGCGCTCGCGGTGGCGATTCCGTCGCTGCCGCAGACGGCGCGCGGCAAGCATGTATTCGATCCGGTAGCCGCGCTGTTCAACGTGATCACGTTCGCGTCGCTGATTTTCGCGCTCGGCGAATTCGCGCAGCGCGGGCCGCTCTCCGTCGTGTTCGCCGCGGCCGCGGTGGCATTCGCATTCGGCTGGCTGCTGATCCGCCGCCAGGCCGGGCATCCGGCGCCGATGCTGCCGGTCGACCTGTTTCGCCGGCCCGTGTTCACGCTGTCCGCGCTGACCGCCGTCTGCGCGTTCGCCGCGCAGGGGCTCGCGTTCGTGTCGCTGCCGTTCTATTTCGAAACCGTC
>Ga0209370_1001999_pt1 | contig 15959 bp, 11 predicted proteins | sample AgamicAtPrz_FD_187164 | JGI IMG/M metagenome (GOLD analysis project Ga0209370, IMG submission 187164) | Agave microbial communities from Guanajuato, Mexico - At.P.rz (SPAdes) (version 2) | ecosystem: Host-associated > Plants > Phyllosphere > Phylloplane/Leaf | place: Guanajuato, Mexico... | reverse complement strand
TGCGGCTTCAAGTGGGTGACCGAAGCCAAGGCGCACAACAAGGCGCGGCTGATCGTGGTCGACCCGCGGTTCACCCGTACCGCCTCGGTGGCCGATTACTACGCGCCGATCCGTACCGGCAGCGACATCGCCTTCATGGGCGGGCTGATCAACTACCTGCTGAGCAACGACAAGATCCAGCACGAGTACGTGCGCAACTACACCGACGTGTCGTTCATCGTCAAAGAGAGCTATGGCTTCGAAGACGGGCTGTTCAGCGGCTACGACGCGGCCAAGCGCGTGTATGCCGACAAGTCCGGCTGGGGCTACGAGCTGGGCGAGGACGGTTTCGCCAAGGTCGATCCGACCCTGCAGCACCCGCGTTGCGTCTACCAGCTGATGAAGCAGCACTACAGCCGCTACACGCCGGAATTGGCGAGCATGACCTGTGGCATGCCCCAGGACCAGATGATGAAGATCTGGGAAGAGATCGCCACCTGCTCGGTACCGGGCAAGACCATGACGATCCTCTATGCCCTGGGCTGGACCCAGCACTCCATCGGCGCGCAGATCATCCGCAGCGCGGCCATGGTGCAGTTGCTGCTGGGCAACGTCGGCATGCCGGGTGGCGGGGTCAACGCCCTGCGCGGTCACTCCAACATCCAGGGCCTGACTGACCTGGGGCTGCTGTCGAACTCGCTGCCGGGCTACCTCACCCTGGCCGGTGACGCCGAGCAGGACTACGCCGCCTACATCGACAAGCGCGCCTCCAAGCCGCTGCGACCGGGGCAGCTGTCGTACTGGCAGAACTACGGCAAGTTCCACGTCAGCCTGATGAAGGCCTGGTACGGCGCCAACGCCACCGCCGCCAACAACTGGGGCTACGACTGGCTGCCCAAGCTCGACGTGCCGGCCTACGACGTGCTGCGCATGTTCGAGATGATGGGCCAGGGCAAGGTCAACGGCTACATGTGCCAGGGCTTCAACCCGATCGCCGCGCTGCCGGACAAGAACCGCGTCACCGCGGCCCTGGCCAAGCTCAAGTGGCTGGTGATCATGGACCCGCTGGCCACCGAGACCTCCGAGTTCTGGCGCAACGCTGGCGCGTTCAACGACGTCGACACGGCCAACATCCAGACCGAGGTGATCCGCCTGCCCACCACCTGCTTTGCCGAGGAAGACGGCTCGCTGGTCAACAGCAGCCGCTGGCTGCAGTGGCACTGGAAGGGCGCCGACGGTCCGGGCGAGACCCGCACCGACGTGCACATCATGAGCGAGCTGTTCCTGCGCCTGCGCAAGCGTTATCAGGCCGAAGGCGGTGCCTACCCCGACCCGTTGCTCAACCTCAGCTGGCCGTACAAGGTCCCGGAAGAGCCTTCGCCCGAAGAGCTGGCCAAGGAGATGAACGGCTGGGCGGTCAGCGACCTCACCGACGCCAGCGGCGCCACGCTCAAGGCCGGCCAGCAACTGGCCGGTTTCGCCCAGATGAAGGACGACGGCAGCACCGCGTCGGGCTGCTGGATCTTCGCCGGCTGCTGGACCGAGCAGGGCAACCAGATGGCCCGGCGCGACAACAGCGACCCGTACGGCATGCACCAGGTGCAGAACTGGGCCTGGGCCTGGCCGGCCAACCGGCGGATCCTCTACAACCGTGCCTCCAGCGACCCGCAAGGCAAGCCGTGGGACCCGGAGAAGAAACGCCTGGTGTGGTGGAACGGCAAGGCCTGGACCGGCACCGACGTGCCGGACTTCAAGGTCGACTCGCCACCGGAAGCGGGGATGAACCCGTTCATAATGAACCCCGAGGGCGTGGCGAGGTTCTTCGCCATCGACAAGATGGCCGAGGGGCCGTTCCCCGAGCACTACGAGCCGTTCGAGACGCCGATCGGCATCAACCCGCTGCATCCGCAGAACAAGAAGGCCACCAGTAACCCGGCCGGGCGGATCTTCGATTCGGTGTGGGACACCCTCGGCACGCACGACGAGTTCCCCCATGCGGCGACCACCTACCGGCTGACCGAGCACTTCCACTTCTGGAGCAAGCATTGCCGGCTCAACGCCATTGCCCAGCCCGAGCAGTTCGTCGAGATCGGCGAGGTGCTGGCAAGCGAGAAGGGCATCAAGGCCGGCGACCGGGTAAGGGTGTCGAGCAAGCGCGGCTATATCGACGCGGTGGCGGTGGTGACCAAGCGGATCCGTCCGCTGCAGGTCAACAACCAGACCGTGCACCAGATCGGCATCCCGTTGCACTGGGGCTTCACCGGCAGCACGCGACACGGCTTCCTGACCAACACCCTGGTGCCGTTCCTCGGTGATGGCAACACGCAGACGCCGGAGTCCAAGTCGTTCCTCGTCAAAGTGGAGAAACTCTGATGGCCAGCCAAGACATCATCGCCCGCTCGGCCACCACCACCGTACCGCCCTCGGTACGCCAGCAGCAGGAAGTCGCCAAGCTGATCGACACCACCAAGTGCATCGGCTGCAAGGCCTGCCAGGTGGCGTGCTCGGAGTGGAACGAACTGCGTGACGAGGTCGGCCACAACCACGGCACCTACGACAACCCCCAGGACCTCAGCGCCGAGACCTGGACCCTGATGCGCTTCACCGAGCACGAGCGCGACGACGGCAACCTGGAGTGGCTGATCCGCAAGGACGGCTGCATGCACTGCGCCGAGCCAGGTTGCCTGAAGGCCTGCCCGAGCCCGGGGGCGATCATCAAGCACGCCAACGGTATCGTCGACTTCAACCAGGACCATTGCATCGGTTGCGGCTACTGCATCACCGGCTGCCCGTTCAACATCCCGCGCATCTCGCAGAAGGACCACAAGGCGTACAAGTGCACCCTGTGTTCCGACCGCGTGACCGTGGGCCTGGAGCCGGCCTGTGTGAAGACCTGCCCGACCGGCGCGATCGTCTTCGGCAGCAAGGAGGAGATGAAGGTGCATGCCGACGAGCGCATCGTCGACCTGAAGTCGCGGGGGTACGAGAACGCCGGGCTGTATGATCCGGATGGCGTCGGCGGCACCCATGTGATGTACGTGCTGCACCACGCCGACACGCCTCGGATCTACGCCGGCCTGCCGGACCAACCGGTGATCAGCCCGCTGGTGGGGCTGTGGAAGGGCTTCAGCAAGCCGCTGGCGCTGCTGGCCATGGGCGCGGCGGTGCTGGCCGGGTTCTTCCACTATGTACGCGTGGGTCCGCAGCGGGTCGAGGAGGACGAACACCCGGCGCCTGTGGATAACACGGTCCACCCGGTGGACCCGGCGGTGCATGTCTATGATCCGAACCGCCCGGGCGGGCAGGGGGAGCAGCGGCCATGAACGACAACAAGCCTATCCTGCGCTACAACGCCAACGAGCGGAGCAACCACTGGGTCGTGGCGATCCTGTTCGTGCTCGCCGGCCTCTCGGGGCTGGCGCTGTTCCACCCGGCGCTGTTCTGGCTCAGCCACCTGTTCGGCGGCGGGCCGTGGATGCGGATCCTCCACCCGTTCATCGGCGTGGCCATGTTCGTGTTCTTCCTCGGGCTGGTGCTGCGCTTCTGGCGCGCCAATTTCATCACCGCCAACGACCGCCTGTGGCTGCGCCGCATCGACCGGGTGATGCTCAACAAGGAAGAGGGCGTGCCACCGATCGGCAAGTACAACGCCGGGCAGAAGCTGCTGTTCTGGACCTTGCTGGCCTGCATGCTGGTGCTGCTGGTCAGCGGCGTGGTGATCTGGCGGGCGTACTTCAGCCATTGGTTCGGCATCGACGTCATTCGCCTGTCCGCGCTGCTGCATGCGCTGGCGGCGTTCGTGCTGATCCTCAGCATCATCGTGCACATCTACGCCGGGATCTGGATCAAGGGCTCGATCGGCGCCATGCTGCATGGCTGGGTCAGTCGCGCCTGGGCGCGCAAGCACCATGAACTGTGGTACCGGGACGTGACCGGCGACAAGACGCCACACAACCACGGTAGAAAAGAAGGATGACCGTTTGAGCACGATTCTCGAACCGGGGCAGATTGAAGCGTCGGCGGTGATGCCGCCGTTTCTGCACCTGCCCGCGGCCCACCTCTTCGAGGTGCGCGCCGCTCGGCTTGAGCAGCTGGCCGAGGGCAACGTCTTGGGCGACTACCTGCGGTTGATGGCCAGGTTGTGCCGGATTCAGCAGCAGCTTGTGGATAACCCACCGGCCGGCCTGCCTGTGGCCGAAGAGCGACAGCGCCTGTGTATAAGTCATGGCCTGCCGCCGCTAGCGGCCGACAGCCTGGTGCGAGAAGGGCCATGGCTGGTCTGGCTGCAGGCGTTGCTCGATCATTTTTCGGCAGAACCTGATGGGCCGCTGGCGGACGCGCTGGGGACATTGCGCAGTAGCGATGAGGCGCAACGCAAAGGCTGGGGCATTGCCCTGCTCGGTGGCCAGTACGACGCGGTGCCGGCGGCGTTGGTGCCCTTTATCGGCGCCGCCTTGCAGGCGGCGTGGTCCAGCTGGCTGCTGGCCTTGCCTGCGCCTGAGCTCAAGCCCGCCGGCAGCCTGGCCCAGTGCCCGGCCTGCGGCTCGCCGGCCATGGCCGGGGTGGTACGCAATCGTGGCAAGCACAATGGCCTGCGCTACCTGGCCTGCTCGCTGTGTGCCTGCGAGTGGCATGTGGTGCGGGTCAAGTGCGTGTACTGCGAGTCAAGCAAGGACCTGCGCTACAGCAACCTCGAGGATGACCGCCACGCACCGGGCAAGGCGCCGCTGCGCGCCGAGTGCTGCCCGGGGTGCCAGAGCTACCTCAAGCAATGCTACCTGGAGAACGACGCCGCGGCCGAGCCGCTGGCCGATGACCTGGCGAGCCTGGCGCTGGACATGCGCCTGGATGAAGAGGGTTTCCAGCGGCTGGCGCCGAATCTGCTGCTGGCACCGGGCTAGGGGGTAATTGTCTACACTGCTACACCGAGTCGCCTTCTTCGCGGGACAAGCCCGCTCCTACAGGTGCAGCGCTGGTTACGACGCCAACGTGTCTCCTGTAGGAGCGGGCTTGCCCCGCGAAAGGGCCGGAACAGACAACGGATTTGTTTAAGGTAGTACTGATGTCTTCAACCCTCGCCAGCGACACCCCACGCCTGCCTTCCATCGACACCTTGCTGCGCCATCCGGCCTGCGCCCCGCTGATCGACCGTCATGGTCGTGACGCCACGCTGGCCACCCTGCGCCAGCTGCTCGACGACCTGCGCGAGCCTGCTCGCCTCGGCCAACTGAGTGCCACCGAACTGACCGCCGAAGTCCTCCTGGGCCGAGCCGGCGAACGCCTGGCCATCCAGCAGCGCAGCCAGGTACGCCGGGTGTTCAACCTCACTGGCACGGTGCTGCACACCAACCTCGGCCGGGCTTTGCTACCTGAGGAAGCGGTCGAGGCCATGCAGACCGCCGCCCGCTACCCGCTGAACCTGGAGTTCGACCTCGACACCGGCAAGCGCGGCGACCGCGACGTCCTGATCGAAGGCCTGATCCGCGAGCTGACCGGCGCCGAGGCCGTCACCGTGGTCAACAATAACGCCGCCGCCGTGCTGCTGGCGCTCAATAGCCTGGGCGCGCGCAAGGAGGGGATTATCTCCCGGGGCGAGCTGATCGAGATCGGCGGCGCTTTCCGCATCCCCGATATCATGGCCCGTGCGGGGGTGAAGCTGCACGAGATCGGCACCACCAACCGCACCCACGCCCGCGACTACGAAGGCGCGATCAACCCGCGCACCGGCCTGCTGATGCGTGTGCACTGCAGCAACTACAGCATCCAGGGTTTCACTACCCAGGTGCCCACCGCGGAACTGGCGCGCATCGCCAATGCACATGCGTTGCCGCTGCTTGAAGACCTGGGTAGCGGCAGCCTGCTCGACCTGACCCGTTGGGGCCTGCCGGCCGAGCCGACCGTGCGCCAGGCGCTGGCTGATGGCGCCGACATCGTCACCTTCAGTGGCGACAAACTGCTCGGCGGGCCACAGGCGGGGATCATCGTCGGGCGCAAGGAGCTGATCGCGAAGATCAAGAAGAACCCGCTCAAGCGTGCCCTGCGGGTGGACAAGATCACCCTTGCGGCACTCGAAGCCGTGCTGGCGCTGTACCGTAATCCGGACCGTCTGGCCGAGCGCCTGCCGAGTCTGCGCCTGCTCACCCGGCCCCAGGCCGAGATCGCCGCCCAGGCCGAGCGCCTGGCGCCTGAACTGGCCGCACGGCTGGGTACGCAATGGACGGTCAGCGTCGAACCGACCCTGAGCATGATCGGCAGCGGCAGCCAGCCCGTGGCACGCCTGCCCAGCGCGGCCTTGTGCCTGCGCCCGCAGGTGTCGAAGAAACTGCGTGGGCGCAGCCTGCACGTACTGGAGCGGGCGCTGCGCGACCTGCCGGTGCCGGTACTGGGCCGCATCGACGACGATGCCCTGTGGCTCGACCTGCGCCAGCTGGACGATGAGGCCCAGTGGTTGGCGCAATTGCCGGCGTTGCAGTTGGGGCCGGTGCAGTGATCGTCGGTACCGCCGGCCACATCGACCACGGCAAGACCGCGCTGCTCCAGGCCCTGACCGGCCAGGCCGGCGATACGCGCCAGGAGGAGCGTGCCCGGGGCATGACCATCGACCTCGGCTACCGCTATGCGGCACTGGCCGAAGGTGCTCCGCTGACGGGTTTCATCGATGTGCCCGGCCACGAGCGTTTTATCCACAACATGCTCGCCGGCGCCCATGGCATCGACCTGGTGCTGCTGGTGGTCGCCGCCGACGACGGGGTGATGCCACAGACCCGCGAGCACCTGTCGATCATCGAGTTGCTGGGCATTCCCCAGGCGCTGGTGGTCATCAGCAAGTGCGACCGGGTCGAGCCGCAGCGGCTGGCCGAAGTCCAGGCGCAGGTCACGGCGTTGCTGGCGCCCGGGCCATATGCCGGGGTAGCGCAGTTCCCGGTGTCGAGCCTGAGCGGCGAGGGAATCGACGCTTTGCGCGAAGCGTTGCTGGCCGCCGAGGCCCAGGTGCGTCGACGCAGTGTGCGGGGCGGATTCCGCCTGGCCGTGGACCGCGCCTTCGCGGTGTCCGGGGCGGGCGTGGTGGTCACCGGGACGGCCCTGGCCGGGCAGGTCAGCGCCGGCGACACGCTGTTGCTGGGCAAGGCCGGCAAGCCGGTGCGGGTGCGTGGCCTGCATGCGCAGAACCAGGCGGCGCTGGTGGCCGAGGCCGGGCAGCGGGTCGCGTTGAACATCAGCGCCGAACGGCTGGCGGCAGAGCAGGTGCACCGGGGCGACTGGCTGGTGCCGCAGTGGCTGCATGCACCGAGCGTGCGGGTCGATATCGATTTCACCTTGCTGCCGGGCGAGACCCGGACATTCGAACATTTCAGCGCGGTGCATGTGCACCTGGGGACCCAGGATGTCACGGCCCGTGTTGCGTTGTTGGAGGGTGAACGGCTCGGCGCCGGCCAGCGCATGTTCGCCCAGTTGCTGCTCAACGCGCCGTTGCAGGCGGTGCATGGCGATCGCCTGGTACTGCGCGACCAGCGCGCCCAGCGCACCCTTGGCGGTGGCCGCGTGCTCGATCCCTTTGCGCCGAGCCGACAGCGACGCAGCGAGGCACGCCTGCGCCAGCTGCAGGTACTGCGTGATGCCACTGAGCTGGAGCAGGCCCTGCCGGCGTTGCTCGAGACTGCACCGGGCGGGCTCGATCCACAGCGGCTCGAGCGCCAGTTCAACCGTCTGCGCGAGACCTGGCAGTTGCCGGAGGGCGTGCAGGTTATCGCTACCCGTCAGGGCCAACTGCTGTTCTCCCGCCTGCAGTGGCAAGCACTCAAGCAGCAAGTGCTGGCGCGGCTGGCGCAGTTCCACGAGCAGGAGCCGGACCAGCTCGGCCCTGACCGCGACCGCCTGCGCCGTTTTACCGCGATGCCGCTGGAGCGTCCGGCGTTTGTCAGCCTGCTGGATGAGTTGCTGGGTGAAGGGGGCATCGGCAGCAGTGGTCCGTGGCTGCATCTGCCTGGGCACAAGGTTCAGTTGAGCGAAGCCGATACCGCACTGTGGGAGCGCTTGCTGCCGCGCTTGCTGGCGGGTGGGTTCGACCCACCCTGGGTGCGTACGCTGGCTGTCGAGGAGCGCTGCGAGGAGGCCGAGGTGCGCCTGCTGCTGCGCAAGCTCGCCCGCCTGGGCCTGTTGCACCAGGTGGTGCGTGACCTGTTCTACCCGGAGGTGACGCTAAGGCGCATGGCAGAGCTGTTGTTGCAGCAGGCCGAGGCATCGCCGATAGTGCAGGTTGCGGCGTTTCGCGATATGTTGGGCATCGGTCGCAAGCGCAGTGTGCAGATACTCGAGTACTTCGACCGCGTTGGTCTGACCCGGCGGGTCGGGGACCAACGGTATATTCGCGTCGAAAGCGCCCTGGCCCAGTCGCAACACGGGCCCTGATTTCAAGGAAGGCAATCGCGCCCGGTGGCGCGGCCGGGCTTCAAACCCGGTTGGGGACGGCAGCCGTTCCCGGGCAGGTTCGACTCCCGCTGCCTTCCGCCAATTTCTTCGTTTAGACCTTGTGGGTTACGATAACTTGCATGTAGTGGGATATCTTTCTTGTCCCATTTGAAGTACTTAGTCTATCTGTCGATCTTGTAATTTTGCTCTTGCTCTTGCTCTTGCTCTTGCTCTTGCTCTTGCTTCTAAGTGCGCGATAGTTCAGGCGCCGCCAATTGCGACTTCAGGAGGCCGAGCGGAGTTCTTGCGAAGGGAGGTGACGGGCATGGATGCCCGTCAAGCGCTGCGCCCCAGGATGGGGCGTTCAGCGCGGTCCTCCCGGGAGCAAGAACGGAGCGAGGGAACCCCGGAGCGAAGCGTAGGGGCCGGATGAATGGAGCGAGGATTTTTTGCTTACTTTTTGATCCTTCAAAAAGTGAGCCGCCGTAAGGGCGGAAAGGTGACTATGCGTCACCATCGCAAATGAATGCGCATATAACTTTCAAAACACATGACTCTAAAAGTCAAAGTCAAAGTCAAAGTCAAAGTCAAATGCGATCGGCGTGAGTTTTTACAGGTGTAAGCGCATTCATTTACTATACTGACGCATAGTCACCTTTTCGCCCTTACGGCGAGTCACTTTTTGTCAAACGCGACAAAAAGTAACCAAAAAACGCTGCGCTCCATTCATCCGGCCCTCCGCTGCGCTCCGGGTCCCCTCACTCCGGCCTTGCTCCCGGGAGGACCGCGCTGCAGGGCCCATCCTGGGCCCCAGCGCTTGACGGGCATCCATGCCCGTCACCTCCCTCCGCAAGGCCTGCGTTCGGCCTCCTGAAGTCGCGAAGGTACGGGCGGCGCCTGGGCTGACGCAGCTGTCGCTAGTTGGCTATGGCGTTAATCTTCTGATCGCCAAAGCCAAAGCCAAAGCCAAAGCCAAAGCCAAAGCCAAAGCCAAAGCCAAAGCCAAAGCCAGCCCGTATGGCGTTCGGAAGATCAATGCGCTTAAGCGCGCTCACCACAAAGGTCCAGCGCGAACCAATGCTCCGCCGCCTGCACGTCCAACCCTGCACCCAGCAGCGCAAACAGCTTGCCCAGCGCCGCCTCGCGGGTCATGCCACCGCCACTGACCAGCCCAGTGTCACGCAGACGGCTGCCGGCGGCATAGGTGTCGAATACCACCGAACCTTCCGGACACTGGCTGATGGCAACGATCATCACCCCACCCTGGCGGGCGTCGTGCAGCACGTCGAGCAGTGCCTGGTCATCGGACGGGCCGGTGCCACTGCCGTAGCACTCCAGCACCAGCCCCTGGATGCCACTGTCGAACAGGCCACGCAGATGTTCGGCGGCAAGGCCCGGGAACACCGGCATGACCGCCAGCTTGACCGGCTGGCGTGGCTGACGGTAGTCCAGGCGGGTCGGCAGCTCAGAAGTGTGTTCGCCCTCGCGATGGCGGGGCAGCACGGTAAAGGCGTCGAACGCCTCGCTGCGCAGCTTCGAAGCGCGGCAGCCGTGCAGCAACTGGCCATGGAAGTACAGCTGCACGCCGTCTTCCAGGCCGCTTTCGAACAGGTTCAGGGCGCCGACCAGGTTGGCCCAGGCATCGCTGTCCGGCGCGCCGGCCGGCAGCATGGAGCCGGTCAACAGCACCGGCGCCGGCAGCCCCAGCAACAGGAACGACAGGGCCGCGGCGCTGTAGGCCAGGGTATCGGTGCCATGCAGCACCAGCACGCCGTCGTGGCCGTCACGCTCGACCGCCTCGACGATGGCGTCGCGCATCGCCAGCCAGTTGGCCTGTTGCATGTTGGCGCTATCGATCAGCGGGTTCAGTTCACGCAGCGACCAGTGCACCTTTGGCGCATCGCCGCAGGCGGCGAAATGTTCACGCATGCGCGTTTCAAAGCCACCGGCCGGCGCGAGGCCTTCGGCGGTCTGCAGCATGCCGATGGTGCCACCGGTGTAAAGGACGAGAAGGTTCTTGACTGCACGCATGGGAGCATTCCGTAGCGATGTAGCGAAAGAAAGGACAGCCGCCCGCGAACGGGGCGGCTGTGACAGGGCAGGGTATCAGTGCTGCGCTGGCGCCGGGGCGGCGGCTTTGTCAGTGGCTGTTTCAGCCTGCGGATTGGCCGGCCAGGCGGCACGGTCCAGGTCCAGATCGGTGAACTTGCTGGAGTCGAACACCGGCTGCTTGATGCCGGCCTTGCGCTGTGCGTCGTAGTCGCGCATGACGCGCAGGCCGACCTTGAACAGCATGGCCAGGGCGATCAGGTTGACGAACGCCAGGCAGGTCATGGTGATGTCGGCGAAGGCGAACACGGTCGACAGGTCCTGCGTCGAACCCCACACCACCAGCGCCAGCACCAGGCCGCGGAAGGTCATCAGCACGGCGCGGTTGCGGCTGAGGAACTGCAGGCTGTTCTCGCCCAGGTAGTAGTTGTAGAGAATGCAGGTGAAGACGAACAGCGACAGCGCGACGCTGACGAACACGCGGCCCCAGTCACCGACCACGGCGGCCAGCGAGTTCTGGGTCAGGACGATGCCGTCACCTTCGAAGCCCGGGGTGTAGAAGCCCGACAGCAGGATCAGCAGCGCGGTGCAGGTGCAGATCACGAAGGTGTCGAGGAACACGCTGAAGGCCTGGACCACGCCCTGGGCGCCAGGGTGTTTCACGGCGGCCACGGCGGCGACGTTCGGCGCGCTGCCCAGGCCTGCTTCGTTGGCGAACACGCCACGCTTCACGCCCATGACGATGGCGCTGCCCAGCAGGCCAGCGAACGCAGGGTCGAGGCCGAAGGCGCTCTTGAAGATGGTTTCCAGCATGGCCGGGACATGTTCGATCTGGGTGCCGATCACGTACAGGGTCACGCCGATGTAGGCCAGGGTCTTGACCGGTACCAGCAGGTCGGACACCGCGGCGATGCGCTTGATGCCGCCGATGAAGGTCAGGGCCAGCAGGGCTGCCAGGACGATACCGGTGTGCTTCGGATCGAAGGCAAAGGCGTTCTGCAGCGAGTGGGTCACGGTGTACGACTGCAGGCCGATGAAGGCGAAGCCGTAGGTGACCAGCAGCAGGATCGAGAACACGATCGCCATGCTTTTCAGCTTCAGGCCGTGCTGGATGTAGTAGGCCGGGCCGCCGCGGTACAGACCGTCGCCATCGGCGCGCTTGTAGACCTGGGCCAGGGTGCACTCGAAGAAGCTGCTGGACATGCCCACCAGCGCGGTGACCCACATCCAGAACACGGCACCCGGACCGCCGAGGGTCACGGCAATACCGACACCGGCGATGTTACCGGCGCCGACGCGACCGGCCAGGCTCAGCATCAGGGCCTGGAACGAGCTCAGTTGGCCTGCCTGGCCGCGAAGGGATTCCTTGAAGACACCGAACATGTGGCCGAAATGGCGGAACTGGACGAACCGAGAGCGGATCGTGAAGTAACTGCCGAGACCGACAATCAGCACGATGAGAAGCTTCCCCGAAAGGAAATCGTTGAGTGCTTCGAGCATTGGAAAATGACCTCGATTCTTATTCTTCGCGTGGAAAGACCAGCGGGCGGCAGGCGCACCGCTATTCATTGGGGGCGCATGGTTGGCTATGACAACTGTGGTTACAATTTCGCGGGTTGCTCCATTTTGGTGCGACTTGATGCTAGAATGGCGTCACTCGCATCATCCGGACCCACGCATCATGGGCGATCACTTCGCTACCAACCTCAAATTGGCCTGCAGCCACTACCGCTCTATCTCCGAGGTTTGCCGGCAGCTGTCGATCAACCGCGCGCAGTTCAACAAGTACCTGAGCGGCCAGAGCCGTCCGACGACCTACAACCTCAAACGCATCGGCGACTTCTTCGGCGTCGAGGATTACGAGCTGGGTTTGCCGCCCGAACAGTTCGCCCGCTTGATCGGCGCACGCAGTCAGGATCAGCGGGTCGGCTCCCAGGACGACCCGATCAGCGAACTGTTCAAGCCACTGCATAAAGAAGCCGGCAACCTGTCGCGCTATTGCGGCTACTACTTCGAATACTCCAACTGCATGTCGGTGCCGGGCTCGATCCTGGTGTCGCTGGTGCACCTGTGGGAGGAGCGCGGCAGCTTTTTGTTCGAGCGCCAGGAACGCCAGGAGCGCAGCAGCGGCCTCGACCAGCACGCCGAGGTGCGTTGCCGCTACCTGGGTGCGGCGTTCCAGCTGCAGGACCGGATGTTCCTGATCGACTACGAGTCGCTGACCCTCAACGAGATGAGCCAGACCGTCCTCATCCCCAGCTTCAAGAGCCGCATCAGCCGCCTGAACGGCCTCAAGACCGGGGTCTCCAGCGGTGACCGGCGCAATCCGGCGTGCACCCGGGTGGTGTGGGAATACCTGGGCGAGGAGATCAATCGCATCAACGCCTTCCGGCAGATCAAGCTGTACCGCCCGGATGATCCGCGTATCGACGACGACATTCGTGACCGGCTGAGCGCGGGGATGGTCAGCAACGGGTTGTTCGAGATCGAATAGCTAAGTCGCACAGGTAGCCATGATTGCGCGGCCAGCGCGCATCCTGTGGGAGCGGCTTTAGCCGCGAAGCAAGCGACGCGGTGTATGGCACCGGCTTCGCCGGTGTTCGCGGCTAAAGCCGCTCCCACAGGTCCCTGCTAAATCAGTAAGTCATGTGCAGATCCATGAAAAGCGGGCAGGACTAGTCGAGAATGAACGCCGCCACCGCATCGGCCACCTGGTCCGCCACCTCCGGCCGGTCGCGCAGGTGCGCGGCGATGCCGTGGTCGCAATCGGTCAGCATCAGGCATTCCACATGGGGCGCGGGCACCGAGCGCAACAAGGCGTGGGTGACCTCCTCGGGAATCGGGCTGTAGCGCTCGACGCCCGCCAGCCGCCGGGTACCGGCCGAGGTGCCGGGCCCCTGGCCGTGGACCCTGGAGTTGAGCCCGTCGTATTCACCGATCACCAGCAGCACCCGGCCCTGGAACTGGCGCAGGAAGGCGTAGCTGTCGCAGTCGAGGAAGGCAAAAGGCTTGCGGATGGCCTCGCTGAAGGCTGGCCCGAAGGGCGCGGCATGGGCCGCGTCGGGATAGACCGCCGGGCAGATCAGCACCAGCTTGCGCACGCTGGGGCGCTGGGCGGCCAGCTTCAGGGCGATGGCGGCGCCCAGGCTATGGCCGACCAAGGTGTCGCTGCGGGAGTCCAGATGCCGGTGAAAGCGCAGGGCCTCCTGCAGGTTGCTGGCCAACGAGGCGTCCTTCGCCCCGGGCTCGCTGGCCAAACTGTGGCCGGACAGGTTGCCGGTCAACGAGCCGATGCCCTGCTGCTGGAGGCGATAGAGCAAAGGGTTGAGGCGGGTGAAGTCGGAGCGTGCGCCACCGACCACGAACACCAGGGGGGCACGTTCGGTATCTGGCAGCAGCAGGCGCGCCTGCTGGCGATAGTCGTCGAAATCCTCGTCGATGAACCGCTCCGGGCCGGGCGCGGGCTCGTCGAATTGCCATCTGGCGCGCTGTGCAGTGTTCAGTTCGGCATCCATGTTGATCTCCTTGAACAGGCCTGGCGCAGTATAAGTAGCTGTCGGCAAAGGCGGAATACCGTCCCGGCCGGTGCCAATCGCCACGTGGCGCGCTCCAGGCCTTGCCTGGGTTGGACTTCCCCTGCCGGAAACAGCAAAATGAACCCTTTCCTCCATCGACCAGACCGGACCTGTTGACTCTATGCGTATGCGCCTGATGCTGTTGGGTGGTGGCAATGCCCTCGGGCAAGCGCTGATTCGTCTCGGGGCCGAGGAAGACATCGCCTTCCTGGCGCCTCGCCCGCCGGAAAACGGCTGGGATCCGGCCAGCCTGACCCTGCTGCTCGATGAGCAACGTCCGCACGCCGTGGTCAACCTGGCCTATTATTTCGACTGGTTCCAGGCCGAGTCCGTCAGCGAGCAACGCCTGGCCCAGCAGGAGCGGGCGGTGGAGCGGCTCGCCGAGCTGTGCCAGCATCACGAGATGATCCTTGTGCAACCGTCCAGCTACCGTGTATTCGATGGCTCGCGCGCCACCGCCTACAGCGAGAAGGACGAGCCGGTGCCGCTCGGACTGCGTGGCCAGGCGCTCTGGCGCATCGAGCAGAGCGTGCGTGCCACCTGCCCGCAGCATGTGCTGCTGCGCTTCGGCTGGCTGCTGGACGAAAGCATCGACGGCGCACTCGGGCGCTTCCTGACCCGCGCCGAACAGCCCCAGGAACTGCTGCTGGCCGATGACCGACGCGGCAACCCGACGCCGGTGGACGACGCCGCGCGGGTCATCCTCTCGGTGCTCAAGCAGCTCGATTGCCAGGCGCCGCTGTGGGGCACCTACCACTATGCTGGCAACGAGGCCACCACGCCGCTGGTGCTCGGCCAGGCGATCCTCACCGAGGCCACCCAGTGGCGCAAGCTGGCCGTGCAGGCGCCGACCGCCCAGGCCCACGCCGCCCGCCCGGATGCCAGTGAAGAGCCGCAGCACGCGGTGCTGGCCTGCAAGAAGATCCTTCACACCTTCGGCATCAAGCCCCGCGCCTGGCGCGCCGGCTTGCCGCCCCTACTGGACCGATTCTACCGACATGGCTGACGCCCCCATCCTGATCACCGGCGGTGCCGGCTTCATTGGCTCCCACCTGTGCGATGCGTTGCTGGAGAAAGGCTACGCGGTGCGTATCCTCGACGACCTGTCGACCGGCAAACGTAGCAACCTGCAGCTCGGCCACCCGCGTCTTGCGCTGCTCGAAGGCGATGTCGCCGACGCCGCCCTGGTGGCCCGTGCCGCCACTGGTTGCCAGGCGGTAGTGCACCTGGCTGCAGTGGCCTCGGTGCAGGCCTCGGTGGAAAACCCGGTGAAGACCCACCAGAGCAATTTCATCGGCACGCTCAATGTCTGCGAGGCGATGCGCCTGAACGGTATCCGCCGCGTGCTGTTCGCCTCCAGCGCGGCGGTGTACGGCAACAATGGCGAAGGCCAGTCGATTGCCGAGGACACGCCCAAGGCGCCGCTGACCCCCTATGCGGTGGACAAGCTGGCCAGCGAGCAGTACCTGGACTTCTACCGTCGCCAGCATGGGCTGGAGCCGGTGGTGTTCCGCTTCTTCAATATCTTCGGGCCGCGCCAGGATCCTTCCTCGCCGTATTCGGGGGTGATCAGCATCTTCTGCGAGCGCGCCACCCGGGGGGCGCCGATCACCGTGTTCGGTGATGGCGAGCAGACCCGCGACTTCCTGTTCGTCGGCGATCTGGTCCAGGTGATGGTGCAGGCGCTTGAACAGCCGGTGGTGGAAGAGGGCGCGGTGAATATCGGCCTGAACCAGGCGACTTCGCTGAACCAGCTGCTCAAGGCGCTGGAGCAGGTGGTGGGTGGTTTGCCGGCGGTCAGCTACGGTCAGGCCCGCTCGGGCGATATCCGCCATTCGCGGGCAGACAATTCGCGCTTGCTGGCACGCTTCGCGTTCCCTGAGCCGACGCCGTTCGTCGAGGGGCTGGCGCGGTTGCTTGGCAAGGTCTGACCCTCTATTGCATGTA
>Ga0209370_1001998_pt1 | contig 15965 bp, 13 predicted proteins | sample AgamicAtPrz_FD_187164 | JGI IMG/M metagenome (GOLD analysis project Ga0209370, IMG submission 187164) | Agave microbial communities from Guanajuato, Mexico - At.P.rz (SPAdes) (version 2) | ecosystem: Host-associated > Plants > Phyllosphere > Phylloplane/Leaf | place: Guanajuato, Mexico... | reverse complement strand
CAGGTAGAAGGACTTGTGCCACGCGGGGTAGTCGTCCTTGACGTCGGCCACGGTGTAGCCCTCGCGGCGATAGGCCTCGATGTTGGCGAAGACGTTGAAGCGGTCCTTCTCGAGGTCGCCGAAGCCGGCCACGATGCTGGCCTGGCGCTGCGCGCCCAGGCTGGGGTTCTCGTTGAAGGTGTAGCTGGCGGACGCGCCGACGCCGTTGTAGCTGCGTCGCGTGATGATGTTGATCACGCCGGCCATCGCGTCCGAGCCGTAGATGGCGGAGGCGCCGTCCTTCAGCACTTCCACGCGCTCGACGGCATCGGCCGGGATCGAGTCGACGTTGACGAAGGTGTCCTTGGCGCTGTCGGCCAGGCCGAAGTTGGCGACGCGGCGGCCGTTCAGCAGCACCAGCGTGGCGCCCTTGCCCAGGCCGCGCATCGACACGCCCGAGGCGCCGGAGGCGAAGCTGGAGGTGTTGCCGTCGTCGCGGATCTCGGTGCTCGAGGTCGAGGTCAGCGTGTCCAGCACCTGGCGCACGGTGTTGGCGCCGGTGCGACGGATCTCCTCGCGGTTGTAGACCTGCACCGGCGAGGCGGTTTCGGACGCCAGGCGCTTGATGTTGGAGCCGGTCACCTCGACGCGCTGGAGCTGGGTCGTGTCCTGTGCCTGGGCTTGCGCGATCTGGGCGCAGCACAGCAGTGCCGCGGCGGCGCTCAGGGACAGGGAGAGCTGGTTGTTCTTTCTCATACTTCCACTTGCGAATTGATGAAAGGCCGGATGGGTCGCATCGGCCGAGGAGACCGGTGCCCGCGAGCAGGACCGGATCGCGCCCGGGGGATCACCCGATGGGCGCGAGGGGGCGGATTCTGGGGAGGGGCCTCCCCCCTGTCCCTCGTCATCCATTGCAAATCAGCAACAAACCTTCACGCCGCGCCGTCCGTTATTCGCAAAACCGGGCGCCTCTCGCGCGAGTGCTACAAAAGTGGGCTGACTTGGATGGGGGACGGTCCGTTACCTCACCCAAAGCACGGGAAAACCCTCCCACCCTCAAGCGGCACCATTCGGGTGCGCCCATCGCCCTCTCATGCGGGTGAACCCTGCCGGGTTGACCCTCGAAGGTGGCATCAAGACCTGTCCCCGCACGGTTTTGAAGCGAAAGCGCTACCCTTGCGCACCCCCGCCGCAAGACCCGGCCCCTTCGCGAAGGACCGGGCGCGGCGGATCCGCCCCAGGCGTCCCCAGGAGGAACCCCCATGTCCATTTCGATGACCGTGAACGGCAAGGCGGTGACGCTCGATGCCGATCCGCAGATGCCGCTGCTGTGGGCGCTGCGCGAGGACCTGCAGCTGACCGGCACCAAGTTCGGTTGCGGCATGGCGCTGTGCGGCGCCTGCACCGTGCACCTGGACGGCCAGCCGGTGCGTGCCTGCCAGACGCCGCTGGAGGCCGCGGCCGGCAAGAAGATCACGACGATCGAGGGCGTGGCCGCCACGCCCACCGGCCGGGCAGTGCAGAAGGCCTGGCTCAAGATCGACGTGCCGCAGTGCGGCTATTGCCAGAGCGGCCAGATCATGAGCGCCTGCGCGCTGCTGGCCGGCAAGAAGAAGCCCACCGACGCGGACATCGATGGCGCGATGAGCGGCAATGTCTGCCGCTGCGGCACCTACAACCAGATCCGGGCGGCGATCCACGACGCCTCGGCCACGCTGGCGAAGGGAGGCTGATCATGGGCATCACCGTGGAATCCCCGAGCCGCCGCGGGCTGCTCAAGACCGGCGCGGCGCTGACCCTGTCCTTCGCGCTGCCGCTGGCGACGACGCGCGCCGCGCTGGCGCAGGCCGCCTCGGCGCCCGCCAGCAACACCTTCGCACCCAACGCCTGGCTGCGCATCACGCCGGACGGCAAGGTCACCGTGGTCTGCGGCTCGGCCGAGATGGGCCAGGGCGTGCTGACCGCCATCCCGATGATGGTCGCAGAGGAACTGGACGCCGACTGGGCGCTGGTGTCGGTCGAGCAGGCGCCGGCCAGCGCCGCCTACAACAACCCGATGTTCGGCATGCAGGCCACCGGCGGCAGCACGACGGTGCGCGCGCACTGGACGCCGGTGCGCCAGGCCGGCGCGGCGGCGCGCCAGATGCTGGTCGCGGCCGCGGCGCAGCAGTGGGGCGTGGATGCCGCGTCGCTGCGCACCGAGCGCGGCCAGGTCATCGGCCCGAATGGCCGCCAGCTCGGCTACGGCGCGCTGGTCGAGGCCGCCGCCAAGCAGGCCGTGCCCGAGAAGCCGGTACTGAAGGACCGCAAGGACTTCCGCATCATGGGCAAGCCCACGCGCCGCCTGGACAGCGCGGCCAAGATCAACGGCACCGCCAAGTTCGGCATCGACGCGCACGTCGAGGGCATGCTGGTCGCGGTGATGGCGCGCGCGCCGATCGCCGGCGCCAAGCCCAAGGCCTTCGACGAGGGCAAGGCCAAGGCGATCAAGGGCGTGCGCAAGGTCATCGCGATCCCGTCCGGCGTGGCGGTGTTGGCGGATGGCTACTGGGCCGCGAAGCAGGGGCGCGACGCGCTCGGCATCGAGTGGGACCTGGGCGCGCACGCGGACCTGTCCACCGACAAGGTCTCGGCGACGCTGGACGAAGCCCTGCAGAACCCCAGCGCCATCGCGCGCGAGACCGGCAACGTCAAGGATGGCAGCGCCAATTCGGCGCGCAGCCTGACCGCGCAGTACGACGTGCCCTACCTCGCCCACGCCTGCATGGAGCCGCTGAACTGTCTGGCCTGGGTGCGTGGCGACGAGGTCACGATCTGGGCCGGCACGCAGAGCCAGGGACCGGCGCAGGGCATCCTGTCGCAGGTCGCGCAGGTCACGCCGGCCAAGGTCAAGGTCAACACGCTGCTGCTGGGCGGCGGCTTCGGACGCCGCTTCGCGCCGGACTTCACCATCGACGCCACGCTGCTGTCCAAGCTCAGCGGCAGCCCGGTGAAGCTGGTCTACACCCGCGAGGACGACATGGCCGCGGGCTACTACCGCCCGACTTCGCGGGTGCGCTTCGAGGCCGGGCTCGACGACAAGGGCCAGCCGCTGATGCTGCGGGCCGAGGTCGCGAGTCCCTCCATCATGGCCGCCTCCGGCTTCATGAAGATCCCCGACAACGGCGTCGACGCGATGGCCGTCGAGGGCCTGGCGGACCATCCCTACGAGATCCCGCATCAGCGCGTCGCCTACGGCCGCGCCGAGCCGGGCCCGCAGGTGTGGTTCTGGCGCTCGGTGGGGCATTCGCAGAACGCGTTCTTCATCGAGAGCTTCATCGATGAACTCGCGCACGCGGCCAAGGCCGATCCGCTGAAGTACCGCCTGGCGCTGCTGGAGAAGCATCCCCGCGCGCGCGGCGTGCTGCTGCTCGCGGCGGATAAGGCCGGCTGGAGCCGTCCATTGCCCAAGGGCCGGCACCGCGGCATCGCGGTGGCCGAGAGCTTCGGCACCTGGGTGGCGGAGGTGGCCGAGGTGTCCGTCGGCAAGGACGGTGCGATCAAGGTGCATCGCGTGACCGCGGCGGTGGACTGCGGCCAGACCGTCAACCCGCAGACCATCGCCCGCCAGATCGAGGGCGCCGTGGTCTACGGCCTGTCCGCGGCGCTGTATGGGCGCATCACCTTCAAGGACGGGAAGGTCGAGCAGAGCAACTTCCACGATTACCCGGTGCTGCGCCTGAACGAGATGCCCAAGGTGGACGTGCACATCGTGCAGAGCAGCGAAGCGCCGGGCGGCATCGGCGAGCCGGGCACGCCGCCGATCGCGCCGGCGGTGGCCAACGCGATCTTCGCGGCCACCGGCAAGCGGCTGCGCCAGCTGCCGTTCGACGGCGAGGCGCTGAAGCGGGCCTGAGCGCCCGCGGCGGACTCAGGAGGCCGGCGGGTAGCCGGCCTCGCTGAGCACGCCGGCCAGTTGCTCGCGGCTCAGGCCGCTTTCCACCCGCACCGTCTTCTGCGGCAGGTCGACATCGACCTCGGCCTTGGCGTCGGCCTCCTTGACGGCCTCGGTCACGGCGGCCAGGCAGTGGCCGCAGCTCATGTCGGGCAGCTTGAATTCATGCATGGGGAACTCCTGGGAAACAAGGAACGGGAGGAACGGCCCGAAGGTTAAACCTTGCCATCGTGGCAGGGTCAAGGCGAGCGCCGCATGACGCTTCTCCCATCCGGGGCATGGCCTTGACCTTCCCATCATGGCAAGCTTGAGACTGCCGCCATGAACACCGCCCCCACCCCCACCGCGCCGGCCGGCGAGCTCCAGCTCGCCGTCGCCGGCATGACCTGCGCGAGCTGCGTCAACCGCGTCGAGCGCGCGCTGCGCAAGGTGCCCGGCGTCGAGGACGCCCAGGTGAACCTCGCGCTGGAGACCGCCACCGTGCGCCTGCTGCCCGGCGTGGACGCGGCCGCGCTGGTCGCGGCCATCGGCAAGGCTGGCTACGAGGCGCGCCACGTCGTCGTCGAGGACGACACGCCCCCTGCGCCGCCGCCCTGGTCGGCCACCGGCTGGCCGGTGCTGACCGCGGCGCTGCTGACGCTGCCGCTGATCGCGCCGATGGTCGCGATGCTCTGGGGCGGCCACCTGATGCTGTCCGGCGGATGGCAGCTGGTGCTGGCCACGCCGGTGCAGTTCTGGCTGGGCGCGCGCTTCTACCGCGCCGGTTGGGCCGCGCTGAAGGACCGCAGCGGCAACATGGACCTGCTGGTCGCGCTCGGCACCAGCGCCGCCTACGGGCTGAGCGTCTACGAGCTGCTCCGGCAAGGACCGGCGAGCGGCGCGCTTTACTTCGAATCGGCGGCCGCGGTGATCACGCTGGTACTGCTGGGCAAGTGGCTGGAGGGACGCGCCAAGCGCCAGACGCTGAGCGCCATCGCCGCGCTGAAGCAGCTGCGCCCGGAGCACGCCCGCGTGCGCCGCGGCCCGGCCGATGCGCTGCGGGAGATCGACCTGCCGCTCGCGCAGCTCCGGCTGGGGGACCTGATGGTCGTGCGCCCCGGCGAGCGCATTCCCGCCGACGGCCGCATCCGCGAGGGTGCGGGCCACGTCGATGAATCGCTGATCAGCGGGGAAAGCCTGCCGGTCGAGAAGGCCGAGGGCGACCGCGTCGTCGGCGGCGCGGTCAATGGCGAGGGCCTGTTGCTGGTCGAGGTCACCTCGCTGGGGGCCGAGTCCACGCTGTCGCGCATCGTGCGGCTGGTCGAGTCGGCGCAGGCGCACAAGGCGCCGATCCAGCGCCTGGTGGACCAGGTGAGCGCGGTGTTCGTGCCGGCGGTGCTCGTCATCGCCGCCATCACGCTGGTGGGCTGGGGCCTGACGAGCGGCGACTGGGAGCGCGCGCTGATCCATGCGGTCGCGGTGCTGGTGATCGCCTGCCCCTGCGCGCTCGGACTGGCGACGCCCGCCGCGATCATGGTCGGCACCGGCGTCGCGGCGCGACGCGGCCTGCTGATCAAGGATGCCGAGGCGCTGGAGCAGGCGCGGCGCGTCGACCTGGTCGTGTTCGACAAGACCGGCACGCTGACCGAGGGCAAGCCGCGGCTGACCGCCTTCGCGGCGGTGCCGGGCCAGGACGAGGCCGAAGCGCTGGCGCTGGCCGCCGCGCTGCAGCAAGGCAGCGAGCATCCGCTGGCGCGCGCGGTGCGCGACGCCGCCTCCGGGCGCGCGCTGGCGACGGTGCCGACCACCGCCGTCCGTGCGGTCGCGGGGCGCGGCATCGAGGGCCGCGTCCATGACCGCGCGCTGAAGCTGGGCAGCGGGCGCTGGATGGCGGCGCTGGGCGTCGAGTTGTCGCCGCTGGCCGCGCAGGCGGACGCCGAGATGGCGCGCGGCCACACCTTGTCGTGGCTGGCGGCGGTCGAGCCCGGGGGCGCGCCGGTGCTGCTGGCGATGCTGGCCTTCGGCGACCGCGCCAAGCCGACCTCGGCCGCGGCGATCGCCGAGCTGAAGGCGCTGGGCCTGCGCACGCTGATGCTCAGCGGCGACAACGCCGCGGCGGCAAAGGCCGCGGCCGACGCACTGGGCCTGGACGAGGTCCGCGCCGAGCTGCTGCCGGAGGACAAGGCGCGGATCGTCGCCGGGCTGCGGGACGGCGGCGCGCGCGTGGCCATGGTCGGCGATGGCATCAACGACGCGCCGGCGCTGGCCGCGGCGGATGTCGGCCTGGCGATGGGCGGCGGCACCGACGTGGCGATGGAAGCCGCCGGCATCACGCTGATGCGGGGCGACCCACGACTGGTCGCCGACGCGATCGCGCTGTCGCGCGCGACGGTCGCGAAGATCCGCCAGAACCTGTTCTGGGCCTTCATCTACAACCTGCTGGGCGTGCCGCTGGCGGCGCTGGGACTGCTGAGCCCGGTGATCGCCGGCGCGGCGATGGCGCTGTCCAGCGTCTCCGTGCTCGGCAACGCGCTGCTGCTCAAGCGCTGGAAGGGATCCGCCCGATGACCGCTGCCGCCCCGATGAGGACCCGCGCCGCCGGCGCCAGGCACCGCCGCGACGAGGCGGCCGACGCCGGCAACGGCGTGCCCGCCAACAACGCCGCGCCGCTGACGATCGGCCAGGCGGCCGAGCGCTCCGGTGTCTCGCCGAAGATGCTGCGCCATTACGAGTCGCTCGGCCTGCTGCCGCCGGTGGCGCGCACCGGCTCGGGCTACCGCCTTTACGGCGAGAAGGAGGTGCACACGCTGCGCTTCATCCGCCGCGCGCGCGACCTGGGCTTCTCGATGGCGGAGATCGCCGAGCTGCTCAAGCTCTGGCAGAACCGCCGCCGCGCCAGCGGCCAGGTCAAGCGCATCGCCGAGGCCCACATCGCCGACCTGGACCGCCGGCTGGCGGAGATGCAGGCCATGCGGCGCGCGCTGGCCGAGCTGGCCCGCTGCTGCCACGGCGACGACCGCCCCGCCTGCCCCATCCTCGACGACCTCTCACAAGGAGCCCTCCCATGAGCGTCCCCCTCGACCCGGCCATCGGCCCGCATGCCGATCCCGTCCCCGCCCGCTGGGAGCGCATCGGCGCGCACCTGGGCGATGTCGGCGGCCTGAGCATCCGCCGCGCGATCCCCACCGCCAGGCGCCGCATGATCGGCGCCTGGTGCTTCCTGGACCACGCCGGCCCGGCCGACCTCACGCCCGAGACGGCGATGCGCGTGGGCCCGCATCCGCACACCGGGCTGCAGACCTTCAGCTGGATGATCGAGGGCGAGGTGCTGCATCGCGACAGCCTGGGCTCCGAGCAGATGCTGCGGCCCGGCCAGGTCAACCTCATGACCGCCGGCCGGGGCATCAGCCACACCGAGGAATCGCAGTCGGACCGCCTCCAGCTGGCGCAGCTGTGGATCGCGCTGCCCGACGCGGTGCGCCATCGCGAGCCGGCCTTTCAGCACTTCCCGGAACTGCCGTCGTTCGCGACCGGCGGCTTCGACACCATGCTGCTGGTGGGCGAGTTCGGCGGCCAGCGCTCGCCGGTGCCCAGCCACACGCCGCTGCTGGGCATGGACCTGAGCGCGACGCGCGCCGCCGAAGCGACGCTGCCGCTGCATCCGGACCACGAGTACGGGCTGATGGTGCTGGAGGGCGAGCTCTCGGTCACGCTGGACGGCGAGTCCGCCGGCGCCAGCAAGCCCGGCGAGCTGCTGTACCTGGCGCCGGGTGCGCAATCGCTGAAGCTGCTGTCGGGCGGCGGCAAGAGCCGCGCGCTGCTGCTGGGCGGTCCGCCGTTCGGCGAGCCGGTGCTGCTGTTCTGGAACTTCGTCGGTCGCAACCGCGAGGAAATGCAGGCCTATGCCGAGGAATGGAACAGCCGCGAGGACGGCGGCCGCTTCGGCGCGGTGCAAGGCTTCGACGGGCCGCGGTTGCTCGCGCCCGTGGTGCCGCCGCTCAAGACGCCGCGATGAGAAGTCGCGGGCGGGGTGCGTGTCCCCGCCCGCGGCCGGCTTGTCGTGCCGACGGCTGCCGCAAGCGGTCACGCGCCGCCCTTGACCCTGGAGGGTCAAGAGCGGCGCGTCGAGTCGGACCGGGACTCAGGCGAACTTGCCGGCCTGGAAGTCGCGCACGGCCTGGAGCAACTCGCCTTCGGTGTTCATCACGAACGGGCCGTACTGCGCGATCGGCTCGCCCAGCGGCTGGCCGGCCACGAGGATGACGCGCGCGCCTTCCTCCGACGCGGTGAGCCGCACGCCGTCCGAGCCGGCCGTGTTGGCCAGGATCGCCATCCGGCCGCTCGGCACCAGGCAGCCGGTGTCGAAGCGCAGCGCCCCGCGGTACACGTACACGAAGGCGTTGTGCGACTCGGGCAGCGCCTGCTCGAAACTCGCGCCGGGCTCGAGGCGGATGTCGAGGTAGGTCGGCTGCGTCGCGTCGCGCTGCACCGCGCCCGCCACGCCCTGGCTCTGGCCCGCGATGACGCGCACCGTCGCGCCCGGCAGCGCCAGCTCGGGGATCTCGGCGCTGGCGATATCGCGGTACCAGGGGTCGCGCATCTTGTCGCGGCCCGGCAGGTTCAGCCACAGCTGGAAGCCTTCCATGCGGCCTTCCTGCTGCTCGGGCAGTTCCGAATGGATCACACCGCGGCCGGCGGTCATCCACTGCACGCCGCCCGGGCCCAGCAGGCCTTCATGGCCGGCGGAGTCGCGATGGCGCATCCGGCCTTCCAGCATGTAGGTCACGGTCTCGAAGCCGCGGTGCGGATGGTCAGGGAAGCCGGCGATGTAGTCGTCCGCGTCGTCGGTGCCGAAGGCGTCCAGCATCAGGAAGGGATCCAGGCGCCGCTGCAGGTCCTGCGTCAGCACGCGCGTCAGCTTGACGCCCGCGCCGTCGCGGGTGGCCCTGCCCTGCACCAGGCGCTCGACCTGGCGGGGCGTCCGAAGAGGGGTGGCAGGGGTGGCGGCGGTCATGATGGATCCTTTCCAGAAAGAGGGCTTGTCGAACGAGGGGGAGAGGCCCTTCCCCCGGAGGGGCCCACCCGCATCGGGTGGGCAACGGTCGAAATCCGTCGAAAGCGGTCGAGCTCAGGCCGGCTGGGCTTCGCCGAACAGCGCGGCGATTTCCTCACGGGCGACCGCCAGGCCCTTGGCCGCGGCTTCCTCGCCCATGTTCAGGCCCTCGGCCAGCACGAACTTCACGTCGGTCATGCCCAGGAAGCCCAGCGTCACCTGCAGGTAGGGAACGATGTTGTCGGTCGGCTGGCCGCGGTGCACGCCGCCGCGCGAGCTGACGACGATGACCTTCTTGCCGGTGACCAGGCCGACCGGGCCGTTGGCGCCGTAGCTGAAGGTCACGCCGGCGCGGGCCACGGCGTCGATCCAGTTCTTCAGCTGCGAGGACACGCCGAAGTTGATCATCGGCGCGGTCAGCACGATCACGTCGGCGGCCTGCAGTTCGGCGATCAGCTGGTCGTTGAATGCCACGCGGTCGGCCTGCGCCTGGCTGCGGGCGTCGGCCGGGGTGAACAGCGCGCCCAGCGTGGCCTCGTCCATCGGGGGCAGCGGGCGCACCGCCAGGTCGTGCACCACCGTCTTCGCACCGGGGTTGCGCTCGACCAGTTGCTGGACCACTTCATTGGCCAGCAGGGTCGAGACCGAACCCTGGCCTTCATGCAGACGGCGGGCGCTGGAATTGATCTGGAGGATGTTCATGGTGCGTTTCTCCGGGCGTTTCGGCTGAATCAGCCGGGGTGTGATGGGATGAAATGAACTGTATTGATCCCGCCTCGACACCAGAAGACGCCGTACTGGATAAGATTGTTCCATTCGGCGAACAATCACCTCTCCCCCTCCCTCCCCTCTGCTCTTCCCTCGTTCCCCCCTCTGTCCCCCTCTTCGACGGATGCCCCCATGAGCCTTGATGCCGACGACCTCCTCGTCTTCGCCCGCGTGATGGAGAGCGGCAGCTTCAGCCGCGCGGCCGAGCGGCTGCAGTTGCCCAAGTCGACGGTGTCGCGGCGGATCGCGGCGCTGGAGGAACGGCTGGGCGAGAAGCTGCTCCAGCGCAGCACCCGGCGGCTGACGCTGACCGAGTTCGGCCAGGGCGTGCTCGAGCATGCGCGGACGCTGGCGGGCGAGGTGGACGGCGCGCTGGCGCTGGCGCTGCATCGGCAGCAGCGACCCACCGGTCGGCTGCGGGTGTCGATGCCGGCGGACTTCGCGCACCAGATGCTGACGCCGATGCTGAGCCGCTTCGTCGGCGACTACCCGGACGTGCAGCTGGAGCTGGACCTGTCGCCCCGGCGCGTGGACCTGATCGCGGAAGGCTTCGACATCGCGGTGCGCATGGGCCAGCTGCCGCCGGACAGCCAATTGGCGGCGCGTCGGCTGGCGATCTTCAGCAGCGGGCTGTACGCGTCGCCGGCCTACCTGCAGCGCCATGGCGAGCCCCAGCTGCCCGAGGGCCTGCTGAGCATGCATGGCCTGATGATCCTGGGCCGCGCCGGCGAGCCGCTGCCCTGGCGCCTGTCCGGGATCGTCGACGGCAAGGCCGACCAGCGGACGGAGTGGGTCGGCGTGCCGGACAGCCGCACGCTGGTGAACGCGCCGGACATGCTGCTGCACATGGCCCGCGCGGGGCTCGGCATCACCTGGGTCGGCAACCAGTACGCGCAGGGCTTCGTCGACCGCGGCGAGCTGACGCGCGTGCTGCCGCACTGGTGCGCGGAACCGTCGACCTGCTGGGCGGTGTTCCCGCAGCGACGGCTGATGCCGCTGCGCACGCGGCTGTTCCTCGACGCGATGGCCGCGGAGCTCGCGCCCTTCGACCAGGCGGCGATGTACGGGCTCTGAGCGCCGCCGTCGCGGCGGCGCCTCGCGTCAATCGACCTGGAAGCCGATCTCCACGCTCACCTGGCGCGGTGTCGGGATCGGCTCGAAGCGCCATTGCTTGACCGCGTTGATCGCGGCGGCGCTCAGCTTGCGATCGGGCGAACGCATCGCCTGCGCCGCATCGACCGAGCCGTCCGGCCGGACGGTGAACTGCACCAGCACCGAGCCCTGGCGCTGCTGGGCCAGCAGGGCGCGGGGGTACTCGGGATCGACCTTGCGGACGAGCTTGAGCGGCACCGGCTCGTCGGCCTCGGCCGGTTCCGGCTCGGGCGCGCGGCCGGCCGGTGCGGCCATCGACGGCGCGGCCATCGACACGACCTGCGGCGCAGGTGCCTCCGACAGCGGCTGCGGCGCGGTCGAGGGCGGCGCCACTGTCTGAGCTGCCGTCTGCGCGAGCGGTGCGGGCGAGGCGCTGGCCGCGGCGATCGCGGGCGCCTCCTGCGCGGCGTTGCGCGTGGCGAGCGCGCGTTCGGCCGCGGGATCGAGGTCCTGGCGGCGCGCCGCGGGCGCCGGCGCGGCCGTGGCCACCGCGCGGGCAACGGGCTTGGCCGCGTCGGCCTTGGCCTCGTGTCGTTCGGGGGTCTTCTTCTCGCCCTTCTCGGCGTGGAACTTGATCCACTGGAAGACCTTGTCGGCATCGCGCTTGGCGCGGTCGACATCGCTCATCGGGACCTTGGGATCGGCGGGCGCGGCGGACGTCGCCGTCTGTGCCTGCGCCGCCATCGCGACCAGGGACAAGCTCAAGACCTGGCACAGCGCCAGACCGTGACGCCGGACGTTCAGGAGACTACGGCTGCTCATCACTCCACCCTCTCGATTGCGCTGGTTGCTCTCTTTTGGAGACAACGCCGGTCTTGTCTACGGCTCTTGGTCTTGGTTCTCGCGCCCCGGCATGAGCGCCGCAGTGTAAGAAGTCACCACCGTGACGAGACCTCGGGGTTTGCCCGGAATCAGGATGTAACAGCGGGCCGCAGGGCCGATGGCGTCGAGGAAGTCACGATCTCGCGGGTCCGCGCGCCGACCGGCCTATACTGCGCGCCTGCTCCGGGGTGCCCTGGGCCGATCCGCGCGACAGCGCGGCACGGCACGGGCTGAGACATGGCGATGAAGCTGTGGACCCGCTGAACTTGATCCGGTTCGTACCGGCGTAAGAAGAGCCCGCCCTTCCAGGCGCACCTCGGCGATCCGCGCGCATTCCTCGCGCGCCGCCCATGCGCCGTGCTACGAGAAGGGCCCAGTTCCTCCCGCCCGCGTTCCCTTCAGTCCAGCCTCCGGCGCCCAACCGGAGACCCTGATGCTGGACCTGACGCACGACCTGCCCCCGACCGCCGCAAGCCCCGATGCCGCCGCGGAGTTCCATGACCGCCTCGCCGCCAGCCGCGCGCCGCTGCCGGCGTCGACCAAGACGCACGAGGCCGGCGTGCTGCATCCGCAGCTGCGCGTGCCGCTGCGCGAGATCGCGCTGACCAACGGCGAGCGCATCGCCGTCTACGACACCTCGGGCCCGTACACCGATCCCGCCGTCACCACCGACGTGCGCCGCGGCCTGCCCGCGACGCGCGCCGCCTGGGTCGAAGCGCGCGGCGACACCGAGGCCTACACCGGCCGCCCGATCCAGCTCTTCGACGACGGCCTGCGCGAGGCCGCGCAGCAGCAGGCGCTGCGCGCGCAGAGCGCGGCGCTGAACCGCACGCCGCGGCGCGCGAAGTCCGGCGCCAACGTGACGCAGATGCACTACGCGCGCCGCGGCATCGTCACCGCCGAGATGGAGTACGTCGCGATTCGCGAGAACGGCCGCCGCGCCTGGATGCACGAGTACCTCGCCGACAGCGAGCGCGAGCAGCGCCTGGCCGGCCAGGGCCTGGGCGCGCGGATCCCGGGGATCATCACGCCCGAGTTCGTCCGCGACGAGGTCGCGCGCGGCCGCGCGATCATCCCGGCCAACATCAACCACCCGGAACTCGAGCCGATGGCGATCGGCCGCAACTTCCTGGTCAAGGTCAACGCCAACATCGGCAACTCGGCGGTGAGTTCGGGCATCGAGGAGGAGGTCGAGAAGCTGGTGTGGGCGACACGCTGGGGCGCGGACACGGTGATGGACCTTTCGACCGGCCGCAACATCCACACGACCCGCGACTGGATCCTGCGCAACAGCCCCGTGCCCATCGGCACCGTGCCGATCTACCAGGCGCTGGAGAAGGTCGGCGGCGTGGCCGAGGACCTCACCTGGGAGCTCTTCCGCGACACGCTGATCGAGCAGGCCGAGCAAGGCGTCGACTACTTCACCATCCACGCCGGCGTGCGGCTGCCCTTCGTGCCGATGACGGTCAAGCGCCGCACCGGCATCGTGTCGCGCGGCGGCTCGATCCTGGCCAAGTGGTGCATCGCGCATCACCGCGAGAACTTCCTCTACACGCACTTCGAAGAGATCTGCGACATCATGAAGGCCTACGACGTCAGCTTCTCGCTGGGCGACGGCCTGCGGCCGGGCTCGCTGGCCGACGCCAATGACGAGGCCCAGTTCGCCGAGCTGCGCACGCTGGGTGAGCTGACCAAGATCGCGTGGAAGCACGACGTGCAGACCATGATCGAAGGCCCGGGCCATGTGCCGATGCACATGATCCAGGCCAACATGACCGAGCAGCTCAAGCACTGCGACGAGGCGCCCTTCTACACGCTGGGCCCGCTGACGACGGACATCGCGCCCGGCTACGACCACATCACCAGCGGCATCGGCGCCGCGATGATCGGCTGGTTCGGCTGCGCGATGCTGTGCTACGTGACGCCCAAGGAGCACCTGGGCCTGCCCGACCGCGACGACGTCAAGCAGGGCCTGATGGCCTACAAGATCGCGGCGCACGCGGCCGACATCGCCAAGGGCCATCCGGCGGCGCGCGCCCGCGACGACGCGCTGTCCAAGGCGCGCTTCGAGTTCCGCTGGGAGGACCAGTTCAACCTGGGCCTGGATCCGGAGACGGCGCGCGAGTTCCATGACGAGACCCTGCCCAAGGACAGCGCGAAGGTGGCGCACTTCTGCTCGATGTGCGGGCCCAAGTTCTGCTCGATGAAGATCACGCAGGACGTGCGCGAGTACAGCGCGCAGCTGGAGGACGGCATGCGCGAGAAAAGCGCGGAGTTCCGCGCCGGCGGCGCCGAGCTCTACATCCCGATCCGCCAGGACTGAGCGCGATGGCCGCGATCGCCATCGCCGGGGCGGGGCTCGCCGGGCGGCTGCTCGCGTGGGCGCTCGCGCGCGCCGGGCATCGCGTCGAGGTCTTCGACGCGTCGCCCGGTCCGGCGCACGCCTTTGACGCGCAGGGGGCCGCCGCGTTCAGCGCGGCCGGCATGCTGAGCCCGCTCGCCGAGCAGGAGCAGGGCGGCGCCGCGATCGCCGCGCTGGGATGGCGTTCGCTGGCGCTGTGGCCCGGCATCGTGGCGGCGCTGCCGCTGCCCGTGCCGCTGCAGGCGAACGGCAGCCTGTTGCTGGCGCATCGCGCGGACCTGGGCGCCGCGCAGCGCGCGCTGATGCGCATGCCGGGCGCGGAGCCCCTCGATGCCGAGGCGCTGCGCGCGCGGGAGCCGATGCTGGCGCCAGGCCTGCGCGGCTGGCTGTTGCCGCGCGAGGGCCTGATCTCGCCGCCCGCCGCGATGACCGCGTTGCAGGCGGGCGCAGCCCAGGCGCGCTGGCACTGGGCGCGGCCCGTCGACCAGGTGCTGCCGGGCGAGCTCCATTTCGCCGATGGCGGGCATTGGCGCGGCGACTGGGCGATCGATGCGCGCGGACTGGGCGCGCGGCCGCCATTGCCGCTGCGCGGCGTGCGGGGCGAGATCGTCACGCTGTCGCTGCCGGGCCATGGCCTGAGGCATCCCGCGCGGCTGCTGCATCCGCGCCATCGCGTCTATCTGGTCCCCCGCTCCGGCGAGGAGCTCGTCGCCGGCGCCAGCGAGATCGAGAGCGAGGACCGCAGCCCCATGTCGCTGCGCTCCGCGGTCGAACTGATGGCTGCGGCACAGAGCGTGCTGCCGGCGCTGTCCGAGGCACGCATCGTGCGGCTGGATCGCCATCTGCGCCCGGCGCTGCCGGACAACCTGCCCTTCACCCATCACGAGCCCGGCCTGCTGCGGCTCAACGGCCTGTACCGCCACGGCTGGCTGCTGGCGCCGGCGCTGGTCGAGCGGCTGCTCGGCGAGGCCGGCCTGGCCACGCTCGGCGCGCTCATCGGCGAGCGCGTTCCAGCCATCGATTCCCTGGAGACTTCCCCATGACCGCCCTGCCCTCGATCACCGTGCGGCTCGACGACCGCGCCGTGGCGCTGCCCGCCGGCGCCACGCTCGCGCAACTGCTGGAACTCGAACGGCGCGAGCCCGCCGCAGTCGCAACGGCGCTCAATGGCCGCTTCGTGCCGCGGGACGCGCGTCCCGCGACGGCCCTCAGCGACGGCGACGTCGTCCTGTTCTTCCAACCGATCGTCGGAGGCTGAGATGACGAATATGACGAACGGATCCGATCCGCTGCTGATCGATGGTGTCGCGCTCGACAGCCGCTTCTTTCTGGGCACGGCCGGCTATCCGAGCCCGGCGGTGCTGTGCAACGCGATCCGCGCGTCCTCGTCGCAGGTGCTGACGGTCGGCCTGAAGCGCACGCTGCAGGCGGGCGACAACGGCGCGCTCGCGCAGGCGCTGGCCGCCGGGCGCGAACAGGGCGCGCGGCTGCTGCCCAACACGGCGGGCTGCCGCAGCGCGCGCGAGGCGGTGCAGCTCGCCCACATGGCGCGCGAGCTCTACGGCACGGCGTGGATCAAGCTGGAGGTGATCGGCGACGAGCACACGCTGCAGCCCGATCCCTTCGAGCTCGTCGCCGCCGCGACCGAGCTGACGCGCGAGGGCTTCGTCGTCTTCCCGTACTGCACCGAGGACCTGATCCTGGGACGCCGGCTGCTCGACGCCGGCTGCCCGCTGCTGATGCCCTGGGGCGCGCCGATCGGCTCCGGCCAGGGCCTGCTGAACCTGCATGGCCTGTGCACGCTGCGCGAGCGCCTGCCCGACACGGTGCTGGTCATCGACGCCGGACTGGGCGCGCCGTCGCAGGCGGCGCGGGCGATGGAACTGGGCTTCGACGCGGTGCTGCTGAACAGCGCG
>Ga0209370_1001993_pt1 | contig 16030 bp, 18 predicted proteins | sample AgamicAtPrz_FD_187164 | JGI IMG/M metagenome (GOLD analysis project Ga0209370, IMG submission 187164) | Agave microbial communities from Guanajuato, Mexico - At.P.rz (SPAdes) (version 2) | ecosystem: Host-associated > Plants > Phyllosphere > Phylloplane/Leaf | place: Guanajuato, Mexico... | reverse complement strand
CCTGCCGTTGGCACTGAGCGTGGTGTTCTTGTATCTCGGTGCTCGCTATGCGCCCTTCGCGGCTGTGGTGGGGCTGTGGATAGGTACCTCGCTTCATTTCGCCCGCCAGTTGCGCGAGACGCAGCACAAGTTGCTGCGCGCGCAGCGCCACGCAGAAACGACCTTGAACGCCATTGCCGATGCCGTGATCAATGTGAGCCCGGACTGCATGTTGCGCAACATGAACCCGGTGGCCATGGCGCTGGTCAATGCCGCGCATGGCCGTATTGGTCAGCATGTCGGTGTGGCACTGGGGCTGAGCGGCAAAACCATGCGCCTGCTTGAGGATCTGGTGCTGCAATGCGCTGCGGAAGGTCGTACCGTGCGTGTTGAGCAGCCCATGGCCATCGCCAACAAGCAGATGCGCGTCACTGCCGGCCCCATTTTCAACAACGTGGGCGAGGTCGAGGCTGTGGTGCTGGCGCTCAGCGATGTCAGCGATACGGTGGCCGCACACGACAAGCTCTACCACGAGGCCACTCATGATGCGTTGACGGGCCTGCCCAATCGCACGCTGCTGCTGAAGCGCATTACCGAGGCTGTCAGCTCCGCCATGCAGAACGATGGACTGGCCGCGCTGCTGTTTGTCGATATCGATCACTTCAATCGCATCAATGACAGTTTCGGCCATTACATCGGCGACGCCATCCTGATCGAGGTCGCCCATCGTCTGCAGGCGGCTCTGGGTGTGCCTGATTGCGTGGCGCGCTGGGGGGGCGACGAATATGTTGTGCTGATCGAGAACCCCGGCAGCCGGGACGAAGTGAGCGAAATTGCCCAGCAGATTATTGCTGCGCTCCATGCTGCGATGAACATCAATGGCGTGATGCTGCAGGTCAATTGCAGTATCGGTATCAGCCTTGCTCCGGCAGACAGTATTAATGTCGACGAACTGCTGGCCATGGCCGACACTGCCATGGCGCGCAGCAAGATGTGCGGTGATGGCGGCTATCGCTACTTCAGCCACACCATGAGCCGCGGCAGTACCATCGATATCGAGAGCGCCTTGCGCAGGGCACTGCAGCAGAACGAATTCGAACTGCATTTCCAGCCTCAGATTTCACTCGCGACAGGCCGACTGGTGGGCATGGAGGCGCTGCTGCGCTGGGTGCGTCCGGGGCGCGGCATGGTGCCGCCCGATCATTTCATTCCGGTGGCAGAAGAGATAGGCCTCATTATCGACATCGGCGTCTGGACCATTCATCGCGCCGCCCAGCAGATCAAACTCTGGACGGAAGCTGGCCTGCCTATGGTGCCGCTGTCCGTCAATGTGTCGGCCCGGCAGTGCCTCGATCACCGCATTACCAAGGTGATTGCCGATGCCGTGCGCCATGCGGGCATCAGTCCTGAGCTTCTCAAGATCGAACTGACGGAAGCCACGACCATGAACAATGTCGAGCATGTCGCCACCCTCCTGCGCGGCGTGCATCGGTTGGGCGTGCGCATCTCGGTCGACGATTTCGGTACCGGCTTCTCGTCTCTGCCTTTCCTGAAACGTTTTCCGATCAGCCAGATCAAGATCGATCGTTCTTTCGTGCACGATATCGAGATCAGCCCGGACGATGCCGCCATTGTCAGTGGCACCATTGCGTTGGCCCGTGGTCTAGGCATTGAGGTGGTCGCCGAGGGTGTGGAAACCGAGGAACAGGTCAAGTTTCTTGGCGCACGCGGCTGCGATATCGCCCAGGGCTACTACTTCTCTCCGCCGCTGAGCGAGACCGAAGCACGCGAGATTCTGCTGCGTGGCCTCGACAGCGTATGGTTCAGCCAGCCAGCCACTGCCATCCCGTTGCGATGAGTGCATAGCGCAGGCCTTTGCCCAGCGCCATCCATAGTGTGGAGGGCAGCCAGGGCAGCCGCAACCAGCCGGCTGCAACGCAAAGCAGATCGCCAATTAGCGGCAGCCAGGCCAGGATAAGGATAGGTGCTCCCCAGCGTTGTGCCAGCGCCAGCGACTTGCTCCCCAGTTTTTGTAGTGATTTTTCCGGGAGCAGGCGCGCCAGCGCGTAGCTGCTCATGCCGCCCAGCGTATTAGCCAGAGTCGCAACGCACAGGGCGGTAGTCTGTTGCTCAGGCCAAGTGGCGATGAAAGCCAGAAAGGCCGCTTCGGAACCGCCGGGCAGCAGGGTGGCGGCAAGAAAACAGGCGAGAAAGAGGCCGCCTAGTCCTGCATCGGCGGTAAGAAGGGCATCCATGGGCGCATCTTACCCGGGTTGCCCGAAGCTCCGGCGGCCTGTAACCTTGCACCTTTGCCGTATTTCACCCAGACCATGCCCGCCGCCAAGAACAAGCAGAAGCCGACTGCCCCAACAAAAAAGACTGGCCGCAAGCCGGCTTCCGGCCCCGACTATCTCGAGAAAATCCTCAACGCCCGTGTCTATGACGTGGCCGTGGAAACTCCGCTTGATTTCGCGCCTGGTATTTCGCAGCGTAACGGCAACCGCATCTTCCTCAAGCGCGAGGATATGCAACCGGTCTTCAGTTTCAAGATACGCGGCGCCTACAATAAAGTTGCCAGCCTGACGCCTGAGCAGCGCAAGCGCGGCGTGATCTGTGCCTCGGCCGGCAACCATGCTCAGGGCGTGGCCCTGTCGGCGAAGCATCTCGGTTGCCGTGCCGTCATCGTCATGCCTTCAGTCACGCCGCAGATCAAGATCAATGCGGTCAAGTCGCGTGGCGGCGAAGTTGTGCTCCACGGCGACTCTTTCGACGAGGCCTATGCGCACGCGCTCGAACTTGAGAAGAAGCAGGGCCTGACTTTCGTCCATCCCTTTGACGATCCGGAAGTCATCGCCGGACAAGGCACCATAGGCATGGAGATTCTGCGTCAGCACCCCGATCCTATCGATGTCGTGTTCTGCTGCGTCGGCGGCGGCGGCCTGCTCGCCGGTGTGGCGGCCTACATCAAGCGCCTGCGTCCGGAGACGAAGATCATCGGCGTCGAGACTTTTGATGCCGACGCGATGACGCGATCGCTTGCCGCAGGCAAGCGCGTCAAGCTCGACAGCGTTGGGCTGTTCGCTGACGGAACTGCAGTCAAGTTGGTCGGACAGGAAACCTTTCGCCTGTGCCAGCAATATGTGGACGAGATGATCAGCGTCGACACCGATGCTATCTGCGCCGCGATCAAGGATGTGTTCGAGGATACGCGCTCCATCCTTGAGCCCTCCGGTGCGCTGGCACTGGCCGGGGCCAAGGCCTGGGCCGAGAAGAACGGCACCAAGAACAAGACGTTGGTGGCCTTGGCTTCTGGCGCCAATATGAATTTCGATCGCCTGCGCTTCGTCGCCGAGCGTGCCGAAGTGGGTGAGCAGCGCGAGGCCATCCTTGCCGTAACGATTCCGGAACAGCCGGGTAGCTTCAAGAAGTTCTGCTCGCTGCTGGGTAAGCGAGCGATTACCGAGTTCAACTACCGCTATGCCGATCCGCAGACCGCACACATCTTTGTCGGCGTGCAGATCAGTAGCCGTGATGAAGTCACCAAGCTGATCAGTTCGCTCGAGAAGCACGGCCTCGCCACGCTGGACCTGACCGACAATGAGACTGCCAAGCTGCATGTGCGCCATCTCGTCGGCGGCCATCCGCGTTCGGTCGCCCAGCACGAAATTCTCTATCGCTTCGAATTCCCGGAGCGGCCGGGTGCGCTAATGAACTTCTTCGATCACATGCAGCAGGTGCGCGGTGACTGGAACATCTCGCTGTTCCACTACCGCAATCACGGAGCCGACTATGGCCGCGTGCTGATCGGTATGCAAGTGCCGCCCAAGGACAAGAAGGCCTTTAACACCTTCCTTAAGACCCTGGGATACCGCTATCAGGACGAAAGCGATAACCCGGTCTACAAACTATTCCTTGGCTGAAGACCTACCAAGAAAAAAGGCCGCCCCATGGGGCGGCCTTTTTCTTTACAGGGCTGGCTTGTCGGCGAGTTGGCCCAGATCCTTCCAGGCCTTGCTGCATCGCGCATCACCTGTTGTGCAGCCATCGATCAGCACATCGCCGACCACGCCGACCAGATCCAGATCTTCCGGCGCTGTCTTGGCCGGCACTGACGCATGCTGAATGCGGTTGGCAGCGGGTGTCTTGTCATGCGCGTGGAGCACGGCACCGGAGCCAACGGCTGCAAGGAAAAGGACAGAGACACCTAAACGCACTACATCTGCTGTTTTCATAATACCCCCCCCATAAGTGGTCCTGCACTTTCACTCTAATGGGGCCGTGTTACAGCTTCAAGAAAATTGATTTTCTATTCTTATAAGCATTTTGTTTGGCGCCCTCGTAGCAATGAACATGAGGGCGTGTTCGTTTTGTCAAACTGCGTAAGTTCTATTTACCTTGACTAAAAGCAATGCGTAAATGGCGGCAATCCAATAACGATTCCAATGTCCTCCATGAAAACCCACATCGTCCTTTCTGCGCTGGCGTTGTTGGTGCCGGCTTGCGCCAGCGTCGAGACTCCCAAGCCAACGCTTGAGCAGGACGCACAGCGCTGGATCGGGCGTCCCGCAGCGGAGCTGCTCGCTGCCAAGGGTGAACCGACCAAGACGATTACGCGCAAGTACGAAACCGGCGAGCTGATTGAACTGACCTTCGAGTACAGCGGCGCGGCTGCATTCAGGGATGCAGCTCAGAACAACAATAGTCGCCTGCAGCCGGTAATGCTGAATGGCCAATGGGTCATGGTGTCGGACGGGACAGTGTCCACGACTAGCAAACCTGTTATCTGCAAGCTCAGCTTCAAGACCGATGCAAACCAGATCGTGCGCTCATGGACCGCCGAGGGTAAGAATTGTCGGCAGTAGCTTCTCTTGAACATGCAGAAGCTCAGTCCGCGCATAGCGTATTCAAGCCAATCAAAGAAAAATGCATAAGCATATGCATTCGATCTGAATATACATCTGAATTTTTAGTAGTTCTGCTTATAAGACAAGCTCCATACACTCCGCTCACCTTATTCAAAAACGGAGTGCTTCAAATGGTTCGCAAGCTTGTTTCCTCGCTGGTCGCCGCTACCGCGCTCAGCATTGTTGCCGGTGGTGCACTGGCTACCGACTACACCCTGCTCAACGTTTCCTACGATCCGACGCGCGAGCTGTACCAGGATGTGAACGCCAAGTTCATCAAGCAGTGGGAAGCCAAGAACCCGGGCGACAAGCTGACCATTCGTCAATCGCACGGCGGTTCGGGCAAGCAGGCTCGTTCCGTGATCGACGGTCTTGAAGCTGACGTGGTGACCCTGGCACTGGGCTATGACATCGACGCCATCGCCGAGAAGGGTCTGCTCAACAAGGATTATCAGAAGAAGCTGCCGAACAACGCTTCGCCCTATACCTCCACCATCGTCTTCCTTGTGCGCAAGGGCAACCCGAAGAAGATCCAGGACTGGAATGACCTGATCAAGCCGGGCGTTTCCGTGATTACCCCGAATCCTAAGACCTCGGGCGGTGCTCGCTGGAACTACCTCGCAGCCTGGGGTTATGTACTGAAGAACGGCGGTACCGACGCTCAAGCCAAGGAATTCATCGGCAAGCTGCTGAAGAACGTGCCTATCCTCGACACCGGTGCACGTGGCGCCACCACCACCTTCGTTGAGCGTGGCCAAGGTGACGTACTGCTGGCTTGGGAAAACGAAGCCTACCTGGCCGTCAAGGAGCTCGGTCCGGACAAGTTCGAAATCGTGACCCCGTCCATCTCCATCCTGGCCGAACCGCCGGTTGCCGTGGTCGACAAGACCGTGGACAAGAAGGGTACGCGCAAGATCGCCCAGGCCTACCTGGAATATCTGTATACGTCTGAAGGTCAGGAGCTGGCATTCAAGCACTACTACCGTCCGGCTCTGGTTTCCAAGGACCCCTTCCTGGCAACCCGTAACAAGAACACCTTTACCAATGTGAAGCTGTTCACCATTGATGAACTGTTCGGCGGCTGGGGCAAGGCCCAGAAGACCCACTTCAGCGATGGTGGTACCTTCGACCAGATCTACGAAAAGAAGTAAGTAGCTGCTCACACAAAAAAGCCGGCCTCTGTATTTTCAGACGGCCGGCTTTTTTACTTTCGATATAAGTAAATGCAAATTACGTCTTTTTTCTTTATAAGAAAGCGCTTTATACTGGCGCTTCTCTTATACAGAAACAGAAAGGATCACGTGGTGAACTCCTCGGTTTTCAAGACCTTCCTGCGCGCCAGCAGCGTGGCAGCCCTGACCCTGACTACGGCCTTGGTGGCTCTGCCGGCCCGTGCCGACACGACCCTGCTCAACGTCTCCTATGACGTGGCTCGTGAACTGTATAAGGACTACAACCCGGCCTTTGCCAAGTATTGGAAGGCCAAGACCGGCGAGAACATCAATGTGAACCAGTCGCACGGCGGCTCCTCCAAGCAGGCCATGTCCGTGGCTGCGGGTCTTGAGGCCGACGTGGTGACGATGAATCAGGCCACCGACATCGATCTGCTGGCTGAAAAGGGTCTGGTCGCCAAGGACTGGACCAAGAAGTTCCCGAACGGCGCTGCGCCTTTCACCACGGTGCAGGTGTTCCTGGTCCGCAAGGGCAACCCCAAGAACATCAAGGACTGGGATGACCTGGTCAAGCCGGGCGTGCAAGTCGTGATCCCGAATCCCAAGCTGACCGGCAACGGTCGTTACAGCTACCTGGCGGGCTGGGGCGCTGTTATCAAGAAGGGCGGCACCGAAGCGCAAGCCAAGGAGTACATCACCAAGCTGTTCAAGAACGTGCCGGTGCTGGATAGCGGCGGCCGTGCTGCCAGCGTGACCTTTACCCAGCGCAATATCGGCGACGTGCTCGTCACCTTCGAAAACGAAGTCAAGCTGCTGACCCTTGAGCACGGCTCCGACAAGTTCGACGTGGTCTACCCGAGCATCACCATCCTGGCCGAGCCGCCCATCGCTGTGGTCGACAAGGTTGTGGACAAGCGCGGTACCCGCAAGGTCGCAACCGAATACCTGAACTACCTGTATTCGGAAGAAGGCCAGTCGATCGGTGCCAAGAACTACTTCCGCGTGCGTAACGAGACCATCGCCAAGCGCTACGCCATCATGTATCCGAAGATCAAGACCTTCACGCTGGACGAAGTCTTCGGCAACTGGTCGCAAGCGCAGAAGACGCACTTCGCCGACGGCGGTGTGTTCGATCAGATCTATACGACCGGCAAGTAAGTAACGCAAACCACCTGCGCCTTGGCGCAGGTCTGCTTGACCTCCTGTGTGGGAGGTCAAGTTCGCGATCTCTCCTGTTGGAGAGATCGTTACCGAATCTCTGATCTGCGTCTTATAGAGACGCAGAAAAACCTAAGCAATACACGAATACACAAACAATGAGCACCACCACCTTCCGCAAGCACAACGTGCTGCCGGGCTTCAATATCTCGCTGGGATACACGCTGCTGTATCTCTGCCTGATCGTGTTGATCCCGCTGTCAGCTGCATTCTTCAAGACCTACAGCCTGGGCTGGGAGGGCTTCTGGAATACCGTGACCACGCCGCGCGTGATTGCCTCCTACAAGCTTTCTTTCGGCGCTTCGCTGCTGGCCGCCTTGATCAATGCCGTATTTGGCCTGCTCGTGGCCTGGGTGCTGGTCCGCTACGATTTCTGGGGTCGTCGTTTCATCGATGCCCTCGTCGATCTGCCGTTCGCATTGCCTACCGCCGTGGCCGGTATCGCGCTGACCGCCATCTACGCCGGTAACGGCTGGATCGGCCAGTTCTTCGAGCCCTATGGCATCAAGATCGCATTCAGCCCGCTGGGTGTGCTGGTCGCGCTGACCTTCATTGGCCTGCCCTTCGTCGTACGTACCGTGCAACCGGTGCTCGAGGATCTGGAGACTGAACTCGAAGAAGCTGCGGCCAGCCTCGGCGCAGATCGTCTGCAGACCTTCCGCCATGTGATCCTGCCAGCCATCGGCCCGGCATTGATCACCGGCTTTGCACTGGCCTTCGCTCGTGCAGTTGGCGAATACGGTTCGGTCATCTTCATCGCCGGCAACGTGCCCATGGTTTCTGAAATCACGCCGTTGCTCATCATCACCAAGCTTGAACAGTACGACTACGCCGGCGCTACTGCCATCGCCGTGTCCATGCTGGTCGTGTCCTTCGTTCTGCTGCTGGTTATCAACCTGCTGCAGGGCTGGTCCAAGAAGCGCAAGGAGAAATAAACATGGCAGGCGCTGCTTCTACTCTTTCACTGCATCAGGCGCCTGGCGCCAAGGCCGGTTCGTCTGCGACGACCGAACCCTTCGCCATTCGATTCACCCTGATCGCGATTGCACTGGTCTTTCTCGGCCTGTTCCTCTTCGTGCCGTTGGCTGCCGTTTTCGTCGAGGCCCTGCGCAAGGGTTTCGGTCCCTTCTGGGCGGCCCTGGTTGAGCCGGATGCTGTTTCTGCAATCAAGCTCACCCTGCTGACCGCTGCGATCGCCGTACCGCTTAATCTCGTTTTCGGCGTGGCTGCGGCCTGGGCTATCGCCAAGTTCCAGTTCCGCGGCAAGCAGTTCCTGATCACCCTGATCGATCTGCCGTTCTCGGTGTCGCCGGTTATTGCTGGCCTCATTTATGTGCTGCTTTTCGGTGCCCAGGGCTGGTTCGGCACCTATCTGCAGGACAACGACATTAAGATCATCTTTGCCGTGCCCGGCATTGTGCTGGCTACCATCTTCGTTACCTTCCCCTTCGTCGCGCGTGAGCTGATCCCGCTGATGGAAGCCCAAGGCAGCGAGGAAGAAGAAGCCGCTCGCGTACTCGGTGCCAACGGTTTCCAAATCTTCTGGAAAGTAACGCTGCCCAATATCAAGTGGGGTCTGCTTTACGGCGTGATTCTCTGTAACGCCCGTGCCATGGGCGAGTTCGGCGCCGTGTCGGTCGTGTCCGGCCACATTCGCGGCCTTACCAACACGCTGCCGCTGCACGTCGAAATTCTCTACAACGAATACAACTTCTCGGCTGCTTTCGCCACAGCTTCCTTGCTGGCTCTCCTCGCGCTTGTAACCCTGGGTCTGAAGAGCATCGTCGAGTGGCGCAGCGCCAAGCTGATCGACACAGACGCCCCTACGGAAAACGTTCAGAAATAATTTTGCTGGGCTTCAGATGAAGCCAGATTGGAAGACACCATGACTATCTCGGTAAAGAACATTGGCAAGCGCTTCGGCGCCTTCACCGCCCTCGACAATATCTCCCTCGACTTCCCGCAAGGCGAGCTGGTTGCGCTGCTCGGCCCCTCGGGTTGCGGCAAGACCACGCTGCTGCGCGTGATCGCCGGCCTTGAGCGTCCCGACGAAGGCCAGGTGCTGTTCGACGGCGAGGATGCTTCGCGCCGCGACGTGCGCCAGCGCCAAGTCGGCTTCGTGTTCCAGCACTACGCGCTGTTCCGTCACATGACCGTGTTCGAGAACGTTGCTTTCGGCCTGCGTGTGAAGAAGCGCAATGAGCGCCCGAGCAACGCCGAAATCGACCGCAAGGTGCATGAACTGCTGAACCTCGTCCAGCTCGACTGGCTGGCCGATCGTTATCCTTCGCAGCTCTCCGGCGGCCAGCGTCAGCGTATCGCGCTTGCACGTGCGCTCGCTGTCGAACCCAAGGTGCTGTTGCTGGACGAACCCTTCGGTGCACTCGACGCCAAGGTGCGTAAGGAACTGCGCCGCTGGTTGCGTCGTCTGCACGACGAACTGCATATCACCTCCATCTTCGTGACTCACGATCAGGAAGAAGCACTCGAAGTGGCCGACAAGGTCGTGGTCATGAACAAGGGCCATATCGAACAGATCGGTACGCCCAACGAGGTCTATACCAAGCCGGCCACGCAATTCGTGTACGGTTTCCTCGGCTCGGCCAATATCTTCCACGGCCGTATCCATGATGGCGGCCTGGCTGTCGGCGAGCACACCCTGCCGCTGGATGAGCACACCCTGCAGGCCGATACCGATGCCGTGGCCTATGCACGTCCGCACGATCTTGAAATCGTTCGTCCCAACGGCCATGTCGAAGAGGGTATTCCGAGCAAGGTGCTGCGCGTGCTGTCCATCGGTACGCTGATCCGGGTTGAACTCGAAAATCCGGCCAACCCGACCGTGCCGATCGAAGCCGAACTCACGCGCGAGCAGTACGAAGAGCTGAACCTCCAGGAAGGCGAAAACGTCATCGTCCGTACCAAGAACATTCGCCTGTTTCCGAAGATCGATTACCTGAGCAACCGGGTTTCCGTATGAACTTCCAACAACTGCGCATCATCCGCGAAGCCGTACGTCAGGATTTCAACCTGACCGAAGTGGCCAATGCACTGTTCACGTCCCAGCCGGGCGTGAGCAAGCACATCAAGGATCTTGAGGAAGAAATCGGCGTCGAGCTTTTTGTCCGTCGTGGCAAGCGCCTGCTTGGCCTCACCCCGCCCGGCAAGGAGCTGGTGCCGGTGGTCGAGCGCATCCTGCGCGATACGCAGAACCTCAAGAACATCGCCGACCAGTTCGCCAGCCGCGAACACGGCAACTTGACCATTGCCACCACGCACACCCAGGCACGCTATGCGCTGCCCGAGGTGATCAAGCAATTCAAGGAGCGCTACCCCGGCGTACATCTGACACTGCATCAGGGCGGCCCGACCGAGATCGCCGAAATGCTGGTGCAGGGTACGGCCGATATCGGCATCGCTACCGAGGGCCTGCACGTGGCGCCGGCACTCGCCGCTTTTCCGTCTTACTCATGGCACCACGGCATCATCGTGCCGCACGATCACCCGCTGGCCAAGCTCAAGGAGCTGACGCTCGAAGCCGTAGCCGAGTACCCGATCATCTCGTACAACGAGGGCTACACCGGTCGCGCACAGGTTGATCGCGCCTTCCAGAAGGCTGACCTGCACCCGGACTTCGTGCTGTCAGCGATTGATGCCGACGTGATCAAGACCTACGTCGAAGTCGGCCTGGGCATCGGGATTATTGCCTCGATGGCTTTCAATCCGGCCAAGGACACGGGGCTTAAGCTGCTCAACGCCGATCACCTGTTCGAAAAGAACACGACCTATCTGGCCGTGCATCGCGGCACTTTCCTGCGTGAGTATGCGCATCAGTTTGTGTTGATGTTGGCGCCGGAGATAGATGAAAGTGCTCTTCGCGCGGCGGCTGAATCAGCCTGACGCCAATAAAAAAGCCCGGTTTGACCGGGCTTTTTTATTGGCTGTAATCGGTTTATTTCTTCGATGTCAGCGGTACCCCGGTATAGCTTGTATCAGGTAGCTCCTTTTCACACTTCGCATTGTCGACAAGCTCTGGATAGACTCGACCAGCAACGACACCAAAACCGATACTGGTTTGCACACATTTCTGTTCGCGAGCATTCAGCGTGAAGGTCAGTTTCTTGTCGACTTCGGTTGAGGTCAGGACTTCATAGTTGCCCGGGGTGCGATCGACAAAGAAGAAGCCGCCGGGAACTGATGTGCCGACAACCTCACCGTTCAGTTTAATGTCGGGTTGGATTGCGGCGCCGACCATTGAGCTGGAGCGATAGAAATAGATACGGCCTTTATCTGCAGCGATCTCTGGAATCGAGCTCTTTACTTCGGCGTGCTTAGGACCGCTGGCGCAGCCGGTCATCAGAAGTGCTAGCGTAGTAACGGAAACTGCCTTGTACAACATATTCATGTAGTGCTCTCCCTTGATTGAAAACCGCCGAAGCGGACGTTGGTACTGCTTAAGCTTCCCAAAGCTGAATGGCTTGGCCGGTCAATGCCGACCAGGCTTTTTCTACCGGCAAATAGAAGCCCACTAGTCGCCCCTTATTAACCACTAGATAGGCTTCGTGCGCATGTGCGCCAACGACGTTGAAGGCGGTGTTGATAGGCGCATATACCTCGCCCTCGGGCAGATAGCCAATCAACTTCCAAGTACTACCCGCTTCAATTCGTCGTGAATAGCCGCTGCTGAACTTCGGTTGGGCGCCGACTTGTACGGTTTTGACGTTGGTTTTCGCTATATCAGCAGGTTCAATCTGAGCCGATTGACGAACGATTTCGGAAGCACATCCCCCAATCAGAGAGACGATAAGAAAGAAAATATGAAAATTCCGGCTCATGGCAATTGAATGTACTGCTGATATCAAATTGCTAAGCAGTATGCCATGCGAATACCTGCACGCCAGGTATTCGTCCAAAAAATTTAGAGCAGTAGCCTTGTCATAACAAGGACTTGGTGTATTTACCGCTCTTTGCGCACTCCGATAATAATTCGCGCATACCGCTCATACGTCCAGTAAGCCCAAGCCCAGTCAGTCAGCACCACTAGGCGATTCCTGAACCCGATCAAGAAGTAGACGTGCACGAAGAGCCAGAACAGCCAGGCGGGGTAGCCGGAGAGTTTCAGTTTGCCGACGGCGGCGATGGCGGAGGCGCGGCCTATGGTGGCGAGTGAGCCGTAGTCTTTGTAGACGAAACTTTGCGATGGTCTGCCGTTGAGCTTGCGCAGGATATTGTCTGCCGCACATCTACCCATCTGTTTTGCTGCAGGACTGACGCCGGGGACGGTCTTTCCGTCTTTGCCGGTGAAGGAGGCGAGGTCGCCGATGACGTAGACGTCGGGGTGATTGGGAATCGTCAGATCTTGACCGACGACTACGCGGCCGGCGCGGTCCAGCGGCACACCGAGTTGTTTGCCCAATGGCGAGGCCGCGACGCCGGCGGCCCAGATCACGGTCTTGGCCTGCAGGAATTCCGGCCGGGTACTTTCACTGAGTTTCCCTATGGTGATGCCGTCTGCATCAATGTCACTAACCTGACTTTTGGTGCGCACGATCACGCCGAGCTTTTCAAGCTGCTGTTGTGCGCTGGCGGAAAGTTCGGGCGGGTAGGCGGCGAGTACGCGGTCGCCGCCTTCGACCAGGGTGATGCGCACGTGGTCGAGGTTGATGTTGCGAAATTCATCGCGCAAGGTTTGGTAAGCGATCTCGGCCAGCGTGCCGGCCATCTCGACGCCGGTGGGGCCGGCGCCGATGACGGCGAAGCTGAGCCAGGCCTGTTGTTCTTCAAGGTCGGTGCAGCGTTCGGCGTATTCGTAGGCAAGCAGGATGCGGCGGCGAATTTCCTGCGCATCATCCAGCGTCTTGAGCCCCGGTGCGTATTGCGCCCACTGGTCGTTGCCGAAGTAGCTGTGCGTTGCGCCGCTGGCGACGATGAGGGCGTCGTAAGCGTAATCGCCGGTGTCGGCGACGCTGACGATCTTCTTCGCTACGTCGATGGCGACGACTTCGCCGTAGATGACGTTAAGGTTCTTCTGCTTTTGGAAGATCTGCCGTATCGGTGCAGCGATGGCCGGCGATGAAAGACCGGCGGTGGCGACCTGGTAGAGCAGGGGCTGGAACAGGTGGTGGTTGGCGCGGTCGATCAGCGTGACCGCAACGTCCGAGCTTTTGAGTTTTTTGGCCGCTTCAAGTCCACCGAAACCGCCGCCGATGATGATCACATGCTGCCGATAACCCGCCATGACTGCTCCTTGCGTGAAGCAGTCAATATAAAGCAATACTGGCGACCGCCAAAGGTGAAGCCGAAGGGACTACTGTCCCGGCACGCACCTGCGTTCTACACACCTCGGGTTATCCAGCCCAGGCATCGGGTCCGTACGTATAAAGAACTGTCGTGGATAGGCGGCGGCTTCGCAGAGACGAAACATGCGGTGGGTCTCGGAGGCGTTGACCAGAATGTCGCCCCAGCGACATTCCTTGGCTGACCAATCTCCGCCGTGTATCCAGATGCAGTCGGAGGCGGTGTCGCAATAGTTAGCTTCTGCGATGAGTTTGATGCCCTCGCGCCGCGTCAGCGGCTGGCCGGGCGCTGTAGTCACGGTATCGAACTCCAGCGCGATATTGGCGGCCAGCAGCAAACCCAGTGCCGCAATCGCCGCGGCGACAAATAGATGGGTTTTGCTTTCCTTCGAGAGCTGCACGACTTGCCCGGCGGTGTCAGCCGGGCAAGTGGGTCATAGCCACTTGAACGTAGAGTTAGACCCGGCGGCCTCTGCGTCGGTCAAGGCCGCTTCATTGAGGGCGGTATCGATCCGTGTATAGGCCAGATCTTTTTCATGCTTTGAGAAACGGGACAAGCCGTCGCTGAGCTTCATTCTATCTAGGGTGATGTCGGCTTTCACCATGCGGGCATAGGCGTAAGCCGTGGATTTATCTTCTTCTAACAACTTGCGATAAATCATCATCACGTGGTCATAGTATGGCTGTGGCATATCCAACTCCTTGAGTGAGCGTATGTCAAAGTCACGCGCTAAAAGCGTAGTCCAGAACGCTGCAAGATGCCAAGGTCCGGCTGAGGTCTCTTATGAGAATTTCACGGCAGCTCGCCTGGGATAGATTCAGACAAGTCCTACATACCGCGTTTCCCCACGTAGATAAAGTTGCCTTGTCTGCTTGCAGACAGAGCCTCTGATCCTCCCTTTGGACGGCTCTTCCTGGCCCCGCTGGCTTCCCCCCGCCAGTGGGGCTTGTTTTATCTGGCGAGCCAATTCTTCAGTTGCCCTCGACCACAAGAACCGTGAAACCGCCGTAGGACATCCGCTTGTGGTCGAAAGGCGAGTTTTCCGGGCCCATGCACGAGAGGCGTGGATCGGCCATCACCTTGGCATTGATTTCATCCCGCCGCTCTCGGGATTCGAAGACGATCCAGGCAAACACGACTGTTTCCTCCGGCTTGGCCTGGACCAGCGTGGGGAAGGGCACCAGCTCCTTGATGTCCAGGTCTTCGCCTACCCATTCACGGTATTCCAGTGCACCGTGCTCAACCCAGATCTGCCCCGCCAGTTTTGCCATCTTTGCGTACTCGGCGATCTTGTCTTTGGGGACAGGCAGCACGTATCCATCGACATAGCTCATGAATGTTCTCCTCGGATTGCTTGAGTGGGGTGCGACTTAGAAGGTGATGTGTACGGACGGTGCGCTACGTTTGGCCTCACCGTGATAGACGGCCTCGATATTGTTACCATCCGGGTCGAGGACGAAGGCGGCGTAGTAGCCGGGGTGGTAGTCGCGTTCGCCGGGTGTACCGAAGTCTTTGCCGCCGTTGGCCAGCGCCGCCTTATAGAAGGCATCCACCATGGCGCGGTCTTGTGCCTGGAAGGCGATGTGGTTGCGGCCGGTGAGCTTGCCGATGGCAGCGGGGCTGTCGGCCGACGAGACGCACAACTCGTCGGCCCAGAAGAAGCGGTCGCCTTCCCCGCCTATGGGTATCTTCAATGTCTCAAGCACGGCCACATAAAACTTCCGGGAGGCGTCGAGGTCCTTCACGACCAGCTGGATATGATCGAGCAGGCGCCCACGATGCAGTTCCATGGTTTCCATGTCTTTGCTCCTTGCAGCGAGAGTGTCACGTTAGGACTTGGATTCGTCCGCGCAGTTCGCCGCCCAGTGCGATTGGGTGCTTAATTGAAATAATTGCCAGCCCTTACAAAGCTGGGCCCCGTGGCAGGAGGGCACCTGAACCTTTGCGAAATGACGGGGTCTGATTCACGGTAATATCAAGTCAGCGCGGGGACGGCCCTGCGCTTTGTTTTTGTATCAGGGACGACCCTGCGGAGATTGTCATGCAGTGGTTTGTTCTTGTTCTTGCCGGCCTGCTTGAGGTCGGTTGGGCCATAGGCCTCAAATACACCGAAGGGTTCACGCGTCTGTGGCCCAGCGTGTTCACCATCCTCGCGATCATCGTCAGCCTGGGCTTGCTTGGCATTGCCGTGAAGTCGCTGCCGGTTGGCACTGCCTATGCGGTGTGGATGGGTATCGGTGCCGCCGGTACCGTGATCCTCGGCATCTTTCTGTTTGGTGAGTCCACCAGCCTCTTACGTCTGGCCAGTGTGGGCCTGATTCTGCTGGGCGTCGTTGGGCTCAAACTGAGTACTCACTAACGGTACGCCCCTGCTGCCGACGAGGGTGCACTTTTAGCTAAAAGTGCACTTTCCAGGTGCGCTTGTTTTCTTTTTGCAACGCGTGATCTATATGTGAATAG